>ENA-OVGQ01003894-OVGQ01003894.1-human-gut-metagenome-genome-assembly--contig:-NODE-3894-length-11061-cov-2.687988_pt1 | contig 11061 bp, 10 predicted proteins | sample MGYA00237774_ERZ505427 | MGnify/ENA primary metagenome ERZ505427 (study PRJEB26158, sample SAMN06016404) | human gut metagenome | biome: human gut; feature: ankylosing spondylitis patient; material... | reverse complement strand
TTCGATCTTTAAGTGAATCTCTTCCTTTACACTTCCTACATCTGTTAAAATACAATTTTCATTAATCGATCCTTTCAGATCTTTTAGATACATTACATTATATTGAACCGGTGCACACAAAAATACATAGTTGCATTCCGCAAAATCTGTTTTGCAGTCTGTAGCAATTGAATCAATAATTCCATCCTCCAATGCACTTTTGATCGTATCCGGGTTTTCATCCATTCCAATGAGTGTATAGTTTGGAAAAACTCTTCTTATTCCCTTCGCAATGGATCCACCGATCAATCCTAAACCGATAAATCCGATCGTAAAATTGCTGTCTGTCATTGTTTTACTCTCCTTTTTTCTTGCGGTGATCACAAAATCTTCTCATTCTTTGATCACACTTAGTTTTTATTTTAACTTCCTGTATTTAAAAAGTCAACACTGACACACTTTAAAGTGACAAAGCATTTTCTTCTCTATTTTCTTGGATTTCCTACTTGAATACCAAAAAAAAATGCTTTATGATTATCTTAACAATTATTTTACACTAACTTATTTTAATAAAGGAGTTTTCCAATGTTTGAAAAAGCCGTTATCTACGCAACAAATGCCCACAACGGTCAGACAAGAAAAGGCACCAATCTTCCTTTTATCATCCACCCTATGGAAGTTGCTGCCATCGTTGCCGCTATGACTCTCGATCAGGATATGCTTTGTGCCGCTGTCCTTCATGATGTTGTTGAAGATTGTGACGGAATCTCAATAGAGGACATCCGTCGTGAATTCGGTGATATCGTTGCTTCTTATGTCTATCAGGAAAGTGAAGATAAGAGTAAGACATGGGTTGAGAGAAAAGGCCATACGATCGATTTCTTAAAGAACCGTGCATCTCGCAACGCTAAGATCATCGCCCTTGGTGACAAGCTTGCTAACATCCGTGCACTTTATCGGGATTATAACATCCTTGGCGAAGAGTTATGGGAGAGATTCAATATGAAGGATAAGAAGATGCAGAGTTGGTATTATCGTGGAATGATCGAAGGTTTTGCTGATCTTTCAGAATTTCATGAGTATGAGGAATACTGTCAACTTGTAAATGAAGTTTTCCCTGAAGAGTAACACAAAAGAACTCTGGTCACAACATACTTTTCATCGTTGTAACCAGAGTTCTTTTCTTTCTATCTCGCCTCGGCTTCTCTAATATATTCATTTAACTCTGACATATTTAAGATCACTGCATCTGCTCCTGCCTCTAAGAATGAAGTTCTTACTTTCTTGCATAAACTGTCTTTTTCTTCTTGTGAAAGTGCTTCATATTCTTCCTCAGATAATCCTAATTCTGAACTTCCTTCGATAACTCCAATGGATAAAACACCTGCGTTCTTTCCTTCTTTGATATCTGAGATCGTATCTCCTACTTTCACAACATTTGCTACAGATGTAACTTCTAATTCCTGCATATTTTTAAATACCATGTATGGATATGGTCTTCCTTTTAATTCTACAGAATCTGGACTGAACCACACATCTGGTCTGTATCCATTTTCTTCTGCACATTTTGTAACGATCGTCATCATCTTGTCTGTATATCCTGTAGTAGAGCCAATCTTGATTCCTTTTAATCTTAGCTCTTTGACCGCTTCTAGTACGTATGGTTTGGGATCTGCATACTGATCAAGCACACTTAATAACTTTGCTTCATACACTGCGTACATCTTCTGCACATCTTCTTCATTTGATGGACGATTATATTTTTCCTGCCAGCATTGTTGAATTCTGTCCATAGAAAGCATCGTTCTTATATGATCGATCTTTAACATTCCCATCGGTTTTCTGACTTCTTCCATCGTTGGTGTAACACCGAATTCTTTGAACACTTCACTAAATGCTTGTACTGGTGCAAAGCATCCATAATCTACAGTAGTTCCTGCCCAGTCAAAGATGACTGCTTCAATTTTTCTGTCCATATTATCTCGCCTCCAAAAACTCTGACATGATACCGCATAACTTCTCTACATCTTCCTTGTAAATCTCACCAATATTTCCAATTCGAAATGTTGCGGCTTCGGTTACTTTGCCAGGATAAATTGCATATCCTCGCTCTTTTATGTAATCATACATTTCTTCAAATGTAAAGTTACAATCTTCCGGAAATAAAAATGTCGTAATGATCGGTCCTTGATGTACTTCGTCAATATATGTTTTAAATCCCATTTTCTTGAATCTTTTAATAATCTCTCGGTTATTATCACGATAACGCTTACTTCTTGCAAGGATTCCGCCTTCTTCTTTTAATTCTTTCATCGCTTGTGCAAATGCAAGTACAACATGAGTTGGGGATGTAAATCTCCATTTTCCGTCCTTATTCATTGTCTCCCACTGATCATAAAGATCAAGAGATAAACTTCTTGCCTGTCCCTTCGTCTTCCTCAATGCTTCTTTCTTTGCAATGATAAATGAAAATCCTGGAACACCCTGAATACATTTATTCGCACTGCTGATCAGAAAATCAATTCCTAGTTCTCCAACTGGAATATCCACTCCTGCAAAACTGCTCATTGCATCAACGATCATCATTCTTCCTTTGGCTTTGACAACTTTTGCCACACTTGTGATATCATTTAAGATTCCAGATGTTGTCTCACTGTGTACCATAGATACATGTGTGATCGTCGGATCTTCATTTAAAATCTTTTCGATCACTTTTGCATCTGGAACTTTGTCATAATCCTGATGATAGATCTCATAGACAATACCTGCATGTTTTGCGATATCTTCCATACGCTCTCCATAAGCTCCATTTGCTGCAATCAAAAGTTTATCTTTTGTTCCTACAGAACTTGTCAGAACTGATTCCACTCCAAATGTCCCGCTTCCCTGCATTAAAATTGCTGTATATGTATCTTCATCAACATGTGCAAGCTTTAATAACCCTGCTCGAATTTCCTGCGTGATTTCTTTATAGTCATTATCCCATGTACAATGATCAAACATCATTTCTTTTTTAACTGTCTCTGTTGTTGTCAGTGGTCCCGGTGTTAATAATTTATATTGTTTCATTGTTCTATTCTCCCATTGCATTCTCAGATAACTGCTGATGCTGTTTTAACAGATCTAATGTAAGTTTTTCTTTGTAGGTCTTTGGATTTCCAGATTTCTGCTCTTTGTCTTCTTTTTCGCCTTTGTAAATAGGTACTGGATAGTTTTTGATTAATTTAGATCTTCCTTTTTTGATGATACATTCTGCCATCTTCATTGCAAGTTTACTGTTATCATCTTTTCCTTTATCTAAAACTGCTACTGATTCTGTTAATGTAAAGTTTCCTTCTTTTGGATCTACATAGTCGATTGGAAGTCCATCTTTCTTGTCCGCAACTGCCTGTTGTCTTAATCCAAATCCAATCGCTACCTCACCAGCTCTTACCTTTTTGATTGGTCCTGAACCTGAATCTTCGATGTGGTCCCTTGCATTTTTGTAGATATCTTTTAAGATATTCTGTGCTTCTTTTTCTCCATATTCAGATACTAATCCCTGGATCAATAACCATGCTGTAGAAGATGCTTTAACGTCTGTAACGGAAATGTATCCTTTGTATACGGGTTTTGCAAGGTCTTTGATGGCAGTTGGTGTTGGAAGATTCTTGTCTTTCATTACTTTTGTATTTAAGATCAGAGTTCCTTCCTGTGCTGTGATCGGGGATTCATATTTTTCAAAATCATCTTCTCTCATGAGATTGCGGTCAAATGTCAGATTCTTAAACATCTTATGCTTCTTCTGAGCACTCTCTACATAAAATGTACTCATTGTGATCATATCTGCTTCTAATTTATTTCCCTCTGCGATAAGTTTTCCACCCAACTCAGATGTTCCAAATGTCTGGAATGTGTATTTCCCTTTGTACCCATTTCCATCTAATGTTTTCTTCATCGCCTCAACAGCTTCATCGTCGGCATTGGAATAGATAACCACCTTGTCATTTTTTGCACTCTTGTTTGAACTGCTGCATCCTGTTGCTACAAATCCTGTTGCTGCCATAAGACCTGCCGTTGTAAGCACAGCCGCTTTTTTCATCAACTTTCTCATTTTAGTTTTTCTCCTTTTCACTATTTGATTTTTATTTGATCTTCTATTTGCTAACCATCCAAAAATGTATTTTGCAATAATGTTTGTGCTCAGGATCAGTACCGATAAAACAAAGACTTCATTAAATTTGTTATAATACTGAAGCTCTTTGATCTTTGTTGTGATCACCATTGTATGCGCTCCTGCAAGAAAGATGATCGCACTGATTGTTACCATCGCATTGACAAAATAGTAGCTAAACACCTCTAAGATCGTACTCATTGCATTTGGTGTTACAACTCTTATGATCGTTTTGATCCAGCTGTCACCCATCAGCATGGCTGTTGTTTCCCATGAGGCATTCATTTTGGATAGTGAATTTTTTACCATCAGATATGGAGTGGAAAAATAATGGACCACATCACATATGATCAGTATAATAAAGGTACTTTGAAGGTTTGTTCCTGTAAATGTAAGCATAAATGCAATACCAAGAACCATACCGGGGATTGTATTGATCACTAGCGCGATTGCCTCCACAATACTTTTTAATTTTGCATTTAAGGTGCTTCTTGCAGTAACCAATGCTGCTCCATAACTTATAAGAACACCGATGATCGCTGTCATTACTGCAACAAACAATGAGTTTGTATAAACTCCAAGAAGATCTGGATCACTTATCACACTCTTTACATGTTCCAAGCTAAAACTTACTTGATATGGCCATTCCTGTACAAATGGAATGACAAAGATAACTGCAAAGATGGATAAGATTCCAAGCATGATCGCTGCCGTAACCACTCCAAATATCGTATCTCTTAATGGATTTTTCTGAAGTTCCACCACTGAGATCTTGTTGTATCTGATATTGTATTTTTCCAGATATTTTAAGATTGTGATACTAATGATCGAAGGCATCAGCATAGCGATCGCAACAACTGCTCCACGATTAAAATCAGGAATACTTCCTAGCATTTCTTCATAAAGAATACCTGCAATGGTATTAACTCTTCCTCCAACAGAAGCCGGGATACCAAAATCTGTAAAACTTAAGAAGAAAGACTGAATCATGGATGTTACCAGTGTCCCCCATAAAGGTCTTAAGACAGAGATATTAAAGTTTGACAACGCATTATCTCCCACACGCTTCGACCCCAGACCAAGTGTCTTAGCGATAAATCCCATGGTGTTATAGATCAACATAAATGCTGTCGGTATTGTATAAATCACATATCCCAATGTTAATCCCGGATATCCATACATATAAATTTCATGTCCGAACAATCTTGTCAGCAATCCCTGTTTTCCAAAAGAATAGATGATCGCAAATCCATAAGTGATCGTTGGAAGCAGCATTGGAAGCAACGCTACAAAATTCACTGTTTTCTTATAGACTTTTGGAAGTCTTGTATAATAAATCGTATATGCAAGAATAAAAGCTAATACCGTTGTGATCAAAGCACTGGTAATTGATATAAGGAGACTGTTCTTCAGTGCTTTGATAAATTTGACTCCTGCCATAACATCTTTAAAATAAGAAATCGTAAAACTTCCATCTCCTAAAAATGCCTGCTGCAAAAGCTTCATAAACGGTACGATCAAAAATACGAAAAATATTGTTAAAACAATTGCATATATGATCTTAATCTCAAAATTTTTTCTTTTCATTATTTTTTTCCTGTCATAAGCCTTTATGAAACTTTGATTTCCCTTCTCTGTTCTTTTACTCCAGCTCCAAATAAAGTAAAAATATTATCTTTCTTAATACGAAGCTGATTTAAGATAAATTTCTCTACAAATACATCACTTGGTGCATGAATGATCTCTTCTGGTGTTCCAAATTGAATGATCTTCCCCTGATTGACGATCATCACACGATCAGATAATGTCAAAGCTTCTTCTGGATCATGTGTCACAATGATCGTTGTCAGATGATATTCTTTTGCGATGGTCTTAATACGGTCTTTAATAGATTCTTTGATCACTCCATCCAAAGCACTTAAGGGCTCATCTAACAGAAGGATTTTTGGTTTCATGACCATTGTTCTTGCAAGAGCAACTCTTTGTTTCTGCCCTCCGGATAACTGATCGATCTTCTTTGTCAAATGCTCTCTCAGTCCAAGTAAATCAATCAGATCTTCCACTTCTTCCTTTGTCGAGATGTTTGGTTTATTCTTTAATCCGTATGTAATATTCTGATATACATTCAAATTTGGAAATAAGGCATAATCCTGAAAGACAATATTAAATCCTCTCTTCTCCATTGGACATTCTGTCATGTCCTCTCCGTTATAGATGATCTTTCCACCGTCAATATCAGTGATCCCTAAGATTAAATTTAATAGGGTTGTCTTACCACATCCAGATGGTCCAAGAATCGATACGATTTCTCCATCTTCGATTTCTAAGTTAATTCCATCTAAAACGGTTGTTCCATCATAAGATTTTTTTACATTTTCAAGTTTTAACATAGAACGAACTCCTTTTTGTTTCTTATCATTTCTCAATTATTTTGTTTTCGGTGCCGGATTTGTTTTTGTTGTTCCCGCTCTCAACACCGCCAATTATAGCAGTGCCTTTTTTTACAAACTATCATAATATTTTAAAAACCATGTAAAGTCCTTGTTAAACTTCACATGGTTTTTACATTGCAAACTTGTTGTAAAATTACATAAATCATTCCTTGTATGCCTTGTCCTTGATCACACCTGCACTTTGGTCTAAACATTTTGCATACTTCTCATAATCAGAAACGATCAACCCCATATAGATCATATCCACCAAAACAATCTGAGATGCTCTTGAAAATATCGCATCTCCATAAAATAGCTGATCTTGACTTGTACAGATCAAAAGATCTGCATATTTACTGATCACAGAATCCTTAAAATTCGTAACAGCGATGGTTGTTGCTCCGCTTTTCTTTGCTGCCTTCATTGCTTTGATCGTATCTTCTGAACATCCCGAATAAGAAATTCCAATCGCTACATCTTTGCTTGTCAGATTACTTGCTGCAATCCTTTGATGATAAGTGTCATCCATATGTCTGCACTGAAAGCCAAGATATAACAACTTTGTCAACAGATCTTTTGCGATCACGTTCGAATTTTCCACACTGTAAATATCGATCATTTGGGCATTTTTGATCGCTTTAATTACATTTTCGTAGGTTTTGACTGATATATTCTTAAGATTGTCCTCCAAAATTTTTGCCGTTGTTGTTACTACTTTTCTTGGAATATCCTGTACTTTGTCATCTTTATTTAGCGAGTATCCATATAATACTGGATTTTGATGTTCTCCTTTTGTTACCGCAATGGCCGAAATGACTGCCGTACGGAATTCTCGCAGTCCTTGATATCCAATAGCCTTTACCATACGGAGAACCGTTGGTTCACTGACATTACATTCACTTGCGATTTTTCCTAGTGACATCTTCGGAATCTCATCCATATGATCCATGATATAATCAGCCACTTTTTGTTCCGATGTTCTCATATCCGCATATCGTTCTTCTATTTTTAAGATCAATTCATTCTTCATAAAAACTCCTGTAGTTTTTCTACATATCTTTGTACTTTTTGTTCTTGCTGTTCTTTCTTTCTATTGTACCAAAGAAAAAAAGACTGATTTCGCAAACATTGTTAAATGTTTGTAAAATCAGTCTTTTTATCAGATTCTGAACTCTTTTGCCATCAAGATCGTTGCGATCGCTAGCAAAATACTACAGATAAAGATAGAACTTCCTCCTGCACGACCGGTTAAAAATCCTCCGATCACTGCTCCAATAATGAAAAAAGTAATAATTCCATAATATCGTAAACTTTTTTGTTTTAATGTCTTATCTCCTGTTTTAAAGTACTGGCACAGTGCTTCTGTTCCACTTCTTAAATTACCAGTACACATCGTACTGGCAAATGGATGCCCATGAACCCTTCGAAATGTCTCCACCTGCATAGAACATACAAAAGAAATCAGTACATTCGCCACAACATCATATTGTCCCAGCGGAATAAATCCAACAACCGTTATCAGCACAAACTCAAGTGCCACAATTCTCTGTCTCCAATGAATCTTATGTTCTTCCTTATAAAAATACTTTATGATTTCAACAAGAATTACGCCCACAGCAAATGCAAGAATTGGAACAAAATAGTAAAATGCCTGTGTAAAATCCCGCTTTTGAAGATTCACACCAAACAATACGATATTTCCTGTCTGTGCATTTGCAAATACATGTCCACGCATTAAATAACTGTAGGAATCAAGAAAGCCTCCTACGATTGCAAGAATTGCTGTTAAGAAAAAACTCTCTGACATCTGCAAATGTTTTTCTTCCATTAAATCTGCACTTCCTTTCCAAGCTCATAAAAAGATCCCATCAGTGTGATCATATCATCTAAATCTTTGCATCCAGCAGTTTCGTATGTTGAATGCATGGATAGCTGTGGAAGCCCGATATCTGCTGCCTTGATCGACACCTGTCCAGTCAGGATATTACCAAGTGTTGAACCGCCTAACATATCCGAACGGTTAAAGAATACCTGACACTTAATCTTTTCTTTTTTACACAGATATTTTACGAGTGCCGCTGAATTCGCATCGGTTGTATATTTTTGTGATGCATTGTATTTTAATACAATTCCTTCATTGATATACGGACGGTTCGTAGGGTCTGTCTTATCCTGATAGTTCGGATGAACTGCATGAGCGTTATCTGCAGATAACATAAAGCTGTCTGCCACCGCCATATAATATTCTTCTTCATTTTTTCCACAAAGATAACTGATCCTTTTTAATACCTCTGGGAAAAATGTTGATCCAGCCCCCTGTTTTGTACCACTTCCGACTTCTTCATTATCAAAGACCGCACACACTGTGACATAATCTTTGGAAAGCTTTGCATTTAACATTCCTTCGATGGATGAATATGCACATTCAAGGTCATCTAATTTTGGTGCTGCAACAAATTCTTCGTTGATTCCTAGTGTTGTTCCTCTCATTCGGTTATGTAAAAACAGATCATAAGATAAGATATCTTCTTTCTCAACGCCTGATTCTTTGGCGATCATTTCCTCAAAACCATCTTTTGTAAGATTTCCTCCACATAATGGCAGGAGATCTTTTTGTGGATTTAACTGTTTTGATTCATTTGAAGATCTTGACATATGAATTGCAAGATTTGGAATGATCATAAGATCTCTGTCAATATTGACCAACTGATCTTTGATCTGTCCGTTTTCTTCTATTATAATACGTCCCGCAACAGATAATGGACGATCAAACCATGTTTCCGGGATCATTCCTCCGTATCGTTCAGTATTTAATTTCGTATAATGTTTCTCTACAGACATCTCAGGCTGTTCTTTGATACGGTATGTTGGAGAATCACTGTGGCTTGCCACGATGTGAAATCCTTGAAAATCCTTCTTTGGAAGATGGAATGCTATTCGTTCTACAAAGTAACTTTTTCCTTCTTCTAAATTCCAATGTTCTTTTTCTTCTAACTGTATAAAACCATGTTCCAAGAACTGTTTTTTTGCATTTTCAATCACATGAAAACAACTTGGACTGTGATCGATAAACTGCATTAAATTTTTGACACTGTTTTCCATTTTTTAATTCCTCCAAGGCAAAAATTTTTCTAACGCTATTCTATCACAATTGTATACAAAAAGAAAGAAAAGCACTTATATCAATTTGATATGTTTGTAATATGATTTTACTCATTTTCTTATTTTTTTGTAAAAATAACATGCTTTTTCCAAGTTTTTGGATATACTAAAATCAACTTAACAATATGCGAAACAAAAAGGCGATTTTATAATGAATGCATATCCATATATCAAAAATATTGACCACGAAAAAGTACTCAAAATTGCTGACCAGGTCAATGCAGATGCTGATCAAGTTGTAAGCAAGACTTTAGCACAAAATGACTTTGTCAGTGTTACACTCTTTGCTTTTTCCAAAGGAGAAGATATTTCTACTCATGACTCGATCGGAGATGCAATGGTAACTGTCATTGAAGGCTGCGGAAAATTTATTGTAGATGACAAAGAATATATCGTAAATCAAGGGGAATCTCTTGTCATGCCTGCAAAGAAACCACACTCTGTTCATGCAGTAGAAGCATTTAAGATGATGTTAGTTGTCGTCTTCCCATTAGAACAGGATTAATCTATGGAACATAACTTATCAAACAGAGATGAACTTATCTGATGGTACAATCCAGAACACTACATTTCTTATTAAATCCGAAAAATCAAAAATCGCCCCAATGTGCGAAACCTGTGCCGCACGTTGGGGCAAGACTTGGATATAAGCCAATTATCTTTGGTATTGAACGAATCCCTATATAACTTCAATGTGTAATTTTTCGATACTATCTTTTAATTCCTTTGATATTTTATCATCCGTGATAATCACATCAAACTCTTCAATCTTGGCAAATGAACAAACTGTTTTCGTTCCAATCTTACTGCTATCACAGAGTAAATATCTCTGATTCCCAATCTTCATCATTTCACGTTTGATTTCTGCATTGTCAAGATTTGGAGTTGTTGCTCCCTTTTGTAAAGAAAGGGCATTTGTTGTCATAAACACCTTATCAACAGATAATTCTTCTAGTGCTCTGATTCCCATACCTCCAACGGAACACTCAAATGATGTTCGAACTCTTCCACCTAATAAAATTAAATGAATTTCTGAATATTTTTGCAATTTTAATGCGATCTGCAGATCATTTGTAATTACTGTAAGATTATGAATATCTTTCAATAACTCTGCAAGATCTAATGCTGTCGTTCCACTATCTAAAAGAATTGTATCTCCATCTTCAATCTGAGCTCGTGCTTTCTTTGCAATACATTCTTTCTCTTCTTTATTTTTTTCTCGTCTTGATGATATCGAATCCTCTCCATAAACTGGATCTTCTTTTAAGATCGCACCTCCATGTGTTCTTGAAAGCAAACCTTTTTGCTCTAATTCAGTCAGATCAATTCGTATTG
>ENA-OVGQ01003880-OVGQ01003880.1-human-gut-metagenome-genome-assembly--contig:-NODE-3880-length-11105-cov-3.105611_pt1 | contig 11105 bp, 10 predicted proteins | sample MGYA00237774_ERZ505427 | MGnify/ENA primary metagenome ERZ505427 (study PRJEB26158, sample SAMN06016404) | human gut metagenome | biome: human gut; feature: ankylosing spondylitis patient; material... | reverse complement strand
TTGATAAAATGTAGAAAAAGAGATAATACCCCTTAAATACAAGTGTGAAAACGATTCCAAAAAAAACTTGACTTATGAAATGTGAGTGGCTACAACAAGAAATATGATGTAAGTACTTGCAATTCTCAGTGCGTTGGAATAGGGTTGAGGAGTGAAATAATAATGAACATTTATGACATTGCCAAGTTATCAGGCGTATCGATTGCGACTGTATCGCGTGTAATCAATAATAGTCCTAAGGTTTCAGAAAAGACAAAAAAGAAAGTCTGGGACGTTATGAATGAGTATGATTACACACCGAATGTATTTGCAAGAGGCTTAGGTTTAAATTCAGTTAAAACGGTTGGTTTGGTTTGCCCAGATGTATCCGATCGTTATATGGCAAATGCAATTGCGTATTTAGAGAAGAATTTACGCAAATATGGATATGACTCAATATTGATGTGTAGTGGCTTTGATTATGAAGGAAAAGTAGAAGCTGTAAAAATATTACTAGATCGTAGAATCGATGCGATGATATTAGTTAGTTCACATTATGCAGGAGATTGTGGACAGAATGATATTCAATACATACAGGATGCTGCCCAAAAAGTTCCAGTGGTACTCATGAATGGCTATATTCGAGTACCAGGTGTATATTGTGTTTTAACAGATAATTATAAAGCGGTTTATGATACTGTATGTAATCTAATCGAAGCGGGAAGGAAGAAAATTGTGTTTTTGTATGATGCCAATTCGTATAGCACAACAAAAAAATTAGAGGGATATCAAGATGCACTGATTGATAATGGTTTAAAGGTGCAGGAAGAATATAAGGTGCTTATGCCAAATAACGTATTGAAGGCAAGAGATTTACTGGCAAAGAAAAAATTGGATTTTGATGCCGTCATTGCCAGTGATGATGCGATGGCTGTTGGTGCACTTAAATATGTGCATCAAATCAACAAGTCGATTCCTGAAGATGTCAATATCGTTGGATTCAACAACTCAGAACTATGCGTTTGTTGCTATCCGGAAATGAGTTCTATTGATTCACAAGAAGAAGAGTTAAGTGAAATTGCGGTTGATTCGCTTATTAAAGTTCTTGCAGGAAAATCAGTTCGACAAAAAATGGAGATTCCATGTAAATTTATTAAGCGAAATACAACACAGTTCTAATATTAGGAGGATTACTGTGAAGTTGATCAAGAAAGTACTTGGATGTTTCCAAAATTGTGATACGATTGGAAAGATTCAACAAGGATCTGCTTGATGGTTTAATGACAATAAAACGGGTATGGAAAAACAAATGACATCTTTGGCAAACCTAGGATTATTAGGTAATTTCTTAGGTATGTTGACAGATTCAAGAAGTTTCTTGTCTTATTCAAGACATGAATATTTCCGCCGAATTTTGTGTAACTTAATTGGTACATGGGTAGAAAATGGAGAGTATCCTTATGATAAAGAAAACTTAACTGAAATCGTTAAGGGTATCTCTTACAACAATGCCGTTCGTTATTTTGGATTTGACTTATAATAGCTATTGAGAGAACTTTGATTCAAGGTTCTCTTTCGTTGTTTGATAAGTGAAGTAATATACCAGGATATCATAAGGGTGGCACTGTATTTGGCAAAGCTAATTACATTTGTGACGCAAAACTTGAAATGACAAGAGCCTTGAGCAACTGCAATTTCAAGTTTAAATAATATTGGGGAGCAAAATGTGGTGAGAATAGCAGGATATACTCCCCAATATGAATAATACTTAAGATTCTATAAGCAGTTCAGAAGAGTACGCCGTCCTTGTATGACGGTGGTGAATTCAGCGTTACTTTTTTTTGATGAACTCTTCAACAATCTCTGCCATGTTCACACCTACGGATTCTAAAAAATTACTATTCGTCCAGGAAAAATCAGGCGTATCAATAAACCGGAATTTGCAGATTAATAGAGCCAATTATTCACATTTTTTGATGTTGAATTTCAGACTTTTGAAGATATGAAAAAAGCCATCCTTAAATATTCAAGGACGACTATAAAATCTCGGTACCACCTTATTTCCTGTACAAAAGTACAGGCAGTTGACTATCTGGAGTTTTTAATCTTCGAAAGCTTAGCTCTAAGACACGTTCACCCTGTGCTTACTGTTCCATTTCCACCATCAGGAACTCACTATCAGCAGCATCCACGACTACTTCTTCTTTTCATTGCCTCTACAAAGGATGGCTCTATTATAAACAAACATTTTTTTAAATGCAACAGAAAATTTTAAGATTTTATCAACAACTCAATTTCATCCACATTTAGTGAACAATACGCAGATATTTGTTCAAGAGTAAAACCATCTTCATACATCTTGCAAACCATTTGTTTCACTTTCTTATCAGCTTCTAGTATAGCCTTTCTTGCTTCTTCTTTCTCTTTATGAGCTTCTTCTTTGTCTTTACGAGCCTCTTCTTTGTCTTTACGAGCTTCTTTCATCTGTCTTTGAGCTTCTTCAAGTTCAAGCTGTAGTTCAATTCGTTCTTCATTTTCATGCAGCTTTTGAAAATCTTCTATTATTTTCTTCCAACGATCATCCGATATCGTTTCTACACGCTTCTCCAACATTTGAATCATCCCATCACTTTCTATCATCACCTTAATTTTACTATCATCCATTCCCTTGTGGCAATTCAAAAAGTAATAAATCATCTTTTCTTGTTCATTCATGTCTTTAAGCGGTTTATTTGAATCTAACTTTGCCATTTCAACTGTACGTAACTTCATACGATCTTGACTTTCTTCTACAAAAGATAAACCTTCTTCATTCCTTAATGTGAATGTGTTACACATTCTATGATTATCAATTAAATTCACATTAAAGAACACTAAGACAATCGTTTCCTTTAACTCTCCGTAATATTTTCCTTCCAATTCTTGAGAACCATGAAGTCTAGCCGAATAATAACTAAAGCGAATTGGCAAATTATCTTTCGTTTGTCTTAACTGCATTTCTAAATCTACAGTTGTTTGATCATCAAATTCGACTAATAGATCCAAACGTGGACTTTTCATTTTACTAAAGTCTTTTACTATTTCTGAATTCTTTACAACAACATGATTCACCTTCCTTTCTAAAAATACCGTGAGTAATGATTTTAAGGCATCATTGGCCTCTTTACAATCTTCGCCAAACACATACTTAAAGGCGAAATCATTTAATAAATTAGCGCTTCTCATAAGCATCTCTTTCTAGTAGGCATTTAACTGTCATCTAGATAGATAAGTATCGTAATGTGGATTTGTATATTTCCTTGTAGTTTGTCCACTTTAATAAAGACGAGATAAATCTTTGAATACAGTTCGTATCGATATACCATCATTTTTGTATCATGAATCAATAAACTAATGAATCCACATTACACCTTCGTTTTTTTAACACAAAGAAGGATTGGACCATCTAATCTAGAGCCTGAACATTAGCATATTCCATTTTAACGCCATTACCTACATACTCTTATACGTAATTTTTTCAACAAATTCTAGAAAAGATGAAAAAAATGCATCCATTTAAACAGATGCATTATAATATGTCGCAATATCACTTTCTGAAATATAGCCACACTCTGCCATTGCCTTTAATACCGCATATTGTTTCTGTTTGGCCTGCGTAAAATGATTCACCAATTCATAATGACTTGGAGATTGTGGAATACCCGCCAATAAAGAAGCTTGCGCAACCGTTAAATCTTCAGGAAGCGTATCCAAATAGCCCATACTCGCCTCATATATGCCTGTATAATTATTTCCATAATTGATCACATTCACATACAAAGTAATGATTTCATTTTTTGAATAATGCTTCTCTAAATAACGTGCAACAAAGAACTCTGTACTCTTACGATCCCATGAACTTTCAAACATCCCATACAAGTTTTTCGCAAGTTGCTGCGTAATCGTAGAACCACCACTCGTTAATAGATCTTCATCAAATTGAGAAACAGCCGCACGAACCAAGCCAATATAATCAAAGCCACCATGATCATAAAAGCGACGATCCTCTATCGCAATGGTAGCCCGAATCAAATTTGGTGATATATCATCATAATCCACATAATAAGGACTTGTCCTTACTTCATTGACTACCTCATCAACTGATTTTGTTTCTGTAAGCTGCAAATAATTCCAATACCCCTTGCCAAAAAAGACGCCGACAAAACCAATAATTAGAATCAACAACAACTTAAATATAAACTTAACTAACTTTTTCATACCTAAACCTTAACATAAGAAAAAGAACTTGTAAAATTACAAGTCCGTAAGATTAATCTTTTAAAGTTACATGTGTGGCATCTTTGAAAATAGAATTTGCCGCAATCTGACCACGCACACGAGATAATGGATATACATTTGTATGTGGACCAATAATCGTTCCTGGACATAGAACAGAATTACATCCAACCTCTACATAATCACCCATGAAAGCACCGATTTTTCTTAATCCCGTTTCAAATTCCTCAACCACATTATAATTCTCATCTTTTCTTCTCAAGATGATATTATCACGAGCACTCTTCAAATTACTTGTGATACCACCAGCACCTAAGTGAGAATGATATCCTAAAATACTATCCCCAACATAGTTATAGTGAGGAGTTTCTACATTGTCAAATAAGATACAGTTTTTTAATTCCACACTATTTCCAACAACACAATTTGCCCCAACCAAAGCACTACCACGAACAAAAGCACAATGACGCACTTCCGTTTTTGGACCAATAATACATGGAGCACCTAAATAAGCACTTTCAAATACATGAGCACTTTCATGAACCCAAACATGCTCTTTGACTTCCACATAATCTTCCCCTAAGTTTTTTCCTAATTCTAAAATCAATTCTTTGATTCCAGCCAAGGCTTGCCAAGGATATTCAAACTGTGCCAAGTAATCCTTAGCCAACGTATGATCTAAATCATAAAGCTCACTAATTTTGTACATAAATTTCCTTCTTTCTTACCATTCAGGCTCAAACTTAAATTCAACCCGAATTTCATTTTCATCTATATCTAAAATCGCATAACTACATGGTCTTCCATCCCTTGCATGCGACAAAGATCCTGGATTCAATAATGTTACTCCATCCACTTGATCCAAATAGGCAACGTGCGTATGTCCAAAACATACAATATCACAATCCAATGCTTTTGCCCTATTTGAAAGCTGTTCACTTCTTGAAAAATACGAGAAGCGATGAGAATGCGTAACATAAATACGATGCTTACCAATTGGAATAATTCTTTCATCTTCAAAGCGACCATAATAATCATTGTTTCCACGAACAACGATATAGCCTGGATAAAACATTGGATCATCCTCTAAATCTCCACAATGAATAAATAATCCTGCATCTGGATGTTTTTCACGAATCGCATTTAATATATCATTTCTTCCATGAGAATCACTCACAACCACAATTTTCATAAATTACCCCTAATTCAGTTCATCTTGAAAAGACATTTGTTCTATACTCTTATCACTATCATGCATGATCTTAGCATTCTCTATACCCACATATCGAAGTACAAATGGCAAATACCAATGTCCCGTCTTCTTTTCATGACCTTTTCCATAACGCACCACAAAACCATAGCGATACGCATTTTCCAATATCCATTCTACACGATTTTTATTTTCCTTAGACAATTCTTCTTCGACTTGCGTATAATCCATATCTTCATTTAGATGCTGCTTACAAAGCTCTATCCACTCATTTTGACCATCTAAAACAATCGTATACCCTAATTGCTGCTCATTCTTTCCAGCCCCATACATATAATTATCAACACCCGCAAATTCCTTTGACGCATTGACATACTGATCTAAGACTTGTTCATAACTCAAATAACCACTTGAAACACTCAAATGATCTTGGCCATCCATAACGGAAGCATAAGCATCGAGCATACTTGACAGATTATCAACCATGGCATTTTGAACATATATACCATTAAAATCCACTAAATTTTCTGGTGCATATTTATATACTGTATTTTCCTGATTTAAGACAACATATGGATTTGTAGGATCTGCCACCAACCTTAAATCTGAATATAGGACAGCCTCATTTTCATAATATGTTGTTAAATCAATATAGGAATAGTGCGACAACAATTCCTTTAAAGAATCATACGAAAAATTCTTACGGAAACGATTCACAAAATTGACAATATATTCATTATCCGCATCCTGCGTATCTTTTGCCTCTTTATAATACAACGTGTTTTTTAAACTAAATCCATCTAGCTTAATAAAATCCATAAACTTATCTGGCGTAATATGCTGATTGATCAAATAATCAATATCATTACTATCTAAATATTCTAGAATGATATCACGATTTGCATCCGTCGTATAAGGATACCTAGCTAACGGATCATATGACTTATCCATATGGTAAAGACAAAAACATCCCACCGCAAAACAAATCACGATCAATAAAACACGTGCTCGCATTTCTTTTTTACTAATCAAAATAAGTACCTCACGCAAAACATTATACTAAACTATCATTTTTCATGCAAACGAGCATAAAGAATCTTAGCCACATCCTCAGGAATCACTTCACTAAGCTGTTCTACACTTGCTAGTCGCATCTGCTTCATACTCTTAAAATGCTTCAACAATTCTTTTTTACGCTTAGGACCAATACCACTTACCGTATCTAACACTGATTTTGTCATCGACTTGTCTCTTAACTTTCTATGATACGTAATCGCAAAACGATGCACCTCATCCTGCATACGCGTCAACAAAAAGAATAAACTTGACTTTGAATCAATTGGAATTTCATTTAAATTTACATCCATCAAAGCACGCGTCGCATGCTTATCATCCTTAACTAAACCTGCCACTCTTAAATCAAGCTGCAACATATCTATAATTTCTTTTGCAGCCGAAATTTGAGCAGCACCACCATCCACCAACAATAAATCTGGCATCGGCAAATGTTCTTTCAACAACCTGAAATATCTACGATAAATAACTTCCTTCATACTATCGACATCACTTCTGTAGCCATCCAATTTATAATGACGATACGAATTCTTATCAGGAATTCCATCCTTAAAAACAACCAACCCACTCACATTAAAAGTCCCTTGAATATGCGAGTTATCAAACATTTCTACCGTATGAATATTAGCATCAAATATTTTTGACAACATAGCATTGGCCTTTTTAAGCTCATTATCCTTACGAAAGACCAACTGAAATTTTTGTTCATGCGCCTCTTTCGCATTTTTATACACCATTTCAATCAATTTTTTCTTTTCCCCACGAATTGGAATATGCACATTCGTATTTAAAGCCTCTTTTAAAATATCAACTGGCGTACCCTGTGGCACCAAGATTTCTTTTGGCACTACATTCTTCTCATAATACTGCATGATAAAACTTGTAAAGGCATCCATCTCATCTTCATATAAAGGCGTAATGGACATATTTCTTTCCAATAATTTCCCTTGTCGAATAAAGAATGCCTGAAATGAAATATAGCCAGAATCCACATAATATCCAAACACATCGCGATTGGTCCGATCTTTAAAATCAATCGTCTGCTTTTCAATCACATGCTCTAATGCCTGAATCGTATTATAAATTTCCTGCGCTTTTTCAAACTGCAAGTTTTCACTGGCATCCAACATTTTTGCCTGCAAAGAATCCATCACCTCTTTGGTATCCCCACACAAAAATTTCTTAATTTTTTTACGCGTCTTCTCATTTTCCTTAGGATCAACCTCATGGATACAAGGCCCTAAACACTGATGCATATGATAGTACAAACAAGGACTATCCGGAATATGCCGACACTTTCTTACACAAAAGATTTGATTGATCAACCTCACAATTTCATAAGCCGACTGACTGCTTGGATACGGCCCAAAATATTCACTCTTTTTACTTTTAATATTACGCGTTGTACGAACCACGAAATTATTTTCCTTTGTGATCTCAATATACGGATACGTCTTATCATCCATAAACATAATATTATATGGAGGTGTATGCTTCTTAATTAAATTGATTTCCAATAATAAAGCCTCTTTTTCACTGCCCGTCACAATAAATTCAAAATCACGAATATGCGAAACTAAACGCGTTGTCTTATTATTATGTGTACCATGAAAATAAGAACGAACACGATTCTTTAATACTTTGGCTTTTCCTACATACAAAATATTCTGATTCTCATCCTTCATGATGTAGCAGCCTGGCAAATCCGGAAGTAAAGCCAATTTATCTTGTAAATGCTTAGAAATACTCATTTTATCCCCTACTTTAATATGACTATCGTTGCTCCAAGTCCACCTTCACTAGGACCTGCACTTGTAAATTTAGAAACATTTGGCTGTTTCTTTAAATCCTTCCATACGGCTGTTCTTAAAGCCCCCGTACCCATACCATGAATAATACGAACTTGTTTTATGTGTTTTACAACAGCCTGATCTAAATATTTATCTAAAGCCGCAATGCCTTCTTCAACACGCATACCAATTAGATTCAACTCTAAAGGAAAGCGACTCGATACACTTTCTACATGCGCTTTATACGTTGTCTTTTTAATTTGTGGTTTATGCATAGGCTCCAACTTAGAAAGCTTGACCTTCATCTTCATTCGATTTGTTGAAACCGTAGCTTCATTTCTTCGAATATCTACAATTTCACCATGCGAATTCAAACCAGAAATCTTTACATAATCCCCCACTTTGAATTCTTTCTTTTCCTGTTCTTCTTCAACATTCTCAACCACATTTTCATTTAAAAGATCAAGTTCATGCATCTTTTCAATCTGCTTATGCTGCTTACCCGTCTTCTCCTTGCGAAGCATCGTTAAAATTTCTTTAGCCTGTGCCTTTTTCTTTTCAAGCATCTCATTTAACTGTTCTTGATAGGACGCATCCAATTCAGCTTTACGCTTTTCGATTTCTTTTTCTTTTTCATAAGCCTCTTTTTGAACACGATGCGCATCCTCAATCAATGCATTAAAACGCTCTTTTTGTTTCAATACATCATTTTGAAGTTTCTCTATATGTTGCAAGTGTAGTGGTGTTGGAATGCGGTTTGTGTTTGACACTCCATCAAACAATGAAGTCGCTCCTTCTCTGCCGTCAATCCCCGGAGCTAATAGTAAACTTACTTCATCTATAAGTCCAGCCTCGAGAAATCCACCATTGATATGTCCTCCGCCTAAAAGTCCAATGCGCTTGATTCCAAATTCAGTGTAGAGGATTTCTGTAGCTTTTTTTAAGTTGATTCGATCAGCCCCGATGGCGACCCATGAAATATTTTGTTCTTTCAATGTTTCCAAATATTCTTTCGATGCTTTTTCGCTGACAATGCAGATTAAAGGAACGCCGTCAATTGTATTGGACAGCCATCTCAATCGGCCGTAAGTGTCAATAGCAACCATATAAGCATCGGATTTTTCAGCAATGTGTGTGGATGGCTTTCCTATTGGAATATTTTCGACTGGGATGAATGGTTCTTTAGCTGCGCTATAATGCTCTAACGTAACGCGTCCCTCTAAAAGGGTAGGACAATTCAACTGTTCAAGTGTTGTGTAATACTCATTCCCGCTAATTTTTTCGACCATATTGCAGTCAATGCGTCCGTCAATAGATGCGACCATATGGCAAATAATATAAGGCCTCATAATATGTTATTTCCCGAGTTGTGTTAACCATTTAACGATTTCTGGATCATAATGTGAAAAGAAAAGACTCTCACCTTTGTCAAGATTTGAGATTGCAGCCATGTCTGTTTCTGTCAGTTGAAAATCAAAGACATCCAGATTTTCCTCCATACGATGTTTGTGAATCGATTTTGGAATGACAACAACACCTCGTTGGATTAAAAATCTCAAGGCAATCTGGGCAATAGTTTTTTTATGTGCCTGTGCTATGGATTCTAGTGTCGGATTAGTGAAAAAATTATTTCGTCCTTCAGCAAATGGAGCCCATGACATTATTTGTGTTCCATAATGCTTCATTATTTCTTGTGCTTTGTTTTGTTGGTTGAACACATGGGTCTCAACTTGATTTACCATTGGCTTGATTTCGCTGAATTCTGCTAAATCGACAAAACGGTCAGGATAAAAATTGCTGACACCAATGGCACGGGCTTTACCTGATTTATAGGCATTTTCCATTGCACGATAAGACCCGTAATAGTCATTGAACGGTTGGTGTATGAGCAGTAAATCTATATAGTCAGTCTGAAGTTTGTTCAGAGATTCATCAATGGAAATTTTAGCTTTTTCATATCCGGCATTGTTGATCCATATTTTGGTGATAAGAAATAATTCGTTGCGCGGAATACCGCTTTTCTTAACAGCAGTGCCAACATTTTCTTCATTCCCATAGGCTTGAGCGGTGTCAATCATTCGATAACCAATGGATAAGGCTTCAGAAACACATTGTTCACACTCTTTAGGTGGAATTTGATAAACTCCAAAACCGATTATTGGCATTTCTATGCCATTGTTCAATAGAATTGTCTGTTTCATTGTCTTGATTATTTGTTAGGTTGTAGTGGTCCGTAAAAGTAAGATGCTGTTGCACCTCCATCAATGAGAAAGTCAGAGCCTGATATGAATGAGCCTTTTTCTGATAGCAGTAGTTCTGCTATGTGTGCAACTTCGTCTGGTGTGCCGGGACGTCCAGCTGGACATTTGGAGATCATATTTTTATAGAAATCTCCTCTGGGTCCGTTGAATTCGTCTTTTGCCAATGGCGTGACAATTATACCTGGAGAAATGGAGTTGATTCTGGCTCCACGTTTTCCCCATAATACAGCTTCTGCCATAACACGCTTGATGTTGCAACGCTTAGCTAATTGATAAGCATGCAAAGTGTTTTTAATTTGGGATGGCTGGAGAATGTCAAGTTGCAATAGCTTTTCTGTCGGTGTCACTGCTAAAAGTTCATTGTTTTCAGGCCCTAGATCTTGTAGACGGTGACCGGATTGACTAGAGATTGTAATTCCTGTTCCTCCATTTGCTATTACTTTACCTACTTCTTCCAGCAGTACAGCGGTGCCATATAAGTCAACTTTTAGAATCGTTTCAATTGAGGCTTGGCTG
>ENA-OVGQ01003859-OVGQ01003859.1-human-gut-metagenome-genome-assembly--contig:-NODE-3859-length-11150-cov-3.331230_pt1 | contig 11150 bp, 7 predicted proteins | sample MGYA00237774_ERZ505427 | MGnify/ENA primary metagenome ERZ505427 (study PRJEB26158, sample SAMN06016404) | human gut metagenome | biome: human gut; feature: ankylosing spondylitis patient; material... | reverse complement strand
TGATGAATACAGTTAAGCACACTGCGCTTTGCCCGGCTCCACAGCGGTGAAATCAGCTGATTTGACGGACCATCTCCTGTCAGCCTGTGAATGACAATATCAGGTGAAAGTGCACCGATACAGGAAACAACAAGATCCACATATGCTTCCATAGACAATGTCTGAAACTTTCCAGCACGAAATTCATCTGCAAGGTCAGTATTTTCAAGCACATGAAGAAGCTGCAGCTTTATTCCAAAGATCCCTGCATTATTCAGATAACGAATAGTTTCGAGCATTTTTTCCTTATCTTCGCCTGGAAGACCAAGTATCACATGAACGATTACAGGAATCTGTGCATCATTAAGACGCTTTAATGCGTTTTCAAAGCATGTCAAATCATATCCACGTCTAATATAGGCTGCCGTGTCCTCGTGTATTGTCTGAAGTCCCAGTTCTACCCACACCGGCTTTCTTTTGGAATATTCACAAAGAAGTGAAACAACATCCTCTCCCACACAGTCTGGTCTTGTCGCAATATCCACCACCGCAACCTTTTCATGTAAAAAAGAAGGTTCATAGACACGTCTTAAATAATCCAAATCTGCATATGTATTTGTAAAAGCCTGATAATATGCAATATACTGCTTTGCATGAAAGGAGCCAAGCTTTTCAATCTGACTGTCGATCTGCTCGGTAATTGACAGCGCTCTGCTGCCTGCAAATTCACCCGAACCGCCTCTGCTGCAAAAAAGACATCCGCCGCGCCCGATTGTTCCATCCCTGTTTGGACAAGTAAAACCGGCATCTAACGATGCCTTATAAGTCTTTGAACCAAACGTTTGCTTCAGGTAATAATCAAGCGAATAATACGGTTTTTCTCCCCACAGCATCTTTTTCCTCCTTCACACGTGACGCACTATAGAATAATGATATCAATTTTACATACATTCGTCAAGTTTTGGTTTATTTTTTTACTTTACTTTTTGCCATTTCATTCGTATAATGATAGTGCGATGTTTCGCTGCAGCTATGCGAATGCTGCATCATTTCGAAAGGTGAAATTAAAAAAATATTATAATTTGTATTTTGTATGACAAAAACATGAGAAAGGCATGGTTATTTATGCGTGAAAAATTAAAATCACTTCCGCTCACTGAGCTAAAACAGATTGCGAAAGAAAATCACATTAAGAACGTTTCTACTCTGCGCAAGGCGCAGCTGATTGATGTAATTCTGGAAAGACTTAGCCCGGAACAGGCACAGGCGCCGCAAACACAAAATGTTCAAACATCTGATACGGCTTCATCCGACAACGAACTTGTATCGGCATCTTCTGAGACAAATTCCACTGATACAAAGACAGCTTTATCAGAGACAGATTCTTCACAAATGAGCTCTGCTCCATCTTCTTCTGATAATGTACAGGATTCTTCTGCTGAAAAACTTGCTGATCCAACAGCACAAAGAGAGCGCCGCTCCTATGCTGCTTCTGCAGCTTCCTATGCTGCCGCAAGAAATAATTTTTACAGCAGGAATAATTCCTATTCCTCCTCTTCCTTTAAGGATCTTCGCCAGTCAAACGCCCACACGGTTCATCCGCGCAAGCCACGTGTACGAAACGGTCGCCCTGATTCTAACTGGCGTGAGGATTCTGTAAACCGCTTCGATACTACAAGAAATGATTCCCAAGGACGCTTTGATAATACAAGAATAGATTCTACAAGCCGCTTTGATAATACAAGAATGGATTCCTCAAATCGCTTTGATTCTACAAGAAATGATGTTCAAAATCGTTTTGATAATACAAGAAATGATTCCCAGGGACGTTTTGATAATTCCGGAAGAGATTTTTCAGGCCGCAGTGATTTTTCAGTCAGAAATGACTACTCAAACCGCTATGATTCCAGAAGTGATTATCAGAACCGCTATAACAATTCTTCAAGAGATTATACAAACCGCTACGATAATTATAGAAATGATTTCCAGAACCGTTTTGATTCCAGAAATGACTATCAAAACCGTACCGACTTTAATCGAAATGACAGAAATGATGCTATGAACAGAAACGATATGACAAACCGTACCGATGCTGTCAATCGCTTTGATTCAAGAACAGAGCTTTCCAGTCAGAATCGTTTTGATTCAAGAGATACATCTGCTCAATATTCTAATCGTTTTGATAACGATTTTGCAAACCGCTTTGATAATGATGGTGCTCTTCCAGAAGGATGCCAGCCGGCATGCGGTATTCTTGAGGTTTTACAGGAAGGCTTTGGTTTCCTTCGCTCTGCAAACTTCTTAACTGGTCAGCAGGACGTATATGTTGCGCCGTCTCAGATTCGTCGTTTTGGCCTTAGAACAGGTGATATGGTAGATGGTTTCCAAAAAGCAAATCCAGATGATAATAAATATGATGCTTTGATTCGCATCAATACAATCAATGGTGTTAATCCTGAGCTTTGCTCACACCGCCCGAATTTTGAAAAGCTTACTCCTGTTTTCCCTAACAGTCGTCTGTCTATGGAGGTTGAAGGCGGCTCCACTGCTCTTCGCATTGTTGATCTGATCAGCCCTATTGGAAAAGGACAGCGCGGTATGATCGTCTCCCCGCCAAAAGCTGGAAAGACAACGCTTTTAAAGGAGATTGCAAATGCTGTTACACACAATTATCCTGACATGCATCTTATCATACTTCTTATTGATGAGCGCCCAGAGGAGGTTACAGATATCCGTGAATCCATTCAGGGAGAGCAGGTTGAGGTAATTTATTCTACATTTGATGAAACACCTGAACACCACAAGCAGGTTGCTGAAATGGTTCTTGAGCGTGCGAAGCGTCTTGTTGAGCATAAGCAGGATGTTATGGTTTTATTAGACAGCCTGACTCGTCTGGCTCGCGCATATAATCTTACCGTGACTCCAAGCGGACGCACTCTTTCTGGAGGACTTGATCCGGCTGCACTTCATATGCCAAAGAAGTTTTTCGGCGCTGCCAGAAATATGCGTGAGGGTGGCAGTCTTACTATCCTTGCCACTGCACTTGTTGACACTGGAAGCCGTCTTGATGATATGGTATTTGAGGAATTTAAGGGAACTGGAAACATGGAGCTTGTATTAGACAGAAAGCTGTCTGAGCGCCGTATCTTCCCGGCAATTGATATTACCCGTTCTGGAACAAGACGCGAAGATCTGCTTCTGACACCAGATGAACTTACAGCTGTTTCCACTATCCGCAAAAGCATAAGCGGACTAAAGAATGATGATGCAATTGAACAAATTTTAAATCATTTTGTACACACAAAAAATAATGCTGAGTTTATTGAAACACTTCCAAAGGTAAGACAATAATATAGTAAATCTAAAAAAAGCAGTCAACTGACTGCTTTTTTTATTATAACTATTAAACAGCCAGCTCAATTGCCCATAAAACATCTGACAACTCTTTGGCTGATACCTGTCCCGGTGCACTGGCTTTTCCCATGCTTCCGAAGCTCATTACGCTGCCAAATAAGCCGCCGCAAAGCCTGCTCACACATCCTGTGCGCCCCATTGACATTGTAATTAAAAGTGTCTCTGGATGATTCTCCTTCATAGTTCCTGTCGCCGAAAGAAGCGCCGCCACATCTGCAAGAGACTGAGGCATCACTGCTATTTTGCAGACATCTGCGCCATAGCTTGCCATCTGCTCCATTGTTGTGATAAGGCTCGAAGCTTCTGGTGTCTTTTTAAAATCATGCTGTGATACAATCACACCAATACCCATCTGATGTGCATGTTTTATCAATTCCTGTACACATGCCATTCCCTGACTAAGCTCAACATCAAGAAGATCAACCGTATTACTTCCGATATTACTTTCTATTACTTCATCAAGAAGTACCTGATACGCTTCGGGAGTAATATCCCTCTCACCGCCCTCTCGTCTGCTTCGAAATGTTACTAAAAGCGGTTTTCCCTGCAGATTCTCACGAATTTTTCTCGAAAGTGCATTTCTCTTCCTTGGCTGAAACACATCCTGATACCAATCAATACGCCACTCGGCAATATCTGCCACACTGCTTTTCCCAATGCGCACAGACTCTTCTAAAATTTCTTTTTCCGTTTCATAGGCAATTGGTACACAGATGCGTACCTTTCCATCCTCAAGTGTTGTATTTCCTGCTCTCAGAACACTCATGCAAGCAATGCCTCCAATCTGCTTCTGATTGCACTAAGAAATTCCTCACTAGTTACTGTCTGTGCATTTGAAAGCGTTGTGATGGCAGACAAATCCTTTGTCATAATGCCAGACTCGATTGTATCAATAGTTGCCTGCTCTAACTTGTCTGCGTAATCACACAGCTTCTCTAAGCCGTCCATCTCTCCTCTTTTTCTGAATGCACCGCTCCATGCAAAAATTGTTGCAACTGGGTTAGTGGAAGTCTTCTTTCCTTCCTTATACTGATAATAATGTCTCTGTACTGTTCCATGAGCAGCTTCATACTCATAGCAACCATTCGGAGATACTAAAACAGATGTCATCATTGCCAGAGAACCAAATGCAGTTGCTACCATATCGCTCATAACATCACCATCATAGTTCTTGCAAGCCCAGATATATCCGCCCTCAGAACGAATTACTCTTGCAACAGCATCATCGATCAATGTATAGAAATACTCAATACCAGCCTTCTCAAATGCTTCCTTATAATCGCGATCATAGATCTCCTGGAAAATATCCTTAAAGGTGTGATCATACTTTTTGGAAATGGTATCTTTTGTCGCAAACCACAGATCCTGCTTTGTATCAAGCGCATATCTAAAGCAGCAATGTGCAAAATTCTCAATGGAAGCAACGACATTGTGCTGTCCCTGAATTATACCTGCTCCTGTAAAGTTGTGGATCAGCTCTCTTGTCTCCTCACCAGCTTCGTTTGTGTAAACAAGCTCTGTCTTTCCCGGTCCCGGAATCTTCATCTCAGTTGCCTTGTAGACATCACCATACGCATGTCTTGCAATTGTGATTGGCTTCTTCCAATTTTTTACAAGCGGTTCTACGCCTTTTACAAGAATCGGTGCACGGAATACAGTTCCATCTAAAATAGCACGAATAGTTCCATTTGGACTTTTCCACATCTCATGCAGGTTATACTCTGTCATTCTTGCCGCATTTGGAGTGATCGTTGCGCACTTAACGGCAACACCGTACTTCTTTGTCGCATTCGCACTGTCAATCGTTACCTGATCACGTGTCTGGTCACGATATTCAAGTCCCAAATCATAATATTCTGTTTTCAAATCAACAAACGGAAGAATCAGCTCGTCCTTAATCATCTTCCAGAGAACTCTGGTCATCTCATCTCCGTCCATCTCTACTAATGGAGTTGTCATTGCTATTTTTGTCATAATTTTCCTCCTCCTGCAGCTTCGAATGCTGACATATCTTCATGTGAAAACATTCACTTTGATAGTTTACCATGTTATTGTATCAAATGCAATCCCCTGATAAAAAAACAAAAGAATCTCCTGCCACGTTTTTCCCTGCTCTAATAGTTGGTACGCACAATTTTGTGATAACCCAATACCATGTCCATTTCCGCCGCCACAAATCACATAGCCTGTCATCGTATCCTGCTTTGTCACTGGAATCAGACAAAAAAAAGCACTTGGAAGGTAATTTCCTTCGCTTAGCGATACTGTTTCCTCTGATTTATTTTGATATGTACGATTAGGTTCACTTAAAAGCTTTCTCATAACAAGCTCTCCTGTCACCAAGACACTTCCTTTTTCGTATGTAAGCTTAAGCCCTGATGCCATGCCGCCGGCGAAACGACCAGTCACCTGCACAGATGTTAATGTTGAGCTGATGATCTTTTCTAAGCTTTCTCCCTCTGCCTTGATACATTCGCTTTGACTGGCGCTAAGCGCTGGAAGACGTTTTAAAAACAGCTCCTGCATTACATCAAGAGGAATCTCACAGCGCCACCTGTACCATGCCATATTTGACTCTAATCCAGCTGCATTCTGATCCTGAAAAAAAGCGCTGACTGTCGCCTCATCCGTCATATCTCGATCTGGCTCTCCTGTTAAATTAAGTGATTTCAGATAAGGAAGCGTCTGATTTCCAGACCAGGCAAGATTATCTGAAGTATAGCCGCATGATGTTGAAAAATAATATGGCACGATTGGCGCACCGTCACGCGTCATTATCACGCCCGATGTGAGCTTTGCTCCCTGCGCTGAAATCTCCTGATAGCCTGCACTGTTATACACCTGATAATCTACAGAATCATCTGCAAATGAGCCATAATTATCAATCGTTTTTTGGTGAAGAATACGTTCATATGCATATGTACGTGCACATACAGCCTGCAGCTTAGCTGCTTCTAATCCATAGGAAACAGGCATCTCGCTTGGTACTACCTTTGAAACATAATCCTCAAGCGGCAGTTCATTTACAATCACAATGCCCTGTTCACTAAGATATAAATCAAGAACACCTTCATATTCATGGCTGATGCCGCGCCTTAAAATACTGTCAATTATAACGAAGCCGCCCTCCGATGCCACACGAATCGATCCTTCCTGAAAAAACGGATGCTCCGGTGTAATCGTAACAGTCTGTCCGCCGGTAAAAATCTGCTCCTTTGTGCCAGACTGTATATGAAATGTATCTGGACATGTTATGATTACCTTGGCATGCTCAAATGAGGTGTTGTCTGAATTTTTCAGCTTAACGCGCATAGAGGGCATCGAAGCTACAGCTTCCTCAACTGGTTTTGTTTCTTTCTGATTTTGAGTCGCTGTTTTTTCATTTTCCTGTATATCAGACGTTGTTTCTTCTTGTGTCTCTGACAAAACACTTTGTTTATTTGCCGTCTGGATTTGTGTTTCATTCCAAATAGCATTTTTCCACAACACAAAAGCTGCGATCAAGATCTCTGCCGTTGCAATAGCCAGGCAGACGATATGGATACGCCTCACGCGGAAATTTTTCATGCTGACACCTCTGCCGCCTGTTTTTAATGTTTACACAAGAAAAGAAAGAAGGCACTACTGCAGAATGTTCTGCTGTAATGCCTTCGTACGTTATAATTTTATCTTTTGTACTATCCCAGAGTGCCGTCCCTGCCCATTTGACGCCTAGCTAATGCTAGGTGGGCAACCGCAATCAAACTTCTGCCTTCCACTGCACAACGGAGGCCTGACATCTGCCTGACAATATAGGAATCCCGTATTAAGTCATGTAGGTTCAAATAAAAGCAAGACTTCGTACACCCCAGGATCTATTGTTAGTATAACATATTTTACAGAAAAATCAAGTAATCATTACATTTTTTTCTGTTCTTATTCTTCATCCCAGTCATCTTCTAGGATTTCATCGCCCCAGTCATCCTCGTCGGAATATTCTTCGTACTCGTCGTAGTCATCATATGCTTCTTCCTGATACTCATCTTCGTACTCTTGCAAAGTTTCTTCACCGCTTTCATCAACAAAGCCTTCGGCTTCTGCATTTTCCTGCTCTGGATCATTGTCCCATTCGGCTTCCTCAATTTCCTGTGGCTCCCATACAGTGTGTGTATCCTGTACTGGCACTGCTTCTTCTTTTGACTCTTCTTTTGCTTCCTCTATCGGACGTTTATTCTTAGCTGCCTTCTTTCGTGCTTCCTGCTCTTTTGCACTCTGCTTTACGTGTGCCTTCGCTGTCTTTTGTGCACGCTGCACTTTTTCCTGTGCAGATATAGGCGTTGGAACAATTTCTTTTTCTTCGTCGTTTCCTGCTTCCTGCTCATACACATCATCATCGTCTTTGTTTCGTCTTCTGATTAATGTAACTGCAAGAATTGCAACAACAATTGCAATCGCAAAGATAACACCAATGATGACCATTGTTAAATTGTTAATGGTAAGCTGATAGCGGTATGTCTGCTGCGGAATAGTAGGACCTGCTGCTGCAGTTGTTACCTGCTGATTCTGTGCGTTTGTTTCTGCCTCATTACTTTCATTTTCCTGTGCCTGTGATTCAGGCTGCGTGGCTTCGACAGACTCCTCACTGCTTGTCACCTCTGCCTCATCTGACTCCTGTGAAGTCAGAACAGGTGCTGCAGACTTCTGATCATCTGTCAGTGTATTTACAACTTCATATGTTCCGACAGGTGTACCATCCTGAAAAATAAGATACTGTGAAGAGACATAACCAACACCATTTGGTGTCTCAACCTGACTCCAGTTTCCAAATGTTCCAATGCGGTGAACTGCAGCGCCTGGCATTAAAGAAGCAATTCTTGGTGCTGATGTGCTTGGATACTGACGCACATTTAATCCGGAAGCCAGATCATTTTGAGCCATTACAGAGTCATCTGCCGCTGCATATACTTCCTGCTCGTTTCCCTGCACCTTTAAAAATGCATGATCGAATAATGTCTCTGTATCACTGTAGAAATTATCATTATCTGATTTCATGATTACACAGATAAGATCCATGCCATCACGATATGCTGCTGTAACTAATGTACGTCCTGCTTTTGCAGTATGTCCTGTTTTTCCTGCATACACACCTTCATATGGACGTGCACCATTAATCAGCTGATTTGTGCTGGTACAATTTCTCTCACCATACTTGTTTGTTGCCGGAATCGTGTAGGCTGCTGTTGAATCAACATAACGAAAAACATCATTTTTCAGTGCTGCATCAAAAATAATCGCCATATCGTGAGCTGTTGTATAATGATCATCATCATCTAGTCCATGCGCATTCATGTAATGTGTATTGACTGCACCAAGCTCTTGTGCCTTCTCATTCATCATCTCAACAAATGCGTCAATGGAGCCTGCCGTATAAACTGCCAGCGCGCTCGCACACTCATTTGCGGAATTAAGCATAAGGCCAAACAGCGCATCACGCACTGTCATCTCCTCGTCCAATATTGCCACTGGATTTAATGTAGAGCTGTTGCTGCTGATAGAATCCATAACCTCACTGTTAAATACAACAGTATCGTCAAGATCAGTACAATGCTCAAGTGTGACAAGTGCCGTCATAATTTTCGTGACACTTGCCGGGTAGTAACGGTCATCCATATTTTTTGAATATACAATGGAGCCGTCCTTTCTGTTAATTACACAGTATGCCTCCGCCTTGACATCAGGACCATCCTGCTGTGCAAATACGGATACGACAGACAGCATGCAAAGACATACTGCTACTAGTACTGCCGTTATTCTTTTCATTGTTTGCTTCATAATACGTAACCTTTCTTACGCCTTCCATTTTTCATTTTCTGTTGGTCATTATACATTATTTGTTTGTATTATGCAAGCACTATTCAAGTAAATGACTTATATCAAGCTGTCCCCACCCCTGATGACTGCGCGGCAAACCTAGATTTTTCGCACTTTTCCAAAGCTTTAGCTTCACATTTGTATTTGTCATTTTTGGATAACGTTCCAACAAAAGAGCTGCTGCACCAGATACCATAGGCGTAGACATGCTTGTTCCGCTCTTTACTGTATAAGGGCGGTCATCTTCCCCCTTCATTGCATTTGTTGCCACAATATTTGTTCCAGGTGCTACGATCTCTGGCTTACAAATACAGGCAATTGTCGGTCCTCTTCCTGAATAATTATGATAGAATCTTCCACCCTCATCAATCATTTCTTTATCATCGCAGGAACCAACAGTGATAATTTTTCTGCTTATTCCCGGCGATGTAATATTATGCTGCTGCATACCCTCGTTGCCTGCCGCTGAACAAATCACAAGACCACTATCCCAAAGCGATTCAACAGCCTGGACAAGCTGCGAATTTTCTTTCTGCTTTTTAACTGAACCTACTGAGATATTTACAATTTGTATACCAAGGCGTTTCCCATTTTCTTTAAGCCAGCGAATGCCTTCCAGCATAGCAGACAGCCTTCCTTTTCCGTGAGCATCGAGAACACGTACAGACACAATGAACGCCTGCGGTGCAATTCCCTGAATATGACCTCCAGAAAGCGTGCCGTCACCTGCGATAATGCCTGCAACATGGGAAGGAGGAAATGGTGTGATCGCAGTTATTTTCACGAAATGCCTACTCGGTGAAGCGCCTGTGTTTTTTCTCCTGTACAAAAAAGAACATTTCCTCTGATATAATCGGTTCATGGACATGTGCTATCCTAATCCACTCTTCTGGCGGAATCTGTATCCTCGCTTGATTTTTGTAGCTGACAGTCCTTGTCTTTCCCTGCACTATTTTCCCGGTGTAACACTCGTTTGCTAAAATCCGGTAAATGCTTCTGCTGCTCCAGCCTGCTTTAGCATCTGGAGATGGATATGCTTTTTGCTGACAGTGCTTCACAAGCTCTTTGACTGATGTGCCAGCCGCATACGCCTCGAATAGTTCTCTTACAATTGATGCCTCTGGTTCTTTTAATATCAGCTTATGTGGATTCTCTGGTGACTTTTGATAGCCAAATGGAGCGCTGCTTCCAATAAACTCACCGCTAAGCACCTTCTGATGCAAGATTTCCCGCACATTTTCAGAAATCTCCTGGCAATACCACTCGTTTACAAGAGCATATATCTGTCTCGTCTTTTTTTCACTTCGACGCACTGCAATATTATTAATTTTGCCCGTATCTACACCGTCCGTCACACCAATAAAACGAATATTAAGATGCGGCAGCTCCCGATGAAGGTACTGCTCAATATGTAAAAAATTCCGTGAAAAGCGTGACTGATTCTTTGCCAGAATCACATCAAAATGACCTTTTCTGGCATCCTCCATCATCTTAGCAAAACCAGGGCGCGTATCTGTTAAACCTGATATTGCTTCATCTGTATATTCTTTTACAACCGAAAAACCATGATCGTTTGCATACTTCCTTAAAAGAGCCCTCTGATTCTCAATGCTCTCCTGTTTATCTTCTTTGCTCAGTCTAAGATATATTGCTGCTCGCATGCACTCCCCCACCTTAAATCTTGCAGGTTATACCCTTTATTCATTCTATGGCAGACATTCCATACTAATTCTTGTACAATTACAATTCACAGATAAACCAATATTAATGGCATAGCCGCACCCGTAACTTGTAACCTTGCACATAAATAAAAAAGCACAGCAATCCGCAAATTGCTGCACTTTTTATTTATAATGTTTTTTTCTTATACACCTCTAAATCGTCTTGTCTTTACCTTTATCGGCTTT
>ENA-OVGQ01003858-OVGQ01003858.1-human-gut-metagenome-genome-assembly--contig:-NODE-3858-length-11150-cov-4.033168_pt1 | contig 11150 bp, 8 predicted proteins | sample MGYA00237774_ERZ505427 | MGnify/ENA primary metagenome ERZ505427 (study PRJEB26158, sample SAMN06016404) | human gut metagenome | biome: human gut; feature: ankylosing spondylitis patient; material... | reverse complement strand
TCCCCGGATCATGCACTCCTGCCCGGAAGCTCACCGCTGGGATACATCGGACGCTAAGAGAGATGCAAGATGCGCTGGCGGAAGCTCACTGCTGGGGTGTATCGGCGCTATAGGAATGAAGGATGGTTTGGCGGAAAGCTACCGTTGAGATACATCGGAAATGAGAGCTTTCAGATTATTCTGGGGAAAACTTGGGGGGTAACGCGACATAGCGGCAAGGCAGGGCCTGCGGTAATCCCCGGCTTGCAGTTCTTTTTTATATCTGATATACTTTTCTTAATGATACCTGCGAGGACAGAACGGAAATTCTGTGTGGCACGGGCGGCGAAAGAGGAGAATGTAAGGATGGCAGGACTGAAGGAACATATTTTTCTGATCGGATTTATGGGATGTGGAAAGAGTACGAATGCGGCGCGTCTGGCGGAGATGACCGGGGCGGAGCAGGTGGAGATGGATCAGGAGATCGTGAACGGGGAACAGATGGAGATCGCGGAGATCTTTAAGGAGAAAGGTGAGCCATATTTCCGGTCACTTGAGACGGAGCTGATCCGCAGTTTTTCGGACCGGGATCCGGCGGTGATCTCATGCGGGGGCGGAGCCGTGCTGAAGGAGGAGAATGTCCGTCTTATGAAGAAATGCGGAAAGATCGTCCTTCTCACAGCGACACCGGAGACGATCTATGGGAGAGTCAAGGACAGCGCAGAGCGCCCGGTCCTGAATGGAAATATGAATCTTTCTTACATTGAGGATCTGATGGAAAAGCGTCGTCCGAAGTATGAGGCGGCCGCAGATATCACCGTTGCGACGGATGGAAAGACAGCGGAGGAGATCTGTGAGGAGATCCTTGGTAAGTGCGGAAAATAAAGAAGGGAGGATTTCACATGGGAAGTTACCTGAATCCGGGAAACAAGGGATTTCAGGAGAGCCTGAATTCTGAAATTTATGTAGATAAGACAGGTCTGATCGAAAAAACGAATGCAGTTTTGGATACAAGACAAAAGTTCCTGTGTGTAAGCCGACCAAGACGTTTTGGAAAATCAATGGCAGCAGATATGCTTGCTGCTTATTATGAGCGTGGGGAAGACGCAGATTTATTATTTCGCTCGCTGAAGATCAGCAAAGCGGAATCCTATCGTGCTCATCTGAATCAATATGATGTGATCAAGGTAAACATACAGGAATTCCTCAGCATGACAGGAAGTATGGATGAGATGCTTTCGATGTTGAAAAAATATCTGGTGTTTGATCTCATGGAGCATTTTGATGATATTCGTTTTCGGGACGAGAGTAATCTGATCCAGGTAATGAAAGATATTTATGCAAAGACGAAACGAGCATTTGTGATCCTGATCGATGAATGGGACTGCCTGTTCCGGGAATACCAGCAGGATCAGGATTCACAGAAGAAATATCTGGATTTTCTGAGGGCATGGCTGAAGGATAAAGAGTATGTTGCTCTTGCGTATATGACAGGCATTCTTCCGATAAAAAAATACGGATCACATTCTGCGTTAAATATGTTTACAGAGTATTCCATGACAGATCCGGGGGAGCTTGCGGAGTATTTTGGATTTACCGGACAGGAAGTGGCACAGCTCTGTCAGAAATATGAGATGGATTTTGACGAGGCAAAGGCATGGTATGATGGATATGGGCTTGTCGCACACCGGCAGTCCGGGGATCAGTATTATTCCATGTACAGCCCGAAATCTGTTGTAGAGGCCATGCTCAGACATAAGTTTGGAACATACTGGAATCAGACGGAAACTTATGAAGCACTGAAGATCTATATCCAGATGAATATGGATGGGCTGCAGGATTCAGTCGTCAGAATGCTTGCAGGCGAGGCAGTGTACGTCAATATTGGTACTTTCAGTAACGATATGACGACTTTTGCGACAAAGGATGATGTCCTTACGCTGCTGGTACATCTCGGATATCTGACTTACAATAGTACGAATGGGACAGTGGAAATTCCCAATAAGGAAGTTTCGAAAGAATATGTCAATGCGATCAGTACCATGAGCTGGCATGGAGTTGCAGATTCGATGGAAGCATCCCGCAGATTACTGGATGCACTGTGGAAAATGGATGCTGATACAGTGGCAGCAGGAATCGATAAGGCACATGAAGAGATTTCTATTCTTCAGTATAATGATGAAAATTCACTTAGTTGTACGGTCAGCCTTGCATTTTATTTTGCGAGAGAATATTATGCGATCGTGCGTGAACTGCCATCAGGAAAAGGATTTACTGATATCTGTATGATCCCACGGAAACACCATCTGGATAAACCGGCAATTATCATAGAATTAAAGTGGGATAAAGGTGCGGATGCCGCGCCGGCACAGATAAAAGAAAAGCAGTATGGGAATGCATTGAAAGATTACCATGGAAATTTACTGCTGGTGGGGATCAATTATGATAAGAGTACAAAGAAACATGAATGCGTAATCGAATCCATGAAAAAATAATGGATCAGATAAGATAAAAAAGAGACCTTCACGGTCATCCCCAAATTTTCAGAAGCTGAATATGTCAGCGGCAGAAAATTGGGAAGACTGGTGAAGGCCTCTTTTTTGTTTTTGCGGAAAATTCGATGAAACTTTCCGGAAAAAGGCAGTATGTGCCAGGAATGTGCACTTGCGCGAAGCCTGGGAATGCCGCAGGCAACCGCGCAAGGCAGAAAAATGAGAAATTCCGCCATTTGCGAAAAATGACTACGGCATCTCCGGTTTCTTCCCCAGCCGCACATCTTCCAGATATTTTCTCGTCTCCTCATCGGCGTGCAGGAAGAGGTAATTCTTCGCACTGCCGGTATGTTTTCCTTTCTCCTCGGAGATCAGCTTGCCGACGCGTTCGATCTCTTCACGGAAATCTCTTGCGGACCAGAGGATGCAGCCCTGGCTGCGGATGATGAGCTGGATCACGCCGTCGGAGGTTGCTACGGTGGTGCGGTAACGCCTGCCGATGCGGATCGCGACTTTTTCGATGTACTGATCTGCAGTCTCCGCTTCTTTTGTATACACAACGTGGATGTTGTGATATTTCTGAACTTTCTCGACACCGCCCGGAACCTTGTAGGCATCGAAGACAACGATGACGCAGATCTTCCGGAATCCCTGATAATTGCTCAAGATGTCCATGAGCTTGTAGCGTGCCGCATCGATATTGACGGCGGCGAGCTCACTCAGCTCGTCCCAGGCAAAGATGATATTGTAGCCGTCGACGAGAAGATATTCGTCTTCCGGCTCCTCTTTTGCTTTTGACGGTTTTACAGGAGCTGTATTTTTGGCACGGATCACGGTGCGGGAGTCATAGTCGGAGGCGAGTTTTCGCTTCGGTTCACCGTATGTACGGGTGAAGATCGCCTGGAGCTCCTTATCATCGTAGAAGGAGAGAGAGCCGGAACTTGTATTTGCAGAAGCCGCTGCCTCAGAAACAGCACCAGAGGGACTGCCGGAATGAAACTTTGCACTGCCGCCGCCTGCTCCGGCCGGAACCTTCCCGGCCGCCACATCGGCCTCCATCGCCTGGAGCCGTTCATTTGCCTCTCTTAAATCCCGCTCCTGCGCTTCCTTCGCAAGCTGCTTTGCGAGCGGACTCTCCACATGCATATAGTTTTTCACTTCGTTCCACGGAACGACAAAGCCGGCGCCGTGGGAGCAGAAAACAGATCCTGCCGGGTCCTGAAGGTCAAAATCGAAATCATATCCGGAAGCAGCGATGACTTCCTCCGCGTTGTGGCACGGTTCATACCCGGAAAGGCTGAGCGTCAGTCTTCCGCGTCCTTTCGTGTAGGAGATCACATCCCGCTGGTAGTTCCGCATCGTGGAAACCGGCGCGGTCCCGGTGAGCAGAGCCATTGCGCCGTCCTGCTCCGGTGCGGAAAATTCACCCTGCATCCGGTCGAGGTCCGCCATCGCGCGTCCGAGATTCTCGGACGGGACTTCCAGACGGAATGCGTAGTAAGGCTCCAGGAGCACACATCCCGCCTCACAGAGTCCCTGGCGGACGGCCCGGTAAGTCGCCTGGCGGAAATCGCCGCCCTCGGTATGTTTCAGGTGGGCGCGTCCCGCGATCAGCGTGATCTTCATGTCGGTGATCTCGGAACCGGTCAGGATCCCGCGGAAGCGTTTTTCTTCAAGATGCGTTAAGATCAGACGCTGCCAGTTCTTATCCAGCATATCTTCACTGCAGTTTGCTGCAAAGACCATTCCGTTTCCCGGTTCGCCCGGTTCCATCTGGTGATGGACTTCCGCATAGTGGCGGAGCGGCTCAAAATGGCCGACTCCTTCGACGGTCTTTGCGATCGTTTCCTTATATACAATATTTCCTTCCCCGAATCCGATCTCCACGCCGAAACGGTCTTTTACCTGGCTCTTTAAGATCTCCATCTGCACATCGCCCATGACCTGCGCCTGGATCTCGCCGAGTGTCTCATCCCAGACGATGTGGAGCTGCGGGTCTTCTTCCTCGAGCATCCGCATGTTTTTTAGCATCGTGTGGGAATCGGTCCCGAACGGCAGCAGGATCCGGTAGGTGAGGACAGGCTCTAAAAGCGGGAGAGAACTCTCAGAGGCAGATCCGAAGACCTGCCCCGGTCTTGTATCGGAGATGCCGGTGACAGCGACGATCATTCCTGGTTCCGCTTCCTTGAGCGCCTCAAATTTTGCTCCGGAGTAGAGGCGGATCTGGTTGATCTTTTCCTCAGAATCAGTAAGAGAATCCCGGACTTTTAAACCGCCGCCGGTCACCTTGAGATGTGTCATCCGAACACCGGCTTCGTCGCGGGAGATCTTAAACACTTTTGCACCGAAATCTGCCGGATAGTCCGGACATGACGCGAATTCCCCGAATGCGGTCAGAAATTCCCGGATACCGGTAAGCTTTAAGGCAGAGCCGAAAAAGCACGGGAAGAACTTCCTGTCGTGGATCGCTTTACGCACATCTTCTGTTTTTAAGACTCCGTCTGTCAGGTAGGAGTCCAGGAGCTCTTCGTCACAGGTGGCGATCTCCTCAAAAATCTCTTCACCGGATCTCTCATTTCCGGAACTGGACCGTGCGAAAGAGTCCACTGTCATTCCGCTTCCGGAACCGTCTGACGAAACATTCCCAAAGTCAAGAATCTCTCCGTATCCGGAAATCCCCGTAAAATCCACGATCGCCGGATCCAGCCGTTCTTTTAAGGATGCTAGGACCGCTTCTTTATCGGTCCCTTTCTGATCCATCTTATTGACAAAAATAAATACCGGGATCCGGTAGCGTTTTAAGAGTCTCCAAAGAGTTTCCGTATGTCCCTGCACCCCGTCGGCCCCGCTCACGATGAGGACCGCATAGTCGAGGACCTGCAGCGTCCGCTCCATCTCCGCGGAAAAATCCACATGTCCCGGCGTATCAAGGAGCGTCACGGAGGCGTCGCCTAACGGAAAGACCGCCTGCTTCGAAAAGATCGTGATGCCCCGGGCGCGTTCCAGCGCGAAAGTGTCTAAAAACGCGTCCCGGTTGTCCACACGCCCCATTTTCTTTAATTTTCCTGTTTCATATAAAATTGCCTCGGACATGGTCGTCTTGCCGGCGTCGACATGTGCGAGGATCCCGATCACGAATCGTTTCATATATTATCTGGTCTGCTTTCTAAATAATTAAGATAGGAACAGTATATCAGAAATCCGTCATCCATGCAATGAGACGGAAGAACCATCGGTAAAATCCTGCTGCAGTGCGCTGGCAGAGGGAGAACGATCCGGCAAAGATGCACAGAAATCCCGCAAATAGGCATATTTCCAAGGAAACCCCTTGATTTTTCCGAGCTTCTGTGGTACGATAACTATCGATAACATAAGTAACCGGTCAAAAGAGTGGACGAAACGTCCACTCTTTCGTTTTGCATAACCGGAATATTCCGGCAGAGAGGCGGTGGAAACCCATGGCAAGAAGAGAGGAATATGAATCCAGGGTCGAGAAGTTTTTAACCCCGATCATGGAAGAGAACAATTATGAACTGGTCGACGTGGAGTACGTGAAGGAAGCTGGTACCTGGTACCTGAGAGCGTACATCGACAAAGAGGGCGGCTTCACAGTGGATGACTGTGAGATGGTATCGAGACGTCTGAGCGACTGGCTCGATAAAGAGGACTTTATCGATGACAGCTATATCCTTGAGGTGAGCTCCCCGGGACTCGGAAGACCGTTAAAGAAAGAGAAAGACTTTAAGAGAAGTCTCGGTGAGGCGGTCGACATCAAGCTGTACCGCGCGATCGACAGACAGAAAGATTTTTCAGGGATCCTCACAGCATATGATGCGGACACCGTGACGATCCGCTACGAGGATGGTTCCGAGAGTACATTCAATAGAAAAGACATTGCCTTAATTCGTCTGGCATTCGATTTTTAATAAGGAGGATAAAAAATGAACAAGGAACTGATGGAATCGATGAACATACTCGAAAAAGAGTACAACATCAGTAAGGACACATTGCTGGAGGCCATCGAGAACTCCCTTCTCACTGCCTGCAAGAACCATTTCGGCAAGGCCGACAATGTGAAAGTCATCATTGATCCGGATGGCTGCGATTATTCCGTATATATGGAAAAAGAGGTTGTTGAGAACGTGGAGGATCCGGTCACACAGATCAGCCTCGCCGACGCAAGAATGATCGCTCCGAGACATGTCCTTGGCGACATCGTCCAGATCCCCATTGATTCCCATGATTTCGGCCGTATCGCGACCCAGAACGCGAAGAACGTGATCTTACAGAAGATCCGCGAGGAGAGCCGGAAATCCCAGTTAAGCGAGTGGCAGTGCAAGGAGAAAGAGGTCGTTACAGGTATCGTTCAGCGTTACATCGGCCGCAATGTCAGCGTAGATCTCGGAAAGATCGATGCGATCCTCCCGGAGGCTGAGCAGGTCAAAGGCGAGACCTTCCAGAGAACCGAGCGTATCAAGGTTTATATCCTGGAAGTCAAGGACAGCCCGAAAGGACCGAGAATCTCCGTATCCAGAACTCATCCGGACCTTGTGAGACGTCTGTTTGAGGCCGAGATCGCAGAGGTTCGTGACGGTACCGTTGAGATCCGTGCGATCGCCCGTGAGGCAGGTTCCAGAACAAAGATCGCAGTCAGCTCCACAGATCCGAACGTAGATCCGGTAGGCGCATGTGTCGGCTTAAACGGCGCGAGAGTCAACGCGATCGTAAATGAGCTCCGCGGTGAGAAGATCGATATCATCAACTGGGATGACAACCCGGCATTCCTGATCGAGAACGCACTGAGCCCTGCAAAGGTCATCTCTGTTGTTGCGGATGAGGACGAGAAAGAGGCACAGGTCATCGTTCCGGATTACCAGTTATCCTTAGCGATCGGTAAAGAAGGACAGAACGCAAGACTGGCTGCAAGACTGACCACCTACAAGATCGATATCAAGAGCGAGACACAGGCGAGAGAGCTTGGACTCTTCGATGATATGGACTTCGGCGAGGAAGGGTTTGAGGGCGAGTACGAGAAAGATGTAGAGCCGGCAGGAGAAGAAGCTCCGGCAGAAAATGAAGCTCCGGCAGAGGAGACTTCCGAAGCACAGGCCGAGACAGAAGAATAGGAGAGAAGGGAACGACGACAGTGAGTACAGTAAAGAAGGTTCCGCAGAGACAGTGCATCGGCTGCGGTGAAATGAAAAACAAGCGGGAGCTGATCCGGGTTTTAAAAGGTACTGACGACGTGATTTCCATCGACGCGACCGGGAGAAAAAACGGACGCGGCGCATACATCTGCCCATCCATGGCATGCTTTGAAAAGGCAGTGAAGAGCCGTGGACTGGAACGCTCCTTTAAAATGGCAATTCCAAAAGAAGTTTACGAAAGTCTGAAAAAGGAGATGGAACAGATCGATGAACAGAAATAAGGTCCTTGGACTTTTAGGACTCGCGGAGAAGGCCGGAAAGGTCAGAAGCGGCGAGTTTTCCACAGAAAAAGCGGTAAAGTCCGGAAAAGCCGGGCTGGTGATCGTGTCGGAAGAATCTTCGGACAACACGAAGAAAATGTTCCGGAACATGTGTACTTACTATAAAGTCCCGTACTTTGAGTTCGGAAACAAGGAAGAACTCGGCCACATCCTGGGAAAGCAGATGAGAGCGTCCTTGGCGGTGATCGATCCGAATTTTTCCGAGGCACTGTTGAAGCATTTTGCCGATTAGGAATGTGAAGCATCGGCAAGATCCAGTTGCGGTACACGGGCGAAAAGTGGCTGTGCACTGTAACGTGATTTGGAGGTAGCGAGCGTGAGTGAGTTTGAAAAGGATTTAGGAAAGAAAAAAGAGGGAACAGATACATTGAATCAGAATCAGGAGAATTCCACAAAGCCGGCAGTTCCGGCTGAGGGAGAAAATAATGCGCCGGCAGCACCGGCAAAGAAGAAATTTGCTGCGGTTTATCGTCCGCAGAACAGTACACAGAAGCGCCCGGCGGGAAACCGTACACAGGGCGGACAGAGACCGGCAAGACCGAACAACGGTTCCGGCATGCAGGTAAGACCGACGACAGGAAACGCACCGGCAGAAGCACCGGCAAAGACAGGCGAGACACCGGCAGCACCTGCACAGAAACAGGAGACAAAATCTGAGGCACCTGCAAAGGATCTCAGAGAGAATGTCCGTCCGCTCCCGAACCAGGGAAGAACAGACGGTCAGTCCCAGCCGAGAGAGAGCCGTCCGTTCCCGAACCGCGACGGCAATCGTGACAACCGTCAGGGCGGCTATCAGGGCAATCGCGACAATCGTCAGGGCGGTTACCAGGGCAGCAGAGACGGCAATCGTCAGGGCGGCTATCAGGGAAGAAATGATGGAAACCGCCAGGGCGGCTACCAGGGAAGAAACGACGGAAACCGTCAGGGCGGCTATCAGGGAAGAAATGATGGAAACCGCCAGGGTGGCTTCCAGGGCAGAAATGACAACCGTCAGGGTGGAAACCGCGGCGGAATGGGCATGTCCAAACCGTCCTTCGATACTCCGCTTGCACAGAAGCAGCAGAATACGAAGCAGAGCAAGAATGCTTACAAGAAAGAGCATGACGCAAAGAAAGACCGCGACATGGAGATGAAAGGCAAACCAGGAAAGGGCCAGAAGGGCGTAAAAGCTCCGGTTATGCCGCAGCCGAAGAAGGAGGAGGCGAAGGTCGAGGAGATCAAGACCATCGTGATCCCGGAGGTTATCACCATCAAGGAACTCGCGGAAAAGATGAAATTACGTCCGGCTGATATCGTTAAGAAGCTCTTCTTACAGGGCACGATCGTGACGATCAACCAGGAGATCGACTTTGAGAAAGCCGAAGAGATCGCAATGGAATATGACGTTCTCTGCGAGAAAGAGAAGAAAGTCAATGTCATCGAGGAACTCTTAAAAGAGGATGAAGAGGACGAGAAGGACATGGTTCCGAGACCGCCGGTCATCTGCGTAATGGGTCATGTCGATCACGGTAAAACTTCTCTTCTTGATGCGATCCGCCAGACAAACGTTACCTCCAGAGAGGCAGGCGGCATCACACAGCACATCGGTGCTTATGTTGTAGATTACAATGGCCAGAAGATCACATTCCTCGATACACCTGGTCATGAGGCGTTCACAGCCATGCGTATGCGCGGTGCCCAGGCAACCGATATCGCGATCCTCGTAGTAGCAGCGGACGACGGTGTTATGCCGCAGACCGTTGAGGCGATCAACCATGCGAAAGCCGCAGGCGTTGAGATCATCGTTGCGATCAACAAGATCGATAAGCCGAGCGCAAACGTAGAGAGAGTAAAACAGGAATTATCCGAGTATGAGCTGATCCCTGAGGACTGGGGCGGAAATACCGTATTCGTACCGGTTTCCGCACATACAAAAGAGGGAATTCCGGAACTTCTCGAGATGATCCTTTTAACAGCAGAAGTAAAAGAGTTAAAGGCAAACCCGAACCGCCGCGCAAGAGGTCTTGTGATCGAGGCGCAGCTTGATAAGGGAAGAGGACCGGTCGCAACTGTTCTCGTACAGAAAGGTACGTTAAGAGTCGGCGACGCAGTAGCGGCAGGCTGCTGCTACGGTAAAGTCCGCGCGATGATGGACGACAAGGGCAACCGTGTCAAAGAGGCAGGCCCGTCCACTCCGGTCGAGATCCTCGGTCTCAATGACGTTCCAAACGCAGGCGAGATCTTCATCGCCCACCAGAACGAGAAAGAGGCGAGAAGCTTCGCTGAGACATTCATCGCTGAGAGCAAGAACAAGCTGATTGAAGATACAAAGGCAAAACTTTCCTTAGACGACCTGTTCTCCCAGATCAAGGCCGGAAATGTCAAGGAACTTCCGATCATCGTAAAAGCCGATGTACAGGGTTCCGTAGAGGCTGTAAAACAGAGTCTCGTAAAACTTTCCAACGAGGAAGTTGTTGTCAAAGTTATCCATGGCGGCGTCGGCGCGATCAACGAGTCCGATGTTTCCCTTGCATCCGCTTCCAACGCGATCATCATCGGTTTCAACGTTCGTCCGGACGCACAGGCGAAGTCCATCGCAGACCGCGAGAAAGTCGATATGCGTCTGTACCGTGTCATCTACCAGGCGATCGAGGATGTCGAGGCAGCCATGAAGGGTATGCTCGACCCGGTATACGAGGAGCAGGTAACCGGTCATGCGGTTGTCCGCCAGACATTCAAGGCATCCGGAGTCGGCACGATCGCTGGTTCCTATGTGCTTGACGGTAAGATCACCCGCGGAAGCAAGGCACGCATCACAAGAGACGGTGAGCAGATTTTCGAGGGACCGCTTGCATCCTTAAAGCGTTTCAAGGACGATGTGAAGGAAGTTGCAGCAGGTTACGAGTGCGGTCTTGTATTCGAGGGATTCAACGATCTCCAGGAAGACGATATGATCGAAGTTTACATCATGGTAGAGGTACCGAGATAGGTTTTAAAGAAGAGGTAATATCATGAGAAAAAACAGTGTTAAAAATATCCGGATCAACGGCGAGGTCCAGAAAGCTCTGAGCGAGATCATCCGCTCCGAGCTCAAGGATCCGCGCATTCATCCGATGACAAGCGTGGTCCAGGTCTCGGTCACACCGGACCTCAAGATCTGCAAGGCGTATATCAGCGTTCTTGCGGATGAGGAGCAGGCAAAAGATACGATC
>ENA-OVGQ01003852-OVGQ01003852.1-human-gut-metagenome-genome-assembly--contig:-NODE-3852-length-11159-cov-2.755133_pt1 | contig 11159 bp, 7 predicted proteins | sample MGYA00237774_ERZ505427 | MGnify/ENA primary metagenome ERZ505427 (study PRJEB26158, sample SAMN06016404) | human gut metagenome | biome: human gut; feature: ankylosing spondylitis patient; material... | reverse complement strand
ATCTTTGGAGGGGAAATGTATACGATTCTTTTGGTTCCAACATGTACTTTTTTCCGCAAAAAGTACCAAAAACTCTCCGACGGATGCTTCGCCTGCTCTTGGCGTCCTAACGCTGGAAACGGGCGCCTAATCGCGGGTTTGCAAGCAAACCTGCCCCGTTTCTCGCGCTTTTAGTCCGCCGTCCGCCGACGGCTCCGGCATCAAGTCGGATTCAATCACCGCAGGGACATCTTTCACTTTTCAAGCAGTCTCTGCTCTCGCTTAACCGCAAAGTTCCCCTTCTATTCATCCTCTTCCTCTTTAACGTATCCGAACGGCGAAAGCGTATCCGCCGGTTCGCGCAGACGGCTCCGGTCCGCATCTTCGGCCGCCTTTTCGGCCGCGCGGGCCGTACGGCGGGCGATGCGCCGCGCCTTGCGCTTCTTGTTCGTAAAACGCTCCTTGATCCGCTGCCGCAGGTCGCGCAGGTTGTCGAAATCCTCCTTGAAGTAGACGCCGATGCCGGTCTCCTGCAAACCCTGGTTCTCGTCGAAACGGTCGATGGTCTGCGTGAACCCCTTCAATTTGAGCGTTCCGGCACGGTCGATCAGCCACGTGACATAGGCCTCGCCCATGAAGTTGGACATCTGTTTATTGACTGCCTGCGAGTTGTCGAGCATGTAATTGCCCTCCACCTCGACGAACAGGCGGTTGTTTATCAAGCTTTTCGAGAACCCGAAATCGACCTCGTCGCCCGACAGCTCCGACTTGGGACGATAGCGGAAGACGATGTTGTAGTCGTCGGTCGAAAGCCAGTTCGACAACTGGTTCGACAACAGTTCGAAACCGGTCGCGGCCGAAGCCGCAGCGCCGAGGTTGTTTCCGCCGCCCGACGTGTCGGAATGGAAACTGTTGGTAACGAGCAGGAACATGAACTGTTCGGCGATGGCCGACTGCGTGTTGAGCGTGTTGGCGATGATCGTCTGGTATTCGGCGTCGGCCGTAGGCACCTTCACGTCGAAAGTGACGGTCGGATGGGTCAGCCGGTCGCTCAGATTGATGATGCACTCGACGGGTACCGCACGGTTGAGATTCATGTCGCCGCCGCCCGACGAGACACTCGTACCGATGAGCGGTTGCAGCGAGGTTTTGAGTTTGTAGACGGCGTTGATATTGAGCCGCGCGTCGAGCGGCTCGCCCGTCCACTGGATCGTCGACCCGTTCTCGATGATGAACCGCTTGTTGATGATGTTCTGGAGCGTGAAGAGATAGCTTCCTTCGGTGATCGTATAATCGCCGTACATCTCGAAGACGTTCGAACGGGGATTGATATGCAGATTGAGCGTTCCCTCGCCGCGCCCCTTGATGATGTCGCCCACCGTGGGATCGATCACCAGCTGGAAGTCGGCGTTGGGCCGCACGTTGAGCGTCATGTCGATATCCATCGAATTGCCCTCGATGGCCTTGGGCTTGTGCTTGCGTTCGAACATCAGCTTCTTGCGTTCGAGGATGTTCAGCGTATCGGCCTTCTGCTGCGGCGTCTCGAAGGTGATGAAGTCGGCGCGCGCGACGTTCGACTTGCTCGAAAGCGGCAGGAAGAAGGCCGAATCGTCGTCCGTCGTCGCCACGATGTCCATGCGCACGCTCCCCTTGTCGCCCGCGACGGTCGCGCGCCCCGTGGCGAAGACCCTGCCGTAGAAGAGGTCGTTGTCGTTCTCGGTGGTGTTGAGCACCAGCATCCGCCGGGGCTGCATCGTCAGCGAATAGGAGATATTCGACAGATGTTGCAGATTGAGGTCGAAATCCATGATCCCCCGATTGCCCAACTGATCGGCCACCTGCACCTGCTGCATCCGAAGCCGGTTGTTCTCCACCGTGAGCAGCGCTTCGGACACATCGTAACCCACCTGCGTATAATCGACCTTCGTATGGAAATCCCGTATCCGGATCGCACCCGACAACTGCGCCGCACGCCGCTGACCGGTAAGCGTAAGCGCGGCCTCGGCCACTCCCCGCGTATCGGAGATCACCCCTTTGAGCATCGGATCGAGCAGGTTCATGCGGATCCCCGGAAACCGCGCTTCGGCATAGTAACGCACCGTCGCAGGGGCGTAGAATCCGCGTATGAGCGTATCGCGCTTCTCCCGATCGGTCACCGTCAGCCGCGCGCGGTCGTTCTTGAAATCCCACATCGAGGTGAAACGCATCGGCGGCGCTGGGAAATCGTTCACCTCGACGCTATCCATTCGGATGTCGGCCGTGATCTCGGTACCTCCGAGCGCGGATTTCACCACCGCCTGACCGTTCGTGCGCCCCTCGATGACATAACCCATGTTTTCGACGATCTGGGTGAACGGCGCGAGATCGAAATTCTTCAACCGCAGCAGCACCGAATCGCGCCGGTGGCGCGAAGCCACGCCGTCGACCAGCAACTCCTGATCCCTGTTCATCACCAGGAACCGGTCGACCGCTATGCGCGCCGTATCGATCTGAATGTGGCGGGCGAAGATCTGCCACGTCGTCCCCTTGCGACTGATGTGCGACGGCAGCAGCCGCACGTCGACCGACCGGCCTCGCTGGGGCGACTGCCCGACGAGCGCTTCGAGCCCCAGCAGAGCCGAGACGCGGGCCGTCGTATCGTTGAATCCCGCCGACAGCCGCAGGCGGTCGCTGCGCGCACCGCCCATGACCGACAGCTGCGGCATGTGAAACGTCCCGACGTAGAAATCCTCCGAACGCAGATAGACCGACAGCGAATCGCCGCGGTTCGTCGCATTGAGATTCAGCCGCGTGGCGAGCATCCGCTCGCGTTCGATGTACTCCGAAGTCGCTTTGAGCGACAGTTTGTCGTTGGCGGGATTGAACAACAGCCGCAACTGCGATCCGTCGGCGATTTGCAGGCCGTCGGCCACCGCGTCGGCCACCGGCGTGAAGTGCTTCACGTCGACCGACAGCACCGAATAGTCGTCCACGACGCTCACGGCGCCGGCGGCCCGTTTGCGTGCCTTCCGCTCGTCATAGAGCAGCGGGATGTATTTTTCGAGGCTCGACCGCAGATATTCGAAGACGGTCTTGTAATCGGTCCGGCTGCGGAAGGTCGCGTCGGCGAATTCCGACTGCAACGACAGGTATTTGCTGCCGGCACTGTTCTGTCCGTCCAGCGTAAGCCGCGTCGTGCGGAGCGTATCGGCATTGTAGCGGTAGACCACGTCGCCTACGGTCACCTTGCCGTTCAGGTCGTCCAGCGTCCGTCCCGAAGCGCGCGCCTCGACCAGCGCCGAAAGCACCGAGACGCTGTCGCGGCGGTTGAGATGCATACGGGCAAGGTCGGCGTGGATCAGATCCAGGTCGAAATCGTAGTGCGGCCGTTCGGGATTGAATCCCACCTCGCCCTGAAAATCGAACCGGAGCGCCGGATCGTCGGCCCGGACGTGCCCGTTGAAGGTCTTTTCGGTCAGGCGGCCGCCGAAACGCAGCGAATCGTAGTCATAGCCGTTGAATTCCAGCTGCGAAACGCTGCCGTCGACGCGCGCGTCGATCAGCCCCTTTCCCACGACGCCGTTCAACCCCGCCTCGCAGCTGACGCTTCCCAGATTCGGCTGCTCCAACAGCTCCCCGACGCGGAATCCGGTCACCGCGATACGCCCCTTCACCGGACGCAGACGACGGCGGTCGGCGGGCTGCATCGCCAACTCGGCCTCTGCCGAACCGACGGGTGCCGACAGGGCGAATTTCGAATCGAACGAAGCGAGCGTTCCCTCCACCTCGCCGGTCAGCCGCAACGCACCGGCACGATCTATCATCGCGGACATCTTGGCCAACAACTCCTTACGAGCGACATTGGCGGCGATTTGGCCGAGATCGGCCGCCTCGGTAGTCACGTCGTCGAACGTCAGAGAGAAGTGCGTATCGTCGATCTTCGGCAATCCCGTCACCCGTCCGCGCGCATGCACGCGGCTGCTGCGTCCGAACGAAAGGCTTTTCAGATCGGCGTTGAAATCGGAAACCACGCCGTCGAAGAGCAGGTTGATGTTGCGCAACGTCAGCCGCCAGTCGCGCAACTTGGGCGAGAAGTAGGCTACGTCGTCGCTCGAAAGCATCGAATTGCGCACCTCGACCGTCATGCTCACCCGATCGACATACTCCTTGTATTCGGCCCACGAATCGCCCACGATCGAGACCGCAGGGATCGAGACGTTCGAATGCGGCGTTACCAGCCGCGCGTTTTCCATGCCGATACAACCGTTGGCCAGAAAGAATTTCCCGCCGAAATCGTCGATCTCGAACCCGCTCTTCTCGCGTGCGGAAAACCGGCCGATCTCGGCGCCGACAGCGCCGCCGTCGATGGTGAAATTGTCGATCACGGCGTCGATGTCGCGGATGTCCATATCCGAAAAATCGATCCCGTAAACCGGATTGCGATGTTGCAGTTTTTCAAGACGGAATTCGAGGTTCTCGACCGTGAGCGCGGAAATCGAAAGACGGAAATCGCTCTCTTCCTTCTTCTCCTTCCGCCCCATACGCGACACGATCTGCTTGACGTTCATCACGCCGTCGGGCATCTCCCGAAGATAGAACTTCCCGTCGGTCAGCCGGCCGTGACGCAACGTGAACCCGTTGCTGAAAATGCCGAACTGGGTGATGAAGGCGTGCAGCTTACCGACGTAGAGCAGCGTATCGCCGCCGTAATCCTCGACATAAAGTCCTTCGAGCGTGATCCGGTCGAAAATCCCGATATCCACCCGATCGATACGGACGACCGTTTCGAGTTTGCGCGACGCGAACTGCGCGGCCCTGTCCACGACGAAGTTCTGCACGGCGTTGATGCTCAGCAGCAAAGACAATGCAAGCGGAAGTACGATCAGCAACAAAACCGCCGCCGATAACACTTTCCCCAATATTTTCGTAACTTTGCGCATGGCAAAACGCCCGTTTAACTGGCAAATTTAACGATAATTCGTCAAAAAACGAAAAAACACCGAATATAACTATGGATATAACCATCCTCGGCATCGAGTCTTCGTGCGACGATACGTCGGCGGCCGTCATCCGCAACACGACGCTGCTGTCGAACGTCATCGCCTCGCAGGCCGTGCACATGAAATACGGCGGCGTGATTCCCGAACTGGCTTCGCGCGCCCACCAGCAGAACATCGTCCCCGTGGTCGACACGGCCCTCAAAGAGGCCGGCGTCGCACCCGACGAGCTGGACGCCATCGCCTTCACGCGCGGGCCGGGACTGCTCGGTTCGCTGCTCGTGGGCGTGTCGTTCGCCAAAGGGCTCGCCCTGGCGCACGACATCCCGATGGTCGAGGTGAACCACTTGCAGGGACATATCCTCTCGCACTTCCTCGACCTGCCCGACCGGACGCTGCCCCACCCCGACTTCCCGTTCCTCTGCCTGCTCGTCAGCGGCGGACATACGCAGATCGTGCGGGTGGACTCGTCGCTGGAGATGGAGATCGTCGGCACGACGATCGACGACGCCGCAGGAGAAGCGTTCGACAAGTGTGCCAAAGTGATGGGACTCGGTTATCCGGGCGGGCCGGTGATCGACCGGCTGGCCACCCCGAAGCCTTCCGCTTCGCGCACCCCCACGTCGACGGATTCGATTTCTCGTTTTCGGGACTGAAAACGTCGTTTCTCTATACGCTGCGCGACGCCGTGGCCGACGACCCCGATTTCATCGACCGTCACAAGGCCGACCTCTGCCCCTCGCTGCAACATACGATCGTCGAGATCCTGCTCAAACAGCTCGTCCGCGCGGCCAAGGAGTACGACATCCGCGACATCGCCGTCGCCGGCGGCGTCTCGGCCAATTCGGGCCTGCGCAACGGCGTAGTCGAAGAGGGCCGCCGACGGGGCTGGCGCACCTTCGTGCCGGAGTTCCGCTTCACGACCGACAACGCCGCGATGATCGCCGTGGCGGGTTATTACCACTACCTCCACGGCGACTTCTCCTCGCTCGACGTGTCGCCCGTGGCCCGCATCGAGGAGCTGATGTGACCCCGCCGTCCGGATTACCCGACGGCTTCCGCCGGCCATGCGGAAGCCGCATACGGTCCCGGAAGCAGACGTCGTCCGACGACGAAAATGAGGAATCGCCGGCGCTGCAACAGAGAAAAAGGACATTTTTTCGGAAATTTCATCTAACTTTTTATTACCTTTGCCGGAAATAATTTTGGGCATGGGGCGACGGTGTCCGGTGAAACCGAACGTCATGTCGGTTTCGCGCGCGGCGCACAGGCGTTGCCAGCCCGCATGACAAACAGCCCGCAACGGGACGATTCCCCGTTTCGGTCTACCAAACTTTAACCGATATATCAACAATGATGAAATCACTCAAAATCGGCGATCTGCTGGCTCGCACGCCCATCGTTCAGGGCGGAATGGGCGTCGGCATCTCGCTTTCGGGACTGGCCTCGGCCGTCGCCAACGAAGGCGGCGTGGGCGTTATCTCCTCGGCCGGACTCGGTGTCATTTACCGCGACTATTCGCCCGACTACAACATAGCGAGCATCTGGGGGTTGCGCGAAGAGTTGCGCAAGGCCCGCGAAAAGACGCGCGGCATTATCGGCGTCAACGTCATGGTCGCCATGTCCAACTTCGCCGACATGGTGAAAACCGCCATTCAGGAGAAGGCCGACATCATCTTCTCGGGTGCCGGGCTGCCGTTGAACCTGCCGTCGTTCCTCACCGAGGGCTGCCGCACGAAACTGGCGCCGATCGTCTCGTCAGCCCGTGCCGCGAAACTCCTGTGCGAAAAGTGGCTGGCCAACTACGGCTACATTCCCGACGCGATCGTCGTCGAAGGGCCGAAGGCCGGCGGCCACCTCGGCTACAAGGCCGATCAGATCGAGGACGAGCACTACTCGCTCGAAGAGATCCTGCCCCCGATCGTGGAGGAGGTGCACGCCTTCGAGGCGGCGCACGACTGCCATATCCCGGTCATCGCCGGCGGCGGCGTCTACACGGGCGAGGACATCTACAACATTCTGCAACTGGGGGCCGAGGGGGTGCAGATGGGCACCCGCTTCGTGGCCACCGAAGAGTGCGACGCCGATCCGGCGTTCAAGGAGAGCTACGTGCATGCACGCAAGGAGGATATCGAGATCATCCAGTCGCCGGTCGGTATGCCGGGGCGTGCGATCCACTCGTCGTTTCTGGAAAAAGTGAAGGCGGGGCTGAAACGGCCGAAATCCTGTCCGTTCAACTGTATCAAGACCTGCGACGTTTCGCGCTCGCCCTATTGCATCATGCTGGCGCTCTACAACGCCTTTCGCGGCAGGTTGGAGAACGGCTACGCCTTCTGCGGTGCGAACGCTTGGCGGACGGAGAAGATCCAGAGCGTGCGCGAACTGATCGCTTCGCTGCGGAAAGAGTACGAGAGTTTTTCACTGCGCGACCGACTCTTCCCGAATAAGGGCTGAGCCTCATTCCGAACAGAAATTCGAAAAGAGCGACGAATCGTCGCTCTTTTTTGGTGTCTCCATTTTTCTTTTCGTATACGGAAAATCGGCGGAGGGGATGGGGTCCGAATTTCAAGTGATACCTTCTTTCTCCACCGCAAAACGACGGACTCGAAATTCCGACGACTGCCGGGCGCCCCGTTCGGCAAGTGGACCTGAAAACGAAAGAGAGCCGGTTATCCGTCGGCTCTTTCGGTCAAAACGAACCCGAAACAGCGTTCATCGAAAAAGCAAACTTCGCCTTCGTGCGGCAGACTCTCGGGTGAAACAAACTTCTACACGGACAGTGCTCAAGCCGAACGCTGTCCGTCCTTTTCGCGACGAGCCGGCGCGTCGGAGGATTTCTCCGCGTCGCAGTCAACCCGCTCAGATAACTCGACGCCGCGATGCGCAGCAAATAGCGTTCGGCCTCCTTGAAACAGTCGAACTGGCGCAGCGTATCCGATTCACGCGCAGCGCGCAACGCGGTGAAAAAAAGCGCATCCAACGTGCTGCGAAAATCGTCGGTTCCGGCAATGCGAGTCTTGTAGGTTTCGGTCATCTGCTGCAACAGATCCCGAGAACAGGTTTTCATCATCGTGCATTTTGTCCCGCTGTGCCGTGCGGAAAATTAATTGCCAGAAATACGAGGGCGGCACAGATTCGGCCTTCCCGCGATCCGGTAAACTGTCCCGCGTCGATCATGCGCACGCCGCCGGCGTGCAGACATAACGTGTGATAAAATTCATCAGATGTTGTGAACGACCGCAACTCTCGTCTGGAAACTTCCTTACTATCTAAGAACGAACGGACACCTTCCTGTCGGTGTTTATGCTGGCAAAGTTATGTTTTTTTTCCGGATACCAACTGTCGGCAGTCGAATTATGCCCTATTCACCTATTTTTCGACCCAACGCGACTACCGGTTGACTTACAATGAAATAAGAACGTCTGATTCAAATATGAACTGAACCGTTTCGAGTAGTTCGAACGGTCGTTCGGGCAATTCGGAAAACTGCGGTGGGATCGAACGGGAACGACCGGTCGCAGGACTCCGGCCGTTTCCGTTACCCGTGGCGGGCCGCACGGAACGCCACCGCCGGAAGAATACTCCCGGACGGATGCGTGCAACAGGTCGGCAACAGTCGTTACCGCTCCTTCTGCCGCCTTTTAATCATCGTTTCAACCTCGCGGATCTTACCCAACGTACCGCGATTGGCACGATACACCGCGATCACGGCATCGCCGCCGGCTCGCGCTACGGCCGCAGCATCCCTTCCGTTGCCTCCGCCGAGCGCATATTCCGCACCGCCGGCCAGGTAGGCCGAGAAGAGCAGACTCATCTTCTCCACGCCCAGGTCGGCGCCCAGAACCGGCGCCGTCTCTTCGCTGATCTCGTACATCACTTCGTCCGTTCCGGCCGACCATCGGGTGAGAAAGCCGGCGACGCGCAGCCATTCGCCGGATTTGGTCGGGTCGTAAGGCGTCGTGCGCAGCCACTCGGCGCAGCGCAGTACGTCGTCGTTGTAGCGGGCGCAGTCGGCCGCGGTTTCGATTTCATACTTGTCGGGTACGGGAGCGGTCTGCGCGGATACACTCCATGTCGCTGCGAGGCAGAACATGAAGATCGTCAACATGCGATACATAATTTTAAGGTTTTAGGTTTGTCGCCCGAAATTAACGGTTTTTCCGCCGAAATGCAACATTGCCACTACAAAAAACGGCTGCCGGCGGGAGAATTTCCCCGCCGGCAGCCGAACCGTTCGTTTGGGCCGCTCACTCCACAGTCACCGACTTGGCCAGATTGCGCGGCTGGTCGACGTTGCGGCCCTTGTTGACGGCCACGTAGTAGGCCAGCAGCTGCAACGGCACCGACGTAAGGATCGGCGAGAGGCATTCGCATACCTCCGGAATCTCGATCACGTAGTCGGCGATCTTCGCCGCCACCTCGTCGCCGCGCGTGACGAGGGCGATGATGCGGCCGTTGCGTGCCTTGATCTGCTGGATGTTGCTCACCGTCTTGTCGTAGATCTTGTCGCGCGGAGCGATCACCACCGTGGGCATGTCGTCGTCGATCAGGGCGATCGTACCGTGCTTCATCTCGGCGGCGGGACACCCTTCGGCATGGATATACGAAATCTCTTTGAGTTTGAGCGCCCCTTCGAGCGCGGCCGGGTAATTGTAGCCGCGCCCCAGATAGAGGAAATTCTTGGCGTAGGTGAATATTTTGGAGAGGTCTTTCACCCGCGTGTCGAGTTCGAGCACCTCCTGCAACAGCTCCGGCAACCGGTGCAGGTCGCGCGTGACCCGTTCGAACGCCTCATCGGCGATCGTGCCCTTCATGCGGCCGAGCATCAGCGCCATCATCGCCAGCACGGTCACCTGTCCGGTGAAGGCCTTGGTCGAGGCGACGCCGATTTCGGGTCCGACGTGGATGTAACACCCCGAATCGGTGGCGCGCGGAATCGACGAACCGATGACGTTGCAGATACCGAAGACGAAGGCACCCTGCTCCTTGGCTAGTTCCAGTGCGGCGAGCGTGTCGGCCGTCTCGCCCGACTGCGACATGGCAATCAGCACGTCCTTGTCGCTCACGACCGGATTGCGGTAGCGGAATTCGCTGGCGTACTCCACCTCGACCGGTATGCGGCACATGTCCTCGAAGAGATGCTTGCCGATCAGCGCGGCGTGCCACGACGTGCCGCACGCCACGATGAGGATGCGGTGGGCGTCGAGGAAGCGCTCCTTGTTGTCGAGTACGCCCGACAGCACGACGTGCTTGCCGTCGGCGCTCACGCGGCCGCGGATGCAGTCGCGCAACGTGCGGGGCTGCTCGAAGATCTCTTTGAGCATGAAGTGGGGATAGCCCCCCTTTTCCAGTTCCGAGATGCTCATCCGGAGTTTCTGGATGTTGACCTTCGACTCCTTGTTGTCCATGTTGAAGACGTGGAGCGACTCGCCCCGGTTGATGACGGCGATCTCGTCGTCGTTGAGATAGACCACGCGGTTCGTGTATTCGACGATCGGCGTTGCATCCGACGCGATGAAATACTCGCCGTCGCCTACGCCGATCACCAGCGGGCTGCTCTTGCGCGCCACGACGATCTGGTTGGGATTGCGGCGGTCGATCACCGCGATGGCATAAGCGCCGACGATCTGGTGGCACGCCTCGCGCACCGCTTCGAAGAGCATGCAGCCCGTGTCGGTACGGATGTAGTCGATCAGCTGGACGACCACCTCCGTATCGGTCTCGCTGCGGAACGCGTAGCCGTGCTGTTCGAGCGCCTTCTTGACCACCGTATAGTTCTCGATCGTCCCGTTGTGTACGATGGCCAGATCGCCCGACTGCGAAGCGTGGGGATGGGCGTTCGTGTCGTTGGGTTCGCCGTGCGTCGCCCAGCGCGTGTGAGCGATGCCGACCGTGCCGCTGCGGTCTTTCGACTCGGCGAAATGTTCCAGCGCCGCGACCTTTCCTTTGGCCTTATAGATGTTGAGTTTTCCTTCGTCCGAAATCATGGCTACGCCCGAAGAGTCGTAACCCCGATATTCCAGCCTGTGAAGTCCTTTGATCAGTACGGGATAAGCCTCCTTGCTCCCGATATATCCGACGATACCGCACATAAATTAAGTTCTGTTTTTAGTGAATCCGATGACTGCGTTTCCGGCCGAACCGAATGCCGTGCGAACCGGACAAGCGCCGCAAAGATACGGATAAGCGAGGGCAATGTCAAAT
>ENA-OVGQ01003849-OVGQ01003849.1-human-gut-metagenome-genome-assembly--contig:-NODE-3849-length-11170-cov-2.916779_pt1 | contig 11170 bp, 11 predicted proteins | sample MGYA00237774_ERZ505427 | MGnify/ENA primary metagenome ERZ505427 (study PRJEB26158, sample SAMN06016404) | human gut metagenome | biome: human gut; feature: ankylosing spondylitis patient; material... | reverse complement strand
GATTTACTGTTACAGTATATCAATATTGTAAATAAAGCGGTCTCCAACCGCACAACATTACCCATTCTGGAATGTATTTTATTAACCGCCAACGAAAGAGGCTTTATCATGACAGGCAACGATCTGGAAATCGGCATCCGTACCGCACCAATCGAAGCAGAAATTCAGGAAGCCGGTGAGGTTGCCATCGAAGCGCGTATCTTCAACGAAATTGTCCGCCGTTTAAACGGGGAATCCGTGACGATTGCCACAGATGAAGACTATGCCGTAACCATTGTCAGCGGTTCCTCCGAGTTTAAAATTATGGGACAGAGCGGCGAGGATTTCCCGACCCTGCCGGAGGTGGAACAGGAAAGGCTGTATTCTATGGAGCAGGCAAAGCTGCGCGACATGATTCGGCAGACGATTTTCTCCATTGCGCAGGATGGCTCCAAGCCTGTATTGACCGGGGAATTATTTGAACTGCGGAGCAATTCTGTTCATGTGGTTTCTGTGGACGGCTATCGCATTTCCTTCCGCAAAAACAGCCTTTTGACCGGTAGCGGGGACACAGATGTAATCGTACCCGGCAAGACCTTAGCCGAGCTGAACAAAATCCTCTCTCAGGAGGAGGACGATACCCTTTCCATCTATCTGACAGAAAAGCACATCCTTTTCGATTTAGGGACGGCTGTTATGGTTTCCCGCCTGATTGAGGGGGATTTCATCCGTTATGCACAGTCCTTCTCCGAGGACTATAAAACAAAGGTGGTTATCAACAAAAGCGAGCTGATTCAGGCATTGGAACGTGCCTCTCTGGTTTCCAGAGATAACCGCAAAACGCCTGTCCGTCTGATGATTCGCGCAAATGGCATGGATATCACCGCAAGAAGTGATATGGGGACCGCGCATGAAAACGTAACCGCAGAGGTCGAAGGAGACGATCTGGCAATCGCCTTTAACCCCAGATATCTGATTGAAGCACTGCGCTCCATCGAGGAGGAAACCGTAAAAATGATTTTCATGGCATCCCTCAGCCCCTGCACGATTTTGCCGGAGGAAGGGGATTCCTTTAAATATCTGATTTTGCCGCTACGGATGTAAAAGGAGGAGAACAATATGAACAAGGTGTATATTCATACAGAATTTATCAAGCTGCAGCAGGTACTGAAGCTGGCAGGGCTGATTGACCAGGGCTCCGATGTGAAATATTTTCTTTCGCAGGGAAAGGTGCTTGTAAACGGCGAGGTTGCAACGGAACGCGGTAAAAAAATCCGCCATGGGGATATTGTGGAATTGAAGGGTGTCGGCTCTGTTGAGGTGGAGCTGGAAGCCTGAAAAGCAGAAAATCTTGATTTATGTCAAGAATAAATATGCGTTAATTATGTATTTTTAGGAGTGAATCGGGATGTTTACAAAACCGAAAAACGGTTGGACGGAAATCCATCTGGAGGACTTCGAGGGACTGGGCAGTTATATACAGGACATCCCTGTTATGGTATTGGACAGGGGTGTCCAGTCTGTACAGGAGCGGACACCCTTAAAACTATGGTTTGACGAGGAGGAGTCCGCCTTTACACTGACAGCTGACGAGGAGACAAAAATTGTCACAGAGGGTAACTTCGGCGCAGAGGAATACCATATTAAATGCGCCAAGCTGGATTTAATTCGTGAAATAAAAAACGATATCGAGAAATATTTTTCCGACTGGGTGACCTTTTCGGAGGACTACGCCTATGCCGAGGAGGAAGCCGAGGCGCAGGAAATTTATCAAAAACGAGAAAAAATGCTGAAGAAAAAGCTTGCTGCACTGGAGGCGGCACTGCAAAAATATACGGAATAAATTTATATTTATAAAAAACAGGTGAAGCAATATGTATATCACGGAGATCTTCCTACAGGGATTCCGCAATCTTTCACAACTGCATATCGAGCCTTCTGAGGGAATCAATGTGATTTACGGCAGCAATGCACAGGGGAAAACGAATTTTCTGGAATCGCTGTATTTCTGCGCGATGGGGCGCTCCATGCGCGGCAAAAGCGATCAGCAGCTGATTGCCTTTGATGCACAGGAAAGCCATATCCGCCTTCTGGTGCAGACGCAGAATCGCAGGGATAAAATTGATGTGCATTTAAAGCAGAATGAAAAAAAGGGCATTGCCGTTAATGGTCTGCCCGTCAAGCGTCTGGGGGAGCTGTTCGGCACGCTTTATGCTGTTATTTTTTCTCCGGAGGATTTATCTCTGGTAAAGGATGCTCCGACGGAGCGCCGCCGCTTTCTGGATATGGAGCTTTGCCAGCTGAGCAGGGTCTATTATTACGATTTGCAGCAGTATTATCGGATTCTGAAGCAGCGGAATGCAGAAACAGCCATCCCTGCAGGAGACGCTTTTTGTCTGGGACGAACAGATGGTGGAATACGGCGAGCGCATCATTGCCGCCAGAAGGCGTTTTTTGGTGCGTCTGGATGAAATTGCGGCGGAAAAGCTTGCGCGGCTGACAGGCGGCAGAGACAGCCTGCAAACGCTTTATAGACCAAACTGCGAGGAGGGCTCGTTTGCCGAGCGGCTGCACCGCAATCTGGAGCGTGATATTCTTTTTGGGGCAACCCAGAGCGGCCCGCATAAGGATGATATCAGCTTTCTGGTGAACGGCAGGGAGGCGAAGGTCTACGGCTCTCAGGGGCAGCAGCGGACAACCGCCCTTGCGGCGCGTCTGGCAGAGATTGACCTGATTCGGGAGGAAACGGGAGAATTACCCGTTCTGCTTCTGGATGATGTGTTTTCGGAGCTGGATGAAAGCCGCCAGAAATATCTTCTGGAAAGCATTGACGGCTTGCAGGCGTTTGTGACCTGCACAGGGATTGAGGATTCTGTCCGAAAATATATCAGCAGGGATAATTTATTTTATGTCGAAAACGGAAATATCATACCGCAAAAGGAAAACAGGCACTGAGAAAAAAATATCTCAATGCCTGTTTTTTGTTTTTTCTGATACGCTTTATAACAGAAAAAACAATGACATAACGGGAAAAAAACAGCAGGCTGAAATTTTTTCCGACAGAGCGTCTATAATAAAGTAGGAATTTTGAAAAAAATAGTATAAAAATACACGTAAAACATTGAAAAATCAATGAAAAAATGCTATAATTTCACTATGTTATTTTGAGGCGGAATTGATGGAAAGAGAAAGTCTATTTTTGTTCTTTCTTTTTTTCTTGCCCAAAATATAATGCAAATCAAATGCAGGTTCTGGAAGGGCTGGAGGCGGTGCGAAAGCGCCCCGGTATGTATATCGGCTCCACCAGCGCAAAGGGTCTGCATCATTTGGTTTATGAAATTGTAGATAACTCCGTGGATGAAGCGCTTGCAGGGTTCTGTAACGAGATTACCGTAAAAATCCACCCCGATAATTCCATTTCCGTTATGGATAACGGGCGCGGTATTCCCGTTGATATCAATGACCAGAAGGGCATGAGCGCGCTGCAGATGGTATTTACGATTTTGCATGCAGGCGGTAAATTCGGCGGCGGCGGATATAAGGTTTCCGGCGGTCTGCACGGCGTTGGTGCGTCTGTTGTAAATGCGTTGTCCGAATGGCTTGTGGTGCAGGTGCATCGGGATGGGAAAATTCATGAGCAGAAATATACCCGTGGGGATGTTGCAGAGCCGCTGACCGTTGTGGGCGAAACCGAGATTACAGGGACGTATGTGCATTTTCTGCCGGATGATACGATTTTTGAGGAAACCGTTTTTGATTATGATGTGCTGAAGCAGCGGTTCCGCGAAACGGCTTTTCTGACAAAGGGGCTGAAAATCAACCTTGCCGATTTGCGCGAGGGCATGGAGCAGGAGCATTCCTTCCACTATGAGGGCGGCATCAAGGAATTCGTACATTTTCTGAATCATAGCCGTCAGCCGTTGTATGATACGATTTTCTATGCTTCCGGCAAGAAGGATGGCGTTCTGGTTGAGGTTGCATTCCAGCATAATGACGGCTATACGGAAAGCATTTTCACCTTCGTGAATAATATCAATACCCCTGATGGCGGCACGCATCTGGTGGGCTTTAAATCGGGGCTGACAAAGACACTGAACGATTATGGCAAGAAGGCAGGCATCATAAAGGATGCAGATAAAAAGCTTTCTGGCGAGGATGTCAGAGAGGGCATCACCGCCGTTGTCAGCATTAAGGTAGAGGACCCGCAGTTTGAAGGGCAGACGAAGGCAAAGCTTGGCACAAGCGAAGCGAAGGGCGCGGTGGAAAGCGTTCTGAGCGAATATCTGACCTATTTTCTGGAGGAAAACCCGAACATCGGCAAAACCATCATCGAAAAGGGCATGATGGCCTCCAGAGCCAGAGACGCTGCCAGAAAGGCAAGAGAGCTGGTGCGCCGCAAAACGGGTCTGGAAAATACGCGTATGCCCGGCAAGCTGACAGACTGCACGAGCCGCGACCCCTATGAATGTGAAATTTATATCGTCGAAGGGAACTCCGCAGGCGGCTCTGCCATTAAGGCGAGAGACCCCAGAACACAGGCGGTTCTGCCCCTGCGCGGCAAGATTCTGAACGTGGAAAAGGCAAGACTGGACAGAATTCTCAATTCCGAGGAAATCCGCAATATGATTACCGCCTTCGGTACGGGGATTTCCGATGATTTTGATATGTCTAAGCTGCGGTATCATAAAATCGTTATCATGACCGATGCCGACGTAGACGGCGCACACATCAGAACCCTGCTGCTGACATTCTTCTATCGCTATATGCCGCAGCTCATCGAGGGCGGTAAGGTATATGTGGCACAGCCGCCGCTGTATCGCGTGGAGAAGAATAAACAGCATTATTATGTGTATGACGATATGCAGCTTGAGGCGCTGTATCAGGAAATCGGCAGAACCGGGATTAAGGATGTACAGCGATATAAGGGTCTGGGGGAAATGGACTTCGACCAGCTGAGAGATACGACAATGGCAGTGGAGCATAGAATTCTGAAATTGGTAACGATTGATGATGCAGTGCTTGCGGATCAGGTTTTCAGCATGCTGATGGGGGATGAGGTTGAACCCAGAAAAATCTTTATCGAAGAGAACGCACAGTATGCGGAGATGGATTTTTAACGAGCATAGCTCGTAAGAAAAAAGCTCAGCCTTCGGCTTCAAGCTTTTTTCTTGTTGAGATAGAGGTTAAACTGATAAGTTCCGGCGGTGTAAACACCTTGAAACTTCCAGTTTTCCTCGAGTGGGCAAAGCCCCCTCTGCGGATTCCAGTTGGAAAACCCTTTGTTTTCCAAACCTTTCTGCGGCGTGATAAATCAGAATGAAAATCTTATATTTCTGAAAGAAATGTAATATTTGTATAAAGTTTAGGTCAAGCCTTTTCAAAGGCTTGCGGAGGGTGAGGCAGAGCCTCACGGTCTTAAGAGGTGAACGTATGAGTGACGAAAAGAAAGAGATAGACAAGGTCATAACCATAGACATCAATAAGGAGATGCAGAAATGCTACATCGACTATGCGATGAGCGTTATTGTTGCCCGTGCATTACCTGATGTGCGTGACGGCTTAAAGCCTGTACAGCGGCGTATCCTGTACTCCATGAATGAAATGAATTTGGAACCGAATAAGGGATAGCGTAAATCCGCGCGTATTGTAGGGGATACCATGGGTAAATATCATCCTCATGGTGACAGCTCCATTTATCAGGCAATGGTGCGTATGGCGCAGAATTTCTCCATGCGTTATATGCTGGTAGACGGGCACGGGAACTTCGGCTCTATTGACGGCTACGGCGCTGCGGCAAGCCGTTATACCGAGGCGCGCATGTCCAAGATTACGGCGGAAATGCTGGCGGATATCGAGAAGGATACCGTTGATTTCGTACCGAACTATGACGAAAACGAGAAAGAGCCAACAGTTTTGCCTGCGCGTATCCCGAACCTTTTGGTAAACGGCTCAAGCGGGATTGCGGTTGGTATGGCGACGAATATTCCGCCGCATAACCTCGGCGAGGTCATTGACGGCGTGGTCTGCATGATTGAGAACAAAATCGAGGGCAGAGAAACCGATGTGGAAGAATTGATGCAATATATCAAGGGGCCCGATTTCCCCACAGGCGCGAATATCCTTGGGAAAAGCGGGATTCGTGCGGCGTACCGCACCGGACGCGGCAAGATTATTGTGCGCTCCACAGCGGAGATTGAAACGCATAACGGCAGAGAACGTATTGTCATCACTGAAATTCCGTATATGGTCAATAAACTGCGTCTGCTGGAAAAAATCGGCGAGCTGGCGAAGGAAAAGCGCGTGGAGGGCATCAGCGATCTGAACGATGCCTCCGCCGGGGATGATATCAAGATTATCATTGATATCAAGAAGGACTATAACGCAAATGTCATTTTGAACCAGCTGTATAAATATACATCCTTGCAGGAATCCTTCGGTGCAAATATGCTTGCATTGGTGGATGGCAAGCCTGTTGTTTTGAATTTGCAGCAGATGCTTGCGGAATACCTGAAGCATCAGGAAAATGTTGTTACCAGAAGAACACGCTTTGATTTGGATAAGGCGGAAAAAAGAGCGCATATTCTGGAGGGTCTGCGGATTGCGATTGACAACATTGACGAGGTAATCCGAATTATCCGCACAAGCTATGATAATGCAAAGGAACGACTGATGGAACGCTTCAGCCTGTCTGATTTGCAGGCACAGGCGATTCTGGAAATGCAGCTGCGCCGTTTGCAGGGTCTGGAAAAGGAAAAAATCGATGCGGAATATGCAGAGCTGCAAAAGAAGATTGCGTATTACAAGACCATTCTGGCGGATGAAAAGCTGCTGCTTGGCGTAATCAAGGATGAAATTACGGCGATTAAGGAGAAATATGCCGATGAACGCCGCACAAAGCTGATGCAGAATCCCGGCGAAATTGATGTGGAGGATTTGATTGAGGAGGAAACCTGCGTATTTACGCTGTCGAATCTGAATTATGTAAAGCGTACCCCTCTGGATACCTATAAGAGCCAGAACCGCGGCGGCAGAGGGATTATCGGGATGCAGACAAGGGAGGAGGATTTTGTAAAAGACCTGTTCCTTGCATCTACACATGATACCCTGCTGTTCTTCACCAGCCGCGGCAAGGTGTATCGCATGAAGGGCTATGAAATTCCCGAAGCCGGCAGAACGGCAAGAGGGGTTGCCATCGTGAACCTTCTGGAGATTGATGCGGATGAAAAAATCATGGCGGTGATTCCTGCAAATGAATTCCGCGAGGATCAGTATCTTGTGATGATTACAAAGCATGGCTTAATCAAGAAAACAGATATGACCAGCTTTGCAAATATCCGCAAGAGCGGTCTGATTGCGCTGAATCTGCGCGAGGAGGATGACCTGATTTCCGTGATGACAACAGACGGCAGGGATGAAATCTTTGTGGCAACACGCAGCGGTATGGGCATTAAGTTCTCCGAGGAGGATGTTCGCCCCATGGGCAGAACTGCAACAGGTGTGAAGGCGATTACACTGAAGGAGGACGATTATGTTGTTTCCGCAGTGAAGATTGACCCGGAAGGACAGCTTCTGAATGTAACCGAAAACGGCTACGGCAAGCGCACCACAACGGATAAATTTAATTTGCAGCACCGCGGCGGCAAGGGATTGAAGGTTCATCAGCTGACGGAAAAAACAGGACAGCTGACCGGCGTGCTGATGGTCGGTGAAAATGATGAGCTGATGCTGATTACCTCCGAGGGGGTTATCATCCGCCTGCGCGGCAGAGAAATTTCCAGCTACAACAGGGATTCGCAGGGCGTGAAGCTGATGAATCTGGATGACGGCGTGAGCGTGGTCGGCATTGCGAAGATTTCCGAGGAGGATATTGAGGAGGAAGCCGAGGAAACAGCCGCAGAAGCAGAGAAAACAGAAGTAGAATAAGCAAAAAAACAAAGGGATATCGGTGAAGTATGCCGATATCCTTTTTTACGAATAGAAGGAACGGCAGAAAAAGGAGGAAAGCCCATGCGGCGGCGGATTTATGAAATGATTGAAAAGGGAGAGCAGGAGGATAAAATCAGCCTGTATTATGACCGATTCATGATTTTCTGCATTATTGCAAGCGTACTGCCTCTTTGTGTGAAAAACAGCGCAAATCCCGTATTTTATCGGATTGACCGCATAACGGTGTTTATTTTCATCATAGATTATCTGCTCAGATGGGGTACGGCGGATTTTAAGCTGAAGGGGAAAAAGCCCTTTTTGCGCTATCCGTTTACATTTTTTGCCGTGGTTGACCTGATTGCGATTCTTTCCTCGCTGACACCGCTGTATTCGACGCTGAAGGCAGTGCGTATCCTGCGCTTGCCAAAGTGCATGAAGCCCTTGAAGATTCTGCGCTATTCCAAGGGATTTCATCTGATGATGCAGGTGATTCATAAGGAAAAGGATAACCTTTTCACGATAGGGCTTCTGGCAGTTGGGTATATCCTTCTGTCGGCGTTGATATTATTTCAGGTTGAGCCGGATACCTTCGCAAGCTTTCTGGATGCGGTTTATTGGGCGACCATCACGCTGACAACGGTCGGCTATGGGGATATTTGTCCTGCGACGAGCATCGGCAAAATCATTGCCATTGTGACCTCCTTTGTGGGGATTGCGGTGTTCGCTCTGCCGACAGGTATTATTACGGCAGGCTATCTGGCGGAGCTGAAACCAAAGCATAAACGATAACGGGAATCCGAAGGGATGTGAATGAAAAATGGAACAGACAGCATTGACCTACCTTTGCCCCGACTGCATGGCGTATCTGCGCTATGATGGGAAGGAGCAGAAATGGGTCTGCGATTACTGCGGCGGCAAATTTACCAGAGAGGAGCTGGAGCAGAGAGGGGCCGAGACGAAGCAGGATGATTATGAAGTCAAGCCCAGAGCCGAGGCTGCGGAAAATACGGCGGAGATTTCCTATCATTATGAGGAAAATATTACTGAGACGGACGAAGATCTGAGCCATCTGCGCGCGTATCACTGCCCCTCCTGCGGCGGCGAGATTGTGACGGATGATGTAACGGCGGCAACCTTCTGCGTTTTCTGCGGCAACCCGACGATTTTGCCGACACAGCTGGAGGGGGAATACCGCCCCTCTGCGATTCTGCCGTTTGAGACGGATAAGGAGGACGCAAGAAAGGCGTTTTTGCAGCTTTGCAAGGGAAAAAGGCTGCTTCCGAAGGGCTATACCTCTGAGCAGCGGTTGGAAAAGATTACGGGCGTATATGTGCCGTTCTGGCTCTTTGACTGCAAAGCGGATTTTGATTACCATGCGACGGGCGAAAATGTCATCACATGGTCGGATACGCGTTTTATTTATACGAAAACGGATTTGTATCACATTCACCGCGCGGGAACGATGGAATTTGAAAATATTCCTTTGGATGCTTCGGAAAAAATGCAGGATGACCTGATGGATGCGCTGGAACCGTTTCATCTGGAAAAGAAAAAGCAATTTGATATGAGCTATCTGAGCGGCTTTCTGGCAGAAAAATATACATACGAGCCGAAGGATTTGTATGACCGCATGACAAAACGCATTACCCCCGGCGTGGAGCATAAGGCGGCGGAGGGCGGCAAAAGCTATCAGCGTGTTTACGGCGTGAAATGCCATACGGATTTTTCCTCCAAGCAGCAAAGCTATATGCTCCTGCCCGTTTGGATGCTGATGAGCAAATATGAAGGGAAGGAATATCTCTTTGCGATGAACGGGCAGACAGGGAAAATCGTCGGGGAGCTGCCTGTCAGCAACAGCCGGACTGCGAAATGGTTTGTGATTATTTTCTGCATTTCCTTTGTGATTGTTATGATTGTGCTTGCTCTGCTGGCGATGGGAGGTGTGCTGTGATGAAGAAAAAAGGATTTGTGCTTCTGATGATGATGTTTCTCCTGCTTTCCGTTTTGCCTGCTTCTGCGGCGGAGCAGAGGGTATTTGACAATGCTGACCTGCTGACGGCGGAGGAGGAGCAGAATTTGCAGCAGTTCTGCGAGGATGCGAAGGAGGAATATGATATTGATTTTGCATACCTCACCACGAAGGATACCGAAGGCTTATCAACAAGGGAATACGGCGCACAATTTTACATAGAACAGAATCTGGGCGTTGGGGAGAATTACAGCGGCGCAATTTTTGTTCTGGATATGGGCGAGCGAGAAGGACAGCTTGTGACCTGCGGCGAAGCAATGGAAATGATTACGGATGCGGATGCAGATGCCATCTGGGACGAAATCAGCGGCTATTTCTCTGATGGAGATTATTATGGCGGCATGGAGCAGCTCTGGTGGGATGTGGATTCCCTTTGTGCGGATTATCAGACCTACGGCGCAGAAGGCAGACCAAAATCGGATGCGTTTTTCTCGGAAAGTCCTGTTTCGAGCGGTGGCGGCATTGCGATGATTGTTCTGCTTGCGGCAGCTTTTTCCGCAGTGATTGCCGGCGTTTCGGTTATGAGCATGCGTAAGGCTTGTAAAAATGTGCATCCCTTTACGGACGGCAGAGCATATCTGAAGGAAAACGGCTGTTACCTGCGGACGAATCAGGATACCTTTGCAAATACGCATACGACTATGGTGCCGATTCCGCGGGAGGATGACAACAATCACCACCATACAGGCGGCTTCAGCGGCGGCGGCTCCTTTTCCGGCGGCGGCGGAAAGTTTTAAACCCAAACGATTTGACATTATGTATACGAAATGCTACAATGTCTTTTAAGTGATAAAATTGAGAATTGAGGTGTTGGGTATGTTTTTATTTCCCGTTGATGGTATATTAGAGGTTGTTTTGTCCTATGGGCAGATGATTTCTCTGTTTCTGGTCTTTGTGATTTTTGAGGGCATGATTGCCGCAAAATCCGAAACGGCAAAGCCGGGGCTGGTGTTTATTTTTCTGGTATTCCTGCTGGCGGTCTTTGTCGGCGTTATATTCCACGATATCAGCTTCTTCGTCTTTATGCTGATTCCTGTTGCGATGTGCCTGATTGCGTTTTTCATTGCCAGAAAGACAAGAGAAAAAAATATTGCGAAGGGCATAAAATATAACAAGGACGGACTGATTGAGGAAGAACTTAAAAAAATGGAAAAGAATTGAAATTTTTGTATAATAAGCCTTGGCTAATGAATACCAAGGCTTTTTTTATTGCAGAACGGGAAGGAAGTCCTCTTT
>ENA-OVGQ01003845-OVGQ01003845.1-human-gut-metagenome-genome-assembly--contig:-NODE-3845-length-11179-cov-4.951456_pt1 | contig 11179 bp, 8 predicted proteins | sample MGYA00237774_ERZ505427 | MGnify/ENA primary metagenome ERZ505427 (study PRJEB26158, sample SAMN06016404) | human gut metagenome | biome: human gut; feature: ankylosing spondylitis patient; material... | reverse complement strand
GGTGTGTACGACGAGAAAATGGAAACAGTATATCGGAAATGCAGCCGAAATGACTCGTTTTGAGAAGATACCGAGAGTACATTATTAGTTCACATAATCAGATATATTATAATTGACTCAAATATAATCGTCAATCACCTTTACTTTTCCTACCGCTTAGTATTCTACGCACTGGAAGTGTGTAAATACTCATTCTCAGTTCAACTCATCCAGCGTCTTTTCATACTCCGGCACAAACTCCTCACAGAATATCTCAGCTTCTTTGCACTCTAATTCTCTTATCGCCTTAAAAGTTGACTCTCTCGCATGATTAAACTCTCTGTTTCCTGTTTTTTCTTCCTCTATGCACTTGATAAGAGCCGATATTTTATCTGCCGCTTTTATAAGTCTCCTAACTGATGCATCCTCTTTTGGCAAAAGATATTTTTCATACTCCAAAGCCATATCCTCAGGAAGTCTTGAAAGAAGATTTTTCGCCGCATTTACCTCAATCTCCTTATAGGCATCTTTTATTTCAGTGTTGTAATATTTAACTGGTGTCGGCATATCTCCGGTAATAATCTCCGTACAATCGTGATACATTGCAAGCAACGCTATATGCTCAATATCATAGTCCATACCGAGCCTGCAATTTCCTATAATGGCTAGAGCATGAGCAACCATCGCTGTTTCGAGAGAATGTTCACTGACATTCTCCCTAAGCGAATTACGCATCAATGCCCATCTTTCAATATATTTCATCCTCGACAGCATGGCAAAAAATGAGTTGTCAGTTTTCTTATCCATAAGCATATCTCCTCTCCACTTTTTATCTCCCACTAAGCATTTGCAAAACCATCATAATCTGTCAGGTAAGCTGATATTCGCAATCACCTCTCAAGCATCTTCTTTATAAATGCCCCTGTATAAGACTTCTTGCTTTTTGCCACCTTTTCAGGTGTGCCCTTTGCTATGACTGTTCCACCTTTTGCTCCTCCCTCAGGACCTAAGTCAATTATATAATCTGCTGTTTTTATAACATCAAGATTATGCTCTATCACAATAACGGTATTGCCATTCTCTGTAAGTCTCCTCAATATGTCAACGAGTTTGTGCACATCTGCAAAATGAAGTCCTGTTGTCGGCTCATCAAGTACATATACCGTTTTTCCCGTACTTCTCCTGCTAAGTTCTGTGGCAAGTTTGATTCTTTGTGCTTCACCACCTGAAAGCGTTGTTGACGGCTGACCGAGTTTTATATATGAAAGTCCCACTTCATAAAGTGTTTCTATCTTTCTTCTGATAGTCGGTACTGCTTCAAAGAATGTGAGTGCTTCTTCCACTGTCATGTCCAGCACATCATATATGCTCTTGCCTTTATATTTTACATCGAGCGTTTCCCTGTTGTATCTCTTTCCGCCGCATACCTCGCAAGGAACATATACATCCGGCAGAAAGTTCATCTCTATCTTTATAATTCCATCACCGTGGCAGTTTTCACATCTTCCTCCCTTTACATTGAAGCTGAAACGGCCTTTTTTATATCCTTTCGCTTTTGCATCAGGTGTTGCGGCAAACAAATCTCTTATCATATCAAATACCCCTGTATAAGTTGCAGGATTTGAGCGTGGTGTTCTTCCTATCGGAGACTGGTCTATATTGATAACCTTGTCAAGCTGTTCAAGACCCTCAACACTATTGCAAAGTCCCGGTATAGTTCTCGCCCTATTCAACTGTTTTGCCATATACTTGTAAAGTATCTCATTTACAAGCGAACTTTTTCCCGAACCTGAAACTCCCGTAACACAGGTCATAACTCCCGTCGGAAACTCTACATTTATATTTTTGAGATTATTTTCTTTTGCACCTTTTACCTTTATCCAGCCTGTAGGCTCTTTTCTCACCTCAGGAACAGGTATCTTTTTTCTGCCGCTTAAATAATCACCTGTTATCGACTCCTTGCAAGCCATGATGTCTTTTGCCGTTCCAGTCGCAATCACTTTGCCGCCATGTGAACCGGCTCCAGGTCCTATGTCTACTATATAGTCAGCCGCAAGCATCGTATCTTCGTCATGTTCTACAACGATAAGTGTATTTCCGAGGTCTTTTAACTTCATCAACGCACCGAGCAGCTTATCATTGTCCCTCTGGTGAAGTCCTATGCTCGGCTCATCAAGTATATAGGCAACTCCTACAAGCCCCGAACCTATCTGCGTTGCAAGTCTGATACGCTGTGCTTCACCACCTGAAAGACTCGCCGTGTATCTTGAAAGTGAGAGATACTCAAGACCTACCTCAACGAGAAATCCAACTCTTGCTTTTATCTCTTTAAGTACAACCCTGCCTATATTTAACTGATTTTTTGTAAGTTCAAGGTTATCAAGGTAATTTTTAAGTTCTATTATTGAAAGTTCAGTTATCTGGGCGATATTTTTGTCCCCAACTGTTACTGCAAGTGCTTCCGGGCGGAGTCTTTTTCCTTTACAAGCCTTACAAGGTGTTATTCTCATAAAACTCTCATACTCTTTCTTGGTGCTCTCTGACGCTGTCTCCCTGTATCTTCTCTCGACATTTTTGATAATTCCCTCAAAAACAACATCATAGACACCAACGCCACGCTGACCTCTGTAGTGTACCTGTACACTCCTGCCATCCGTTCCGTGCATAAGCATATGCCTGATATTTTCAGGAAGGTCCTGATAAGGGGTATCAAGATCAAAACCATACTCCTTAGCAAGTGCATCAAGGACACATCTGGCATAGCTTGTCTTGTTTGTAACAGACTGCCATCCGTTTACGACAAGTGCCCCATCTGTGATACTCAACGAAGGATCAGGTATCATAAGTTCCTCGGCAAACTCCATCTTATAACCGATACCGTGGCATACCTCACACGCACCAAAAGGATTGTTAAAAGAGAATGTCCTCGGCTCTATCTCATCAATGCTCACACCACAGTCAGCACACGAAAAACTCTGGCTGAATCTAATCTGTTCTTTACCCGGAATATCTACTATAAGAAGCCCGTCAGAAAGTCTCATAACATTTTCAATAGAATCGGTAAGTCTCTTTTCTATTCCCTCTCTTACAACAAGCCTGTCAACCATTATCTCTATATCATGCTTTTTATTTTTCTCTAACTTTATATCCTCTGACAGTTCATAGATGTGACCGTCAACGACAACTCTTACATAACCGCTCTTTCTGGCACTTTCCAAAACTTTGATATGTTCACCCTTTCTACCTCTGACAACAGGTGCAAGGAGCTGTAATCTCGTGCCTTTTTCAAGCTTCATAATCTCATCACATATCTGGTCTACCGTCTGTCTCTTTATCTCTTTTCCACACTTAGGACAATGTGGTATTCCAACTCTCGCATAGAGAAGTCTGAAGTAATCATAAATCTCCGTAACAGTACCTACAGTCGAACGCGGATTTCTGTTTGTAGACTTCTGATCAATAGAAATAGCCGGCGGAAGTCCTTCTATCTTCTCGACATCAGGTTTTTCCATAAGCCCCAAAAACTGTCTGGCATAAGAAGACAGAGACTCCATATATCTTCTCTGTCCCTCCGCATAGATTGTATCAAATGCAAGAGATGACTTTATCACTACCTTTACGATTATGCTCAGATGCCTTTCTTATCTTTATATACTTCTTAACTTCCTCATGTTTTGCCATAAAAACCTCATTTCTAAATCATCTTATCAACATTGCAACATAAATATTTCTTTTATCTTAACACCAAATATTTATGTTTTCAAGCACATATGTTCGTTTCGTTTTAACTGCTAAATAAAAATTCATATATTATTGTTGCAGTTCTTTCTTTTTTTTATTATAATAAAAGAATGTAAATCGGCAAATTATTTTTATATATCTGATATTATGATATCATGGACAAAATGTGCTTGGTCCCACAACGGACACCACGGATTGCTTCATTGCATCATATTATTTTATTTAGGAAAGGTCGTGAAAAATGTTAAGTATTAAAAATCGCATTATAGCTGTCTGTTGTGCTGCAATTGATTCAGACTCCATCAAATACTATATGAATTATTTTACTGAATATGCCAAAAAAAACAACTACAAAATACTATTTTTCCGTTCCTTTAGTGATTTGTACAGAGCAGCTTCACAGGGTAAACACGATATAGGTGAGAGTTGTATATTCAGCCTTATAAATTATAAACTCATAGATGCCATGATAATATTGCCGGAAACGATAAAATGTCCTGCCGTCCGTGATGATCTTATTCGCCACGCAAAACTTAATAATATACCGGTAATTTCAATAGACCACTATATTGAGGGCTGCTACAATATAAATTTTGATTATAAGACTGCACTTGAAAAAATATTATGTCATCTTATAGAAGATCACCATTATACCTGCATCAATTTTATTGCCGGTATAAAGGGAAACGCCTATTCAGATGAACGCATCGACATTTATAAAAAAGTTCTTAAAGAACATAATATTCCTATTGAGGAAGAACGTATAGGATATGGTGGATTTTGGAGTATTCCAACCAAAAAAGTCATAAAAGATTTTATAAACAGTGAGCTTCCGATGCCACAGGCAATAGCTTGTGCCAATGATACGATGGCTATCACGGCATACAATTCACTTATCAATGCAGGATATGACCTTCCACAGGAAATAGCCATTACCGGATTTGATGGTCTGATACAGGCTATCGAGCACTATCCTGCTATCACTACCGCACAGCATGATTATGAAAATGCAGTTATAAAAGCATTTGATATTTTAAATGATATTTTTAATCATAAGGAAGTTCCTGCCGCCAACTATATAAATTCCAATGTTATAATAGGCGGTTCATGCGGATGTCATTATGACAGCATTAAAAAATACAATAACCTTTCATATAACCTAAACAACAGGTATGACGCTCAGATTCAATTTAATAAAGACCAGATAAACATGACTGCCGACCTTAACGACAACACCTCATTTCAAGGTATGTTTGACAAACTCACACGGTATGCAAAAAATTTTTTCAGCCATCGTTTCTGGCTTTGCGTTGTTGATAATTTCCTGACAGAAGATGAAGAATTGTCCGACATTTTGGACGATAATGCATCACTTCATTTCGGATATTCAAATCATATGGATGTTGTATTATCAAAACACGATACCATATGGCAGGGAATGACTGACTTTGAAACTTCAAATCTTTTGCCAAATATTGAATCCGTGCTTGAAGAGGAAGATAATATACTATTTCTTCCATTGCATGTACTGGATCATACGATTGGATATGCGGCTTTAGTGTATGAACCTGACAAAATGAATATGGAACAGCTCTACCAGTTTCTTATGAATGTAAGTACTGCACTTGAAACCATGAAAGTACACCAGAGACAGCAAAATATTATATCCAGTCTTGAAAATAAATATATACATGATCCTCTTACCGGTCTTTTAAACAGACGCGGTTTTTATCAAAAAGTTTTGCCTGATTTTAACCGGTGCATAAATGAAGAAAAACATTTTATCGCAATCTCTGTTGATTTGAACGGATTAAAAAAGATAAATGACACATATGGTCATTCAGATGGTGATATTGCTATCTCTGCAATAGGAAACATACTTATAAATTCAAGCTTTCAGGATGAGACTTGTGCAAGATTTGGCGGTGATGAATTTGTCATGGCAGGTCCCCTCGCCGATGGTCTTGATGCCAATGATTTTTGGGATAAAATTCATCAAAATATCAATATTTATAATAAAATGCATAACCATCCTTATGATGTAAGTGCAAGTATCGGCATAATAACCGGGATTCCTACTCCGGAGATTTCACTTGATGACTTTATAAAAGCTGCTGACGAAGAAATGTATAAAGATAAAGTTCTTCACCATCAACTAAGAGAACAATAAATCTTGTCAGTATCTATCCTGCATCGTAACAGTCAGATATTGCATTTCTTATATTATGAAACCTGCTATCCATTGCAATGCAGCTTTTGTCTACTTCATCTTAGAATAAAATAACAATATGCCAAAAACTATCACGAACCAAAAGATTCTGAGAGTTTTTGGCATATTGCTTAAATACTGTTATTAACATATTCTCTTATTTCATTGTCGTCCTCCGGCATCTGGCATCCCACTATGAACACACCTTCATTCTCAGAGCACCTGATGACTTTACCTTCGAGAACATTATGCTTTGGAAGATCAAAATCTTCTATGGTTATCTTAATCTTTGCTCCTTTGTTTTCCTTAAAATAAGACTCTTTCGTGAGCAATGCAAAACCATTTGCACTTATATTGTCAAGTTGTCCATCAATCTCTTTTCCGGTCTCTTCAACAAATATCTTACATTTATTGCTTATATCCATACGAGGATACTTTCTGCGGTTCTTTATCTTCGGTCTTGATGTCACAAGTATCTCAAATAAATGTGAATTTTGTGAAGCTGACGAAACAACTTTCGCATCTTTCCATATATATAATACATTTCCAACCGTAATCTGCATCCTGCATAATCTATCCTTTGCCAAATCGCTATTTAATTTAGGAAGATTTACTTCTATCCTGTCGTCTTTCTGCTTTTCAACTTCACCATGATATACTTCTGCCGATGCACCATCCATCGTTATCTGGACTTTCATTCCCGGCATAATATCTTCAACTCCCATAAAACCACCAATACCAAGTTCACACATAAGAGCTTCAACTGTTTTTTCAATATCATTAATATTTGTCATGGACTCTTCATATTTACTAAGCATACGGCTGCTCATCTCGTTTGAATATGATATACATCCCGTCATATCGGAAACAATTCCGGATACACTATCCATGTTATCCACAAGCTGATGATTTGAGTTTTCAACCTCTTTCATTGCAATATCAATTTCCTGAATATGACTTTCAAGCTGTTTTGAATCATTATTTATCTTGCCAACATTTTTCCCGGTCTTTGTAACTTTCTTGTATGTTTCCTGAACAAGATTTATCGTCTCCTCCATAGAAGCCGTCATCTTGTCTGATGTTTCCTGAAGCCTTATAAGTGCATCCTCTATCATTCCTGATGATGACTGTGTTTCCGTACTTAATGAACTTATCTGCTGTGCAACTACTCCAAAACCTCTTCCTGCTTCACCTGCTCTTGCTGCTTCTATAGAAGCGTTTAATGCAAGCAATGTTGTCTGTTCAGTTATTTCTTCAATTTTGCCTGTTTCAGCCTTAACTCTTTCAAACTCTTCCCTGAAATTTTCAAGAATCTGTCCCATATCAGATGCCAGATCTGTCATAGCATGAGTAGTCTCCACAAGACTCTCAAGATCTGTCGAACTTGTCTTTGCGTGTTCTGTTGACTCTGCTGTCAGGCTGACCATCTGCTCTATCATTTCTGCCACGCGTTCTACCTGCGAACTTATGTCAGTTGTCATTTCCACCGATGAATCGGTTGTATTTTCAAGCTTTGTGTTATTATCTGTCAATGTAACCATTCCATCGGCAACAACACCTGCACTATGTGTATTTTCAACTGAAATCTCTCTTACAACGGAAACCCCGCTCATAATAGAGTTACTTGCCTTTTTAACTTTCTCTACAGTAGTTATAACTCGTTTAAGGTCAGCCTTTATACTGTTTGTCATTGCACCATCTGATTCGTTAAGATGATGTATCGACATGACATAACATATATAACAAAGCACTGTAGCTGAAAATTCAAGCTGGTAATTTTTCATATCTGCTGCCGAATTGTAACCACCCATTACATGATATACAGAACTTATAATGATTATTATAGAATTGACAATTCCACAATATATCATAAATTTACGGTTCTTATACAATACCAAAAGACTTGTCACCGGCAATACATATGTAAATGCTATAGGTGACTCAGTCGTACTTATGACAAAAGTATAAAAAATCCCATATCCGACAACAAGGTCATATTTATACAAATCCGTTTCCCAGCCTTTTTTTCTAAGCAATATCTCGCCGGCTATTATCGGAATCCAGCAAAGTGCCAGAAATACAAAATAATATGATGCGGTATTTAATCCTTTAGATACATCCGAACCATAATTTGCTGAAAGAAGTATCGCAAAAACAAACCATATACGCCTTGCTTTTCTGTTTGCTTTTTCTTTAAATTCATTTTCATTATAATCCATAACAGCTTTACCTCCGTATATTATAACTGTTCGGATAATTGCAAAATCAATGTTAAATTTTATTCACTCTATAAGAACAACAAATAATTAGTTTTCAATTTTATCCTCAAACTATACAATGATTCGTGCAAAATAATCCGACATTCTTTTCATCGTTTCATAACTTTCCGCCAAATCAGGTTCAAAAACACTGAATGCGTGTGTTAGTTTTTTATCTTTTTTAAAATATAACAATTCACTTTTTGTATTTACCGGTTTCAGTGCTTTATAAAAGTTGAGTGTATATTTTCTAAGATTGTCACCTCTGCTTGATACAAGAAAACATGGCGGCAAGGCTTTAAGCAGCTCTTTATTTTCCGGATTTACATACTTAGCAAATGCACTCTTTTTATAATCTTTTCCATAAAGATATTTCGGAAGAAACAATCCTAATTTATCAAATTTATTTGTATAAAACATTCCACTTATAAGTCCCATTGCCTTTATGTCTATTTGAGCCGGTTTTACTTTTGCCCCCTTTGCCATACCGGCACATTTCATCATCGCAGCAGTGTATGTGAGCAGACACGCCCCTCCACTGTCTCCTGCTGCAAATATCCTTTCTGCATCTCCATTATAATTTGAAAGATTATCGTTTATAAAATCTAATGCTCTTGACAAATCTTCACACTGGTCATAAAACATACAGTCAGGCACAAGTCTGTATTCCACACTGAATACAATATATCCGAGTTTACACAGTTTGGCACAAAAATATCTGTTAAACTCCTTATTTCCAAGAATAAGTCCACCTCCATGTACATTTATTATGACTGGAAGCTTTCTATGCTCCTGCTCCGGTGTTATAATTTTAGACTTGTAGGCATCAAGATGGTGTGCTTTTAATCCATCTTTAAGATATGGAATATCTCTGATTTCTTCAACATCATCCGGAAATTTAAGCCTTTTGTCTCTTTCTTTTTGTTCTTCTAAGAAGTCTGCTCTTTGCTTATAAAATACATTTGCAATAGTCTGACCCATTTTTTCCTCATTTCCTTTTTTTAATTATGTAAATATAAAACTTTTATGTATATTATTAAGAGGGTGTCACTCTTTCGTGACATCCCTCTGTCAAAACCTATCCTAACAACGCCTTGTCATTTGAAAACTCCTCACCGCTCACTTCCTCAAATTTCTGAAGAAGATCTTCGACAGTAAGTTTTTTCTTCTCCTCGCCTTTTATATCAAGAATAACCTTTCCTTCATTCATCATAATAAGGCGGTTTCCGTGTATTATCGCATCTCTCATATTATGTGTTACCATCATAGCAGTAAGATGATTGTCAGCGATAATCTTATCTGATAATTCCAGCACTTTTGCTGCGGTCTTTGGATCGAGTGCCGCCGTATGCTCATCTAAAAGAAGAAGCTTAGGCTTTTTAATCGTTGCCATAAGAAGTGTAAGTGCCTGTCTCTGACCGCCCGAAAGAAGTCCGACTTTTGATGTCATTCTATCTTCAAGACCAAGATCAAGTTTTGCAAGCATTTCTCTGTATTTTTTCTTCTCAGACTTAGTAACGCCCCACTTAAGACCTCTGCGCTGTCCTCTTCTTGCCGCAAGAGCAAGATTTTCTATAATTTCCATTGTCGCCGCTGTCCCGTTCATCGGATCCTGGAATACCCTGCCAAGATAAGGTGCTCTCTTATGCTCTGAAAGACCTGTCATATCAACTCCGTCAATAATAATACTTCCCGAATCTATAGGCCATACACCTGCAACAGCATTTAGAGTGGTAGATTTTCCTGCTCCGTTTCCACCGATAACGGTAACAAAATCTCCATCCTCAAGTTTTAAATTGACACCATTTAATGCCTTCTTTTCGTTTATAGTACCAAGATTAAATGTTTTATACACATTGTTTAACTCTAACATTTTCCGGCACCTCCTTTTGCGGCTTTTCTGTATGAATTTTTAGCCTTTCCCCTGAGGTAAGGAACTGCAAGGAATATCGCAACTACCATAGCTGAGAACATCTTCATATCTATTGTAGGAAGACCGAGCCACAATACAAACTGGATAACTATGTAGTAAATTATACTTCCGACAGCAACAAATGCAAGTCTTCCGCTGAAATTGAGTTTCTTTCCGAATATAGCTTCTCCAAGTACCTCACCGATGATAACAGAAGCAAGTCCGATAACGATAGAACCCCTGCCCATGTTTACATCGAAGTTACCCTGATACTGTGAGAGAAGTCCGCCTGCAAATCCAACAAGACCATTTGAAAATACAAGTGCAAGTACCTTTGCAACATTTGTGTTGATTCCCTGTGCCCTTGACATATTTGGATTGCATCCTGTTGCCCTGATAGTGAAACCAAGCTCTGTTCCAAAGAACCAGTACATAAGTGCGATAACGACCAAAAGTATGATAACGACCGTAACTATCGCGGCAGGATTGTCTCTGCCTGAAACAACGAGTTTATACATATCTACATTTACAGCCTGATTTGCTTTTCCTTCAGATATGTTCAGATTTATCGAATATAATGAAAGCTGTGTAAGAATACCTGCCAAAATATCCGGAATACCGAGTACCGTATGTAAGATACCCGTTATAAGTCCGGCAAGCATACCCGCAACAAATGCAACTGCAACTGCTGCAAGCGGATTCCATCCTTTCAATATAAGCATTACCGTAACAACACCACCGGTTGCCATAGTACCATCAACCGTAAGATCGGCAAAATCAAGTATTTTAAATGTTAAAAACACTCCTATCGCCATAATTCCCCAGATAAGACCCTGGGCTACAGAACCAGGCAGTGCACGAACAAGTGCTGTGATATCCTGTGCACATACCACTGGAATTAAACTGTACATTTTTTCCTCCGTTCCGCCGTTTTTACATCCGGCACTTTATTCCGTCCGGGGTATTTTTATAACCCCACAAACACCTCCAATGTTATTGTCAGTGTTTGTTGTGTCAAGCAATTTGTATGTAAACATACATTGCTATATATTTTTAACCCTTTCATCACATTATATTATA
>ENA-OVGQ01003841-OVGQ01003841.1-human-gut-metagenome-genome-assembly--contig:-NODE-3841-length-11188-cov-3.653732_pt1 | contig 11188 bp, 8 predicted proteins | sample MGYA00237774_ERZ505427 | MGnify/ENA primary metagenome ERZ505427 (study PRJEB26158, sample SAMN06016404) | human gut metagenome | biome: human gut; feature: ankylosing spondylitis patient; material... | reverse complement strand
TTTCGACAAAATTCGACATCATTGTCCGATAATTGCAAAAAGTTTCTTGGCTTTCATCCCACGGTTAAAACCGTGGGCTTTCCCGCCCGACTTTTGTAAAAAATAATATAAAAAACCTACCACTTTTTTGCATTTTGAGCGATAATGGAAGTGACAAAAATTAAAACTGGGAGACAGAAAAATATGGAAGCAGAAAAATTGATAGAAACACTTCACACGGTAGAGAAATTAAAAAGAACGATGCGTCATTGCTACACATCAGATGGCAGGAAGGAAAGTGTAGCAGAGCATTGCTGGCGAGTGGCACTGATGGCATATTGGATGGAAGATGAATTTCCAGAAGTGGATATTAATAAAGTAATTAAGATGTGTCTTATTCATGATTTGGGCGAATGTTTTACAGGTGATATTCCGTGTTGTAAAAAGACAGAGGCCGATGAAGAAACAGAGGAAAATTTGCTTTATCAGTGGGTAGCGACACTTCCAGAGCCACTTAACGATAAGATGCGGACACTTTATCAGGAGATGAGCGAGCTAAAAACATTAGAGGCAAAGATCTACAAGGCACTCGACAACATGGAGGGAGCACTATCTCATAACGAGTCAGATCTTAAGACCTGGGAGCCGCATGAGTATGAGCTGACAAAGAATTATGGAATTGATAAGTCACAGTTTCATCCATATATCAAACATCTGCGCGAATGTATCAGACAGGAAACTGTGGATAAGATTATTGCGGCAGGAAGAAATATTACGCTGGCAGAAGAATCCGACAAAGATGAACTTCTAAAACTGTATCGCTCAATGATAGGCGGAGCAGCAGACTGGAATGAATATTATCCTTCCATGGAAAATATTGAGTTTGATATTGCACATGACAGCCTGTTTGTCATGAAAAATCAAAAGGGAGAAATCATTTCGGCCATTTCTATTGATCACGACGAAGAAGTGGATAAGCTTGATTGTTGGAGCAAGGATTTTCAGCCGTCAGCAGAGGTGGCACGCGTGTGTGTCAGAAAAGATTTGCAGGGACAGGGCATTGCAAAAATGATGATGGAACACGTATTTGCCGTGCTTCGTGAGCAGAACAAAAAGAGTGTTCATATACTTGTGCGTGATAATCATAAAGTAGCGCTCAAGTGCTATAGCGATCTTGGATTTGTTCTAGTCGGGGAGTGCGAGCTGTTTGAAAAGCACTTTGTATGTATGGAAAAGAGTTTATAAGCTGCAGCACCCTTCCACTTGTCAAATCCTAATTAAGTGTGATATACTGCCCACAAATGGTCGTATTTGTGACGAAAGAACGAGGGGGAGTAAAATGGGAGGAAAATGGTCGCAAAAAGAGTCAGCAAGCAATATGCTAGAGCAGGTTACATATGAAATTGCAGATTTTCCAATTCTTAGTCGTGAGTGGGTTCTTGAGGGTAAAGACAGAGGGGAGGTTCCTTGGCATTGGCATTCTCAAGTTGAATTTTTATATGTGGAAAAGGGCGAAATAACCTGCTACATTAATACATCATCAATTGTATTAAGAGAAAATGAGGGGATTTTTATTAACTCAAAGGAAAGTCACAGTATTTTGCGAAACGTTGGAACAGGATGTATAAAAACTATTTTGCTTCCGGCTGAGTTTGTTTTCGGAACAGACAATTATTTTTACAAGGAGTGCATTAAACCTATTGCCCATCAGGAGCAGTACCAGTATATTCGTCTGACTAGTGAAAGGGACTGGCAGAAAGATATACTAAGCGAGATGGAAAAACTGCGCTGTTACTGTGATAAAAATATTGCAAAAAAAATGTCTTCTATTATTTTTTCCGTGTGTCGTATATGGGAAAAACTAGCAAATTTTCGTCAGGAAATTCCAGTAACTGATCCGTCTCAAGTTCGAAGCCCATCGCAGATTCGCTTGCAGCAGATGCTTGCTTTTATTAGGAGACATTACTCTGAACCAATTACACTTGGCGATATCGCAGGTGCTGCTAATATTAGTCAGAGTGAGGCGGCACGCTGTTTTAAGAAAAATCTTGATGTTACGCCATTTAACTACTTGATTTTGTATAGACTAGAGGTAGCAAAGGCTATGCTTCAGTCTTCTGAGACATCGATTACGGAGATTGCTATGCAGTGTGGTTTTGAGAGTGTTAGCTATTTTGACCGCGTATTTCGAAAATATTATTGGCTAACACCAAAAGAATTTCGTGGAAATATGGATCTTTATAGTTGAGTATTACAATGCTGTTTTGAAGGTATATGACAATAAATGAAAAGTTTATCAAAACTTCTGGCGAGTTTGTACTATTATTTGGGAATTTTGTATGATAAGCTTGAGCTATCAATTTTCGAAAGAGAAAGGCAAAAGGAGGAGCCAGATGAGAAAGTATACCAGAAAACTTATGGCAGCTGCTATGTGTGCAGCAATGACAGCATCTATGATTCCAGCATCAACATGGGCAGGTGAGAATACAGATGAAATGTCCGTAATCCGAATTATGGGAATCAACAATACCGTCACAACCGTGAATGGCGGAACCGTTTCCTTAAAGGACTGGATTGAGAGCGGAAACAGTCAGCTCTATAATACCTTCACAGAAGAGCTTGCAAAGAGAAACATCAAGCTCGAATTTAACTTAATCGAGGAGGATCAGTATACTACAGTATGTCAGACAACAGTAGCGAGCGGAAATTTAGGCTGTGACATAATGTATATTGAGCCACTTGATGATAAGACAAAGCAGAGACTTATCGACAGAGGAATCTTTGCACCGATCAATGAAATCTGGGATCAGTCAGAGGAAGGAACGGCAAAAGAGTTCTTCACTGAGGGAGATGGAAAGTTTGTTTCCGAGCGTTTGAGCATGGAGGATGGAAACGTATATTGGCTGGCTGATATTCAGACAAGTAATTACAAAGGTGAGGTAACAACTGGTGCGGCATTAGCATTCAATATCCGTAAGGATTGGCTCGATGCATGCGATCTTGAGACACCGACCACACTTGATGAATTTACAGCAGCACTTAAGACCTTCCAGGATAAGGATTGTAATGGAAATGGTGTGGCAGATGAGGTTATCACCATGAATATTGCAGGATTTGGAACTGATATCGCACAGTGGTTTGGACTTGGACCTGGAATGGTCTTTATTGATCCAAAAACAGATACGCTGACAAGTCCGTGGTATCAGGACCATATAAAGGAGTATATTTCTTATATGAATAGTCTGTATGAAGCAGGCTTGTTGGTGGATATCACCAATCAGACAAATACAAGACTTGCTGCTAATCAGATGTCAGGTGAAGCAAACTGGGCTGCACAGACATGGGAAGAGCCTTCTATTCAGGTTCAGGAAGGTGCACAGCCGCCATACTTAGAGCCGATCGTGATCAAGGCTACCGACGATACTGAGCCGTTTGTTCGTTTACAGAGTGGTGAAAATTTGATGTCCAGAATTTATGCAGTAACAAATGAGTGTGAAGATACAGCAGCTGTAGCAAGACTTCTTGACTATATGTGTTCACCAGAGTATGTAGAGTTAACAGAACATGGTGTAGAGGGCGTGAACTTTACACGTACAGAGGATGGCGATTATCAGCAGTTATCAGGTGACGACATTGACAATTCTATTATGAGCTTGATGTATGGTGCATTGTGGAGTTCTAATGTGCTTCCGCGTATGGATTTGAACAAGGATATGTCTACTGAGCTTGTAGCAGGAATCCAGCTTGGAAAGGATGCGGGAATCCCAGAGGGCTATCAGGCAAAGGCTGACTTTGCAGACTGGGTATTCACTCAGAACATGGAAAATACAGTAAACTATTCTCCACTGACAATGTTAGCAGTTGCTACTCAGGAAGAAACAAAGCGTACTAGCGAGATTCTTACCGATTTGGATACATATTCACAGGAGCTTTTGACAAAGTTAATCCTTGGACAGAAGAGTCTGGATGATTGGGATTCTTACATGGACGATTTAAAGCGTCTTGGTCTGGATGAGCTTATTGAAATTTATCAGGGTCGTTATGACAGAACAAAGAGATGATCAATATTCTGTTTAAAAACAAGTAAGATCAACTCAGAATGCTGAAAAACGATTGAGGATTAATTGACAATTTGATAAAAACAAGGCCGCTGCGAACAAAAGCGTTTGTCAGCGGCCTTTTGTAAAAGGCTGGTGTGCGTATGAAAACAAAAATGAAACGAAAATATACGGCGGTTGAAAAAAGAGAAAACCGCCAGCTGTATCTGCTGATGCTTCCAGTATTTATTCTGATCGCAGTGTTTTGCTATGCGCCAATGTTCGGTATCGTGATTGCATTTCAGGATTATTGGCCAGGTGATCCATTTTTTGGCGATGGTGCCATGTGGGTAGGATTGGATAACTTTAAGCGTTTTGTTCAAGGTGAGTATTTTGGTCGATTGATTAAAAATACGCTCGTGTTAAGTGGTTTGAACTTGATTTTTGGTTTTACAATGCCTATTATTTTTGCACTTCTTTTGGATCAGATCAAGCATTTGAGATTCAAAAAATTTTGTCAAACGGCTAGCTACATGCCGTATTTTATTTCAACAGTAGTTGTTGCAGGTATGGTAATTTCCTTTATTGACGTGAATGGACTTATTACAAAACTGCTTACGATTGTGGGACTGCCAAATATTAACTGGAGACAGGAACCATCAGCATTCCCTACAATTTATACTTTCACAAATGTGTGGAAGCTGTTCGGCTTTAATAGTATTTTGTACATGTCTACAATTTCATCCATTGATCAGGGTCTTTACGAGGCTGCGAAGATTGATGGTGCCAATCGTTGGCAGCAGTGTTGGCATGTTACATTGTCTGGAATTAAGCCAATCATTGCGATTAACCTGATTATGCAGGTAGGAAGCATTCTTTCTACAAACAGTGATCTGATTTTGCTTTTGTATACACCGGCAACTTACGATGTAGCAGATGTTATCGGTACGTATACATACCGTATGGGTATTTTAAATGGTGAATATAGCTTTACGACAGCTGCTGGTCTTTTTATGTCTGTGATTGGATTTGCACTGACCTATATATGTAACAAGATCAGTAATAAGCTGACAGGCTTCGGTCTGTGGTAAGGAGGTCAGAGATGTCAAAGAGAAATCCGAATAAGATTAAAGAAGGCAAAACGATATATACCGTGCTTGTCTATGTGGCAGTTGCATTCCTTTGTTTTCTGGCTGTATATCCGATGTATTATGTTTTGATCATGTCGCTTAGTTCACCAGAAAATGCCGCACAGATGAATGTTTATGTAATTCCTAAGGGCTTTTGTGTAGATGCATATAAGGTTTTGGTACAGGACCCGGAGATGTGGAGAGCATATTTAAATACAATTATATATGTAATTCCGACTACGATCTTGATGCTAACAACGTGTGTACTAGTTGCATATCCGCTGACTTATAAGCGTCTGATGGGAAGAAAATTTGTTAACATGTTTTTGCTGATTCCTATGTACTTCGGCGGCGGTATGATTCCAACCTTCTTATTAATAAATAAGTTAGGCTTGTATGACAATCCGCTTTCACAGATTCTTCCGGTTTGCTTTTCCATATGGAACATCATTCTGGTAAAGGCATTTTTTAGCAGCATTCCAGAGAGTCTTCGTGAAGCTGCAAAGATCGATGGTGCTAATGTATATCAGATTTTGCTTAAGGTATACCTGCCATTATCAAAGCCAATATTAGCCGTAATCGCTGTATATACAATTGTTGGTGTATGGAACAGCTGGTTCAACGCTATGGTATACCTGCCACATACTAAGTGGCAGCCGCTTCAGCTGTATTTGCGCCGTGTATTAATTGAGAATACAAAGCAGATTACAGAGGTATTAAGTCCGTCAGCTGCACAGGAGCTGGCGAGAAAACAGATGAGCAATGCACAGTTAAAATATGCTATGATCATATTTACAACACTGCCAGTATTGTTCACTTATCCATTCTTCCAGAAATATTTTGTAAAGGGTGTCATGCTTGGCTCCTTAAAAGAGTAAGAGGAATGCCGGCACGCTTCATATATGTTGTGTGTCGGCATTTTTGTATTATAAAGATAAAAACGCGCAGAGCGCAGAAAAGAGGAAACAATGGAGCTGATTCATTATTATGAGGATCTAAATACGCTGCACGTGGGAACAGAGAAGCCACGCTGCTACTACATTCCGAAAAAGACAGATGGAACAGATTCATACCGTTTGTTGAGCGGCAATGACTGGCGCTTCTTTTATTATCCAAATCCGCAGAGCGTGGATGAAAAGTTCGTTCTTAAAGATTATGAAAACCCAGAGTATGTGATGATGGAGGTACCATCCTGCTGGCAGTCAAAGGGCTATGACTATAAGCATTATTCGGGTGGTGCATTTGTCATACCATATGATCCACCGTATGTGCCGGATGAGAATCCATGTGGTGCTTATTATAAGGATTTTGATGTATCTAATGAGGAATTAGAAAAAGACTTGTATTTGTACTTTGAGGGAGTAGAGGCAGGATTTTACGTATGGGTGAATGGTCAGTTTGTTGGCTACAGCCAGGTGTCACACAGTCCTAGCGAGTTTGACATTACTCGCTTTGCCAAAGCAGGAAAGAACCGCTTGGCAGTACTTGTATTAAAGTGGACAGATGGAACCTATCTTGAGGCTCAGGATAAGTACCGCTATAATGGAATTTTCCGCGATGTTACTCTGCTTGCTCGTCCAAAGAGTGCAGTAGTGGATTACACTGTGCGCACTACTTTGTCAGAGGACAATACAAAGGCAGAGGTTTTTATAAGGATTGATTCATATAAAGGTTTGCCGAATGTGACAGTAAGCTTATTTGCACCAGATGGCAGCAAGTTGGCAAATGAAACGCTTGTGACAGAAAATAAAGATCTAGAAACTGTGTTTAAAGTGGATGATCCAATTTTGTGGAATGCTGAGCATCCAACTTTATATAAACTAGTTTTGTCTACTGATGATGAGGTCATTGAGCAAAAGGTAGGTATTCGCGAGATTGAAATAAAGGATGGCGTCATGCTTTTAAACCATCGCCCGGTAAAGCTTCTTGGTGTAAACCGTCATGACAGCAGCCCAACAGATGGATACACGGTATCAAGAGAGCATGTAGTGCGTGATCTTACGATGATGAAAAAAAATAATATAAATGCAATCCGCACAAGTCATTATCCGAATGCACCGTGGTTTACTGAGCTTTGCAATGAGTATGGCTTTTACGTGATTGCAGAGGCTGATTTTGAGACACATGGAACGATGGATCTGGTTGGTGAAGAGCCGATTTATAGAAAGTTTGGAAAGATTGTTCAGGATCCGGCTTTCCACGATGCGATTGTAGATCGTATGATGTTAAACGTAATTCGTGACAAGAACTCGAGTTGTGTTGTTATCTGGTCTCTTGGAAATGAAAGCGGCTATGGAAAGAATCTGATTGATGCTGGAAAGTGGACGAAGGAATATGACCCAACACGTCCTGTTCACTATGAAGGAGCAACTTGGGCACCTCCAGGAATCGAGAATGATCAGTCTTGTCTTGATATGGTAAGCCGCATGTATCCGACTGTAGAGACAATTAAAAAGTATCTTGCAGACCCTACTAGCGTAAAGCCATTTATCTTGTGTGAGTTTGTTCATGCAATGGGTAATGGCCCTGGTGACATTGAGGACTATCTGGAAGTCATCTTACCAGAAAAGCGAATTATCGGCGCATTTGTCTGGGAATGGTGTGATCATGCAACATATGAAGGAAAGACACCAGATGGGAAGGACAAATATTTCTATGGCGGTGATTACGGTGAATTCCCAAACGATGGAAATTTCTGTATGGACGGACTTGTTTATTCAGACCGCCGCCCGCATACTGGACTGCACGAGTGGAAAAATGCAATTCGTCCAGTAAGAGCTACACTTCAGGAAATCAGTCCACTAAAGGTATCATTGTGGAATCGTCTTGACTTCACAAATCTTGATGATGCTGTAACAGTAACATATGAGATTAAGGAAGAAGGAAGACTGCTTTCACAGGGAAGTGTTGCAGTACCTTCAATTGAACCACATGAAAAAGGCTTTGTTCTGATTCCAGAGACACCAAAGACAAATAAAAATACTTATCTTAAGCTGACCTACACAGCAAAGCAGGGAACTGCTCTTGCAGGAGAGGTACTTGGCTTTGATCAGATTGCTTTGTTTGAGGAGCAGGATGAAGTGCTCACACCTGTATCTAAGACTGCGTTGCCGGCATTTGCTTCGTGGAGTGTAAATGAGACGGCGGATATCTATGAGCTGACAAGAGACGGCGAGTGTATTGTATTTGATCGTCATCTTGGAACATTTGCAAAGATCGTTAAAGATAATGAGAACCAGATTTCTGAGCCAATGCGTTTTCTGACATTCCGTGCGCCGACAAATAATGACTCGGCAGTATCAAAGGAGTGGAGAATGGCAGGATACGACAGAAGCACAGTAAAGGTGTATGAGACATCTATTCAGGAAACAGATGGCGTAATCGAGATTCATAGCAGATTCTCCATTGCATCTCCAGCTAAGCAGCCATTCCTTCGCCTTCAGGCAGTATGGAAAGTTGATCTTGAGGGATCCATTTACCTTTCCTTAGATGGAAACTTTGACAAGGTATTCCCGTATCTTCCGCGATTTGGTCTTGGATTAAAGCTTCCAAACGATAAGACCGATGTAACATACTACGGATATGGTCCATATGAAAGCTATTCTGATAAGCATCGTGCATCTTGGATAGATCGTTTTGATACAACAGTTGATGATATGTTTGAGGATTACGTTTTCCCACAGGAAAATGGAAGCCATTATAATTGTCAGTATGCATCTGTTGGAAATTTGTTCGCAAAGGGCAAAAAGCCGTTCAGCTTCCAGGCATCACGCTACAGTGAAAAGGAGCTTGACGAAAAGGCACATAACTTTGAGCTTGTTCCATCTGATGGCATTTACGTGGCGCTTGACTATAAGCAAAGCGGAATTGGTTCTAATTCCTGTGGTCCGAGACTGGCAGAGAAATATCAGCTTCGCGAAGAAAAAATTGAGTGGGAGATAAGCATTCGATTTGACAATAAGAATTAAGTGAAAGTGCAGTAAATAAAAATATGGTTTTGAATATTTATATGAGGAGGAAACTTAGATGCTTGCAGAATATTATGTAGGAAAGCGAACTAGGCTTTATGAAAAGCTTACGGCAGGAAGTATTGTCGCTGTTTTTTCAGGAGAAAACACATGGAAAACTGGCGATGAAGATTACATGTTCTTTGCAGACCGAAATTTTGTTTATCTGACAGGGCTAAAAACAAGTCGTCAGGCTGTTCTTCTTGCTGCAAAAGAAGCAGACGGCAGTGTGCATGAACAAGTGTATATTCTTCCTTCTGATGCATATGCAGAGCGTTGGACTGGTGCGAGAGTTAAGCCGCAGGAGGCACAAGAAATTTCAGGGATTAGTGATATACGTTTTGTGGATGCATTTGAACGTGATTTTAAGGCACTGGCTGTCAGCGGACGTTACGAGAGATTGTATCTTGATCTGTACCGTTTTACAACAGATTGTCCAGATCGTCCTGCACACCGTCTATTAAAGCATGTTCAGCGTGATTTTCCATATCTTCAGATTGGAAATGCCGATGTGCTCATAAGTGAGCTGCGCCTGATAAAACAGCCATGTGAAATCGCTGCGCTTAAAAAGGCAGAGGAGATCACAAAGGCAGGAATCCTTGCAATGATGCGTAATTCTCGTCCGGGGAAATATGAATATCAGTACAAAGCAGATTTTGACTATGCACTTGGTCAGTTTAGCCCTGATGGTCCTGGTTTTCCATCAATTATATCTGCCGGAAATAACAATTTCTGCATCCACTACTATGGATATACCGGTCAGGCAAAGGACGGCGATATGATTTTAAACGATGTCGGTGCTCAGTATGACGGACTAATCACTGATGTTTCTCGTGGCTGGCCATGCAACGGTCATTTTTCAGAACGTCAACGCACATTGTATGAGTGTGCACTTGCCACCTCCAATTATATGTTTTCAATCATTCGTCCAGGCATGCGCATGTCAGATGTTGATGCAACGATTCGTAAATACAATGCAGAGCGTCTGGTAGAAGCCGGAGTGATGAGTTCTGTTGATGAAGTTGGAACATACATGTGGCATGGCGGAGCACATCATATAGGCTATGATGTACATGACAGAGTAAAGCGACCAGAAATCATAGCACCTGGTATGGTATTCTGTATAGATGTCGGTATTTACCATGAAGAATGGGGAATCGGCTTCCGCCTAGAGGATAACTGTCTTGTTACAGAGGATGGCTGTGAAAATCTGTCCGCTGGCATTCCGCGTACAATAGAGGATATTGAAGCAGCTATGCGCGGAGAGTAAAAATAATAATAAAATAGAGCATTTTTAGAAAAGTATAAATATTAGATTAATCGGCAATAGCCGTCCAGAACAAATATGATTTCATATCGTTCTGGGCGGCTGTTATCCTTTTAATCCTTCTGTACTAATACCTTCAACAAGGTATTTTTGGAAAAATAGGAAGATAAGAAAGATTGGAATGATGGATAGGGTGGACATAGCGAACATACTTCCCCAGTCAGACTGAGAAGAAGGATCAGAAAACATTTTTAGTGCGATGGATAGAGTATATTTTGCTGGAGAATTCAGATAAAGCAGAGCTCCGAAGAAGTCATCCCAACGCCACATAAAGGAGAAAATGGCGGTTGTGACGATAGATGGTTTGATCAGAGGAAGAATAATCCTTAAAAATATTCCATAATAAGTGCAGCCATCAATTCGGGCTGCTTCATCAAGTTCAGCTGGAATACCACGGATAAACTGCATATTCTGGAAAATGAAAAACGCTTGTCCAAAAAACTAGGGAACAGTTAGTGGTAGGATTGTATTGACCCAGCCGAGCTGTTTGAAAATTAAAAATTGTGGAATCATAATGACTTGAAAAGGCAGCATCATGGTAAGCATAACGCATGAAAACCAGAATCCTTGTCCACGAAAATGCAATCTAGCAAAGCCAAATGCAATAATAGCAGAAGAAAAGACGGCACCTATAGTTGCGATGATAGCAATAAGAAAGGAATTAGAAAAAAAGACACCAAACGTATAGCCACCGAATCCTTTCCAACC
>ENA-OVGQ01003808-OVGQ01003808.1-human-gut-metagenome-genome-assembly--contig:-NODE-3808-length-11292-cov-43.579158_pt1 | contig 11292 bp, 10 predicted proteins | sample MGYA00237774_ERZ505427 | MGnify/ENA primary metagenome ERZ505427 (study PRJEB26158, sample SAMN06016404) | human gut metagenome | biome: human gut; feature: ankylosing spondylitis patient; material... | reverse complement strand
TACTTGCAGGAATCCTTGACGTCCACGATGCTCTCGAAGCCATCGCGGGTGCCGGAGCCAGCCTCGCGGCCCACCAGAACGATCTCGCCGTCGTCGCCGCCGACCTCGGACCAGTTGGTGATCTCGCCGGTAAACATCTGCTTGAGCTGGTCAACGGTCAGGTCCTCGACCTTGCTGTCCTTGTTGACGATGATGGCGATGCCGTCCAGAGCTACGATGGTGCCGGTGACGCCGGTCTCGTCAGCCTTCAGGGCGCGGGAAGAAAGACCGATGTCCAGAGTCTTGTCGGCAGCGCCGGTGATGCCTGCGCCGGAACCGGTGGGGTCATAGCTGATGGTGACATCCGGCTCGAGCTCAGCGAAGCCCTCGGTCAGGGCGGCGATGACGTTCTTCATAGAGGTGGAACCGCCGGTGGCGACATTGCCGGACAGCGCAGCCGTAGAAGAAGCGGAAGCAGCGATGCCGGATGCGGCGGCAGAAGAGGCAGCAGTGGAAGAAGCTGCGCCGCCGCAGGCGGTCAGGGCAGCAGCAGCGGCAGCGGCGCCGCAGATGGACAGGAACGAACGACGAGTGATCTTTTTCATCATAATATCTCCTTCAACTGGGCCGGCCCTTTTGTTCTGGCCGGGCTGTTTTCCTTTTCCTTGTTGCGTCTCTCTTGGGACGCCTTTATTGTAGCGCACCACCCACCCGGCTGCGACCATGGCGGCGCAAAATGCAGGTAAAGCTTTGTGCGGTATTTTTGCGCTGCTGTCATCCTCTGGTAAAGTCGGTGTGGAAAACAGGACACTTGATTTTACATTCCCGGTCAAACTGTCAAAAATCCGCACCTTCGTTTGTGCATCCCGCCCGCCGAAGGGTGCAAAAAAGGCTGCTTCACAGAACGTAAAGCAGCCTTTCAGACCCTATGATCGAATCAGAATTTCTCTTCCGTGCCGTCCGGGCGGTAGAGCTGGACATATCTGCGCCACTTGTCCGCGCCCATCACCCGGCTGTAGCAGTCGGCCAGCTCTTTGTTGGCCGTCTCCGCATCCAGTGTCTCCCCCTCGGCAGGCAGGACCAGCACCCGGAACCATGCGTCGAAAAGATGCTCCGTCCAGCCGGTGTCAACGGCCCCGCAGCGGGCATAAAAGCCCAGACGCCGGACGGCCATGGCCTCGTCGTCAGCCTTCTCGGGACACTCGGCCTCGATGAGGATGGCCTTTGCGCCCTCCTCGTGGGCGGGCAGAGCGGCCAGCAGACGTGCGCCAATGCCGGTGCTGCGGTAGGCGGGCAGGACGGAGAAATAGTCCAGCTGGCTCACTTCACAGCCCGTAGGCCGCACCATCAGCAGATAGGACACCAGCGTCTCCCCCTCGAACACGCCCCAGGTGTGGGCCATGTCGGCGGCTTCACTGTTCAGTATCATGCTCAGGGGTTTCAGCTCGCTGGGCGGGAAGTCGCGGCGCATCTCGTCCAGATACACCCGCGTCAGCTCGTCGGCGGTGAGTTTCTTCCACGTAAAGGTCTGGGGCTTCATATCAAAATTCCTTTCCGATAAAAATACCGCCGGGGCCGGGCGCAGCGGCCCGTTCCCGGCGGTGTTCGAGAAGCTGTTTGCGTAAGAAAACAGCTTCTTCGTTACAGCTGCTTGCGCAGGGCATCGTACACAGCCTGCACATCGCCCTTGATGACCACCTGGCAGGCGTTCTTGGCCGGGCGGATGACGCCCTCTGCGCCTGCGGCCTTGGCAGCGGCCTCGTCCACGGAGGCGTAGCTGTGTACCTCAAAGCGGAGGCGGGTGGCGCAGTAGTCCACCTTGGCGATATTATCCTTGCCGCCGAGGGCTTTCAGGATGCCGGAGGCCAGTGCCTCGCTCTCGGCAGAGCTCATGCTGGGCGTCTCGGCCCCGCCGTTCTTATGGTTGTGATAATACTTGCGTCCAAAATAGAAGCAGGCCATGGCCACCATGGCGAGAACGATCTTGAACGGCAGCGTGATCGGAAGGAATGTGACGATGAGCGCGATGACGATAGCAGCGATCCAGCTGTAAATATCCATTCCCAAAAACATACGATAATTCCTCCTTTGGGGAACGATGCGGCGGGCGCTTCCGGCAGGAAGCCGCCCGGACCCAGTCCGGGTACAACACCATATTAACATACTGCCGGGAAAAAAGAAAGCCTTTTCGGGCATCTTTCGGCCCGAGAGCTTGCATCCCGGGCCGGAATCGGGTACTATAAAGGCAGTATATCCCCAATACACGGAAGGAGCATCCTTATGGAATGGACTGATATTCGTCTGACCGTATCCAAAGCCGACGCCGAGGCCGCTGAGGCCGTGGCCACCATGATCGCGGAGGGCGGCATTTATATCGAAGACTACAGCGACATCGAGGAACAGGTGGAGCAGATCGCCCACGTGGACCTCATCGAGCAGGAGCTGCTGGACAAGCCCCGGGACACCGTCATCATCCACATGTACCTCGAGCCGGGCGCTTCGCCGGTGGAGACGCTGGCCCTCATCGCGGCCCGGATGGAGGCCGCAGGCATCCCCTACACCTCTGAGACCGAGGGGGTGGAGCAGGAGGACTGGCAGAACGGCTGGCGCAAGTATTACCACCCGATGGACGTGGGCCAGCGCCTCGCCATCGTGCCGTCCTGGCAGGACTATGATACCGACCGCGTCAAGCTCATCCTCGACCCGGGCCTTGCTTTCGGCACCGGCGGCCATGAGACCACCAACCTCTGCCTCGAAGTGCTGGACGAGCGGGTCAAGGGCGGCGAGCGGGTGCTGGACATCGGCACCGGCAGCGGCATCCTCGCCATCGCAGCCCTCAAGCTGGGCGCAGCCGTGGCTGAGGGCGTGGACATCGACCCCGTGGCCGTCCGCACCGCCGGCGAGAACGCCGCCCTCAACGGCGTGGCCGACAAGCTGACCGTCCTCGTGGGCGATCTGTCCGACAAGGCCAGCGGCAAGTACGACATCATCACGGCCAACATCGTGGCCAACGCCATCATGTCGCTGGCCCCCGCCGTCCCCGGCCTGATGGCCGACGACGCCGTCTTCATTGCCAGCGGCATCATCGACAGCCGGAAGGATGAGGTCATCGCTGCGCTGGAAGCCGCCGGCCTCGCTGTGCTGGAAGTGAAGGAGAAGCGCGGCTGGGAGTGCATCGTCTGCAAAAAAGCGTAAATTTTTCAACGGGCTTGCCCTCTCAGGCCGCTTCGCGTCCAGCTCTCCCAAAGGGAGAGCCAAAGACGTAACGGGCAGGCAAAAGCCTCTCCCTTTGGGAGAGGTGGCATTGCGTGAGCAATGACGGAGAGGGCAAGGACGCTCAAGGAGGAACCATGCCGCACCGTTATTTTACCACTGAAATTTCCGACGGCACCGCCGTGCTGCGGGGGGGCGACGCCCACCATCTCTCCCGCGTGATGCGGGGCAAACTGGGGGACACCGTCATCCTCTGCGACGGCAGCGCCGTCGAGTATACTGCCACCATTACCGGCTTCGGCGACGAGACGGTGGAGTTCAGCGTGGAGCCGGGCTATCCCAGTGCCGCAGAGCCCACCGTGGACGTCACCCTGCTGGTGGGCTACCCCAAGCAGGACAAGCTGGAGCAGGTCATCCGCCACGGCGTCGAGCTGGGCTGTGACCACTTCATCCCGTTTTTCAGCCGCTACTGCGTGGCCGCGCCCAAGAAGGAAGAGCAGAAAAACGAGCGCTACAACCGCATCGCCTTTGAAGCCGCCAAGCAGTGCGGCCGGGGCGTACTGCCGGATGTGGCCCTTCCGCTGCCCAACTTCGGGGCCGTCTGCCGCAGCCTCGGCCAGTATGACCTCGTGCTCTTCTGCTACGAGTGCGGCGGCGCACCCCTGCGCCAGCTGCTGGCTGAGGCCACGCCCGCCGATGGCGAAAAGCTGAAGATCGCCATCATCACCGGCGCAGAGGGCGGCTTCGCCGCCGAGGAAGCCGAGATGGCCGCAAAAGCCGGCGCAAAGACCGTCGGCCTCGGCCCCCGCATCCTCCGCTGTGAGACGGCCCCGCTGGCCGTTGTCTCTGCCGTCATGACCCTGACGGGGAATCTTGAATAAGTTCTGACATCAGAAACGGCGTCCCGCCGAGGTGGGACGCCGTTTTGCTGTATTCAGTTCTGATACACTTCACGCCGATGGCCTACTGTCAAAGCCAGGATCACCAGCTCTTCATCCTCAATGAGGCAGAGCAGACGGTAATCTCCAATGCGATACCTCCACTGTCCGCTCCGGTTGGCCGTCAGGCCCTTGCCGTGGGCGCGTGGGTCAGCGCAGTCCACGAGGTTTTTGTCTATCCACGCTTTCAGCATCCGCTGGGTATAGCGGTCTAATTTTCGAAATTCCTTTTCAAATCTCGGCGTCGTTTCCACCCGGTATTTCATAAGTCGAGTTCCTTCCAGAACTCACCCACCGGGCGGCTCTTCTTTCCGCTGCGCTGATACTCGCCGTAGGCTTCCTCTGCAGCGGTAATGTCATAATCCTCTTCGATTTTGTCGAACAGCGCCCGCTTGAATGCTTCGCCCATCGACATGGAATGGAGCTTTGCATAGCTGTCGGCCAGCTGCCGTTCTTCTTCCGATAACCGAATCGAGAATGCCATACCATCATCTCCTTTTCATAGTACATTGTACTACATCAACTTCAAACTGTCAATGGCACGGTTTATTTCGCATCTGCATCCCGCAGGGCCTTTTTGATGGTCAGCAGATTCTGCGGGCTCATGGAGAAGCTGCGCAGGCCGAGGCGGAGATACTGGGTCGCGTTGACGGCATTGCCGACGGCGAGGCCGCAGATGGTGACGGGGATGTCCGCTTTCCTGGCGGCGTCCACCACCATGGCGATGAGCTTTTTCATGGCCGGGCTGGCGGGACGGTAGTAGTGCTCGGCAATGGCCAGTTCCCGGCTCACTGCGTGGGTGTACTGGGTCAGATCGTTGGTGCCGATAACGAAGAACTGGCAGCCGTGAGCCGTGAAGTCCTCTGCCGTCAGGCAGGCGGCGGGTACGCTGAGCATGACGCCGAAGGGGACGTCAGGCTCGAACTCCACGCCCCGCTCGGCGAGCTTGCGGCGGCAGTAGTCTACCACCTGCATGGCGGAATCCCAGTCCTCGATGTTCGTCACCATGGGGAACATGACCCGCAGCGGGCCTTTTGCGGCGGCACGCATGAGGGCGCAGATCTGTACTGCCATCTGGGGCAGATTGCGCAGGCTGCTGCGGATGCCCCGCAGGCCCAGCTTGGAGGACTGGACGCCCTGATAGGCGTCGGCCATGGTGCGGTCGGCACCGAAGTCGAAGGTGCGCACCGTCACCATCTTTCCCTTGGCGGCGGCGAGGCAGGAGGTGTAGAACAGATACTGCTCCTGCTCGTCCATGGCGTGGCCGGGCATCATCATGTAGCTGCTGCGCAGCAGGCCCACGCCGGACGCGCCGGACTCCATCGCGGTCCCCACGTCCTCGGGGCCGAAGCAGTTGGCCAGAAGCTCGAACTCCTCGCCGTCCCGGGTGCGGTTGGGCAGCTCAAGCTGGGCGTTCAGCTCCTTGTTCTGGCGCTGCATCTCGCAGATGCAGGTGATGGCGCTCTGCCGGGCGGCGGCATCCGGGTCAAGGATGCACTCACCCTCGGTGGCATTCAGGATGACCTCGCGGCCGTCGCAGTCTTTCAGGAAATCTTCGCCCACCTGGGTGATGCCCGGGATGTTCAGCGAGCGGGCGATGATGGCCGCATGGCTCTGGCCGCTGCCCTCGGCGGTGATGAGGCCGAGGATGCGGCCCGCCGGGACGCTGAACAGATCGGTGGGCATGAGCAGGTCAGACGCAAGGATGACCGGGTGGTCGAGGGCCAGCCAGCTGCGGATCCGGTGGCAGAGGATGTTGGTGATGCGCTGGGTCACGTCGAGGATGTCCACGCTCCGCAGCTGCATGTAGGCGTTGTCCTTCATGGCGGCCAGCTGGGCGGCGTAGCGGCGGCCCACACGGTCCATCGCCTCGGCGGCACCGACGCCGGCCTTTATCTGGAAAGCCACCTCATTCATGAAGCCCTCGTCTTCCAGCATCATGCTCTGGAACAGGAAGATGGCCTGCTCCGAGGGCGCGGCGCGGCCGGCCATCTCGTCCAGCTCCTGCTGAGCCACCTTGATGGCGTCTTCCAGCGCCTGCTTTTCCTGTTCGGGGTGGAAAGGCCCCTCGCCGAACACCAGCGGCGGGCGGTCCAGCCGGCTGACCTGACCCAGCACGAGGCCGGGCGATGCGGTAAAGCCCTTATATACCTTCATGTTTCCATCTCCTCCGGCGGCACTCTGCCGGTCAGCGCCCGGCAGACCAGTGCCTGCAAAAAGGTGTTGGGCAGCAGAGCGGCCCGTGCGGCCTGCGCCGGGCCTGCTTCACCCTCGAACAGCGGCTCGAAGCTCCTGAGGCGCTCGAAGTCGCATTTTGCAAGGAAAGCTTCTCCCAAAGTACGGGTGGTGTAGTAGGGGGCGGGGTCTACGCCCACGTCCTCAGCCACGGCTTCCAGCGGGGCAAGCTCTGCATCCGAGAGTTTTGCCAGCAGGAGAGCAGCGTCTGCCGTCAGGGTGGAGGGGTGCTTTTCCCGCACATCCTTCTGGACGGCCTCGAAGGCCGCATGGAATGCGGCGGCATCCGCGCTGCTCTCAGCCCCGCTGTCCACAGCGTAGGCGCAGCCCCGCAGCCGCCCGAAGGCCCGCAATGTATCGTGGTAGCCCAGCTCGATGTTCCGCCGGGCAGTGGCGGGCTCGAAGCGGAGGATGTCGCCCAGCTCCCAGTAGCTTCGGATGAGGGTGGTGGGCAGGCCGGTGCGGTTGGGGCGGGTGATGCCCACCCCCTCCAGGTCCACACAGACCAGCTCTTCTGCACCCATCTTCTGGGCCAGCGCGGTGGGCATATTGTCCCGGTAGCCGCCGTCGAGGTAAGACACCCCGTCGATGGTGTGGGCCCGCAGGGCCGGGAAGCAGGCTGCAGAGGCCAGCAGGTAGTCTTTCACCTTGCCTTCGGGGATGTCTTCCAGCGGAAGCTCCCGGGCCTTGAGGGTCTTCTGCTCCACGGTCACAAGGCCCAGCCGGATGGGGCTTTTGCGGAGTTTATCTTCGTCCAGCACCCGCTCGACGATCTCTTCCAGCGGCGTGACGTCCATGCCGCCCTGAGTCACAGCGTCTTTGAGGAATGCGTGCAGCTCGGAAAGCGGCGCATCCTCGGCGGGCAGCTCCATCACATCCTGGCTGCGGATGGTCAGCCACATGTCCCGGGCCGTCTCGTAGAGGTCGAGGGCGAACATGGCGCCGTTCAGGCTGCCGACGCTGGTACCCGTAATGATCTGGGGCCGCCAGCCCAGCTCGGTCAGCGCCCGCCAGACGCCCACCTGATAGCTGCCGCGGGCGCCCCCGCCCGCCAGCACCAGCGCCTTTACGGGGGTGTTGTTCTGCGCCATGTTTTCTGCCTCCTTTGATGTGTTCCGGTTTTGCCTAGATTATAGCATATTTCCCGGGAGATTTCTCTCTGTTTTTGTAACAAAAAATGTGCTATAATAAATTCACTTTGCCAGAACGATTCAGGAGGACGACAGATGCACCGCAAGCAATGGATTTTCGACATGGACGGCACCCTCACCGACAGCATGACCGTGGTGTGGCAGGGCGCACCGCTGGAGCTGCTGCGCCGCTATGGCCGCACCGCAAGACCCGGCATCCACGATGTTCTGCTGAGCATGGGGATGGTGGAGGGCGCGGAGTATCTCATCCGCACCTACGATCTGCCCCTGACCCTCCGGGACTACGAGCCTGCCATGCGGCAGGTCATCCGGGACCTGTACAAAAAAGTTGAGCTGAAGCCCGGCGTCCGGGAGATGCTGGCCCGGCTGAAAGCCGAGGGCGTGCGGATGTGCATCTGCTCCAACACCTGGGCAGAGCAGTGCGAAGAAGTACTCACCCGGCTGGGCGTCGCAGACTATTTCGAGTTCTTCTACACCGCACAGGGCGCGAAGAGCAAAGCCCACCCCGAGGTGTTCCACGAAGTCCTCGAGCGGCTGGGCGGCAGCGGACCCGCCGACGCCGTCGTCTGCGAGGACGCCGTCTACGCCACCCGCACGGCCAGGCAGTGCGGCTTTTACCTCATCGACATCGAGGATGAGACCAGCGCTGCCGATCAGCCCGAATTGCAGCGCCTCGCCGACCAGTACATACACGACTGGACACAGCTGGACTGGACAAAATTATAAAGCAATGGGGAGGCCCGGAAGGGTCTCCCCATTGCTTTATCGGAACTGCTTTTCCAGATAATCTTTCAGCGCCGTGCGGGCCGCAGGCTCCCGCCCGCGGGGGACAGGGACCCGTGCGCCGCTCTGCATCCAGAACTCACCCGCCGCCAGCTGGGACACCGCCGCCAGATTGACCACATAGGAGCGGTGGAGCTGGACGAAGCGCTCATCCGCCAAAAGCGGCTGTGCCACCTGAGCGAACGGCACCCGGACGGACAGGGACGGCACATCCTCGCCGCTGGCGAGATGGAAATGCACCACATGGTGGGTACACTCGAGGTATTCGATGTCCGCGAAGGGCAGCACCCGCAGACCCGACGCCGTGGCTACCGGGATGGCCGGGCCGTACTCCGGCTCGGCGGCCCGGGCCAGCAGAGCGATGAGCTGTTCCGGCGGGACAGGCAGCAACAAATACTGCATGGCGTCCACCCGGTAGGCACTGTAGGCGTGGGCGGGCGTGTGGGCCAGAAAAGCCAGTGGACTGCGCCGCCCCCGGCTGCGGAGAGCAGCCGCCGCCTGCAGCGACGCGGCGGCTGCCGTGGACGGCAGCTCAATAAGATACAGCTCGTACCGCTCCCCGGCGTCGTCCCGGGCCAGCAGGGCCTCCGGGCTGTCCAGCTGCTCGATGATGCAGGCGTCGTCCCGCCGGGCATAATAGTCGAGACACTGCCGCTCCACCCGGCTGCGGAGGACGCTGTCCGGGCTGCACACCGCGATATGAAATATCATTCCGAAGCCCCCTTTCGGGCCTGCCGCCGGCGCTTGCTTTTTCGGCCCGGCGGGAGTATCATTGCTATAAAAAAGGAGAAACTGCTATGGAAATGCCTCTCGTCAGCATCATCGTCCCTGTGTACAATGCCCAGAGCCACCTGAGCCGCTGCCTCGAAAGCATCTGCGGGCAGGAGTACAAGAACCTCGAGCTCATCGTCATCAACGACGGCTCCAAAGATAAGAGCCTGCCCGTCTGCGAGGAGTTCCGCAAAAAGGACAGCCGCATCCTGCTGGTGGACAAGGCAAACTCCGGCGTGTCCGACACCCGGAACCTCGGCCTGAAGCTTGCCGGCGGCAAGTACGTCCAGTTCGTGGACAGCGATGACTACATCGCCCCGGACTACACGGCCCGGCTGGTGGAGGCGGCAGAGAAGACCGGTGCCGACCTCGTCATCTCGCCCTACACCATGGTCATCCCCGCCGGGGCGTCAAAGCCGGAACAGGTGCTGGAAAAGATCCAGGACGACCTCGGCGTCATGCATGTTGCACGCCCGCCGGAGAACCGGGAATACGGTTTCCTGCCCGAGGGCGTCTACGACAAGGACACCTTCGCCCGCCGCCTGATGGATAAGCCCGCCTCTTACTTTTACAGCGTGCTCTGGAACAAGCTCTACCGCCGCGACATCCTCACCCGGCACGACATCCGCTTTACCAGCGAGATGCGCTGGGCCGAAGACCTCGTGTTCAACATGCAGTATATCCAGTACGCCGAAGTCTTTGCGTCCATCCCGCAGCCCGGCTACTACTACGTCCAGAACCCTCAGAGCATCTGCCACACCCAGATAAAGCCTGCCACTCTGGTGCAGAACAAGATCCAGGTGTTCCGCTACTACAAGGACCTCTACACCCGGCTTGGGATGTATGAGCAGGTGCGGCCCCAGCTCTACAAATTCCTCATCGACATCGCCGAGAGCACGTACCCCTCCGGCCCCTTCAAGAAGGTCATCGACGAGGCGAAAGCCTACTGGAAAGAGCACCGGGCAGAGCTGGAACAGAAATTATAACGAGAAACAAAAACGGGCTGTTGCACATCCCAACCTCTCAGTCTCGCTGTCGCTCGACAGCTCCCCTACCGAGGGGAGCCTCTGGCGAAGAGATAAAGCTTTACGAAATGCCAAAGCCTCTCCTCGATAGGAGAGGTGGCATTGCGAAGCAATGACGGAGAGGTTGTCGATATGCCGCAGCCCTTGTTTTATTTGTTACGCTCCGATGGCGGCACACTTCTTAGCCAGCCAGTCGCGCTCGTCCTCGGTCAGGCGGGGAGCCAGCTTCTCGAAGACCTCGCGGTGGTAGGCGTTCAGCCAATCCAGCTCGTCGCGGCTCAGAACGCCCGGGACGATGGGGGAGGTGGCGATCGGCACGAACGTGATGGGGCGGAATGCCAGGAACTCGCCGTACTGGTTGGATGCTTTGTGATAGCACTCCAGCTCATTCTCGATGCGGATGCCCACGACGCCGCCCTCATAGACGCCCGGCTCGTCGGTGACGATCATGCCCGGCTTGAAAACGGTGGTGTTGCGGCCGTTCAGGGCGTGGGGGCCTTCGTGGACGTTGCCCACGTGGCTGACGCTGTGGCCGGTGCCGCAGCGGTAGTTGATGAGGTGGCGCCACAGCGGCTCACGGGCGATGGTGTCCAGCATATGGCCGTCGCAGTAGTCCAGCCAGACAGCCCGGGCGATGTCGATGTGGCACTGTAAAGTCCAGGTGTAGAACAGGCGCTCGTCCTCGGTCAGCTCACCCAGCGGGTAGGTGCGGGTGATGTCGGTGGTGCCGTCCATATAGGTCGCGCCGCTGTCCACCAGCAAGAAGCCCTTCTTCTCGAGCTTTGCGTGGTCTTCCTCGGTGGCGTGGTAGTGCATCATGGCGGCGTTGGGGCCGTAAGCTGCAATGGTGCCGAAGCTCTCGGTCAGGAACTTGTCCTGTGCGCTGCGGTACTTGTGGAGAATCTCGTCGATGGTCAGCTCAGTCAGCTCTTCGCCGGCGGCCAGACGGTTCTCCAGCTCGATCTGGAAGCGCACCATAGCCACGCCGTCCCGGATGTGAGTTTCGCGGGTGTGAGCCAGCTCGACTTCGTTCTTGACGCCCTTCATGGGCAGCAGGGGGTCGGCCTCGTCCTTGACAGTCAGAGCCGGGTTGGCCTGCAGGGTCTGGTAAACGGCGTAGTTGACGGAAGCGGGGTCGGCCAGAACGGTCTGCTCTTCGGTCTGGGCGGCGAGGACGGTAAGCACATCGTCGTACTC
>ENA-OVGQ01003802-OVGQ01003802.1-human-gut-metagenome-genome-assembly--contig:-NODE-3802-length-11326-cov-4.804010_pt1 | contig 11326 bp, 10 predicted proteins | sample MGYA00237774_ERZ505427 | MGnify/ENA primary metagenome ERZ505427 (study PRJEB26158, sample SAMN06016404) | human gut metagenome | biome: human gut; feature: ankylosing spondylitis patient; material... | reverse complement strand
GCGGCCTGTCCTGCGAGCTGGCCGTATCCGGCCTGCACGGCGGCCACTCCGGACAGGAGATCAACCGCTACGGCGCCAACGCCAGCGTGCTTCTTGGCACTCTGCTGAACGACCTGTCCCAGGACCTGAGCTTTGATATCATCGACCCTGCGCCGAAGATCAAGCGTCTGATGGCGCTGGAGGACGGCGTGAAGGTCTACTGCTTCACGCGCGTGCGCAACGTGGACAATGAGCCGCTGATTTTGGAGACCTCGTACTATCCGCAGCACATCTATCCGAACCTGACGCGCGAGATGCTGGAAACGCACAGCTTTTACAGCCTGCTCTACCACGTCGGCGTGGTGCCGTTCGCGGCGGAGGACAGCTATGAGGCGGTAACGCTCGGCGAGTACGAGGCGAAGCTGCTCGGCTGCGTGCCGGGAGCGGCGGCCTTCCACCACCAGCGGCGCACGACGATGGAGAACGGTCTGGTGTACGAGTGTACGTCGAGCTATATGCGCGGCGACCGTGTGCGGCTGGACGTGTGCTTCCAGAAGAGCGGCACGAGCTTCACGAGAGTGGTGGACTGAGAAGTGAAAAAAAGACTCCCTTTTAAGTTAATGGTTGCTGGGCAGATTGCCTGTCCAAACTACCATGATATATTTCGAAAGGAGTTGTCCGTATGAGAAAGAAAGTAGCTATCACTATGGCAGTTGCGATCATCGTTCTGACGGCAGGCGTGATTATCTCGAGAGGGAAAATGCCCTATAAAGATTTGAAAGCATCCGATATTGTTTCCGTAGCAGTCTATTTATCTCCGCCGGATGAGACAGTCCAAATTACAAATGCAGAAGAACTTGTTTCATATCTCCGCAAGGTTACCATCTACAATGAAGATACTTCATATACCGACTATTGCGGTCAAACGGTTATGTTCACACTCACAATGGCTGATGGGTCTCAGGAAAAAATTACAGCATGCAATCCATTTGTCATCATCAACGGTATCGGATATAAGACAAAGTACGAACCGTGTGAACAGCTTAGCCGCTATGCAAACAAATTGCTGAACGCCGGATAAAAAACGATAAAGGTCAGAGAACAAAAAGGGGCATTTTTTGAAAAATAGCGTAAAAGAGCACGGTTTGCACCGTGCTCTTTTACATTCTTTTTCTTTCTTATTTCCGGCAGCGGGCCTTTAGCTGCTCTGCCGTGATGGCCCAGCCCTGCGTCATGTAATTGTCCACCGGCACCTCCGGGCAGCTTTCGCCCCGATGCTTATAAATGGTCTGCACCATGATCCGCAGCAGCGCCGGATTCTTCACTAAAATAGGGCCGGTGAGCTGACTTGTGAACACGCTGCCGCTGTGATAGCCCTCCGGGCCGCAGGGGCCCTCGTTGCCGCAACCCAGCTCCATATCCGTCAGCAGAGGTGTCTTGACACCTGTCAAGACACTACAGCGATTCACAAAGCCCACTACGGCGTCTTCAAAAAGCGCGGTATGGCCGTAGACATCCTCCACAAAGCGCTTCTTCCCCTGCACGGCGGTAAAATCCGCAAGACCGATACCGGCGTATACCTTACCGGCGTCATCGGTAATGGACGCACCCAAAAGCTCCATGGAGTTTCCGGCAAACAGCATGGCCGTGCCGTTCTCCGCCGCCGCCTTGACAGCCGCGCCGTACCGGGTAAAGTCCGCCAGTGCGGCCTTCTGCGCCCGCTCCGTACCGGCGCCCATGTAAATGAAATCGGCATCTGCGATGTCGGCGTCCTCGCCGGGGCGCACCCGCTCCACCGCAACGGTATTCCCCATGGCCTCCAGTGTCCGCTTCAGGATAGACACATTGGCATAGCTGCCGTAAAGACTCATGAGATCGGGATAAAAATGCAACAGCTTCAATTCCATGACTCAGCCCTCCTTCTCCACATCCGGCAAATTCAGCAGCTTGTCCCGGTCAGAAAAGCAGGTGACCACGTACAGATCCTCGCTGCCCTGGGCCTTGATGGCCGCCGCCGCGTCCGGGATGCCGGGAATGACCTCCCAATTTTGGACACCGGTAAAGGTGAAGCGCTCCGCCAGATCGTTGCGGTACAGGCCGGAGATGATGACCCGCTTCACATGGGGAACGTTGAGCTGGTCAAAGTCGATGTCCCACAGCCAGCTTGTCTCGCTGGTGAAATACTTCCGGGACACGGCGTCCACAATGATGAGCACCGTGCAGTCCTGATTGGTGGAGGCAATATAGCGGAGGTTCGTATCATAGGCGATGGAATTTTCATGCTTGGAGGTCAGCAGCGTGCCGTGGTGCTGGCCCAGCCGGAACGTCTGCATCCGGCCGTTTTTCAGGATATAGCTGCTGAGGGTATCCGCAATGGTGCCGCCCTCCACGCCGCACTCCCGGCAGGCGGCATAGGCCGCCAGAATGTTATAGACATTGTAGATGCTTCGGAACGCCAGCTTCACGGTGAACCGGCCATCCAGCGTCAGCGCGCCCTCCGTCAAATTCAGCGCCGTGGCGGCGTAATCGGGCTTGGGGCGGGCGTGGCCGCACTTGGTACAGCGGTAGGCGCCGATGTGATTATAGTGCACGTAGTCATACGCCATGGGAGCATGGCACACCGGACAGTAGGCACCGTCATGGTACACGCCGGTGGGAGTGTCCGTATCCGTGGCGCAGTGCTCCAGCCCAAACCACTTCACCTTCTCATGGCCGATGGCAAAGCAGCTGGACAGCGGATCATCCGCGTTCAAAATCAGCTCCGTATCGGGGTGGAGGGCGGGAAGAATGGCGTCAAACACGCTCTCCGGGTGGCCGTTCCGGGTGAGCTGGTCCCGGTAGAGATTGGTGATAACAAACTCCGTGGGATGGAAATACTTGAAGCTGTGGGCGGCATAGCGCTCGTCGCTTTCCAGCAGCAGCACATCGGCGTTGACCCTGCCGCCCAGCGTAGCGTGGGTCAAAATCAAGGTGGTAACGCCCTCCACCTGATTGGAGCCCTCGGCATTATAGATGACGTTCCTGCCCTGCGCCCGCAGCACCGTGGCGATCATCTCCACAGTGGAGGTCTTGCCGTTGGAGCCGGTGACAGCGATGATGTGGGGCGGCAGCGTCACCCGTTTCAAAATATCCGGGCATATCTTCAGGGCAAACTTGCCGGGCATGGAACTGCCCTTGCCGATGAGCTTTCCCACAAAGCGGCCCAGCTTGCAGACCACAATGGCTAAAAATTTTCGCATGGTTCTCCTTCTTTCAGCGGTTATTTTCCAACCAGATCATCAGCGCCGTTACGTCGGCGGGGCTGACGCCGGAAATACGGGACGCCTGTCCCAAATCCATAGGCCGTACGGCAGAGAGCTTTTCCCGCGCCTCCAGCCGGAGACCCTGAATGGAATTGTAATCCATGTCCGGAGGGAGCTTATGCCCCTCCACCCGCTTGAACTCCGCCACCTGCTGAAGCTGGCGCTTGATATAGCCCTCATACTTCACAGAAATTTCAATTTCCTCCGCAACATCGGCGGGCAGCGGCGGGCGGTCCGGGTCAAAGGGGGCCAGCTCCGCATAATGGAGCTGAGGCCGCTTCAAAAGAGCCAGCAGCGAGCAGCCATCCGGCGCGTCGGCGGTACCGTGGGCCGTGAGGAACTCCGTCAGCGCCGGGGAGGGGGCCACGCCGGTATGCTCCAGCCGCTTGATCTCCCGCTCCACGGCAGCGTACTTTTCCTCCACCGTCCGGAGCCGTTCCTCCGGCACAAGGCCGATGTCATAGCCCCGCTTCGTCAGCCGGAGGTCGGCATTGTCCTGCCGCAGCACCAGCCGGTACTCGCTGCGGGAGGTCATGATGCGGTAGGGCTCGTTGGTGCCCTTGGTCACAAGGTCGTCAATGAGGGTGCCGATGTAGCTCTCCGCCCGAGAGAGGATAAAGGGGCTCTCCCCCTTCAGCTTCCGGGCAGCGTTGACACCGGCCACAAAGCCCTGCACGGCAGCCTCCTCATACCCGGAGGAGCCGTTGAACTGCCCCGCGCCGTATAGCCCGGGAACCTGTTTCGTTTCCAGCGTAGGCAGCAGCGCCAGCGGGTCAATGCAGTCATACTCAATGGCGTAGGCCGGACGGGTCATCACCGCGTGGCGCAGGCCCGGAACGCTGTGAAGCATCTGCACCTGCACCTCCTCCGGCATGGAGGAGGAAAAGCCCTGTATATACAGCTCCTCGGTATTCAGTCCCATAGGCTCCACAAAAAGCTGGTGGCGGAGCTTATCCGGAAAACGGACGATCTTCGTTTCAAAGCTGGGACAGTACCGGGGGCCGATGCCCTCGATCAACCCGGAGTACATGGGAGCGCGGGAGAGGTTTTCCTGCACGATGCGCTTCGTTTCCTCCGTGGTCCATGTCAGCCAGCACACCGCCTGGTTGTGGGGCGGCGATTCCGTGGACTAGGAAAACGGCACCGGGCGCTCGTCCCCCGGCTGAACCTCCATTTCGTCAAAGTCTACCGTCCGGGCGTTGACCCGGGGCGGCGTACCGGTCTTGAACCGCCGCAGAGGCAGCCCCAGCTTCAAAAGGGAGTCCGTCAGCGGCCCGGCAGCGTGCATTCCGTCCGGGCCGGAGTCCTCCACGCAGTCGCCGATGATGGTGCGGCCCTTCAGATACGTGCCCGTGGCCAGAACCACAGCCCGCGCCCCGTACACCGCGCCGGTGGAGAGCGCAACGGCGCTGACCGCGCCGTGCTCTGTCCGCACCTCTGTCACCTGTCCCTGCCGCACGGTCAGATGATCCTGCAGCTCCAGCGTGTGCTTCATCCGCTCCTGATACTTCCGGCGGTCCGCCTGCGCCCGGAGAGACCAGACAGCGGGCCCCTTCCGCAGATTCAAAAGGCGGTACTGAATGCAGCACTCGTCCGCCGCTCTGGCCATTTCGCCCCCCAGCGCGTCCAGTTCCCGGACAAGGTGGCCCTTGCCGGTGCCGCCGATGGCGGGATTGCAGGGCATATTGCCCACAGCGTCCAGATTGATGGTAAAAACGATGGTCTCAAGGCCAAGGCGGGCGGCGGCCAGCGCCGCCTCGATGCCGGCGTGGCCCGCGCCGATGACAGCGATATCAAATTGTCCGGCAAAAAAGGTATCCATAGCTCTATCCTTTTTTCAGGGTAATGACCGCAAGCTGCGGCCGGTTAAACAGGCGAAGCGCCCATTTGGGAGAATTGCCGAGTCCCCGGGAGACAAACACCTCCGCGCCCGCGCAGTCCTCGTCCGTACAGTGGTAAAAGCCGCTGGTGAAGGAGGGGAACCAGTTCAGGTTCGTGTCCAGCAGCCCGTCCGTAAAGGGCAGGCGCCAGATGCCGCCGTGGGCGTGGCCGCTGAAGGTCAGGTCCGCGCCCAAGCGGCAGTAGCGGCCGTTAAAAAGATTATTCCGATGGGCCAGCAGCAGCCAGAAGGGGTCGGCGTATTGCGTATACAGCCGCTGCGCCAGCTCCGCGGGCGTCAGTTGGTCGGCATAGCCGTTGGGGTCATCGATTCCGGCAATGAAAATCGTCTGCCCGTCTTGCTCCAGCGGCACAAATTCGTTGGAGAGCACCGTAACGCCGCTCTCCGACAGCGCAGTCTTTACCGCCTCGGCTACGGCATTGCCCTGCGCCCACTCATGGTTCCCGGTGACAAAATAGGTGGGTGCGATGGCGCTGAGGGCCGCGCCGACGGTCCGGGCATAAGAAACAGGTTCCTCCGCATACTCGTCAACAAGGTCGCCGGTAAGAAAAATCAAATCCGGGGCGGCCCGCTCCACAGCAGCGTACAGCCGGGTGTTGTCCGCGCCGAACTCCTTGCAGTGAAGGTCGCTGAGCTGTGCGATTCGCAGACCGTCAAAGGCGGCGGGCAATGCATCGGAGGTATAAACGGCGTTGTCCGTTTCGATAGAGGCGTTGCCCCAGAAGACGTACAGAATAGCTGCCAGCAGCACAAGGCACAGTCTGCGGAATATGTGGTGTCTTCGTGCTCTGCCGCGGCCTGCCATGTGCGTCCCTCCCCCATTTTCAGGCGTTCAAGCCGCCCTGCCAATCACGGTCATATAGTATACCACACTTCTGCTCTCTGCGCGAGAAAATTTTTATAAAATAGGGGGGTATTTTTCATAAAAGCTCAGGCGCTTGCAAATAACACGGTTTTGTGTATACTATCGTATTTAGTGACAAAAAACGTGAGGTGCGCCATGCCGATTTTCGATACCCATGCTCATTATGACGATTCCCGCTTTGACGCCGACCGGGACGCCCTGCTCTCCGCACTGCCGGACGCCGGTGTAGGCCTTGTGCTGGACCCCGGCTGTGATATTCCCTCGTCCCAAGCGGCAGCGGCGCTATCGGAGCGATACAGCCATGTTTACGCCGCCGCCGGAATCCACCCGGAGGAATGCGGCGGCTTTCATGAAGGTGAGCTGGACACGCTGCGGAAGCTCCTATCGCGGCCCAAGGTGGTGGCCGTGGGCGAGATCGGCCTCGACTACTACTGGGAGGAAAATCCGCCTCGGGAGCTTCAAAAAACAGTGTTCCGCAAGCAGCTTGCGCTGGCGGAGGAGCTAAGGCTGCCGGTCATCATCCATGACCGGGAGGCCCACGGAGACACCATGGACATCATCCGGGAATTCCCCGCCGTGACCGGTGTGTTCCACTGCTTTTCCGGCTCCCCGGAAATGGCGGCGGAGCTGCTGAAGCGTGGCTGGTACATTGGCTTTGACGGGCCTGTGACCTATAAAAACGCCCGCCGCGCACCGGAGGTGGCGGCTATCACACCGCCGGAGCGGATGCTGGTAGAAACCGACTCCCCCTATATGGCGCCGGTGCCGGTGCGCGGCAAGCGGAATGACAGTCGGAACCTAAGCTACGTGCTGGAAGCGCTGGCGGCGTGGAAGGGCATGACGCCGGAGGCGCTGACCGCTATCACTTGGGAAAACGGCCGGCGGCTGTTCCGTATTCCGTAAAAAGTGCGGTCAGGCAGCCCTGAACGCAGAAAAAAGAGCACTCCTACGGGAAATTTGAAATTTCCAGTTGATAATTTTTACGGAATATCGTATAATAGCTTTCGCAATTCATCCTCCGCTTGCAGACGCGGAGCCGGTCTCGCGCAATGGAGCCCCGTGAACCATGTCAGGCGGGGAACCGAGCAGCATTAAGCGGGATGTTCCATGTGCCGCGAGGACGCCGGTTCCGTGTCTGCAAACGGAGGATGCTTTTATGCGGTCATGCCGCATGATGGCAGACTGTTTTTCAGGAGGTGTGTTCCATGTATCAGGCGCTGTACCGCAAATGGCGGCCCAAGGTGTTCTCCGACGTTATCGGACAGGAGCACATCACCGAGACGCTGAAAAAGCAGGTGGCGGAGGGCCGCACCTCCCACGCCTATCTCTTTACCGGCACCCGGGGCACCGGCAAGACTACCTGCGCCAAAATTCTGGCCAAGGCGGTGAACTGCGAGCACCCGGTAAACGGTGACCCCTGCTGTCAGTGTCCCAGCTGTCTCGGCATTGAAAACGGCAGCTTTCTGGACGTTTTGGAGCTGGACGCTGCCTCCAACAACGGCGTGGATCAGGTCCGCGCTCTGCGGGACGAGGCCATTTACGCCCCGGCCAACGTGAAAAAGCGGGTATACATCGTGGACGAGGTGCATATGCTCTCCACCGCCGCCTTCAACGCCCTGCTGAAGATTTTGGAGGAGCCCCCGGCCCACCTGATGTTCATTCTGGCCACCACGGAGCTGCACAAGGTCCCGGCCACCATTCTCTCCCGCTGCCAGCGGTATGCCTTCAAGCGCATCCTGCCGGCGGATATTGCCAAGCGGCTGACATACGTGGCGGGACAGGAGCACATCGACCTGACACCGGACGGCGCGGAGCTTTTGAGCCGGTTGGCGGACGGCGCTCTGCGGGACGGACTGAGCCTTTTGGACCAGTGCGCCGCGGCGGGCGGCACGGTGGACAGCCGCGCCGTTTTGGAGGTGCTGGGCCTTGCGGGCAATTTGCAGACCGCAAAACTCATGGAGCACATTTTAAACCGCGACGCCCAAGGCGCGCTGCTGCTTTTAAATGACCTGTATGCCGGGGGCAAGGATGTCGGCGCGGTGCTGGGGGAGCTTTCCACCCTGACCCGCGACCTGCTGCTGCGACGCACTGCCCCGGAGGGGGGCGCGGCGCTGCTCTCCGGCGGCTTTGACAGCGCCACGCTGGACAGGCTCTCCGGCGACGTCCCCTCCAACCGGTTTTTGTATTTAGCCTCCACGCTGCAAAGAGCGCTGGCAGACCTATATTACAGCGCCGACCGGCGCACGGACGCGGAGCTGTGCCTGCTGCGGCTGTGCGATGAAAGCCTGTGCGGCGACCTTACCGCGCTGGAAAGCCGCATCACCCGGTTGGAGACCGCCGTGGAGCGAGGCGCTGTGATTTCCGCCGCCGTGAATGAAAACACTCGCGCCGCCAAAACAGCGGAGCCCTCCCGACCCGCTGGCGGCAGTGCAGCGGCAAAGCCCGCCCAAGCGGCAGCGCCGCAGACGAAGAAACCGGCGCAAACGGAGGACGCTCCCCCGTGGGACGAACCGCCGCTGCCGGAGGAGCCGCCCATGCGGGAAGATCCCGGCGAACGGGTCTTCGACATTCCCCCGGATGCCGCCTCCGTGCGGTCAACTCCCCCTACCCACCATCCGGCGCGGACAGCGGCTCCCGCCTCCGTTCCAACGGAGGCAAAAAAGCCGCCTGCCGGCTCCACCGCTGTCAGCGGAAGCTGGTGGCGCGCCCTGTCCGAGAGCTGCAAGGGGCAGCTTCCCCCCATGTACCGGGCGTTTCTGGATTTGTGCGGCGGCACGCTGGAGGGCGACCAGATCACGGTCTACGCCCCGGATGAAATCACGCTGAGCCGGTTGGACAACGATCGGGTGCGGGGCGTTTTGTCCGCCGAGGCGGAGAAGGTCTCCGGTCAGCCGGTGCGGCTGCTGCTCCGGGTGGGCGAAGCCCCGTCGGCATCCCCAGAGGAAAATCTGAAAAGTCTGCTGGAATTTGGCAGTCAATTTGACAATATTCAGATCAAATAATCAGGAAAAAGGAGAAATTTACCATGGGTTACAGTGCACGCCGTGGTTTTACCAACGGCAAAATTTCCGGAGCCGCCCGTCAGGCGGAGCTGCAGCAGAAGATTGCGGATATGCAGGAGAAAATGACCGAGGCGCAGAACGCCGTTGAGGCGCAGGAGTTTTCAGCCAGCGTCGGCGGCGGCGTTGTGGAGGCCAAGGTCAACGGCAAGAAGGAGGTCATCTCTATCCACATCAAGCCCGAGGCCGTGGACCCCGAGGATGTGGAGATGCTGCAGGATCTGGTGGTCTCCGCTGTCAACGAGGCGCTGCGTCAGGCCGGTGAGGCCATGGACAAAAGCATGGACGGTATAACCGGCGGACTGGACCTGAGCAAGTTCGGTCTGTAAAAAATTGCACGGAATAAGCGGAGCCCTCCGGCTCCGCTTATTTTTCAATCCGCTTACTTTCAAATCGGGAGGTTTTTATGAACAAGCGTATTCCAGCGGCGGCACTGGCGCTGTGCCTGCTCACCGGCTGCGGCGCCCGGGCGCCCTTGGAGCTGCCGGAGGCCGAAACGGACAGCACCGCCGTTGCCTACATTCCGTTGGATGACCGGCCGGACAATGTGGGCCGGGTGGTGTATCTTGCGGAAAGCCTCGGCTACACTTTAAATATGCCGGAGGAATGGACATACAAAACGCTGCTGGACGGGCAGAGTGAGGACTACTGCGCGGAAAACGGTCTGGAACCCATGCCGCAGAGCTTTCCCCACGGCTCCCCCTCCGCGCTCTATGACTGGGTTTTGGAGCAGGAGGCGGCGGGGTGCGACCGCTACATTCTCTCCATGGACCAAATGCTCTACGGCGGGCTGGTGGCCTCCCGCGTGGCCGGGACCACCGCGGAGCGAAACGGCATGGACTGGCCCCTGACGGAGTTGATAGACGGACTTTTAGACGCGCTGGCCGCCGACCCCGGCAACGAGGTATGGCTGCTGGACAGCGTAATGCGCCTTGCCCCCACCGTGGGCTACGCAGGCGGGACACTGGAATACTACAACGCCATGCGGACCATGGGCGCGGCACCCCGGAAAACCCTCACCGGCGACGAGCTGACACTGGAGAACATCCGGCACACTTACAATACGGACGCCGATGGAGACAATCTGCTGCATTTTGAGGGGGAAAATGCTGATGCGCTGTATGATGGTGCCCTTCGTTACATGGAGCACCGGCTCGATAAGCTAGCCCTCAGCGCCGCGCTGCTGGAAAAGGTGCAAAGTCTTGGCAGCGGCCAGTTCCATGTGCTCATCGGCATTGACGATTCCTCCTCCGAGGACTGCATTCAGAAAAACGAAATCGCCTATCTCCAAACCCGGCTGCGGGATGGGGATGTGATTCTCTCCGGCGTGGACGATCTGGCCTTCAAGGCGGTGACAAAGCTGTACCTTTCCGAGACGGAGGATACCCGGGTCTATCCCCATGTGTTCGTGTCCTACTTTGGCGGCACGGAGAATCAGCCCGCCTGTGAGTATGACTATAAGCCCCTGACGGAAATCGTAGATGAGCACATCGACTATTTCGGCATGAAGCGCGTCCCCTCGGCGGAGCAGGCAGAGGTGCAGATTTTGGTGCTGACCCAGCCGGCGGACGAGGGAAAAAAGCAAACGTACTATGACGAGCTCATCCGCACACTGAACGCCTGCGAGAAAAAAGAGCAGCTTGTCATTCTCATCGATGCTGGGAATGGCCGGTACGGTACGGCGTTCCATGATGCGCTGGTAAAAAAGGCGGCGCTGGGCGGGTTTTTGAGCTATGCGGGCTTTCTGGACATGGCCATCGTCACCGGCACGGCGCTGAGCCACGGCGCGGCGCGGTACGCCCACCTGGTGCTGGGACAGACCTCGCAGGCAGAGGAGGCCGCATTCCAAAAGACGCTGGCGGACAGCATTATAAAGGACTTCTGCTATAAAAACGTGGTACGGGAGGACATTCTATCCTACGTGCGGAATGAGCTGGGAGGCGACCCCAACAATTTCTGCAATCCGGAGCTGGACCGCAGCGCCATCACCGCCCGACTGGTGGCCGGGATGGAGCAGGCCGCCGCGCCGGTGCTGAAAAACTTGGAGCGGAGCCGAATGTGTATCCGGCTGACGGACGGAGCGGCCGAGACCGCCCGGTGGGGCACGGTCAGTCTTTCCGGCTATCGCTTCCCATGGTACCGTGCCTTTGAGATAGACATGGACATCACCCTTGGTCCCCTGACTCAATAAAGCTGAGAACAGAAAGGCCGTGCCCCGCAT
>ENA-OVGQ01003801-OVGQ01003801.1-human-gut-metagenome-genome-assembly--contig:-NODE-3801-length-11336-cov-3.321691_pt1 | contig 11336 bp, 6 predicted proteins | sample MGYA00237774_ERZ505427 | MGnify/ENA primary metagenome ERZ505427 (study PRJEB26158, sample SAMN06016404) | human gut metagenome | biome: human gut; feature: ankylosing spondylitis patient; material... | reverse complement strand
TAAATTTAAAACAGCTTCTAAAAAAAGTATGCCCAAAAGTATTTAACTTTTGAGCATACCCCGCAATATTCCATTGGATCTCTTTTATTTCGTCGTCTTTTTCCGGGCCGGTTTCTTTTTGGCAGGAGCCTTGTCGGCATCCTCGACAATCTTCATACAATCGGCGAACGTGAGCGATGCCGGTTCGGAACCTTTGGGTAATTTATAATTCTTCTTTTTATAAGCGATATACGGACCGAAACGACCGTTAAGCAGTTCGAGTTCATCATCTTCATCGAACTTCTTGATAAGGCGTTGACTTTCCTGCTCACGCTTTTGCTGAATCAATATTATCGCATCCTCTAACGAAACACCCTGTGGGGTGAACTCTTTGGGCAACGATACATATTTGCCGTCGTGACGAATATACGGACCGAAACGGCCGATACCCACGACAACGGTTTTGCCTTCGAAATCGCCTAAGGTTCGGGGCAAATCGAACAGTTTCAAAGCCTCTTCCAGTGTAATCGTGCTCATCGATTGTCCTTTGAGCAACGAAGCAAACAACGGCTTCTCCGTATCTTCGGGAGTACCGATTTGTACCAACGGACCGAAACGGCCTATCTTCACCGATACGGGACGGCCGCTTTTCGGGTCTGTACCCAATACCCGTTCGCCCACTTTATGCTCCAACCGCAAAGCGAGAGCGCTCTCTACCACCGGGTGAAAGAGTTTGTAAAAATGATCTATCTCGTCGTTCCACACGGTTTTTCCCTCGGCAATATCGTCGAATTGCTGCTCGACATTCGCCGTAAAGTTATAATTGAGAATATCGGGGAAATACTCCGTCAAGAAATCGTTGACGACAACTCCTATATCGGTGGGGAGCAGTTTGCCTTTATCAGCTCCTGTGAGCTCGGTTTTCTCTCCCGATTCGATTTTCCCATCGTGCAGTGTCAACATACGATATTTCCGCTCCGTTCCTTTCCGATCGCCCTTCTCGACATATTCGCGTTGCTGTATGGTCGAAATGGTTGGTGCATAGGTAGAAGGCCGACCGATACCCAGCTCTTCCAATTTACGAACCAGACTGGCCTCGGTATAGCGGGCGGGAGCTTGCGAGAAACGTTCCGTTGCCGTGACCGACGACAATGTCAGCACATCGCCTTTCGCCAATGCAGGTAACATCTTGTCGTTTCCTTCTGCATCGCTTTCGTCATCGGTAGACTCCATATACACTTTCAGGAAACCGTCGAATTTCAAGACCTCGCCCACGGCGACGAAGTGTTCTTTCCTTCCCGAAACGGCGATGGTCGCAGTCGTCTTTTCCAACTCGGCATCGCTCATTTGCGAAGCGATCGTACGTTTCCAAATCAATTCATACAATCGTTTTTCCTGAGAGGAAGCATTGATTTCGTGATGGCTGATGTACGTGGGACGTATTGCCTCGTGCGCTTCCTGTGCTCCTTTGGTATGCGTATGGTAATTTCGAATATGCAGATATCTCTCGCCCAAAGTTTTCACAATCTCGTCTTTGGTCGTATTTATAGCCAGCGATGACAAATTCACCGAGTCGGTACGCATATAGGTGATATGTCCAGCCTCATAAAGCCGTTGAGCCACCATCATGGTTTGAGCCACGGAGAAGCCCAATTTCCGGGCAGCTTCCTGTTGCAATGTGGAAGTGGTGAACGGAGCCGCAGGCGATTTCTTTGCAGGTTTCACCGTCACGTCTCCGATAGAGAACTGTGCGGTCTTGCAGGCTTCGAGCAAAGCCTTCGCCTCGTCTTCGGTTTTCAATCGTTGGCTCAATTCGGCCTTTAACAATTCCCCTCCGGGTAACAAAAATTCCCCAATCACCCGATAGGCTGCTTCGGGCTTGAACGCCGAGATTTCTCGCTCCCGTTCTACAATCAAGCGCACTGCGACCGATTGTACACGACCGGCCGACAAAGCGGGCTTCACCTTTTTCCACAGAACAGGCGAAAGTTCAAATCCCACGATACGGTCGAGTACCCTGCGAGCCTGCTGGGCATCTACCCGATTCAAATCTATATCCCGGGGATTCTCAATAGCATGAAGTATGGCATCTTTGGTAATCTCATGGAATACAATCCGTTTCGTTTTCTCCGGTTTCAATTTCAACACTTCGAACAAGTGCCATGCGATAGCCTCTCCCTCACGGTCCTCATCGGAAGCCAGCTAAACCATATCCGCTTTGTCTGCCTCCTGTTTCAGCGTTTCCACCAACTTTTTTTTGTCGGCGGGGATTTCATAAATAGGTTTATAGTTATGCTCGATATCCACACTGAAATCCTTTTTTTTGAGATCACGGATATGCCCGTAGCTCGAAAGGACTTCGAAATCCTTTCCCAAAAACTTTTCAATGGTTTTAGCCTTTGCCGGAGACTCTACGATTACCAAATTTTTTGCCATATGCGCAATGTTCGTTCAAATTTTGCGCAAAATTAGAAAAACAGATTGTAATACAGAGCTTTTTTCTACTTTTTTATTAAATAATGTATATCGCACACATTTTGAATCGTTCCTACCATGTAGAGTTTTTGTCGCATATCCTCCCCAACGCCTTTCTCCTATACTATTCCCTCCGAAAAAGCTGACGAGATAAATCCTGTTTTTAAACTACCCACTCGTCCCATGAGTACTCCCGACACGGTGGGAGAGGTTAAATCCTTCTTCTCCCCTGCCGCGTACCGTAGTATTGCGGGGGGTGGCGTTAGTCATATAGGGGAGGTGGCACACATAGTGATGGAAGGGTTAAAAATGTCGAGAACAGACCTCTTACCCTCAAAATTTCAAATCGACCCCGAACATGAAATTGATGCCTTGTGCCGGCATACCGTAAAGAATATCGTATTTCCGGTTCAGCACATTGTCGGTAAGTCCGTAAAGCGAAAACCAAGAAGTGAAAGCATACGAGGCTTTCAAGTGAACGAGATGTATATCGGAGAGCTTTCCGAGATTTGAATACTCCCGACCCGCAGCAAACTCATATCCGGCTTCGAGCGTGAACGGGCGAACAGGCATATAACGGATATTCACTCCTCCTTCCCACTGCGGACGGTTATACGAAATCGTCTCCCCCCCATCGGCGGTCTTCCATCGGTGATACCCGACCTTCGCCGAAGCCTCCAATTTCGTACCGTAACGATAAGATACATCGAGCTCTGCTTTCAAAGCATTGGCATCGATACCCCAAAAACGCGACACACCTGTAAACTCTCCGTTCAAATCTTCGGGCAAAAGGAACAACGCCTTTTTACAAATTTCATAACCGCCCGAAAGCCCTACGGAAAATCCGGGCAATGCGTTAATACGTATTCCCAATGAGGCATCCAACGGCACATACGTATTATCTACCTGTGTCGACGGATTGAAGTAGAGCGTATAGGCCGAAACACTTCGCCACGTATTCAGTTTCTTCCCTCCCGTAAAAGCCGTATAAAACTGTACATCGGGAACTATCGTCCAATCGAATCGAACATCGGGAGAGAATCGCAAAATAGTTCCGTTGTTGAAAGAAACATCGGCCTTGACACCCACAGCAAAAGCCACGTGTTCATTCCGCCAGTCATACCGGGGATTCAATGAAATCATACCGTAATTCGCTGCCGACTGCAACCGGCTGTAACCCACATAATCGAAAGAACCGTCCAAAGAAATAGAGCTACGTCTGTCGATCGGCGCAGACAGTGTAAAGTCTGCATTTACTAAATTCTCGGCAGCCCCTTTTTCACCTTGTAAATATCCCCGGTGATACCCGTACCGGTAATATGCCAATGAAACTTTATAAAGTAGGTCCGACTCTCCGGCAGTCGAGGCTATATGGCTTTTCAAGAAGAACCGGTTTATCTCTTGGTTAGGCGAAGATATTCCCGTCAAACCGGAGTATCGCAATCCGTAATAGTTGAAGGAGTCGTAACGATAACCGCCGCTTATTCCCAAATCCAGCTTCCCGAAGGAGTGAAGATAATTGGCGACCACTCGCTCTTCGAGCCGGTGCATCTTCTTCGAGTCGGGATAGTCCTCCGTTAACGATTGATTGTAATCCACCGTTCCGCAAGTAGAGCGATGTTGCAACCACACACCCAACTTGTCTTTGTCATTCTGCAAAATACGATAACCGGCATTCCCGACCATATTCAGGTAATTGCCTATCCCGAAATCCACGTATCCCCTCGATTGGTTTTCTTCGGTTTTTTCTCCGAAACCGCCGGGAGCCAACAAGACAGCGCAAGGTTCGAGGGGAGTCGGAACCGTCCAGTCGCTATACCGTATAGATTGTTTGGTTACCGTCGGTGCTTCCACTTCGGGCAATGTATTGATTTTAGACGCATCGCGCACGATAGGTGTAAAATCTTTTTCTATGGTTACTTCCCGCCGCAACGAATCGGAACGTACCTGTGCCGACAGGAAGAATGGGAAAACCGATATGATTAAAAAAGAAAACCGTTTCATAAGCCATACATATTGTATCGTTCAACTACTCTGTTTGTCCCAGCTTGCTCAACTTCTTGTCTATCCGGGAAATAATATCGTCGTCGCTGGCCGGATAGTTATTCCGCAAACTTTGCAAATATTGACGGGCTTGGAAAGTCTCGCCCCGTTTTTCATAAATGTCGGCCATGAGCAAGAATGCCCGAGCCAACCAATAATTGTGGGGAGTACCTTTGTCGATAAAAGTATTCAGCGTCTTTTCGGCCGTATCGATCGCTTTGTTGTCGAATTGATATTGAGCCAATAAATAGGCACTTTGCGCCCCGTAAATCGAACGGGTATCTTTCGAAAGCTCCCGCCAGTCATCGGCCGCATTTTCTCCCTTTCCCGTATGGGAATAGGCATCGGCACGAGCAAATAAAATCTCTTGACGCAAATCGGGAGAAAGTTTGCTTTCGCTCAACAACTTGTCGGCAACCGTTACCACCTCGCCATATTGCCGCTTATTCCGGGCAATACGAAGCATACCCAACCGGGCGGCCTGTTTGTTCTCGCCGACAGTCGCTTTCTTCTCCAACTCCTTGAATCCGGCAAAAGCCTCGTCATAACGAGCTTTCAAATAAAGTATCTCGCACTTGCGGGCCAATGCTTCTTCGGCAAACTCGCCGTCGGGACTGTTCGTCACCACATAGTCGAACGCTGGAAGAGCTTTGTCGTAGTCTTCCGCTGCAAACGATGCTTTCCCGATATAGTAATTAGCCGGAATCAAAAACGCGCCCGACGGATAATTTCGTACATACTTCTCCAACGAAGCGATACCTTTCCCCGTCATATAAGTGCGCTCGGCTGCCATATACGACAAAGAATCCAATTCGCTCACAGGAGCCTGCTCCGACCGTCCTACGCTGTTCAGATAGTTAGCATAGGCATCGACTGCATCTTTCTCTACATATACCGATTTGAGGTCGGCGACCGCTATGCGAGCCTCCTCGCTGGTCGGATAACGCTCTATCACTTGCTGGTAAGCAGCCACCGATTCGTCTGTCTGCCCGTTATTGAAATAGACCATACCCAACTGCAAACCTCCCTTGCGGGCAATCGCGCTCTGGGGATAATCGGCGATTAACTGTTTGTAACATACGATAGCATCGTTATTCCTATTCAATATCGTATAAGCCTGTCCCTTTTCGAACCATGCGTTCGCCAGATACCCCGAACGGGGATAATCTACAATCAATTTGTCCAACAACTCTATTTTGCGTTCGTGATTCCTCTGCAATCCCGCCATGAAAGCTTTTTGAAAAAGGGCATAATCTCCGTTCGCGACATCGGTCTCTTGGGCCCGGGCATAATACTGCTCGGCATCGGCGAACCGACGGGCGTAATAATAGCAATCGCCTATCCGGGAATAGGCATCGGCAAGCATGCTTCGATTTCCTCCGGTCTGTACAGAGACATACCGGGAAAAACCGTCGAGGGCTTGCGAGAAGTTATGCTGTTTGAATTGACAGTAGGCCCAATCGTACCAAGCCAGCGAATACATTTCGCTCCGCTTGTCCTTGCTGGAAGAAAGATATGCCGAATAATTCCGGGCAGCGATGTCGTATTGTTCCCGACGATATTGGCACTCGGCGAGCCAAAACGCAGCCTTACCCCGTATATCGGTATCATAGTTTCCCACAGCGATCGCCCGGCTAAACAAACTTTCGGCATCGGCGATACGGGCATTGGTGAAAGCCTCCGTCCCCAACTGGAAAAGAATGCGCTGCTTGGCGGCGAGTATTTTCCCGTCGGGCTTCCGTATTTTATCGATAGACGCCAGTGCCGACCGATAATTACGGGTCGTCATGTAAACTTCTACCAAATAGTCGTTAATCTTGTCGGCATAGCGAGAACCGGGAAACTCGTTCAAGAAACGTTCGAACACACCCACCGAGTTATCGAAAGGCGAAGCCGTGCGATCATACAGGCAGAGCGCATAGTTGTAAAGCGCCGTTTCCCGAACCTGACGGTCGTAATTCCCTTGTGAAGCCATCTCGAACGCCATGCGGGCATTATTTTTATCTCCCGCTCGCAAATAGGCTTGCCCGATATAAAGATAAGCATTTTGAGAAAGAGCATCGTCCACGCCGGTCACACGCCCCAAATAATCGATCGTCTCGCTATCTTCTCCCCGGCGATAGGCCATGACACCCATGACATAAAGAGAAGAGCGTTCGGGTTTGCGACATCGTTGCAAATACCTTTCCAAATATTCCGTCGCCGCTTTATCGTCACCTTCTTGATAAGCGCTTTCGCCGAGCAACCGAAGAAGTTCGGTGTATAAGTCGGCATCGGAAGACGGACGGGACAACAACGCTTTACCCTCGGACAATACCTGTGCGAAACGTTTTTGCCCGAAATAAATCTGCAACATGTGCAGCCGTGCGGCATATCCGAAACTCCTGTCGTCCGCCACTTTCGAAAATCCGCTTAAAGCGGCTCTATCGTCTCCCTCGTTCATCTGTATATACGAAAGGTAGAACGTGGCTCCTGTCCGAAATCTCTCTTTCCCGATTAGAAGCTGAAACAGCGGTTTCGCCGCATCGGGATTACCGGTCTTCAACAAAGAACATGCCGTGCGATATCCCCACCGGTCCTCCTCGTCGCCGGTCAACAGACTCACATTTACCGTCTGATAGGTTTTCAAGGCTTTTGCATAATCTTGACTGTCGTAATAATAATCGGCCAATGCCAACCGAGCCTGCAAAGTATGTTTAGAATCCGGATAATTTCGCAAAAAATCCGTTAACCGCCGTACAGCCTGCGGCGAATAATTGCGGGCTTCCGAAAGAGCGATATACCAGTCGGCCGTTTCCCGCTGCTCAGGCGACAAATCGCCTTCACAAGCCTCTTTCATCACATCGGCACAACCCGCATAGTTCTTCTCTTGAAAGAGAAAGATTCCCCTATCTATCAAAGCCCTGTCATCGTTATAAGCCGGGATTCCCGGCTTAGCGGCCAAAAGCTGTCCGGTGCATACGATTCCACAAAGTATAACTATCGCCCGTTTCATGAACATCTTTATTTTGTATTAAGTTCCGAACTATCCACCCATTTAAATAATTTATCCGACGGTCGTATCTTCTCATCGATACGCATCGAGAACCGCTCGCCTTTTACCGTCTTTTGTACCGGTTTCAAATCGACTCGTATCTCTTCCACCTTGCGGATAAGCGCACCGGTCGTCGGGCCGGTGACGAGTATCTCGTCTCCCACGCTCAACGAACCGCTCTCCATGAGAAATTCGGCCACACCGAGGTTGGAAAAATACTTCACGCCCTTGCCTATATATATCTTTCGTTTCGTGGCTCCCGAGCCATAATTGTGAGTCCATTCGCCCAAGCGCTGACCCAAATAATATCCGTTCCAAAACCCTCGATTAAAGACGGTAGCGAGCCGCTCGTCCCACTGTGCGATCTTCTCGTCGGTAAAGTCGTCGTTCAAATAAGACTCGATGGCCTCGTTGTAACACGAAACGACCGTACGCACATATTCCGGTCCCCTTGCGCGACCCTCGATTTTAAATACCCGCACCCCCGAATCGATCAGTTTGTTCAGGAAATGTATCGTTTTCAAGTCCTTCGGCGACATGATGTAAGCGTTGTCCACTTCCAACTCGTTACCGGTCTCCTTGTCTTTCACTTCGTATGAACGACGACAAATCTGCATACAAGCCCCCCGATTCGCCGAAGCATTCATTTCGTGAAGGCTCAAATAACATTTGCCGGACACAGCCATGCACAATGCCCCGTGACAGAACATCTCTATACGTACCGGTTCTCCGCCCGGCCCCACGATACGATCCCGCAAAATGGCTTCGTGAATACGGGCTACCTGCTCCATATTCAACTCCCGGGCCAGCACCACCACATCGGCAAAACGGGCATAGAATCGCAACGCCTCGGTATTGGAAATATTCAGCTGGGTCGATAAATGCACCTCTACCCCTATCTCGCGGGCTTAGGTCTTAGCCGCCACATCGCTGGCGATAATAGCCGAGAGCCCGGCCTCCTTCGCCGCATCGATAATACGATGTAACAGAGGTATATCTTCGTCGTAGATAACGGTATTGACCGTCAGATAACTCTTTATGTGATGCTCGTTACAAATACGCACAATCTCGTGTAAATCGTCTATCGTAAAATTATTCGACGAACGGGCTCGCATATTCAGCCCCTCGATACCGAAATATACCGAATCGGCCCCTCCCTGTATGGCCGCCGTCAAAGAATCGTACGAACCCACCGGCGCCATAATTTCAAAATCGCTTCTCTTCATCATAAACAAACCGTTCTATTTCCCGGTGATTATTTTTCGTATTTCGTTTAGTTTATTCAATGCTTCTACCGGTGTAAGGTTATTGATATCGACCTGTAAAATTTCGTCCCGAACCTGTGAAAGCACAGGATCGTCCAGTTGGAAAAAACTCAACTGCATGCCACCTCTCGACGAAGCGATTTCGGCGGTAGGCTTGGCGATACCGTTCTGGCGGTTCTCCGACTCCAACTGTTTCAATATCTGGTTGGCCCGCTTGACGATGCTCTGGGGCATACCGGCCAGCTTCGCCACATGGATACCGAAACTGTGCTCGCTACCGCCACGTACCAATTTCCGCAAGAATATCACCTTGTTGTCGACCTCTTTTACCGAAACGTTATAATTGACAATGCGTTTATATGTACGCTCCATTTCGTTCAACTCGTGATAATGGGTAGCGAACAACGTTTTGGCTCGGGCTTTGGGGTGCTCGTGTATATGCTCGACAATAGCCCACGCGATAGATATACCGTCGTAAGTACTCGTTCCCCGCCCCAGCTCGTCGAACAGAACCAAACTCCGCTCCGACAGATTGTTGAGAATATCGGCGGCCTCGGTCATCTCGACCATAAAGGTAGATTCGCCGAGCGAGATATTGTCCGATGCCCCCACACGAGTGAAAATCTTGTCCACAATCCCTATCTTAGCGGCCTCGGACGGAACGAAACTTCCTATCTGAGCCATCAGAACAATCAAAGCGGTCTGGCGCAACAACGCCGATTTACCGGCCATGTTGGGTCCCGTTATCATCATGATTTGCTGCTTGTCGTTGTCGAGCTCGACACTGTTGCTGATGTAGGGTTCGCCCGGCGGCAACTGTTTCTCGATAACCGGGTGACGTCCTTCCTTGATGTCGATAACCAGCGAATCGTTTACTTCGGGACGAATATACCGGTTTTCCACGGCCGACTTCACGAACGACAACAGGCAGTCGAGCCGCGCAATGAGATTGGAATCGAGTTGTATGGCAGGAATATACTCCGTCAATGCAAGAATCAAATCATTGAACAACTGCGTTTCCAATGAAAGAATCTTCTCTTCCGCCCCCAAAATCTTCTCCTCGTATTCTTTCAACTCTTGGGTGATATAACGCTCTGCGCTCACCAACGTCTGCTTTCTGATCCAATCGGAAGGAACCTTGTCCTTGTGAGTATTGCGCACTTCGATGTAATACCCGAATACGTTGTTATACCCGATTTTCAAGCTGGGAATACCCGTTTTCTCGCTCTCGCGCTGCTGCACATGCAACAAATAGTCTTTCCCCGAATAGGAAATCTCTCGCAACTCGTCGAGTTCGTCGTTCACACCCTTGCGGATAATTCCTCCCCGATTCACCAAATTGGGCGCATCGGGATTAATTTCATGTTCGATTCGGTCCCTGATGATCGTACAGCAATTCAGTTGCTCCCCGATACGTTGCAATACAGGTTCATCGCTCTGCTCGCAAACAGCCTTGATAGGCTCTATCGCCGACAATGCCACTTTCAACTGAACCACCTCGCGAGGCGAAATACGCCCCACCGCTACTTTCGAAATGAGGCGTTCCATATCGCCTATCGTATCGAGTTGCGGATCGATAACCTCCCTAACTTCGGGGTGGCGGAAAAAGAATTCCACTCCGTTCAACCGATCCTCGATAGGCTTCACATCTTTCAACGGAAAGACAACCCACCGTTTGAGCATACGTGCCCCCATCGGGGTGACAGTCCGGTCTATCACGTCGAGCAGGCTCTTTCCCCCTTCGTTCATCGGAGAAAGCAATTCGAGACTCCGCACCGTGAATTTATCCAATCGCACATATCGCTCCTCCTCGATACGAGACAGCGATGTAATGTGCGAAATCTGCGTATGCTGTGTAATATCCAAATAATGAAGCAGAGACCCCGCGGCGATAATGGCGTTGGGCATATTGTGAATTCCGAAACCTTTGAGGTTTTTCGTCTCGAAGTGACGCAATAAGCGATCCGAAGCGGCATCCTCGGTATAAACCCAATCGTCCAACTCGAAAGTAAAAAAACGGGAACCGAAATGCTCCTCGAACAATTTCCGTTTCGTGCGTTCGAACAGCACCTCTTTCGGAGAGAAATTGCCCAACAGCTTGTCCACATAGTCGAAATCTCCCTCGGCGGTCAAGAATTCACCCGTCGATATATCGAGAAAAGCCACACCCACTTTGTTACCTTTCCCGAAATGAACACCCGCCAAGAAATTATTCTCTCGGTGATCGAGAATATTGTCGTTAATCGACACGCCCGGTGTCACCAATTCCGTAATGCCGCGCTTGACCAATTTTTTTGTCAGTTTCGGGTCTTCCAGCTGTTCGCAAATAGCTACCCGTTTTCCGGCACGCACCAATTTGGGAAGGTAAGTGTCGAGAGCATGATGGGGAAAACCGGCCAACTCCACATACTGGGCGGCTCCATTTGCCCGGCGAGTCAATGTAATCCCCAATATTTCCGATGCCACCAAAGCATCGTCCGAAAACGTTTCATAAAAGTCTCCCACCCTGAAAAGCAATATCGCATCGGGATGCTTGGCTT
>ENA-OVGQ01003795-OVGQ01003795.1-human-gut-metagenome-genome-assembly--contig:-NODE-3795-length-11349-cov-3.940145_pt1 | contig 11349 bp, 7 predicted proteins | sample MGYA00237774_ERZ505427 | MGnify/ENA primary metagenome ERZ505427 (study PRJEB26158, sample SAMN06016404) | human gut metagenome | biome: human gut; feature: ankylosing spondylitis patient; material... | reverse complement strand
GCTGCTGCGCGAAAACCAAGAAGAGCGATGTGCGTGTGCTGCCGATTTTTGACCTCATTGCCCGCGAAGGCAGCGTCCCGGAGCGCGACATGTTCAACACCTTCAATATGGGCGTGGGCATGACGATTACCGTTGCCCGCGAAGATGCCGACAAGGCGCTTGACATCCTGCACCAGAACGGCGAACCCGGCGCGTATGTGCTGGGCGAAATCGTGGCGGGGGAAAAGGGCGTGGAACTGTGGTAAGAGCAGCTGTCCTCGTTTCTGGCGGCGGCACGAACCTGCAAGCCATCATCGACGCGAAACGGACGGGCAAAATCCCGTCCGCGGAACTGGCGCTCGTCGTGGCGTCAAACGCATCCGCCTATGCGCTCACCCGCGCGGAAAATGCCGGAATCGCCCATGCCGTCCTGCGCAAGGAGAAGGGCGAAGCACCTGCTGATTACGGCGAGCGTCTGCTGACCCTGCTGCGTGAAAACGCGATTGATGTCGTCGTGCTGGCGGGCTTCCTGACGATTCTGCCGGAGAACGTCATCCGCGCGTTTGACCACCGGATTTTGAACATCCATCCGAGCCTGATTCCGTCCTTCTGCGGCGATGGCTTCTATGGACTCCATGTGCACGAAGCGGCACTTAAGCGCGGCGTGAAGGTCACGGGCGCGACGGTGCATTTTGTCAACGAAATTACCGACGGCGGCGATATTATCGCGCAGAAAGCCGTCGAAGTGCTGCCGGGCGATACGCCGGAAACCTTGCAGCGGCGCGTGATGGAGCAGGCGGAGTGGATTCTGCTGCCGCAGGCGCTGGAGCAGGTGGCAGGCGAAATCGCAAAAAAGCGGGAGGAAGAGCAATGAAAAAGCAGGAATTGAACGACGTGCTGAGCAATAACACCTATCCGGGGCGCGGCATCTGTCTCGGCGTGGACGAAAGCGGCGAATATGCCGTGATTGTCTACTTTATCATGGGCCGCAGCGTCAACAGCCGCAACCGCATTTTTGAGGAGACGGACGACGGCATCATCACCAAGGCGCACGACGAAAGCCTGATGACCGACCCGCACCTGATTATCTACGCGCCTGTCCGTGCGCTGCCGGGCGGCGAATATACCATCGTCACCAACGGCGACCAGACCGACACGGTCTACGACTTCATGCAGAATGGGCAGACGTTCGAGGACGCGCTGCGTACCCGCACGTTCGAGGACGACCGCCCGAACTGGACGCCCCGCATCAGCGGCTTGGTGCGCGTCGCGGACGGCAAAGCATCCTACAAGCTGTCCATCATCAAGTCCGACGACGGCGACGAAAGCAGCGTCCTGCGCTATTTCTATGAGTACGCGCAGCCCAAGGCGGGCGAGGGACATTTCATCCACACCTACCAATGCGACGGCAATCCGATTCCGTCCTTCGCGGGCGAACCGGAGAAGGTGGCGCTGCACGGCGACATTGAGCAGCTGGCGCTGGATACATGGATGAATCTGAATGAGGAGAACAAGGTGTCGCTGTACGTTTCCTATATCAGCTTGGCGGACGGCAGCAGCGATACCATCATCATCAACAAGCATGATCAGGAGGAAGAGGCATGAAAGAGCTGGAATTGAAGTACGGCTGCAACCCGAATCAGAAGCCGTCGCGGATTTATATGGAGCAGGGCGAACTGCCCCTGACCGTGCTGAACGGCAAACCCGGCTACATCAACTTCCTTGACGCGCTCAACGGCTGGCAGCTGGTCAGCGAACTCAAGCGCGCGACGGGTCTGCCTGCGGCGACGTCGTTCAAGCATGTCAGCCCGGCGGGCGCGGCGGTGGGTCTGCCGCTGAATGATACCCTGCGCAAAATTTATTTTGTGGGTGAACAGGAACTGTCGCCCTTGGCGTGCGCCTATGCCCGTGCGCGCGGCGCAGACCGCATGTCCTCCTTCGGCGACTGGATTGCCCTGAGCGACGTGTGCGACGAAAGCACCGCGCGGCTGATTAAGCCCGAAGTGTCCGACGGCATCATCGCTCCCGGCTACACCGACGAGGCGCTGGCGCTGCTGAAGATGAAGAAAAAGGGCAATTACAATATTGTTACGATTGATCCTTCCTACCGTCCCGCGCCCATTGAGCACAAGCAGGTGTTCGGCATCACGTTCGAGCAGGGGCGCAATGAATTTGTGATTGATGAAAATCTGCTGAACGACATCGTGACCACGAATCACGACCTGCCGGCGGACGCCAAGCGCGACCTGATTGTGGCGCTGATTGTGCTCAAATACACGCAATCGAATTCCGTCTGCTACGCCAAGGACGGTCAGGCGATTGGCATCGGCGCGGGGCAGCAGAGCCGCATTCACTGCACGCGTCTGGCAGGTCAGAAGGCGGATAACTGGCTGCTGCGGCAGCATCCGCGTGTGCTGGCATTGCCGTTCGTGGAGAAAATCGCCCGTGCCGACCGCGACAACACGATTGACGTGTTCATCTCCGACGAGCCGGACGAGGTGCTGGCGGACGGCCGCTGGCAGCGCTTCTTCACCGAGCGCCCCGAACCGCTGACGAAGGAAGAAAAGCGCGCGTGGCTGAATCAGCAGACCGGCGTTGCGCTGGGCAGCGATGCGTTCTTCCCGTTTGGCGACAACATCGAGCGCGCGCACCGCTCCGGCGTGACCTACGTCGCCCAGCCCGGCGGTTCGATTCGCGATGATAACGTGATTGACGCTTGCAACCTGTACAATATGGTCATGTGCTTCACGCATATGCGCCTGTTCCACCATTGATTGCATTCAGAAAGGTCAGGGAAGCAAGATGAAGGTACTCATCGTCGGCGGCGGCGGACGCGAACACGCCATCGCGCTGAAAATCAAGGAAAACCCGGAAGTGACGGCCCTGTACGCCGCGCCCGGCAACGGCGGCATTGCGCAGATTGCGACCTGCCTGCCCTTCAAGGCGACGGACGTGGACGGTATCGTCCGCTGGGCGGCGGAGAACAAGGTGGATTTCGTCATCGTCGCGCCGGACGACCCGCTGTGCCTCGGCATGGTGGATGCGCTGGCGGCGCAGGGGATTCCCGCGTTCGGCCCGCGCAAGAATGCCGCGATTATCGAGGGCAGCAAAGTGTTCTCGAAGAACCTGATGAAGAAGTACGGCATTCCGACGGCGGCGTATGAGACGTTTGACGATTATGACGCGGCGGTCAAGTATTTGCAGACGGCGGATATGCCCATCGTCGTCAAGGCGGATGGTCTGGCGCTCGGCAAGGGCGTGCTCATCTGCCCCGACCGCGAAAGCGCCGTGGAAGCCGTCGCGTCCATGATGAAGGAAGCGAAGTTCGGCGCGTCCGGCGCGCGGGTCGTCATCGAAGAGTTCCTGACCGGCCCGGAAGTCAGCGTGCTGGCGTTCACCGACGGCAAAACGGTCAAGCCGATGGTGTCCAGCATGGATCACAAGCGCGCGCTTGACCACGACGAGGGCCTCAACACCGGCGGCATGGGCACCATTGCCCCCAACCCCTGCTACACGCCCGAACTGGCGCAGCGCTGCATGGACGAAATCTTCCTGCCGACGATTGCCGCCATGAACGCCGAGGGGCGCACTTTCAAGGGCTGCCTGTATTTCGGTCTGATGATGACGCCCAAAGGCCCGAAGGTTATCGAATACAACTGCCGTTTCGGCGATCCGGAGACGCAGGTGGTGCTGCCGCTGCTGAAAAGCGACCTGCTGACCATCATGCGCGCGACGGTGGACGGTACGCTGGCGGATACACCCGTCGAATTCGCGTCTGGCGCGGCGTGCTGCGTCGTGCTGGCATCCGGCGGCTACCCGGTCAGCTACAAGAGCGGCTACCCGATTTCCGGCTTGGATGAAGCGGGAAAAACCGCGACCGTCTTCCACGCGGGTACGAAGCTGGTCGATGGGCAGATTGTCACCGCGGGCGGACGCGTTCTGGGCGTCACCGCGACGGCGGATACGCTCGAAGCTGCGATTGACAAAGCGTATCAGGCGGCGGACAAAATCACCTTCACCGACATGCACATGCGCCGCGATATTGGTCAGCGCGCCTTGGCATCACGAAAGGAGAGCCATTCATGAGCGTCAAACGCATTTATGTGGAAAAGAAAGCCCCCTACGCGGTGGAGGCGAAGCAGCTCCTGTGGGAAATTCGCCATATCCTGCAAATCAAGACGGTCACGGGTCTGCGCCTGCTGAACCGCTATGATGTCGAGGGTGTCGATGATGCGCTGTACCAGAAGTGCCTGCCGGTCGTGTTCTCCGAGCCGCAGGTGGATGTGACGTACACGGAACTTCCGCAGGGCGCGAAGGCGGTTTTTGCGGTGGAGTACCTGCCGGGGCAGTATGACCAGCGCGCGGCGTCCTGCGAGGAGTGCATCCAGCTGGTGGGGCAGTGCGCCCGCCCGACGGTGCGCAGTGCGCGCGTGTATCTGCTGGACGGCGATTTCACGGCGGATGAGCTGGCACGCGTGAAGAAGCACGTCATCAACCCTGTGGAGGCGCGCGAAGCCGACTTGGGCGAAAAGACGACGCTCCAGCGGCAGTACGACACGCCTGACCATGTGGAGACGCTGACGGGCTTCACGGCGATGAATGCCGATGAGGTGGATGCGTTCGTCAAGAAATATGGCTTGGCGATGGATGACGGTGACCTTGCGTTCTGCCGGGATTATTTTGCGTCCGAGCACCGTGACCCGACGCTGACCGAAATCCGCATGATTGACACCTACTGGTCGGATCACTGCCGTCACACGACGTTCCTGACGACCCTTGACGCGGTGGATGTGCGCAAAGCGGCGGTCGAAAAGGCGTTCCAGCGCTATTTGGCGGCGCGCAAAACCGTCTACGGCGACCGCGAGCGCCCCATGAACTTGATGGACATCGCGACCATCGGCGGCAAGTACCTGAAGAAAATCGGGCAGACCCCCAATATTGACGTGAGCGAGGAAATCAATGCCTGCTCCATCAAGATTGATGTGGATGTGGACGGCGTGAAAGAGCCGTGGCTGCTCATGTTCAAGAACGAGACGCACAACCACCCCACCGAGATCGAACCCTTCGGCGGCGCTTCGACCTGTCTGGGCGGTGCGATCCGCGACCCGCTGTCGGGGCGCAGCTACGTCTACCAGGCCATGCGTGTGACGGGTGCGGGCGATATCTATCAGCCTGTCGGCGAGACGCTCGCCGGCAAACTGCCCCAGCGGGTCATCAGCCGCAAGGCTGCGGCCGGTTATTCGAGCTACGGCAACCAGATCGGTCTGGCCACGACCCACGTGCGCGAAATCTATCATCCCGACTACGTGGCCAAGCGTTTGGAGGTGGGTGCCGTGGTGGGAGCCGTGAAGGCCGAAAACGTGCGGCGCGAAACGCCTGCCGCGGGCGACGTGGTGTTGCTGCTGGGCGGCCGCACGGGGCGCGACGGCATCGGCGGTGCGACGGGTTCGTCGAAGGAACACAATACCAAGTCGCTGGAAACTTGTTCGTCGGAGGTGCAGAAGGGCAACGCTCCGGAAGAGCGCAAACTGGAACGGCTGTTCCGCCGGCCGGAGGTGACGCGCCTTATCAAGAAGTCGAACGACTTCGGCGCCGGCGGCGTGTCGGTGGCCATCGGCGAGCTGACCGACGGTCTGGACATCTATCTGGACCGCGTGCCGACCAAGTACGACGGCCTGAATGCGACGGAGCTGGCGATCAGCGAGTCGCAGGAGCGCATGGCCGTGGTGGTCGAACGGGCCGACATGGAACGGTTCATGGATTATTGCCGTGAAGAGAATATCGAGGTGACGCACGTGGCCGACGTTACGGATACGCGCCGGATGCGCATGTACAACCGCGACCGGCTCGTGGTCGACCTCTCGCGCGAGTTCATCGACTCGGCGGGTGCGGCCCACTATGCCGAGGCCGAGATCGGCGCCGTCGAGGCGTGCGACCCCTTCGTGCGCAAGCCGCAGGGTGCGACGCTCGCCGAGCGCATGGAGGCCGACCTGGCGGACGACAACGTGGTGTCGCAGAAGGGTCTCGTCGAGATGTTCGACTCGACGATCGGCGCTTCGACCGTGCTGCTGCCCTTCGGCGGCCGCACGCAGGGCTCCGAGACGCAGGTCTCGGTGCAGAAACTCCCCGTCGAGGGATACACCGAGACGGCGAGCATCATGGCCTACGGCTACAACCCCTTCCTTACGTCGTGGAGCCCCTATCACGGGGCGGCCTACGCCGTCGTCGAGGCCTGCGCCAAGGTAGTGGCCGCCGGTGCGGAGTTCGGGGGGATGCGTTTTTCCTATCAGGAATATTTCGAACGGATGCACACCGCCCGTTCGTGGGGCAAACCGCTGGCGGCGCTGCTGGGTGCGCTGCGGATGCAGGTCGAGCTGGGGCTGCCGTCGATCGGCGGCAAGGACTCGATGAGCGGCACCTTCCAGCAGATCAACGTGCCGCCCATGCTCATGGCCTTCGGCATTACGACCGTCGACGCGCGGCGCGTGATCTCGACCGATCTGAAAGAGGCGGGGCATACGCTCTACCTGCTCAAACATACGCCGAAGGCGAACCGTATGCCCGATACCGCGGCGCTTCGAACCTTGTGGAACTATGCTTCCGAGCGGATCGCCGCAGGTCGGATCGTGGCGGGCTATGCCGTCGGGTTCGGCGGTGTGGCCGAGGCGCTGGCGAAGATGGCTTTCGGCAACGGAATCGGCGCGGAGGTCGAGTTGCCGGAGGAGGCGCTGTTCGCCTACGACTACGGTTCGATCGTGGTGGAGAGCACCGTCGAACTCGATGCGCCCTTCGCCGTGCGGCTGGGCCGGACGACGGCCGACGAAGCGTTGACCGTCAACGGCGAGCGGATGCCGCTCGACACGCTGCGCCGCGCCAACAGCGAGCGCTTCGCCCGAATCTATCCCGACCGCGGCGCGAACCGCGGAACGGTCATGGAGAGCACACCCGCACCTCGCACGTTCGTCTACGGGGGCGAGGCGGTGGAGCACCCCGTGGCCTACCTGCCTGTCTTCCCGGGCACGAACTGCGACTACGACACGGCGCGCGCCTTCCGCCGCGCCGGCGCCGAGGTCGAGACGACGGTCTTCTGCAACCTTTCGGCCGAGGCGATCTTCCGCTCGATCCGCGAGATGAAGGAGCATATCCGCCGGTGCCACATCTTCGTGCTCAGCGGCGGATTCTCGTCGGGCGACGAACCCGACGGAAGCGGCAAGTTCATCGCCAACGTACTCAACAACAAGGATATCGCGGAGGAGATCCATGCGCTGCTCGACCGCGGCGGCCTGATCCTGGGCATCTGCAACGGGTTCCAGGCGCTCGTCAAGTCGGGACTGCTGCCCTACGGGCGGCTGGGTTGCGTGACGAAGGATTCGCCCACGCTCTTCCGCAACGACATCAACCGCCACGTTTCGCAGATCGTCACCACGCGCGTGGCTTCGACGGCTTCGCCGTGGCTCAGTTCGTTCTCGGTGGGCGATCTGCACAGCATCGCCGTCAGTCACGGCGAGGGCAAGTTCGTGGTCGGCGAGCAGCTGGCGCGCCGGTTGTTCGAGCGCGGGCAGGTAGCTTTCCAGTACGCCGGCCCCGACGGTCATGCGACGGCCGAAGCGCCCTGCAACCCCAACGGTTCGTTCTACGCCATCGAGGGCATCGTCTCCGAGGACGGGCGTATTCTGGGCAAGATGGGCCATACGGAGCGCTACGGAGAGAACCTCTTCAAGAATATCTGCGGGGAGAAACGGCAGCCGATCTTCGAGAATGCCGTCGCCTATTTCCGCAAACGGAACTAACCTTAAACTTGAACACGCATGAACCTGAAACGAATCCTTTTCTGCCTGACGGCTTTCGCCGCTGCGATCGCTACGTCGGTTCCCTGCGCCGCCAAGCGTCCGTCGGGCTCCGACCTGCGGCTGCTCTACTGGAACATCCAGAACGGCATGTGGTCGGGGCAGGACGACAATTACGACCGCTTCGTGGAGTGGGTAAAGGAGTTCGACGCCGACGTCTGCGTGTGGTGCGAGGCGCAGTCGATCTACCGTTCGGGCACGGCCGACAGGATGCCGGAGGCCGACCGCTATCTGGTCGGCAACTGGGGCGAACTGGCGGTGCGCTACGGCCACAAGTATTGGTACGTGGGCGGTCACCGCGACAATTTCCCGCAGGTGATTACCTCGAAATACCCGATCGAGAACGTCGAGCGGATCGTGGGCGAGGAGCCCGACAGCGTGGTGACGCACGGCGCGGGGTGGGCCCGCATCGTGAAGAACGGTCGAACGGTCAATATCGTGACGCTGCATCTGTGGCCGCAGGCTTACGCCTACCGGGCGACCGACGTGGCGGCGAGCCGCGACGCGCACGAGGGCGACCGTTACCGCCGCATGGAGATCGAGTATATCTGCCGGCATACGATCGGCACTGCTCCCCGTGCCGCCGAAGAGCTTTGGGTGATGCTGGGCGACAACAACTCGTGGTCGCGGCTCGACAACTGGTTCTACAAATGTCCGGAGGACGATCCGCGGCTGCTGACGCAGGACTACGTGCTCGAACATACGCCCTACGTCGACGTGATCGCCCGACAGCATCCCGGCCGGTTCCAGACGACGACTCATTCGGAAAAGCGTATCGATTTCGTCTACTGCACGCCGGTGCTCTACGATTGCGTGACGCGCGCCGAAGTGGTTCGCGACGACTATACCGAGCCGGTGCGCGATCCGAAGAAACTGTCGAATTTCTGGCACCCGTCGGATCACCGGCCGATCGTGGTGGACTTCGATCTGAAAAAAGCGAAAAAACAATAACTCCAAAAAATAGAACAAACTATGAAACAGCTCGAAATGCTTTACGAGGGTAAGGCGAAACAGGTTTTCCGCACGGACGACGACGATGTGATCCTGATGCATTACAAGGATGCCGCCACCGCTTTCAACAACATCAAGAAGGCGACCATCGAGGGCAAGGGCGTCCTCAATAACAAGATTTCGACGATCATTTTCGGCTATCTGAAAGAGGCGGGCATTCCGACGCACTACATCTCTACGCTCAACGAGCGCGACCAGCTGTGCCGCCGCGTGAAGATCATCCCGCTGGAGGTGATCGTGCGCAATATCGTGGCCGGTTCGATGGCCAAGCGCTTGGGGCTGGAAGAGGGGCTCAGACCGTCGAACACGATCTACGACATCTGCTACAAGTGCGACGAGCTGGGCGATCCGCTCATCAACGACCATCACGCCGTGGCGCTGGGCGTAGTGACTTACGACGAACTGAAACGGATCTACGACATGACGGCCAAGATCAACGAGGTGCTGACCGGTCTGTTCGACCGCATGAACATCACGCTGGTGGACTTCAAAATCGAGTTCGGCCGCACGTCGGACGGGCAGATCGTGCTGGCGGACGAGGTGTCGCCCGATACCTGCCGTCTGTGGGACAAGACGACCAACGAGAAGCTCGACAAGGACCGTTTCCGCCGCGACCTGGGGCGCGTGCGCGAGGCCTACGAGGAGATTCTAGCCCGTTTGGAGGCTTTGAAAAAATAGAGGAGCGACACGGCGGGGGTGGGTTCCCGCTCCGGTTTTCGCTTTCGGATTAACTAATACAGGAGGAATCACGATATGAATGAATTGCCTTTCGACTCCCTGCACGAGGAGTGCGGCGTCTTTGGCGTCTTCGGCGTGGACGATGCGCCGGGAATCGTCTACTACGGCCTTCATGCCTTGCAGCACCGCGGCCAGGAGGCGTGCGGCATCGTCAGTGCCGAGGAGGGCCGCCTCGCGTCGGTCAAGGGCGAGGGGTTGGTGACCGAGGTCTTCAACGGCGACAACCTTTCGACGCTCCACGGTCGTATGGCCATCGGCCATGTGCGCTACTCGACGGCAGGGGGCGGCGGCCGCGAGAACGTGCAACCCTTCGTCTTCCGGCACCATACGGGCGATTTCGCGCTGGCGCACAACGGCAACCTCGTCAATTCACGCGAGCTGGTGCGTTACTTGGAGGACAAGGGGAGCCTCTTCCACTCGACCTCCGACAGCGAGATCCTCGCGCACCTCATCAAGAAGGAGCACAGCTCGGAGCACCGCATTTTCGCCATCATCGACGCGCTCAACATGCTCGAAGGCGGGTTCGCCTTCCTGATCATGACCGAGAACCGGCTCTACGCCTGCCGCGACAAGTACGGCCTGCGTCCGCTGTCGATCGGCCGGCTCAACGACGGCTGGGTCGTCAGCTCGGAGACCTGCGCGCTGGACATCGTGGGCGCGGAGTTCGTGCGCGACGTCAATCCGGGCGAGATCGTCACGCTCGACCGCAACGGCATCCGCAGCCGTGACTATTCGATGTACAAGCGCAACTGCATGTGCGCCATGGAGTACATCTATTTCGCGCGCCCCGACAGCGACATCGAATGTTGCAACGTCCACGCCTTCCGCAAGGAGTCGGGCCGGCTCCTTTTCGAGGAGGCTCCGGCCGACGCCGACGTGGTGATCGGCGTGCCCGATTCGAGCCTTTCGGCCGCGATCGGTTACTCGGAGGCCAGCGGCATCCCCTATGAAATGGGGCTGGTCAAGAACCGTTACATCGGCCGTACCTTCATCCAGCCGTCGCAGGCGATGCGCGAGAAGGGCGTGAAGATGAAACTTTCGGCCGTGCGGTCGCTCGTGGCGGGCAAGCGCGTGGCGCTCATCGACGACTCGATCGTGCGCGGTACGACTTCGCTGCGCATCGTGCGGTTGCTCAAGGCCGCCGGCGCGAAGGAGGTGCACGTGCGCATCGCATCGCCCAAGATGACCCATCCCTGCTTCTACGGCGTCGACACCTCGACCTGCGACCAGTTGATCGGTCACCGCTGTTCGGTCGAGGAGATCTGCCGCCAGATCGAGGCCGACTCGCTGGCCTTCCTCTCGGAGGGAGCGCTGCTGAGGGCCGGCAACCGCAAGGAGATGTGCATGGCCTGCTTCACGGGCCGTTATCCGACGGCGCTCTACGAACATGCCGCCGAGATCGGCCGCAAGGAGGACAAGAACCGTTAGCGGGGTATTCCTCGCGCGACAAATGTCAAACGAAAAACAGAAAAAACGATATGGCAGAAAGTTATGAGAAGGCCGGCGTGAATCTCGAAGCCGGTTACGAGGTGGTCCGCCGCATCAAGAAGCACGTCGCTTCGACGGCGCGCACGGGCGTCATGGGTACGATCGGTGCCTTCGGCGGCATGTTCGATCTGGCGGCCCTCGGAGTCAAGGAGCCGGTGCTCGTGAGCGGTACCGACGGCGTGGGAACCAAGCTCAAACTGGCCTTCGCGCTGGACAAACACGATACGATCGGCATCGATGCCGTGGCGATGTGCGTCAACGACGTGCTGGCTCAGGGTGCCGAGCC
>ENA-OVGQ01003791-OVGQ01003791.1-human-gut-metagenome-genome-assembly--contig:-NODE-3791-length-11365-cov-3.147392_pt1 | contig 11365 bp, 10 predicted proteins | sample MGYA00237774_ERZ505427 | MGnify/ENA primary metagenome ERZ505427 (study PRJEB26158, sample SAMN06016404) | human gut metagenome | biome: human gut; feature: ankylosing spondylitis patient; material... | reverse complement strand
CCGCGATTTCCGCTGCCAGCAGATTCACACGGTCTTCGTCGAGTACGAAGCGCGCCTGAAAACGCTCAATGCCTTGGATTTTGACGACCTTCTTGTCAAGACGCTGGAACTGCTTGTTGACCATCCGCCGGTGCTGGATGTGTACCGCAAGCGCTTCCAATATGTCATGGTGGACGAATATCAGGATACGAACTATGCGCAGTATATGCTTGTCAAACTGCTGACTGACCAGAGTCGGAATCTCTGCGTTGTGGGCGATGACGACCAGTCGATTTACGGCTGGCGCGGCGCGGATATCCACAATATCCTTGATTTTGAGAAGGATTATCCCGACGCGACCGTCATCAAGCTCGAGCAGAATTACCGCTCGACCGCCAATATCTTGGACGCGGCGAATCAGGTGATTGCGCACAATTCCGGGCGCAAGGAGAAAAAACTGTGGACAGAGCAGGGCGAGGGCGACCCGATTCGCCTTTTCGACGCGGGCGACGAACGCGAGGAAGCCGCATGGGTCGCCGACCGCATCCGCCAGCTCAACCGCCACGGCGAACCGTATGGCAATATGGCGATTCTCTACCGCACGAACGCGCAGAGCCGTGTGCTGGAAGAAATGCTGATGCGCTCGGCGATTCCCTACAAGGTCTTTGGCGGTCAGAAGTTCTATGACCGCAAGGAAGTGCGCGACGTGATTGCGTATCTGCGCGTTGTGGTTAATCCGGCGGACGATGTTTCTCTGCGCCGCATCATCAACGTGCCTAAGCGCGCCATCGGCGACAGCACCGTGCAGGAGCTGATGAATCACGCGCAGCAGAACAATATGCCGCTGTACAGCGCCCTGTCCGACGTTCCGGATTCGCTTTCCGCGCGCCCGAAAAAGTGCGTCAGCGACTTCTTTATGCTCATGACGATGCTGCTGGCGCTCAAGGAAACCATGCCGCTGGAGGAGTTCGTATCTACTTTGGTGGAAAAAACGGGATTGCTGGCGCAGTACCAGAAGGAAGATACCGAGGAAGCCCGCTCGCGCGTGGAGAACATTCAGGAATTCATGGGTGCGGTCAGCGAATACGCGAAAGCAACGGAAAACGCGACGCTGGAGGACTATCTGGAGAACGTGTCGCTGGTGACTGACCTTGACCAGCAGGAGGACGAGCGCGGCTATGTGACGCTGATGACGCTGCACTCCGCCAAGGGCCTGGAATTCCCCGACGTGTTCATGACCGGTCTGGAAGAGGGCATTTTCCCGTCCGCGCGCAGCCTCATGGATGAGACGAAGATGGAAGAGGAGCGCCGCCTGTGCTATGTCGGCATCACGCGCGCCCAGAAGCGCCTGTTTATCTCCCGCGCGAATCAGCGAATGCTGTATAATCAGGTGAATCACAACGCGCCCAGCCGCTTTTTGGCGGAAATCCCGGAACGCCTGCTGTCCGACGAAATGGCGGGCATGAAGGAGCGCTTTGGCGACCGCGTCCAGCCGCAGATGCGCTCTCGCAGCGCGTACAACCGCGGCGGCACGAATCGCCCGGCACCGTCCGGTAGTGCGCCCATCCGCCCCGGCAGCGGCAATACCGGCCTGCGCGGGCTGAATATCCCCGGCGTGCAGAAGGGCTTCGTGCAGTCCCCGGCGCGCAATATGGCCACCAGCGCCATGCAGAACCTGTATCGCCCCGGCGATCGCGTCCGCCACCTGAAGTTTGGCGAGGGCACGGTGGTGGAGGTTACGGGTTCGGGCAGCATGAGCCGCATCAAGATTGAATTTACGGCATACGGCACCAAGGAATTTGCTTTGGCGACGGCGCCGATTGTCAAGCTGGAGGACTAAGCATGACAGACCAGACGGCGCGGATGCGTCAGCTTGCGGACACGCTCAATCAGGCGTCGCAGGCGTACTATTTCGGCAGTGAGCCGATTATGTCCGACATGGATTGGGACAAGCTCTATGACGAACTGTCGGCGCTGGAAAAGGAGACGGGCATCGTCCTGCCGGATTCTCCGACGCACCGGGTCGGCGGCGAAGTGATGACGGCGTTTGCACCGCATACGCACATCCACCGCCTGTGGAGCATGGATAAGGCACAGTCCATCGGCGCGGTGGAGGATTGGATTCGCCGCACCGAGAAGCTCAGCGGGCAGGACGACCTGCAATACTGCGTTGAGTACAAATTCGACGGCTTGACGCTGAACCTGACCTACAACGAGGGCAGGCTGATTCAGGCGGCGACGCGCGGCAACGGCATCACCGGTGAAGCGATTCTGCCGCAGGCAAAGACCATCCGCACCGTGCCGCTGACGATACCGTATCAGGGACTGCTGGAAGTGCAGGGCGAATGCATCATGCGCCTGTCCGCACTGGATACCTACAACAAGACGGCCAAAGAACCGCTGAAAAACGCCCGAAACGCCGCCGCCGGAGCGCTCCGCAATCTTGACCCCGCCGTGACCGCCTCCCGCCATCTCGATGCGTTCTTTTATCAGATTGGCACGATTGACAATCCACCGTACACCACGCAGCAGGGGATGCTTGATTTCCTGCGCGCAAACGGCTTTCAGGTCAGCCCGTATCTGGGGCAGTGCCGGAGCATCCGCGAAATTGAGGACTGCATCCACCACATCGAGGAGGAACGCAGCAGCCTCGACTTCCTGATTGACGGCGTGCTGATTAAGGTAAGCGACTTGGCGATTCGCGAAACGATGGGCTACACCGACCGCTTCCCGCGCTGGGCGATTGCGTTCAAGTTTGAGGCGGAGGAGACGACGACCGTCATCCGCGACGTGACGTGGGATGTGGGGCGCACGGGCAAGCTGACGCCCGTTGCGCATGTTGAACCTGTTGATTTTTACGGCGTGACCGTGCGCAAGGCGACGCTGAACAACTGGGGCGATATCCAGCGCAAGCGGGTTGCCATTGGTGCGCGCGTGTGGATTCGCCGCTCGAACGACGTGATTCCCGAAATCATGGGGCATGTGGGGGACAGCGAAGAGGGCGAAACACCGATTGTCCGCCCGGAGGTCTGCCCGGCTTGCGGTGAAAAGCTGATTGAGCGCGGCGCACACATTTTCTGCATGAACCGCGTCTCCTGCCGCCCGCAGGCGGTTGCGCGCATCAGTCACTTCGCCAGCCGTGACGCCATGGACATCGAGGGCTTGTCGGAAAAGACGGCGGGGCAGCTCTACGACCAGATGAACGTCCGCGATCCGGCGGATTTATACACCCTCACGCGTGAGCAGGTGCTGTCGCTGGACGGCTTCAAGGACAAGAAGGCGGATAATCTGCTGTCCGCGCTGGAAAAGAGCAAGCACTGTGAGCTGGATGCGTTTCTCTTTGCGGTCGGCATTCCGAATATCGGGCGCAAGACCGCGCGTGACTTGGCGAATGCCTTCGGGACGTTGGAGAAGGTGTCCAATGCGACACAGGCGGAGCTGGTCACCCTCGATGATGTGGGGGACATTGTTGCCCAGAACATCACGGAGTTCTTCTCCTTCGACGAGAACCGCGAGATGATTCGCCGTCTGCTGGCGGCAGGCGTGACCCCAGCGGAAAAGCAGAAGGTGGAGGGCGGTGTGTTCGCCGGCATGAGCATCGTCGTCACGGGGACGCTGCCGACGCTCTCACGCAAGGAAGCAGAAGACCTGATTGCTCGAAGCGGCGGCAAGCCCGCGTCTTCGGTCAGCAAAAAAACCGCCTTCGTCGTTGCAGGCGAGGCGGCGGGAAGCAAACTGACCAAGGCGCAGACGCTGGGCATCGAGGTGATTGACGAAGCGGAACTGCTGCACCGGGTTTCTTCACACTGATTTCATTCTCGTGCGGTACAATTATCGCACGGTCGGATTCTTCCGGCGGATGGCATGGGCGAGGGCAGCCTGCGCGGGCGTCATGGCGGGTCGCGCGGCGAATGACTCGACTGAGTCGGCATCGCGTGCCGTGCTGTCAGACGTGCCTTCGCTCGCCTGTGTCATTTCGGAAACGACCTGCGTGTTCGGCGTGCCGGGGTGCATCTCGAATTCCGCCGTCGTCTGAATCTGACCGGGCTGATAGCCGGGCAGCAGGAAGGTAACGAACTTGATGGAGAAGATATCGCAGACGACATAACGCAGATTCAGGCTGTCATAGAGGACGATGAACTGCGTGCCGACGTAGTACAGGAAGCCTTGACGGGTGACGAGATTCGACGTACCAATGAGAAAATCCACCAGTACATAGTTTCCGATGTTCTCATGCAAGACCTCCTGCATCGATCCCTGAAAGTTCGCTGTGTCGAAATCCTGTGCCGGCGGAACCTGCAGCTGCTGGATCTGATTCGTTCCCTGCTCGCTCATAGAACAAGCACCTCCTTGAAATTGCTGCTTCACTCTATGCGTCAGGGACGTACTTCATGATGAAAAGAGGGAAAAAATGCTTTCCAATTTGGACACTTATCTGGAAGCGCTCCGTACCAGCCCGCTGGAATTTCTGTTGACGCTGGTATACGCTGTCGCTGTCATTCTTATCAGCCTGATTCTGCACGAGTGCGCGCACGGTTATGTGGCGTACCGCTGCGGCGACCCGACGGCGAAGATGATGGGGCGGCTCTCCCTGAACCCAAAGGCGCACCTTGACCTGATCGGTACGCTGAGCATGTTTCTGATTGGCGTTGGCTGGGCGAAACCTGTTCCGGTCAATCCGCGCAACTTCCGGCACGGGCGGCGCGACGATTTCTTCGTTTCCATTGCCGGCATTGCGACGAATCTCTGCCTGTGTCTGATTTGCATGTTCCTGAGCGTCGTCGTCGGCAAAATCATGTTCGGCTCGGAAATGCTGGGGGAATTCTCGTCGAGCTCCCTCCCGCACCTGTTCAGCCCGTTCTACCAGTTCACGGATGGCAGGGACAATGTGATTCTGAGCATTACCAACGGCATATTCGCCGAAAGCGCGCTGGCGGATTTCGCTGTGCCGTGGCTGCGGTACGTCGAGCGCTTCCTGCTGATGATGGCGCAGACGAATCTGGGACTTGCGCTGTTCAACATTCTGCCCATCCCGCCGCTGGATGGCTACCATCTCGTCAACGATCTGCTGTTCAAGGGCAAACTGCAGCTCAAGCGGCAGGCGTTCGTTATTGCGCAGATTGTGCTGATTGTCATCTTCATGTCCGGCGCGCTGGATCAGTTCTTGAGCAAGGCAATCTTCGCTGTCTATGAGTTCTTCCTCAAGGGATTCTTGGCGGTTTTCGGGCTGTCGTGAGGGCATAAAACATGGCAATGACGTTTCAGCTCAAGGATTTTGACGGCCCGCTGGATTTGCTGCTGTTCCTGATTAACAAGGAAAAAATCGACATCAAGGATATTTTCGTCAGCCAGATTACCGACCAGTATATTGATTCGGTACGCAATGCGCCTGACCTTGATATGGACGACGCGACGGATTTTCTGGTCATGGCGGCAACGCTGCTGGAAATCAAATCCCGCGCGATGCTGCCGCGTCCGCCGCGCATCGAGGAGGGCGAGGAGGATCCGGAGGAAGCACTGATTCGCCGGTTGGAGGAATACAAGCGCTTCCGCGAAACAGCCTCCGCCATGAAGCAGTTTGAACAGGCCGCGTCGAACCTGTTCACGAAGCTGCCTGAGGAATACCCGCTGCCGCCGCAGGAGACGGAGCTGGTCGGGTTGACGCTGCAAGGGCTGACGGAAGCGTTTCTGCGCATTTGGGCGCGCAAACCCGCTACGGATGATTCCCCGGAGACGAACCACTACGCGCCGCGCGATATTCACCGCGACGAGCACAATGTGCAGGAGTGCATGTTGACGCTGCTCAAGGGCGTGTCCAGCCGCGGCTGTCTGCGCTTTGATGAGACGTTCAGCGCTGCGCCGTCGAAGGAAGAAGTCGTGACGCTGTTTCTGGCGCTGCTGGAGCTGCTCAAATTGGGCGAAATCCACGCCGAGCAGGAGGGCACATGGGGCGAAATCGTCCTCTATCCAGGCCGCGGCAAGGATGTTGACGAATACGGCGAAAGCGCAACGGAGGAAACGGAATGAACGAGACACAGAACGAGGAGCAATTGCGCTTTCCCGACGATATCATGGAGGAGGGCGGTAATCTTGCTGGGCGCATCGAGGCGATTCTCTTCGTCGCGGGCGAGGCGGTGCGCGTAGAGGATTTGTCCAAGGCGCTGGATGTGCCCCTTGGCGAGGTGGAGGATGCGCTGATTCACCTGCGCGACGAGTACGACTTCAACCAGCGCGGCTTTTCGCTCAAACGCTATGGGCATCAGGTGCAGCTGGCGACGCGCGCATTGTATTCGCAGGATGTGGTGCGGCTTCTCCAGCCCGTGCAGAAACAGTCACTTTCGCAGGCGGCCATGGAGACGCTCGCGGTCGTGGCGTACCGTCAGCCGGTTACGCGCGCCGAGGTAGAACAGATTCGCGGTGTGAAGTGCGACTATTCGCTGCAATCGCTGATGAATAAGGAGCTGATTGCCGAGGTCGGGCGCAAGGAAGCGCTGGGTCGCCCGATTCTCTACGGCACGACAGACAATTTTCTGGCGCATTTCGGCATTTCGTCGCTCAAAGAGCTGCCGCCGATGCCGGAAAAGCCCAAGGACGATTCGGACGACGCGGAAGTGACCGACGACGTGCCGGAATTGATTCCATAAGTAGGAGGAAATGATGATGGAAAAGACGATGCAGATTAACGGCATGATGTGCAATCATTGCAAGATGACGGTGGAGAAGGCGCTCAAGACCGTGTCGGGCGTAGAAAACGCGGAGGTTGACCTCGCGGCGAAGTGTGCGAAAATCACGCTGAACGCGGATGTTGCGGACGATGTGCTGATGGACGCAGTCGCAAAGAAGGGTTTCACGCCGGTGAAAATGGGGTAAGTCAAGTGCCATCCGTGCTGGATGGCATTTTTCGTATCAAGATTTCTTTCGCGCCGCACACTTTCCCGCGCGCCTCATAGTCTGCTGGTGAAGGCTCCACCAAGGCGACCGGAGCCGGAAAAGACAAGGAGGCGCGATCCATGTCATTTTACTCGTATAAGAACGCGAACCCCAACTGCTGCCCCGGTACGATTTCCGGCAGTGCGCTGGACGGCTTGCAGGAGAAGGTCTGCGTGCAGGTCAAGCGCGTGTACGACAGCGCGATGACGCAGGAGCAGCTTACCAAGCAGACCGTCACCATCACCAGCTACGCGCAGGTCAACAACACCTGCACCTGCAACGCCTGCGGCTGCCAGGAGACGCAGGAGACCATCCCGCCGACGTCCGCACCCGTGCCGCCGATTACCTTCGAGAGCTGCCGCAGCACCACGACCGAGGGCAACATCCGCAACCTGACCGTTGATCGCCTGTGCGACCGCCCCTGCTTCGCCCGTGTGCGCGCAACGATCGACATCCCGATTGACATCCTGTTCGTGGATAGCCGCTGCGTGGAGTACATCGGCAAGGCGACCATCAGCGTCAACCGCGATGTGCTGCTGAGCATTCCTGACGAGTCCATTGTGCCGTACACGCTGGAAAGCATGGTCAGCGCGATTTGCGTCAGCGGGACGTATCTGGGCAACAACCAGTTCAAGATGACCATCTGCGTCACGACGATTTTGAAGGTACTCGCGGAAGCCGAAATCCTGATTCCCAGCTACGGCTACTGCCCGATTCCGCCCGCCGAGGAGTTCGCGGAAAGCGTCTGCGACGAGTTCTTCGCCCTGCCGCTCTTCCCGCCGCAATCCGTCTGCAACAGCGGCACGGTCGCGACGGGCAACGTCAGCAGCACGGTGCGTTCCAACTGCAATTGCGGACGCGGATGCTCCGGCTCGTGCAGCGGCAGCTGCAACTGCGCCAACAGCAACAGCTAATACGATTTCCGGATTCGCCTGCGCCATCAGTTCGCGTTATATGGGAATCGCTTAACGAAAAAAGCCGCATCCGGGTCAAACCGGGTGCGGTCTTCATTATGATACTTTTGCTTCTGCGTAGCCGCTTTTATCCTTCTTCGAACGAAGCCGGTAGCGGTGCTTCTTCTCTGGCGGCAGATTGACTTCGCCGACGTGTCGTACCTTGTCCTGCGTCAGCGGCAAATCAACATAGAACGTCGTGCCCGCGCCGACCTTGCTGCGAACGCGGAGCTGCCCGCTGTGCCCCATGACAATGATGCGCGCAATGGACAGCCCAAGCCCGTGACCGCTGCTTTCGGTTTTGCGGGCACTGTCACAGCGGTAGAAGCGCTCGAATATCCTTGAAAGCTCTTCCTTGGGGATGCCCGGCCCGTGGTCGCTCATGGACAGCGTGCAGCCGCTCTCGGTTTTTTGTACGCCGAGGGTGATCGTGCTGCCCTTGGGGGAGTACTTCACCGCGTTGTCGCACAGGATGCGCATGACCTGCTTCAGCATTCCGCGGTCGGCCTCAATCTGCACATGGTCAGCGGGGTCAAGCGCGAACGTGTCCTCCGGCGTGACCATTGCGGCTTCACGCTGCACCTCCGCGGCAACGTCGTATGCGTCAAACCGCACCATCTCCATCATCAGCGTTTTCTTGTCGTGGCGCGCGAGGAACAGCAGACTTTCGACAAGCTCCTTCATGCTTTCCGTCTCCTGCGCGATGGCGTTGATGCCCTCGTTCAGCACATCCGGGTCGCTCTTGCCCCAGCGGGACAACATGCTGGCATACCCCTGAATGACGGCAATCGGCGTCCGAAGCTCATGCGAAGCGTCGGAAACGAACTGCTTCTGGCTGTTGTAGGATGTTTCGATGCGGTCGAGCATGGAGTTGATGACCGTCGCGAGGTCTTTCAACTCATTTTTTGTCCCGGCGATGTTGATGCGGTTGGAGAGGTTGTTCGCGGAGAGCGTCGCTGCCATGTCGGTGATATCGCGAATCGGCGCGAGGACGCTCTTTTGCAGCCGCTTCCGATGCCAGACGAAGTAGAACATGCGGAAAAGGTCGGTGATGACCAGCGCCGCGGCAGATCCGCAGTACAGCGCGAGCGGGCGGGAGAGGCTGAGCGAAATCAGCAGCGACTGCCCCGAAATGTGCTGCGCCTGCACGATGTAGCGCCCTTCAGTGAAAATCGCCTCTGGGTCAAGCAGGCGGTAGGCGCTTTGCCCCACGATGATGCCGTCCGTGCGCGCTTCGGGCAGCAGTGTCACTTCCGCGTCATCCAGCACGGAGAGGGCAATGGTGCCGTCTGCGGACAGCGGCGCGCATTGCAGCCGCGAAATGTCGCGTTCAGCGAGGTACAGCGTGCCGCCCGCGAACGCCAGCGTCAGGATGAGCAGCGCGGGGAGAAACGTCCGCACCAGCTGGAAGGAAAAGTGGGCGGCGATGCGGAAGGAGAGGGACAAACGAATGCGGGAAAGGGTGGAAGGCAGCCCGTGCGGCTTGGGCGCGGCAGGGGAAACATCCTTCTTGCGGCGGATGCGCCGTGCCTTCGGACGGTCAGTCATCGACGCGGAACATGTAGCCGACGGCGCGGATGGTGTGCAGCGTCTTGACGCCGAACGGCTCGTCAATCTTGTGGCGCAGATAGCGGATGTACACGTCCACCACGTTTGTGTCGCCCGCATAATCGTAGCCCCACACGTCAGTCAGCAGCGCGTCCCGCGTCACGGCTTCTCCCCTGTGGGACATGAGGTACTTCAGCAGATCAAATTCCTTTTTTGTCAAGTTGATGGGCTGATTGTTCATCGTCACTGTGTAACTGGACGGCTCTAACACCAGACCGCCCGCCCGCAGCACGTTGGACGCGGGCGCAGGCGTTTCAGCGGCGGAACTCCGGCGCTTCTTCAGCCCCACGCGGATGCGCGCCAGCAGCTCCTCGATGGCGAACGGCTTCGTCATGTAGTCGTCTGCACCCATGTCCAGTCCCATTACCTTGTCGGATACGTCGTCTTTCGCGGTCAGCATAATAATCGGCACGTCGCTGTCGTGGCGTAGGCGGCGGCAGACCTCGATGCCGGACAATTCCGGCAGCATCAGGTCAAGAATCAGCAGATCCGGCTGCCAGCTTTGCGCCTGCTCCAGCCCGCTGCGCCCGTCGCCTGCCGTCTGCACTTCGTATCCCTCGTGCGTCAGCTCGAGTTCTAGAAAGCGAGCGATCTTCTTTTCATCCTCCACAATCAAAATGCGGCTCATGGTTATCCTCCATTCTCCATATACGGGCAAAAGCGGAACGCTTGAATGCGTCCAGCGAAGGGTAAGTCAATGCTGCCTGCAGCCGCCAATCAGCCCGAAGAAGAGCATCAGCGAGGCGAAAACAAGCACATTGGCAAACAGCAGCAAGCCCAGCATCAGCGGCAGCATATGGATGCACCTTCCTTACTTAATCGTTGCGGAGTTGAAGCCGTCCGTGTCGTCCTCCACGGTGACATTGCCGTCTTGGCTTGGCACTTGCACCGGCACGTTGATGGTAGGGCAGGAGTGGTATTCCGGCTTTGCCGCGCTTGCAGCGTAGTAACTGCGGTTGTCCGCAGAATCCACCTCCGCCTTCTTCTCGGCGGATTCGCTCTGACCGTTCATGCCCGCCTGAAAGCCGCGCGCGAACTCATCCACCGTGCTGCGGACGTTGCTCGCGGCGTTTTTGACCATGCGATCCATGTTTTCACCCGCGAAATCCGCGTCGTCCTTGTCAAACGACACACGATAGCCCAGCAGCAGAATCAGAATCGCGCTGAGAATCAGCAAATGCGGGCTGATGAGCGCCGCGACGAGGGTGAACAGCAGCGAAATGTTGAGAATCGGAATCGACTGCCGCGCCACCTTCACACGGGCACGGTAAAGCTTGTTGATGAAGTGCATGAAGCCGCCCTTGCTCTTGCTGGCAGCAGCGGTGGACGCTTTCTTTTCGGCGGACTTCGGCCCATCCTGCGCGGCGGCATCGGGCTTTAAGCGGCCGTTGCGCGCCAAATCGACCAGTGCGCGGGCGACATTGCCGTTGTGGTAATCCAGCAGTGAAACCGCCTCCTGATAGCTGATGCCGCTCTTGCGCCGAATCAGTTCAATATCTTCAATCGTGTAGCTTGCCATAAAATCAATCTCCTTTCCCGCTGAGCGGGCTTTTTTCCCTGACACCTATATGATAACACAGATTCCTCCGAAATGCTTGTGAAAGATGAGAAGAAATGATGAGAATTTCATGAGAAAACGTGGGGATTTGGGGGCAAATTCGATTGACAAATAGGACGAAAGTGCTACAATATAGGATGTTTCATGGCATTTGGTGCTGCAAAGAATGAGGGAGGGAAACCACAATGCAGATGTTTGTTCTCGTGCTGAATCGGGAAGAATTTCTGGAGCCGCTGCTGGAAGAAATGCTCAAGCAGAACATCGGCGGCGCGACCGTTTTGGAATCGACGGGCATTATGCGCGTGCTGGATGGCGACCAGAACATCGACGATCTGCC
>ENA-OVGQ01003773-OVGQ01003773.1-human-gut-metagenome-genome-assembly--contig:-NODE-3773-length-11405-cov-2.952511_pt1 | contig 11405 bp, 11 predicted proteins | sample MGYA00237774_ERZ505427 | MGnify/ENA primary metagenome ERZ505427 (study PRJEB26158, sample SAMN06016404) | human gut metagenome | biome: human gut; feature: ankylosing spondylitis patient; material... | reverse complement strand
TTGGCGACTGTCGCGATAACAAGGGGAAACTCGCGAAGCGTGTTTTCACTTGTTATAACAGGAAATTCCGGGGAATTTCCTGTTACAAAAAAGGCACTAACGTGCCAATGCTGCGCACTCGTGCGAAGATGCAGATCGTCGCAAGTGACCGCGCGGGGCGTATCCTTTTTATGATATGCATTCGAAAGAATCTGCTGATGACAGGTCGGCAGGTAAATTGAAAGGCAGAATGGCTTGAAAAATACGTCTGGTGCGTATTTCGATTTTTTAGGAGGTAAGATATGAACTGCAGACCGGAAGATATGCTGCTTTACGCGGTGACAGACCGCGCGTGGTTAAATGGTGAGACTCTGGAGAGTCAGGTGGAAAAGGCTTTAAGGGGCGGCGCGACCTTTGTCCAGCTCAGGGAAAAAGAGCTGGATGAGGAACTGTTTTTGCTTGAGGTTGCGGGCTGCCAGATATTCCTTCAGTCGCTCGAAGAGCTCTGCCGGGATCTGTACCGCCAAGGTGCGCTCTGCTTTCATACTGATCTGTCCTCCTTCGAAGTGTTCGGTGAAGATGCGCTCCACATATTCCGCCAGTGTACCCAGCTTCATTTCTTCTTTCTCTGCCATGATTCTTGCGTGAAGCTCTGCCGGGATCATGGCACAGAGGTTCTTTTTTCCCTCCATCGGTTCTGCTCCTTTCCTCGATTTTGCAAGCAAAGCATACTGGAAGAAGGCGTGGAAAGCTATTCACCAAGTCTAACGAAGAAGCATGGCAAAACAGAAGCGATACCACCAAAGCGGCTACGCCGTCCGCAGCCAACAGGCAAGGGAATGAAAAGATCAGCCGCCCTGCGATTCGCAAAGAGGCTGATCCATTGTGCTTACGCTGTATTTGCATTACAGTTCCATTTTCGGCGCGTAATCCGCGGCAACTTCTTCTCGGACATCGTCCTCGGTGGTATCGAGCTGCCGTGGCGTCTGCGTCATCGCAAGCTCCTGCAGATGACCGATCCGGCGCTGCACGCTTTCCGTGATCGCATGGATACGTCCCTCATCGATATAGTCGGCAGCTTCCTCGCAAGACAGTACGCTGGAGATCAGCTCGTCTACATCGGAGAGGCGATCAAAGTCGATCCAATCAAAATCGGTCACCAGCTTCAGCTGCTCGGCGTGGTGGTTTTTGAAGGGCTTGCAGACCACATCCTTTTCCGAGCGCATCTGACCGGGCATCTTATCATAGCCAAGGGAGGAGCCGCTGTCATAGATCGGAGCCATACCGAGCCATTCCAGCGTTTCCGCGTTTCGCAGTGCCCCAAAGTTATTGAAGTGGCGATCCTCGTTTGCGATGATATAGTCCAGCACCAGCATCCGGTCTAAAAACGGCGTAATGTTCCCGATGCCGAGCAGCTCGCAGCACTCCAATAGATGCCGATATCGGGAGGTGCTGTTCTTCTGCTTTTTCGCCTGCAGCAGTCTCCACGCCGGGATCAACTCCGTATTCTCCGTAACAAAATCCTCACAGACCGAGTAGGGTGCATCCTTGCTCCAGATGACTGTATATGATACATGAGGAATGCCGAGCCGCTCCATGATGCCGGAGGCGATCACCTCGTTGAACGGCTGCTGCCGGAACGGATTGCTGCCGCCCTTGATCAGGCACCGCTTCCCATCGATGATCTTCCACCGCTTTTTCAGATTGCCGTCCGATGTGCTGTCGGGGGAACTGAAATTGAGTGCGTCCTTCTTCTTTCTTTCTCCGAACAGCACATCTCCGATGTCCTCCGAGAAATCATTTTGGAAAAAGTTGATGTCCTCCCACCGAAGCTCCGCGCCTTCCGGACAGATCCAGTACTGATCCGAGAGGCTCAGCCCGTAGCAGCGGACGAGCAGCATTTTGGTATCTGCCACCCCCAACGATTCCAGTGCTTCCCGCACACCGCTGCGGCTTGCCGGAATAGAGCGATCCCGCCACCAGTCGTTAAACGCCGCACGGTCGGCGATCTCGTTTCGCACAGGGATGCCGATAGGCAGATGCTCCGGTGCGTAGACACTGCCAACTTTTTGTATAAAGCCGGTCACATCGTCCAGCTCCAGCTCTGCCACGGGGGTTCGTTTATGCATAAAGGTGCATTTCATACCTGTCGCCTCATTTCGTCTGCTTTTCTGTGATTTCAGCATGCGCAGCTGCGCCTGCAGTTCCTTGCGCTTTTCGATTTTATCTGCCAGCGGCGCGATCTCACTGTCGTGCAGATAGCGGCTCTGCTTGACGCCGTTTTCCGACCACTGATGATAGTAATAGACCTTTCCGCCGATGGTTTTTTTGGAAAGATACCCCTTCGGCAGTCCGGCGATCTGCTCGGTCAGTTCCGTGATGCGCCTTAGCTGCTCCCTGTTATCCATGTCTATCACCTCGTCTTTCAGGGACATTATACCCCGACTTAACCCCCGTTGTCAACGCTGTGCTTCATAAAAGCGCGGCAGCGATGCGCGACATGATAAACTCCACGCAGGGTATCGCCACGCTGTTGCCGAGGGCTTTATAACGGGCACTGTCCGAAGCACCGGGTATATCCGTCCAGCCGTCCGGGAAGCCCTGCAGTCTTTCACACTCCAGCGGCGTAAGACGACGGATAAGCAGTCCGTTGCGGATCGGATGAATGGAGTTGAGGGAACTGCCGGAAGTTCCTTTCTGGAGAGTACCGCATAAGTCCCCATTCTCGGCGGCATTGCGGCAGTCAAGTCCTGCCACATCCACGACAAGGTCGGTGGCGTCCTTATGCTGGCGGGCACTTTGGGTGCTGACCACCTCGCCGCCCTTGAACTCATCCACCCGCTGACGGGCATAGATGCAGTGCCGATCCGTGGCGGTGAGCGTATAGGACAGTTCATCCTGACAGCCAAGACCGTTGCCGCCGTTCTGCGGCTGCCGGTCTACAATGTTTCCGGCAATGCAGATGGCGTCCGCGTTCTGCTCGACAAGAGAAGTGTTGTTTCCGCCCAATCCATAAGCGGCGGATATGGTGGGCGCTACCTTGTGGGGGCCGGTGTAACGGCTGTCAACTCCATGATTCTCATAAATTTGGGGGTCTGCTGGGCGCAGGACCAAAGGCTGGTGTCCGTGCTCCTGCGCCCGGAGGGTGCCAGAGACATTTTCGCTGAACTCCATGATCTGCCCACCCTGATCATTGACGCAGAGGATACTGGGCATACAGTTCCCGCCGGGGCTGCCCTTGAGGGTCGGAGCAACCGATTCATTATATCCAATGCCGCCGGCAGAGGCTCCGGCACCCGCGGAGAAGGCAGCGGTCAGCACGCGGGGATAGCCCTGTCCCGCCTGACCGCCACCCGTTGACAGTGCTGTATGGAGCTTCTTAGACAAGAAGCAGTCGCCGTTGTCCTTGGTCACAATGCCTGAAGCTACGAAGGTCTGTTGTTTCATTCCCGGCTGTGCGCCCAGCGCACCAGCTACATCGTGAAGGTCGCGCACCTCATCCCGCTGATTGGCGGCAAAGGCCATGACTCCGTTTCTTCCAGTAGACATCCCGCAGTTGACGCCGAGCGTGGCTGCTACATCGCCTGTCAGGTCGCCGTTGTAGCCGTCAAAGCCCTCCACAGTTTCATCCGGCTGCGTCACGAAGGTCTGCATCTGCATATTGGTGGTTGCCATCAACGCGCCTGACACGCCGTGCAGGTCGATGCCCTCGTCTCGCTGGTTGATGTGGTACGCTTCTAATCCTGTGGGCTGTCCGTCCGGGCGCATAAGCCCCGCCTGGATCTTTAGGGCACGCTCCAGCTTCTTCGGCAGCTCCTTGCCGCGCTCAAAGGCCCGGCGCAGAATTCCCAGACAGGCTTTCGGGGACAAATAGTATTTTAGGGGCGGATCTGCCTGCAAAATCTGCGATAAGGAAGATTCTTTTGCGCCTCTGGGCGACACCCCAGTATTGAGCGTCGAGGCACCGCCACGCCAGGGAGAAATCAGCTCCCAATAGAATTCGCCCAGCAGATTCCCAGCGCCCGGAGTCAGGTCGAGGGACTGAAACGGAATCGCATTTAACGCGGACGATCTCCTCCAGAACGATCCGGAAGTCCTCGCCCTTTGGCGTTCCCGAGCTGAAGGCGCCGGGCACGTTCTCCCATGCCATAAATCTTGGCCGAACATCGAAAGCTGTTCGGCCTCTTTGTATGTCTGCATTTCGCATCTCCTTTACCAGTCGGACCTGTTCCATGAACAGACCGGAACGCGCCCCCGCAAGACCTGCCCTTGCGCCAGCAACAGACAGATCCTGGCATGGGCTGCCCCCGCAGATGATGTCCACGGGCGGCAGCTCCGCACCATGCAGCTTTGTGATGTCGCCCACATGGAGCATATCGGGGAAGCGCAGCTTTGTCACCTCAATGGGAAATGCTTCAATCTCCGACGCCCACACCGGTGTGATGCCACTGCGAATGGCAGCCAGAGGAAAACCACCGATACCATCGAACAAGCTGCCCATCGTCAGTCTGCTCATTTCGCCACCGCCTGTACGACCGTGCGTGTGGTGTTGACGGCGGCCTGCGCGGTATAGACAGCACTCATGAGGTTTGCCTTGGTGGAGGTATCCAGTCCGAAGGCTCCCGCGATGCGGGGAATCTCGCCGGCGGAGAGCATGAGTCCAAGCCCTAACAGGGCATGATCCTTGAACACCATAAGTCCGGCGACAAGGATCGTCGCCTGCAAGAACGCCGACAGGCATAAGCCGATGATCTGCTTGCACCATTGGATAAAGCCATCCGTATATCCGCGAGGGACACTGAACATATAGAGGCTTCCCACGGCGATCTGGATGAGCAGGATGCCGCCGCGCTTCAGATTGGCGAAGAAAACCTTGACGACGGCATAAGCCATGAGGATAAGGCAGAACAGGATCATGATCCCGCTGGTGATGCTGCCGAAGCCCAGCAGCGGCCCTGCCGTCAAGTCGGATATCGATTCCACGGCGTTGAACTCCTGCATGACCTCTCCGGCCACATCCCCAATGGATGTCCCATAGCCGGTGAGCGCCGCAGTGAAGGTCCCCTGCAGAGAAACGCACAGCTCATAAAGCCGGACCGGAACAACGGTGAAGAGGCTGACAGCCATAAAGCCCTTGATGGCATTGAGGGCGGTTTCGCGGATGTTGCCGCGGCCGCTGGAATACTCCACACCGGTTTCAAAGCAGGCCACCACCAGCCCTGTGCCGTAGAGTGCCCATGCCAAATAGGAGAAGAACAGCACGATGCTCTGCACCCAATCCATGGTGAAGAGCTCCGCGCCCATGTTTCCCATCTCTGCGAAGAAGTTGCCGAGAAAGCCTACGATTTGACTGTAGAACCAGTCCACGATCTGGCCTAACACCTTGGCGGCAACAAAATCCCAAATGAACATTGATCGGTTTCACCTCACTATTCCGGGTGAGGCCGCACCAGCTGCTTTGGGATATGGCAAAGGCCGTACAGCTGGTACGGCCTTCAAATCACACTTTTGTTACATTGTCTGCTCCCACGCCCGGTCAGCGGACTGACTCATATCCTGAAATACCTCCAGATAGTCTGACACTGCATCGGACAACGCTTCATAGTCCTGCCGGGTGGGGTGATACACATACCAGCTCACCTTTCCATAGTCATCCCAAATGTGGGGCTCCACGCCGTTTCGGAAATTGGGATTTGAGGTCATCTTCGTCCCCAGCAGATCCGAGAAGCGCAGGCGCAGGGCATCCACCTGTCCTTCGCCGCGGTTCAGAATTGTCAGCTGCAGGGCATTGTACTGATTGGCGACGATTCCAGCGACAAATTGGATCTTTGCCCGGTTCATATCGCTCAGACGCACATAGCAGACTCTGCCCACATAGGTGGCATCGGGATATTGCTCTCCGATAATTTTCCGGAGTTCCTGTTCGTAAAAAGTCATTGCCTACACCTCAGATTCCGATAATCTGCCAGATGTACAGCGGTGCCGTCAGCGTGAACACGAGGCACGCGAACAGGATGGCGGGAGCCGTCCACTCGAACTGACCGCTTCTTTTGAAGTCGAAATAGCTTGTCCCCAGCTTGGCAAAGAAGAATACCGCCAGGATCAGGTCGATGGCGGGAAAGACTACATTGTTCACCACGGTCTTGATCTGACCGGATGCCGTCTGCCATGTGCTTTCCACCGCACCGGCTACATCGCCTGTGCCTGCGGCAAAGGCCGTGGTACCCATCACGCAGACCAACAGCAGGGACAGCACCAGTGCTGCACAAAGGCGTTTGCGTTTTGTGTTGTTCATAGATTCCTCCGTTTCTATCGTTGTTTTGCGGGAGCAATATGCCACTCCTCCCAGAGATTCCCCCGGATGGTGACGCTGTCCGTCAGGTTCATAGAGAGCATTCCTGCCGGCGTCCAGCAATCCAGAAGCCATGTGTAGGGCGTATAGCTGCCGTCCGGATACCAGATGGGCGTGAAGTGGGTGCGGCGGCTGTAGGTGCTGTAGGGGTTGGCTTTGAATTGGAAGGTCGTGCTTCGCCCAGAGATTTCTGCCTCCAGCAGCCGCCAATAGTTCTCATAGCCAAACTCCGGGAAATAGGTCACGGCATTCTGCGCCGCCGTGACAGCCGCGCTCTGCGTGGTCATTACTCTGGCCGTCACTTTCTCCTGAATTCCGTACCCGCTTTTCATGGTAGCTGCAGTCGCTGTGGGTGACAGGCTGTCCGGCGTGATGCGCATGGATGCAGTCAGGCTTGCGGAGTAGCCGTTGTAGTCAAACTCCCACCATCCATGATCCTCCCACCAGCCGTTATCTACCCAGTGATACCAGCGGTCACGGTGAACCACATTGTTATCATCCACCCAGCGATCCGTGTGCCAGCACTTCTCCCAGTTCTCTACCCATTCCCAATTTTCCTGCCACCAGGGTGACCAAATGCCCCAGGAAGCGGATGTTACCTGTTCTTTCTCTGGAATAGAGACCAGACGGAAACGGTCATTGCGGTCATCCGCCACCGGGTTGGGCGGATCGTTGCCGTCCAGATCCACGATGTTGCAGGTGATCGTGCTCTGCGCCGTGCCGCCGCCAGACACGCTGACGGCAATCGTAATGACGCATGGCTCTGACGGCGTGTGCCATTTTACCCATACCAATTGACTGTCGCCGTCCGGATAGTAGACATTGCTGACGGTGTAAGTTCTGCCTTGAATCACAAAGCGAACAGTCACAGGATTATCCGGGTCGGACTGCCCGCCGCTCACCTCCACTGAGGAGATCACATCGGTATCGACTCGGTATTCATAGTCGAAGTCGTTTACATCGGGCGGCTCCAGCTCACCGTTGAAGCGGACGACACCGATGCCGAGGGACAAGATGATCTGATCGTTGCTGACCTTGCTGTTTGTGCTGCCGGACCATGCGGGATAGCCCAAGTCAGCTTCTTCAAGGAAGATAGCCAGCGGCAGATTCTTATGGGTCAGCGATCCCATCTTGCTTCGTAGATCTCCGTTTACCTTTTGGTCATAGAGCGCCGCTTCCGTGGCCGTCATGGCATAGTAGGCTCCACCGTAGACGAAGTAGGCGATAGGCTCGACAACGATTTTGTAATCGCCGGCAATAAGCGTATCAAAGTCTATTCCCACATATCCGGCAATCGCCCGAATGACTTGCTCGTCTGTAAAGTAGCTTCGAATCGCCGCAATGCTGGCGGGATAGTCGCCGGACGAAATGATGCGAGGCAGACTCTGCGCCGGACGGATACAGGTATAGCCGCCTACGACAGGTGACAACGCCCGCCCACTGTTATAAGAGAGCTTGGATACCTTTCCGAAGTGGATCATGTTGGTGCTCGGATTCTGATTGCTCCAGTCAACGGTATTTCCCACGGCAGTGTGGCTGTCCACATTCACCACGGAAATGCGGACACCATCCATACCAGGATTCCAGTAGTTGGTGGATGTGCCGCTGCCCATGCCGCCGCCACCGCCGTCGAAGTTGCCGTCACCGGTGGCATAAGCTGGAACAGCCGCACACAGCATGAGCACAAGGGAAAGAAAAAGTGCGAGAAGTCGCTTCATGGATTCCTCCTTTCAAAGATTCGGAAAAAGAAAAGGCGCAGCCATTTCTGACTGCGCCATGCTGATTGGGAGTACTGTTAGTTCCCGCCGCCCATTTCACCGATTTTATTTCCGTTTTCGTAGATGTCCTGTCCATCGATGACCGTGTTATCACCGCTGCTGTCTACATAGCCGAAGCCCGGCACATATACCTGACCGGAGGAGTTCGTGCTTCCCGCGGCAGGCTGGGATTCCGCAGGCTTGGAGGTGGGCTGTTCCGGATATGTGGGATGCGGTTCATCCTCCGTCTTGCGTTCCGAGGTCGGTACATCCTCCGCTTTGTGATCATCCGGAAGTGTCGCCGTGCCGCTGGGCGATTCCGGCTTTTCTGGAGCGTCCGGTTTAACAGGGTTCGCCTGGATGGTCTGCTCCGTGCCGTTGGAGTTTGCACCCTGGCCGGGGTCACTCTGCTCCGGCGTCAGCGAGGGGACATTCACATCTCCCTGGCTATTGTTGATGTTCACATTGGGATCGTTGCTGTCCGGCTGACTGCCGGATACCGTTCCGGAGGGCGTCACCGTATTTCCACCGAAGCGTCCGGCGATCCCGATGACGGCCACACCGCAGAGCAGGCAGCAGGCGGTGATGAGGATGATCCGTTTCGTCTTGTCGTTCATTGATTTTCCTCCTTTTTCTGATTTATCTCTTGATTGGACAATACCACACCTTTCGGCGTAAGTCTATTGGGAAAGCGAAACTTTTTCAGAATACCGGCACATATTTGGCTTCCGTGTGCAGCATCATTTCAGCTGCGGGCAAAAGGTTCCCAAGGAATCGCACCGGTACCTCCAAGCGGATCTCCACTGCGGCGGTATAGCCCTTGCTTTGGCCAGAACTGAGAGCATTGTTGTTCAGCTCCACGCTCAGGCCAGAGATAGTATATTCCACATTTCCGTTTGAGATCTTCTGATATCCTCTGCCAGTGTTCTCCAGCCCAAGCGTTGACGCCAGTTGGCCGTACACATCGCCGGTATCCACGCTCTCATCCCATCGGCCTGTGCCGTCCGGATACCAGCCTGCGGCATAGCCCTCCCGCACAGCGTGGTACACATCATCATAGTTGTCGTTGATGGTGGAGATGACCGCCTGTTGGGCAGCCTCCTTGACACCTTGGGCGATGATCCACACCCGGCTGAACTCCGCGACCGTGCAAAAAAGCATCAGCAGGACCAGCACGATGGCGAGGATCATTGGGGTGCCCTCGCCGGGGTGGCGGCGAAGGAAACAGTGCTTGCTCATTTCCAATACACCTCCGACTTTCCGGTGGCCTCCGACCGCAGCGTGATGGGAAATGAGCCGAAGCCGCCGAACAGGCCGATGTCCATGTCCAATGTCAGCGTTACGGTGACTTCCTCATTGAGCTGAATGCGTCCCGTTTTCGACCAGCGGATATTGGGATCCAGTCCGGTGCTGTCGGTGAGTGCTGCGGCACGGCGGTTGGTTTCCGTTCCGACTCTGCCGGAGATCTCCGCTTCCCGTACCAGCTCCACCGCATAGGTGTCAAGCTGCTGCTTGGCGACGAATACCGGCAGGATCCGCACCGCCAGTGCCAGCACCAGCATGGCACAGACCACCAACACGCATACATCGATATAGCCCTCGCCGGAGTGCCGTTTTCGCAATTTCTTCATAGGCATCCCTCCTTAAAACAGCGCACCCAGCGAGTTGATGATCTGATAGACGATAATAACGATGTACGTCAGCATGAAGCACATGAGCATGAGGAAGCTGAACACTCGGATCTTGGGTGGGATCTTCGCCGCTTTGGCCTTCAGGCGCTGCAGCTCCAGCGCTTTCAAGTCGTGGGAGAGCATTTGGAAGTACATCCGCCCATCATCGCCCCGCAAGATGCCGACGAGACCGCGGACGATATCCGAAATGATAGCAGAACCCATACGGGCTTCGAAACGGATGAGCGCCGCCTCATAAGAGGAGGAGCGCATATCCGCTGTCAGGACATCCAGCTCACGGGCAAAATCGGGACCGGCGTGACGCTTATAGTTCTCCAAGATCGTCAGCACATCGCGGCTGGCGCCCAACTCCTGCTCCACTGTGGCAACAAAGCGGGGCAGCTCACCCTCGATCTTCTCACGGCGTTCTGCAACCATTTCCTCCGCCTTGCGGCTCTCCTTGAAGTAAAGCAATATCGACAGCAGCACCACGATGGGCGAGAGCAGAGGGAAGATCAGCAGACACGGAATGACCGCCAGCAGCGCGGCGGCAGGCTTGAGGATGGTATAGGCCAAGTAGACCTCCGGCGTCACATCCATGCCGGCGGCACTCAGCGTGCGCTCCATGCGGTGACGCTTGTATTCATCCATTCGGATAAACTTGGAGAGCTTGATGGCCCAGCCAAGGAAGATCGCGTCCAGCGACTTCATCCGCTTTTTCTCGGCTCGCCCTGCGGACAGAAGTGCCTTCTCCGTGGAGAGGCGGGGCAGCTTCAGAATGTCTGCCAGAATGAAGAACAGTCCTGCGGCAACGGCCACGCCGAAAAGGAACAGTAAGATCGTCATGTCCGTCACCTCCGATATTCAATGGGCTGGGTCAGCTTGACCACTCTGGCAAAGGAGAGAAAGATAGCGGCGGCGCAGACCGCCAGCACCGCCTTGCCGGGTACGGTGGTCATCAAGGCCGCATACCAGTCCTTGTTGAGAAAGTACAGCAGTGGGATATTCAGCACCACCAGTGCCGCCATGGAGATGAATTCCTTGCGGGGCGCGAACACGAGATTCTCCAGCTCCCCATTGATGATGCGCATATCCGAGAGCTGTGCCACAATGGGATTAAGGGTGCTTTTCATGCTGTGGTCGTACTGGCAGGCGGAGAGTGCCTCACACCACTCCCGCCACACCTCATTGTCAATGGCAGACTTCATCTCCGCCAATGCCGCATTCATATCCGGGTCGATGTGCTTGATGCGGGTGAGGAAGCTGCGGAACACGCCTTGCACGGGTGGGTTCAGATAATTGATGTTCTCCTCCACGGCGGTCTGCAGATCCTCACTGCGGAGGTAGGCCGTGCTGATGATGGAGAGCGCCGTTTCAAGCTCGGCGGTAACAGCTTTCCTGTAGTGTCCGGCCGTGAGCTTGATGTACCAAAAGGGCAGGAACATCATGCCGGCCGCCAGCACCGGCACCAGCAAGAGGTTATTTATGATGATGGCGATGCCCGCACCCACGGCAAAGAGCAGCATGGATGCCGCGCAAAGCACGGGAAAGCGTTCCTCCTTGCCGGTGGCTTGCAGGACCGTCTGCGCTTCCGATATCTCACGGCGGAAGAGGCCGGGCTTTTTGCGATGGGTGGTCTCGTTGATC
>ENA-OVGQ01003770-OVGQ01003770.1-human-gut-metagenome-genome-assembly--contig:-NODE-3770-length-11414-cov-37.171846_pt1 | contig 11414 bp, 8 predicted proteins | sample MGYA00237774_ERZ505427 | MGnify/ENA primary metagenome ERZ505427 (study PRJEB26158, sample SAMN06016404) | human gut metagenome | biome: human gut; feature: ankylosing spondylitis patient; material... | reverse complement strand
CGCTGTAACTGAATAATTTTTATAATTTTGTGTCCAAAATATGTTGACTAGTGCAAGGGTCAAACTTCCCTTCCTATTCCTCTTCCAAAATTTGACTCAGATTGCTATTTTCTCGTATATGGTCAAACTTCTCCCCTAATATCCCTGATAGAATTTGACTCAGATTAGCTTTTTCTCATATAGGGTCAAATTCCACTTCAATACAGAACACATAAGGGCGGATAGTCCTTATTGAATATATAAATATATTGACCAAGCGGCACAAAGCAGCTTCAATACAGAGCGCATAATGGGTGAAATTGGAATAAATATAGCTTCTAATATATCGTTAGTCACATACTTAGGAGCACGTTGGCACTTAGACGATAAATACGGGGCGCCGCACTAAGAAATTAGTGTGACAGCCCCGTATTTAGTACCTTATCAGCCACTGTGGGCAGATAGTAGGAAGAACATGCCTGACGTTGATATATTAAAAGCTATTTTTTACATAATATGATGTGAATGTCAAAAGTGAATTTTGCCACTCACTGATATAACCGGATTGCTTCATTGCCATGCAATTTCCGCAGTCCCAGGACACCTTAAGCCCCATAAAATGGCGTATTCACACCTTTTTATTCCGTTTTCGGTGTTCAGCGTGTCAATACCAGTATCAATGTCAATGCCAGTATCAACGTCAATCCCAACGTCAATGCCAGTATCAATATCAATATCAATATCAATGTCAATGCCAATGCCAGTATCAATGTCAATACCAGTATCAATGTCAACGTCAATGCCAATAATTAAATCGAAAAGTGCATCACCAAGTAAATCACCAAATAAGTAAATTACCGTATAAGTGAATCACCGAATAAGTAAATCACCGAATAAGTGAATCACGAAATAAATAAATCAAGCATCAATATTTCTAAATAAGCTCCTTAAAGAAGCTCTTTAAGCAGCTTATTAACCATACCTGGATTAGCCTTACCCTGCATAGCCTTCATAGTCTGGCCTACAAGGAATCCGATAGCCTTCTCCTTACCTGCTCTGTAATCAGCTACTGACTGTGGGTTATCTGCTATAACCTTCTCAACAGTTGCCTTAAGTGCACCTTCGTCATTAACCTGCTTAAGTCCATTTTCCTCAATATACTTATCTGGATCAATGTCCTCGTCAAATATCTTCTCGAATATTTCCTTAGCAACATTACTGTTAATAGCGCCCTCATCTGCAAGCTCAATAATTCTTGCAAGACTCTTAGGTGAGAATGTGATATCCTCAGGATCCATATTCTTTTCCTTTAAAATACGCATAGTCTCTGTAATAAGCCAGTTAGATACTTTCTTTGGCTTATTGCATAATGCTGTTGTTTCTTCAAATATATCAGCAAGCTTCTTAGAATCAGTAATCATATTGATATCATAGTCAGGAATTCCGAATTCTTCCTTATAACGAAGCATTTTTTCATCCTTAAACTCTGGCTGTGCTTCCCTGATAGTATCAAGCCATTCCTCACTTATGTGGATTGGTACAAGATCTGGATCTGGGAAATATCTGTAATCCTGTGCATCCTCTTTAGAACGCATAGCATATGAATATTCCTTATCATCATTCCATCTTCTTGTTTCCTGAACAACCTGTCCACCAGCTTCAATTATATCAATCTGTCTTGCTGTTTCAGCCTCAATCGCTCTCTGGATAGCTGAAAATGAGTTAAGATTCTTAGTTTCTGTTCTTGTACCGAACTCAGTACTGCCTTTTTCCCTTACTGAAAGGTTGACATCGGCTCTCATAGAACCTTCCTGTAACTTGCAGTCAGATGCTCCAAGATACTGGATAGTATTTCTTAACTTAGTAAGATATGCGATAACTTCCTCAGCATTTCTCATATCTGGTTCAGATACGATTTCTATAAGAGGCACACCTGAACGGTTATAGTCAACATAGGATACATCCTCCCACTCATCGTGTATAAGCTTACCTGCATCCTCTTCCATATGAATCTCGTGAATTCTTATAGACTTCTCTGTTCCATCTTCAAGCTTTACATCTACATGTCCATCACGGCATATAGGCAGATAAAGCTGTGATATCTGATAATTCTGTGGATTATCAGGATAGAAATAATTCTTTCTATCAAACTTGCAGTCTCTTGTTATAGAACAGTTAGTTGCAAGACCAACTGCCATAGCATACTCTACTACCTTCTTGTTAAGAACTGGAAGAGAGCCTGGCATACCTGTACAAACAGGGCATGTGTGTGTATTAGGTGCTCCACCAAATGCTGTTGAGCAGCCGCAGAATATCTTAGTCTTAGTTGCAAGCTCAACATGAACTTCAAGACCAATAACTACTTCATAATCTTTCATTGCCTGACCTCCTCCTTATTCAAATCTTCCTCGTGCCTGTTCATATGAATATGCAGCACGGATTATATTATTTTCCTTAAAGCAGTCACCTATAAGCTGTACACCTATTGGAAGCCCCTTAGAGTCCTTTCCACAAGGTACACTTATTCCTGGAAGACCTGCAAGGTTAACTGATATTGTATATATATCGCCAAGATACATCTTGATAGGGTCTGCTAAAGATGAGCCTATCTTAGGTGCAGTTGTTGGTGCAACAGGTCCAAGTATTACATCATACTTTGCAAATGCTTCATCAAATGCTTTCTTAATAAGCGCCTTTACTCTTAATGCTTTTAAATAGTAGGCATCATAATAACCTGAGCTGAGTACAAATGAACCAAGCATTATCCTTCTCTTAACTTCTGGTCCAAAGCCCTCTGAACGTGTCTTCTTATACATATTGTGAAGACCTTCATACTCACTTGTCCTATAACCATACTTAACACCATCGAATCTCTCAAGATTAGAGCTTGCCTCAGCGGCAGCTATTGTATAGTAAGTAGGTATAGCATACTCTACAAGGCTTAAGTCGAATTCTTCAACTATGGCACCTTTTTCCTCAAGCACTTTGGCTGCCGACATAACAGCTTCCTTAACCTCAGGATCAAGTCCATCTCCAAAGTAATCTCTTGGAATACCTATCTTAAGTCCCTTAACATCATCTACTAAAGCCTTTGTAAATGCTGTATCTTCTCTCTTTACTGATGTAGAATCCTTATCATCCTTTGCTGCTATAACTTCCATAATAGTAGCACAGTCTGTTACATCCTTACATAATGGTCCTATCTGATCAAGTGATGAACCATAGGCTATAAGTCCATATCTTGAAACAGTACCATAAGTAGGCTTCATACCTACAACACCACAATAAGATGCTGGCTGTCTTATAGAACCACCTGTATCTGAACCAAGCGCCGCAAAGCACTCATTTGCTGCAACTGCTGCAGCCGAACCACCTGATGAACCACCAGGAACGTGCTCTGTATTTCTTGGATTCTTAGTTGCTCCGAATGCACTTGTTTCTGTTGTTGAGCCCATGGCGAACTCATCCATATTAGTCTTACCGATAATAACTGCACCAGCCTCCTGAAGTCTTATAACTGCTTCAGAAGAAAATGTTGGAACAAAGTTACCAAGTATTTTAGAAGAACATGTTGTAAGCATGCCTTCTGTACACATATTATCCTTAATAGCAAAAGGTACACCCGCTAAAGGTCCTGTAAGCTTTCCAGCCTTGATATCCTCGTCAGCCTTAGCTGCTGCCTGTAATGCTTTTTCCTTGTCAAATGTCACATAGCAGTTAAGCTCTGCTTCAGACTTTTCAATCTGAGCAACAACAGCCTGCATAGCTTCCACCGCTGTCACTTCACCTGCCTTAATCTTTGCAGCAAGTTCAACGGCTGTACAATCTAATAAACTCATAGCATTTTTCCTTTCCTGCATATATTTCGTTATTGTACATAACATATTTCGTTATCGTACATAACACATTTCATTATCGTACATAACACGTTTCATTATCGTACATAACACGTTTCATTATCGTACATAACACGTTTCATTATCGTACGATAACGCATTTCGTTATCGTACATAATATATTTCGTTATTGTACATAACATATCCCGATATTGTATTATCTGCCTGACGTAAAACACAATAAAATACAATATTATTACTCTACCGTCTTAGGAACTATAAATCCATATTCATTAGCCTCTGGTGCATTGGCAAGTGTATCCTTACTTCCATCACCATTAGTAACAACATCCTCTCTCATGACATTATTCACAGGGAATACGTGTGACATAGGCTCAACGCCTGTTGTATCAAGCTCACCAAGCTTATCTATATAATCAAGCATGCTTGCCATATCCTTCTTGGCATCCTCTTTTTCCGACTCAGAAAGCTCAAGCTTAGCAAGAATACCTACATATTCGATAGTTTCATCACTAATCACATTAGCCATAACATATCATCCTTTCTTTCATATTAACGTCTTATATTTTTCCTTTGATATCTGCGAATTGCTCCGCTGCATTTGATATCCTCGAATTACTCCGTTGCATTTGCAGCTTACACCATTATATAAACATTAGAAATTTGCTGATTTACTTTGCAAATCGCTGCTTTCCCTTGTTTAGGCAGATCAAAAAAATCTTTGATATAAGGATTTTTTCCATTAGTCCCTGACTTTAATATGAACCTCTCTTAACTGCTGTTCTGTCACTTCATTAGGTGCTCCACACATAAGATCCTGTGCTGTACCACTCATTGGGAAAGGAATAACCTCACGGATATTCTCTTCATTTCTAAGGAGCATGATCATACGGTCAACACCTGGTGCCATACCTGCATGTGGTGGTGCACCAAACTGGAATGCGTTGTAAAGTGCTCCAAACTTAGCCTTAAGAACTTCTTCATCATATCCTGCAATCTCAAATGCCTTAACCATAATCTGCATATCATGGTTACGCACAGCACCTGATGATAACTCAACACCATTACATACGATATCATACTGATAAGCAAGAATATCAAGCGGATCCATAGTATTAAGTGCTTCAAGACCACCCTGTGGCATAGAGAATGGATTGTGTGTAAAACCAATCTTCTTAGTTTCAGGATCTCTTTCAAACATAGGGAAGTCATTTACATAACAGAATCTGTATGCATTTTTCTCTATTAAATCGAGGCGTGCGCCAAGCTCGTTACGAATCTGTCCTGCAAAGAATGCAGCCTTATCTTCCTTATCAGCGATAAAGAAAATAGTATCTCCTGCCTGAAGTCCTGCAAGCTCTTTGATTTCGCCCTTAAGCTCATCTGGGATAAACTTATCAATAGGTCCCTTGTATGAAAGGTCTTCAAGAACCTCAAGGTAACCAAGTCCACCCATACCGATTCCTGTAGCGAACTTAAGAAGCTTCTCATGCTGTCCCTTTGAAAGCTTGGCATGAACATTGATAGCTCTTACAGTCTTGTTCTGGAAAGGCTTAAATGTACATTTATTGAAGAAATCGGACAAATCTATAATTCTAAGTGGATTTCTAAGGTCTGGCTTATCAGAACCGAATTCAAGCATAGCCTGCTTATAGCTTATGATTGGATAAGGTGCCTGTGTTACAGCTGCACCCTCTGGTGCGAACTTTGCAAATGTTTCTGTAAGCACTTCTTCACCTACTGCAAATACTTCTTCCTGAGTAGCAAAGCTCATCTCAAAGTCTAACTGATAGAACTCTCCTGGTGAACGGTCAGCTCTTGCATCCTCATCTCTGAAGCAAGGTGCTATCTGGAAATACTTATCAAAACCAGATACCATAAGAAGCTGCTTATACTGCTGTGGTGCCTGTGGAAGTGCATAGAACTTACCCTTATACTTTCTTGATGGAACAATATAATCTCTTGCGCCTTCTGGTGATGAAGCACAAAGAATTGGTGTCTGGATTTCAAGGAAGCCCATGTCTGTCATCTTCTGACGAAGGAATGATATAACCTTTGAACGGAATATCATGTTATCCTTAACCTTAGGATTTCTTAAGTCTAAGTATCTGTACTTAAGTCTTACATCTTCTCTTACTTCCTTAGATGTCTGGATTTCAAATGGAACCTGCTGGTAAACCTGTCCTAATACTGTAATCTTCTTAGCTTCAAGTTCGATAGTTCCTGATGGAATTTTAGGATTGTAAGTTTCCTCATCTCTCTGCTCCATAACACCATCGATACTGATACATTCTTCCTTCTTGATACCCTTTAAGAGTTCTGGTTCACGGATAACTACCTGTAATACTCCGTACATATCTCTTAAATCGATAAATGAAACTCCACCGTGGTCACGGATGTTCTCAACCCATCCTGATACCTTCATCTGCTTTCCAATGTCGTTCTCACTTACATTCTGTAATGTGACATCTCTGTAAATGTTTGCCATTTTTTAATAGCTCCTCTCTTATAGTTTTATATTGTTAATGTGTGTCTTGTTGCAGCTGATAAATATATTACTCCTGCTTTCTGCAAAGGCTGTAACGATATAACTTAGTGGCAATCGTTATCTGCACGCAAAAAATCCCGGAATGCCTTACCAGCATTCCGGGACGAATAATACATAATTATCCGCGGTACCACCCGCATTGAACGAAATCTGCTTCTGAATAGCTGTTCATCAATAAACGTATCATCAACAAACTTAACCACCCACAAGCTTCTTATCATTCCTCTTTAAGTACTTAACGCGTACAACGTAATAACCTACATATATCACCTGATACTTTTCATAACAACTTTTCTGATAACCATTTAAAAATCTATGCATTAAAGATAGCTTCAGCAGTAACGGCAATATAATTCAGATATTCAACTCCAGAGTGTTCCTCTTGACAATTCCCTGTGTATGCTTTCAGTCGGTGGCATCACTTTCCTGTCAGGTTCCATGAAAAGAAGTCTCTTTCCCAGTCTTTAATATATTCATATAGTTGAATAATAGCATATCCTTATGAATCATGTCAATCTATAACACCATTTTCTTTTGCATAATTTTATTTATATTTTTCAATTTTCTTTTGCAAATCTTATGCACATATTCATGGATATATATATTCATTACACTCTGTATACCCAGTTATCCTTTCTTGGCTGGCACTGTGGCTCATCTCCATCTGCGTATCCAAGTATACAATGTCCGATTCCTTCATAATCACCTTCTATGCCAAGTGATTTGAGTATCTCTTTACCCTCTGCACTTTCAAACTCTTCCTTAGCTCTATGTATCCAGCAGCTATCTACGCCAAGTGCATGTGCTTCAAGCATAAGATTACCCATAACTAATGAACCATCATATACATATGTAGGCATACTCTTATCAGCCAGGACAACAAGTACAACCGGTGCACCATAAAATGGATCAAAGTCTTCTGGTTTACCCATAAATGCAGCATTCATCTTAGAAAGCTTATCTCTAAGCTCCTTATCAGTAACAGCGAGTATAATAGGTGACTGCCTGTTCATGCCTGTAGCTGCATATGTTCCAGCTTCAACTATCTTATCTATTATATCTGCAGGAACCATGTCACTTTTATACTTTCTTACACTTCTTCTTGTCTTAATTATTTCCAATATATCACTCATAGTAAACTTCCTTTCCGATAGTGCTGCGTAAATAACTTTTTATATTCGCAGCTTAATCAATAATTTCAGTTAATTCTACACTTCATAATCAAGGCATGATCTTACAGCTGTATATGGACGAACCTTCCCATCTGCAACTGCAACGTGTAGTGGATTAGTGCTGTATGCCTTAAGCGCATCTGCATCTGTAAATGTTGTATCAAGCATAACATCTACTGTTGATGATGGTAAACCATTAATATTAACCTTGACATCTACAAGTCCCGGTACTTTTCCTGCAAGTCCCTCAAGTCCTTCCTTGATACCTGCCTTTACATTTTCCTTTTCTTCTGCTGTAAGTTCTTCTTTTAACTTCCATAATATAACGTGTTTAACCATAATTATTAATCTCCTTTTCTGTAAAACTTTTTATAATTATAATATTATTTTTAAGTATTTTACAAATATTCTTTTAATGTTCTTCATAATCATTTATTATATATTTTTGTTCTTTTGTCTGCACTTTTACCGCTTTCATATCAAAAGGTATTAACGCATATTCACTATATACATAACAATTACCCAGTTATATGCAGCATCCCAATAAGCACAACAGCAGCCAGTCCATAGTATGTGACAACAGCAACGAGATCATTGATTGTTGTTATAAGTGGGCCTGAGGCTACAGCAGGGTCTATCTTTATCTTATGGAAGAACATTGGTGTAAGCACACCAATAAGGCTTGATATAAGCATTGCAAGCAGTAAAGATGCACCTACACAGCCTGATATTGCAAATGCATAGTGCCATGGCTTGCCCTTAACCACCATAATATATATTCCAAGCAGTAAGAATGCCATAGAACCAAGCAGTAAGCCATTCGCAAAGCCTATGCGCATCTCTTTTAATACGAATTCAAACTTCTGCTTAGCTGATATGTCTTCATCCATAAGAACTCTGATTGTAACAGCAAGTGACTGCGTTCCTACATTTCCTGCCATATCAAGGATAAGTGACTGAAAACACACAATAATTGCAAGCTGTGACACTACATTCTCAAATATACCTACTACTGATGATACGCCCATGCCAAGAAACAGTAACAGAATAAGCCAGGGAAGTCTTTTCTTCATACTTGCAAAAAGACCCTCTGTGAGGTCATTCTCCTCTGTTAAACCGGCAAGCTTTGCATAATCATCGCTCATCTCTTCATCTACCGCTTCTACGATATCAGAAGATGTGATAACACCTATTATTTCTTTGTCTTTATTTAATACTGGAATTGAATCTTCGCTGTAATCCTTTAAGTCTTCGATACATTCGCTCATCTTTTCGTGAGCATATACATATGGATATGATGTACTTATTATATCCTCAAGCTTCTGGTACTCTCTTGCAACAATGAGGTCTTTCAAGTCTATCGCACCATAATATTTATTATTATCATCAACAACATATATTGTGTTGACATTATCATTTTCCTCCGCCTGCGAAACAAGCTCTTTCATGGCTTCTTTTATTGTAAGTCCGTTGTGTATACATATGAAATTAGTAGTCATCTTACTACCAATCTCATTATCATCATATGAATAAATCAGGCATACATCTTCCTTTGCATCCTTTTCCATATGTGATATAAGTGCCTGTCTTTCTTCTTCTGACACATTATCAAGAATATCAACTGCATCATCTGCATCCATATTTTCAAGGACATCTGCTGCCTCATCTACAGATAATTCCTCTATATACTCTGGTGTATCTTCCAGATATGAAAAAATCTCTGCTGTCCAGTCAATACCAAGAATTTTATAAAGCTTTATTCTTGTATCTTTGTCCAGAAGCTTGATTGCCTCTGCTATATCATTCTCATGATACTTTGATAACTTCTTGCGGATTACTTCATCAGATTTGCTGCTTTTAAGAATTCTAACAATATCCTTGCTATAATCCTTATGCATAACTACATTGGATAGAATCTTATTCATCATTATTCTCCTTTCATTCTGACAAGAACAATGACTAAGATTAGAAAAAATGTGACTTTAACAGACTATTGCACACGCCCTTTTAAGAAACGCAGACAATAGCTTTGTCGGCTTATAATCTATGTCATTGTTCCCTATTTGAGGACTATCATGCCCGTCCATTACCGTCACCTCACTTTTATTTTTATATACTGCATAATATCAGCAGCCGTATATAATACTCTTACGGCGGTTTTATTTTATAATCTGTAATTTATTATGTCAACTAAAATCAATGTAAAATCAGAACTAAAATCTAATAATTACTCTTAACAATAATCAAATAATAAAATTTATCAGCTTTGATTAAAATCAAAAAATGACAGCCCACCACACTTATGTGAATGAACTGTCATCTTTGAATTTTTAATTAATCTGCATTTATTTTATTACATATTCTTTTTTCTTCTTTGTAATAAAACACCTGTTACGCCTGAACCTATAACAAACATTAACCATACTAACACTACCGGATACATTGTATCTGCTGTAGCAACATCATTATCAACTGTCTCTGATGAACCTTCTGATATAGCATTTGTTTTATCAGAATTACTAGAGGCTGTACTTCCATTATCTGTAATACCTGTTGATGAATTGTCCTTTGTTGCGGCTTCATTATTATCTGTTGTTGGTTTGTTATTATCTGTAGTTGGTTTGTTATCGCCTGTTGTTGGCTTATTATCACCCGTTGTTGGCTTGTTATTATCCGTTGTTGGCTTATTGTCATCTGTAGTTGGCTTGTTATTATCTTCCGTGCTCTTTACTGTATCACTGTATACAATAGCATATGTTGAAAATCTGTCTGTTGCAAATGTGATAGTATTATCTTCTGCATTGTATGTAGCATCTATATTTTCTGATACTCCGTTATGAATTCTTATTACACCATACTCTCTTTGTATTGCTGCATCCTTATTGACAATACTATCTGGAACTGCAACCTTAAGAGTTATAGCTGAATTTAATTCATGAACACTATTTGTATTACCATCTACAGTTTTATTAAGTGCGATGTCAAGTATTGTACCAATCTTTTCACCAGCTTTAAGCTTATCGTCAATCAGCCTCTTATCACTGTCGGTTACTGTCTTTTCGATATTGCTTATATCAAATGAAACTTCTACTTTAGCACCATCATTAACAGCTTTAATTTCATCTTCTGTAAGAACACTGTTAATCACTTCATCTTTTGAACCTTCAATGCTTGTATCTGGTGTGTCTTCTTTCTTTACAACCTCGACCTTAATATCTACCTTAACTTCTTCCTTAATCATAGGAATTATTGTAATGTCTGCCCTATCTCCACATACTGTACAATGATGTGACTTGCTTCCTGTTTCTGTAGTTGTAGCTTCCTTATCTATAGTCCATTCTACACTGTAATGATGTCCAAGGGCTTCTACTGCTTCTGTCTTTGTAACATTACATCTTGTACATGTATATGTCTTCTCACCAGTTTCTGTACATGTTGGGGCTTTTGTTATCTTTCCTTCACCCCATTCGTGTCCTAATGCTTCTATAACTGTTACTTTTGACTTACTGTCACAGCCTGGTCTTGTACAGTGATGTGACTTACTTCCAGCTTCCTCGCAGGTTGCTTCCTTATCTACTGTCCATTCTACACTATATGCATGACCTAATGCTGCTATCGCTTCTGTCTTTGTTGCATTACATCTTGTACATGTGTATGTCTTCTCTCCAGCTTCAGTACATGTTGGTGCCTTTGTTTCTTTTCCTTCACCCCATTCATGTCCTAATGCTTCTATAACAGTTACATCTGTCTTGCTTTCACAACCTGGTCTTGTACAGTGATGTGACTTACTTCCGGCTTCCTCGCAGGTTGCTTCTTTATCTACTGTCCATTCTTCACTATAAGCATGACCTAAGGCTG
>ENA-OVGQ01003768-OVGQ01003768.1-human-gut-metagenome-genome-assembly--contig:-NODE-3768-length-11420-cov-3.382402_pt1 | contig 11420 bp, 9 predicted proteins | sample MGYA00237774_ERZ505427 | MGnify/ENA primary metagenome ERZ505427 (study PRJEB26158, sample SAMN06016404) | human gut metagenome | biome: human gut; feature: ankylosing spondylitis patient; material... | reverse complement strand
AATAAAAACTCCTTTCTCATATACCAGGATTTCCTGGCTATGTAAAAGGAGTTTGTTCATATTGTCTTGTTTTATGTTTCTAATACTCTTATGTTTGACCACTCATCAAGTGTTCTTAAAAGATGAATATTAGCTGAGAGCCTATTTTTATTAGCTGGAAGTAGTCAAAATGTTCGAATTACGTCAATTTCTATTAGCTGGAAAATCAGTAAAATTCATCCAATTTCTGACAAGAAAAAAACGATAAAATCAGCAGATTCTATCGCAATTTTCATATGGTCATAAAGCGCTAAAAAGCCTTTATTTATGAGCTATATGGTGTCCCTGATAAGATTTGAACTTACGACCTTTCGCTTAGGAGCTAATACCGTGTTTTGTCCGCTTGATATCGTGAAGTGTTAATTGTGCCGTAAATACGGCATTTTTAGCACTTTTTTGATTCTTCATTTTTGTCCGTTTTGTGCTAATAAATGGGTTCGAATGATGGTTCGGATGACGTCATCCGAACCCCTCTAATTAGCAAAATATTAGCAAAAAAGTTCGGATACGCGTAGGTCATCCGAACACTTTTTCCCCATTTTTGGGAGCGTTTGACGTGCATTCGAACCCTACGGCACGGAACCTGAAAAAATTTGGAGCCCCCGACAGCATCCGAACCGTTCGGATGCTCTTTTGGATGCCTACTTTGTCCCAAATACACTCTTCTGTAGTCTAAAACATGGGTTATGGAAAGATAATTATTACAATTTTGATGAATAAAGCTTACTATGCTATAGTTTCTTTAAAGAAACTCTTTATTAAAATCATTCAAATATAAAAAGATTGGAGAACACATGAACAATGAAATTATTAGATTTGTAAATGGCGATTTACAACTAGATGTTACAGTATCACCTGATAACGAAACGGTTTGGCTTAATCGTAATCAAATAGCACAATTATTTGGCAGAGATATTAAAACAATTGGCAAACATATTAATAATGCTCTGAAAGAAGAATTATCGAATGAAGTGGTTGTCGCAAAATTTACGACAACCAGTCAACATGGAGCTATTGAATTTGACCTCCTGTTCAGGAGAAATGCCGAAAAATCCCAAATGTTTGTTTTTCTTGTATCGTTATTTGTTGATAAATATCGCCTTTTTCGAAAATCTTGCTAATGACAGGCGAACGCTCTTGTGGTGTCAAATACCGTTCCGATTTGTGGCGTATTACCCCCTCCTATTAGCAGATTCTTAGCAAAAAGGGCCTTAAAATACGTGACTTCAGAACGTCTGCGAACCGTTTTTCGTTCGGATTACGTTGCCCCTGCAACCATATTTATCCACAAAGTTCATTAAAATGTCTAAAAAACCGAATTAAATTACATCTCCTTTTTACATACTCTGTTACATGACTGGGATATGTAGGAAGGAGTTTTTATTATGAGAAAATTCATTTTTGTAAGTTTGTATTCGATGCATCTGCATGTTATATTTTCTCTAAAGGAATGTACTTTCAATATAATTAAGGTGAACATATGAACAATGAAATAATTAAGTTTGTAAATGGTGATTTAGAATTAGATGTTAATATCTCTCCCAACAAGAATACTGTATGGTTAACCGTTGATCAATTATGTACTTTATTCAATAAAAACAAATCAACAATTTCTAGACATATAAAAAATATATTTAATGAAGGCGAATTAGATGAATTTAGCTCAGTTGCAAAAAATGCAACTCAACTAAAGCGCTATGATCCACGTACTGGAAAAGATAGAATTTCAAATGTAGAAATTAACTACTATAATCTAGATGTAATTATCTCTGTTGGCTATCGTGTAAAATCACAAAATGGTGTTATTTTCAGAAAATGGGCGACATCTATTCTTCATGATTACATGATCAAAGGCTATGCAGTAAATCAAAAACGTTTAGATGTTTTAAACAAAACAATTGCTATTCAATCCAGAATGCTTGCTTCGACTCTCAATATTGAAGAGAAAGAAGTATTAAGTGTTGTTGAAGCCTATTCTAATGCATTAACTCTTCTAGATGATTATGATCATGGGACTATTCCTAAACCGGATGGTATAGCTTCTATTTATCGCTTAGCCTATGAAGAATGCCGTACACTGATTGATTCTATGAAATATGGCAACTTTTCAGATGTATTTGGTGTTGAAAAAGAAAAAGGAAAACTCAATGGAATCTTAGCAGCCATCTATCAAAATGTTTTTGGGACTGAGTTGTATCCAAGTATCGAGGAAAAAGCTGCCAATCTTCTTTACTTCTTAATAAAAGACCATCCATTTGTAGATGGTTGTAAACGCATAGGTGCTTCTATATTCCTTGATTTTTTAAATAAGAATAAACATCTCATTATTAATGAGAAGCAAATTATTTCAGACAGTGCACTTGTAGCCATTACTTTAATGATTGCAGAATCCAGACCTGAAGAAAAAGAAACTATGGTTAAACTAGTAATGAATTTCTTAAAAATGTAAGTTATCAAAAATTAAGTGAAGTAAGTATCGTTTTTTAGTGAATTACTTCACTTATTTTAATTTTTAATGAAATGAATTATTAATTTAATTGAATTTAGTTAAGTTTTTTATTATAATTTAATTAAATCAGGAAAGTGGAAAGGAGAAAATATGTTAAGTATTGAATTAAATGATTTAATTAAACAAATTATTAGTACGAAAGCTGAATCCCAAACGATTGAAGTAAAAGCTGCTCATAGTGGAACGCCAAAGCGCTTATATGACACTCTTTCAAGCTTTTCCAATCAAGATGGTGGTGGAATAATTATATTTGGACTTGATGAAGCACAAGATTTTAAACCTGTAGGTGTATACGATTTACAAGATCTTCAGAAGAAAGTAACGGAACAATGTAATCAAATGGTTCCTCAAGTTCGCGCTATTTTCACCATTACCGAATATGAAGGAGCTAATATCTGCAGTGCAGAAGTTCCTGCTGTCGATATAACAAATCGTCCTTGTTATTATGCAGGAGCAGGAAAAGTAAAAGGATCTTATGTCCGTGTTGGTGATGCAGATTTGCCAATGACAGACTATGAAATTTATAATTTTGAATCTTTTAAAGCCCATGTTCATGACGATGAAAGACCAATTGAACGTGCTACTTTGTCTTTATTAAGAGAAACTGATATTAATAATTTTATTCTACAAATGAAGATAAATCGTCCCGGTTTTTCAAAATTATCTGAAGATCAAATCTATGAATTATTATCCATTACACGTGATACTATTCCTACCTTAGCTTCTGTTTTAAACTTTGGAATTTATCCACAAGGATTACTTCCCCAATTGGCAATTACCGCAATTGTTGTTCCTGGTGAATCAATTGGTGATATTACAGAAGATGGAATACGCTTTTTGGATAACAAAAGAATTGAAGGAACTTTATCAGAAATGTTAGATGAAGCCATAGCTTTTTGTAAAAGAAACATAAAAGTTCAAACCATCATCAATCCAAATAATGGGAAAAGAGAAGATCGATTGGAATATCCAATGAATGCCATAAGAGAAGCAATTCTAAATGCCTTGATTCATCGAGATTATAGTATTTATACAGAAGGTACGCCCATCCAAATCTGTTTCTTTATCGACCGTCTAGAAATTCACAGTCCTGGAAGTCTCTATGGAAGAATGACAGTAAATGATCTAGGTAAAGCTAGACCAGACCTTAGAAATCCTGCACTTGCGACTATGTCTGAATTCTTATTGAAAACAGAAAATAGATATTCAGGAATTCCAACAATTCGTAGAGAAATGAAAGAGTATGGATTGCCTGACCCTGTATTTGAAAATAAAAGAAATGAGTTCGTTGTTACGTTATACAACAAGCAAAAAGCTGAAACTAAGGGTACTGATGAAAATAATGATTTAATTTCTTTTTGTAAATCACCAAAGTCAAGAAAAGAAATTGCTGAATATTTAGGTATTAAAACTCTCACTTTTGTTACAAGAGAATACATCCAACCGTTAGTTGATGCAGGAAAACTTAAGCTAACAATTCCAGATAAGCCTAAAAGCAAAAATCAAAAATACTATTCTAAATAAATTTTTTCTCCTTTTTACATACCAGTCAAAACACTGGATATGTAGAAAGGAGTTTTTTTTATGCGTAAATGTAAAGTGATTGCCGTCACCAATCAAAAAGGCGGTGTTGGTAAAACAACTACGACGGCCAATGTTGCGATTGGATTGGAACGTTATGGATATAAAGTTCTGATTGTAGATTTTGATCCTCAGGGTGATTTAACCACTTCTCTTGGTTGGAAATCCAATGATGCTTTGGAATGCAGTGTTTCTAATCTGCTGGATGCGTATATTAATGATAAGGAAATCAATTATTCTTCTTTGATTTTGAAACACAAAGAAGATGTAGATGTGATCCCTGCAAACATTGAACTTGCTGATATGGATATTCGTTTAGTCAGTGTGATCAATCGTGAACAGACATTAAGCAGTTGCATTGAACCACTACGTGATGACTATGATTTTATTTTGATTGATTGTCCACCTTCTTTAGGAATGCTTACCATTAATGCACTATCCGCAGCGGATGAAGTACTGATTCCAGTACAGGCACAGTTTCTTCCTGCAAAAGGAATGACTCAATTGCTTCAGACTGTTAGTAAAGTGCAGCGTAAGATCAACACCAATTTAAAAGTAGCTGGTATTGTCATGACTCTAGTAGATATGAATACTACAGTCGCTAAAAGTACGATTGAAACCATTCAAGAAAGCTTTGGTAAAAACATTCGAGTTTTCGATACGATTATTCCAAAAGCTACAAAAGCCAGTGAAGCAACTATTGCTGGAGTCAGTATCTATGCCTACGCAAAGGATTCAAAAGTTGCCAAGGCCTATGATAATCTGACAAAGGAAATCATTACAGATCAAAAAGTAAAACATAAAGACAGAGACTGTCGTTAGGAGAAGAACATGAAAAATAATTCAGTCCATTTAATTGGAACACTGACAAGAGATATTGAACTATCCAGAAATAGTAAAGGTAATTCTTTTGCCCGATTTACTCTAGCTTGTACAAGAGATAATAAGCCATTTACTGATTTTATTAACTGTATTGCCTTTGGTGAAGTTGCCAATGCACTTTGTAAACACAGCGATAAAGATACAGCCTATGAAATCAATGGATATCTTCGTATAAGCTCTTATGAAAAAGATAGTAAAAGACCTATTCTACGATTGTTGTTGTGGAATCTTTTACACTCTTAAATGACTAGAATACGATTAAAACGATGTCCACATTGTTATTCTATCGCAAGACTTCGTATCGACTGGGACAACAAGAAAATCAATGGCTGTTATGGTCAATATGTAAGCTGTACTTTGTGTTCTGCCAGGACACAAACAAAAGTGAATGAAGAACTTGCAATAAATGACTGGAATCATCGTAAATTAAACAATTGTATTCAACTCACCCTATTTTAAAGGAGGTGGCAACATTGCCAAAATTAGATTTGGGATTGCCAACTTATGACTCTTTGTTTTCTACAGAAGAAGAAAGACAAGATGCCAGTGCAGAAAAAGTTACCACAATCCCAATAGATAAAATTACAGATTTTAAAGGACATCCATTCCATGCCACGATGGATGAAGACATGGCTAAACTTATTGATTCCATCAAAGAAAACGATATGTTGATGCCTGCACTTGTACGTCCAAAAGAAGACGGAACGTATGAAATGATTTCTGGTCACAGGCGTAAATTTGCCTTGTCACAACTAGGAAGAAAAGAAATGAATGTCATTATCCGTGATTTGGACGATGACCAGGCAACGATCTTAATGGTTGACAGTAACATTCAACGTGAAAACATTTATCCAAGTGAGCGTGGTTATGCCTATAAAATGCGACTGGAAGCCATGAAACATCAAGGTAAGAAAGTGGATATTGATACAACAGATATTCCAATTGAATATGATAAACCAACTTCCAACCAAGTTGGTTGGAAGTCCGAAAGTGCTGCTAAGTTAGGAGAACAAATTGGAATCAGTATGAATCAGATACGTCGTTTTATTCGCTTAACTTATCTGATTGAACCATTACAGGAAATGGTGGATGGACGACATGAAAATGAAATCAAAATCGCATTTAATCCGGCTGTTGAACTCTCGTATTTAACCCAATCCGAACAGTATGATTTAGCCAATGCGATTGTTGAAAACCAAAGAACACCATCTCTAGCACAATGTCAGGAATTTAAAAGATTATCCCATGATGGTGAACTTACTACAGAATTCATTGATGATACTTTATCGGAAGAAAAACCGAATCAAAGAGAAAAGCTATCATTTCAAATGAAAGAGATTGATCAATATTTCCCAAAGGACTTTACACCAGGCAAGAAGAAAGATTTGATGATTCGCTTGCTGGAAAACTGGGCAAAGAAACGAGCACGAGAACAGGAACGATAATCATAAATGTGATTGTCTTTTTTGTATGTGTGCTTGTAAGCCAAACTGTTGGAGGGGCAGTTTGTCTTTGCGTCAGGACGTGTAACTGCAGCCTCCCCTAAAACCCCTCCTACCTACCGAAAGAATCTTATTACCTACCGAAAAAAAATGATTGTTATTAGTTAGTAGTAATAGATATTTGCAGATTTGTAATAAGAAAGATATTTACGTATGTTTAAGTTAAGAAACTATTTTAAACAGATCATTGGAGGTTAAAACGTATGAAAAAATCAGTAATAGGAATTTGTATTTCTTTGTTGTGTGTTGGAACTGGCGTTTATGTAAATCAACAAAACAATGCTTCTAGTCCTGTTGTTTCTACTGTTGCTAAGTCAACAAAAGATTCAAAAGTGAACACAAATGAATCGAAATTCAAGGTTAGTAAACATGAAGAGACTGAAAAGACAGAAGAAGTTGGAAATGCAACGAATTCAAAAACGCAAAAGAAAACAGATGCAGTTTCAAAAGAATCGAGTTCAGTAAAAGCTGAAGCTAAGTCTTCTACAAAAACAGAAATCAAATCCTCTGTTTCTTCGGAAGGTAAAAAACAAGCTTCAAGTAATCAAACAAACACCGCAAAGAAAGATAATTCAACAACTAGTTCTTCAAGTTCAGATACAAGCAAAGAACCTGAAATAAAACCTGTAGAAAAGCCAAGTACACCTGTTCAAGAACCTGTAGTTGAACCAGCTCCTACGCCAGAATCTACAAGGCCAAGTTATGCATGTCCTGGTGGAGTCAATCAAGATGTAGCTTGTGATGTGATTCTAGATCAAAATCATTACTTTGCGACATATTCTTCTCAAGCAGAAGCTGATGCTGCTGGTGTGTATTACATGAATGAAGTCATGTACATTGGTGAAACAGAAATCACGAATTATTCTGTACAGGTGGTATATCGAAATGATCATAGTATTGCCTACTATGGATTAAATCTTTGGAGTAATGGAAGTTTGATTCAATAAAGGTGGTGATGAATGAAAAAATGAATCGTTTTAGTTAGGCGAGATCTTCTCGTCTTTTTTGTTGCAACAAAATAAATGAAAGGAAAAATGAAGATGAAAAACATTTTAAAGAAAGGCAGTAAGTTCTTTCTGACAGCATTAGTGATTTTCAATTCCATGATGAATACAATACCGGTACATGCTGAAGAACCAACTACCGATGAAAATTTAGATTCTGTTGTAGAACTAGGAAATATCAAAGATGTATTTCCAGATTTAGTACCACAGGATAATGGTGTAGCAACACTGGATATGACAGATATTGGTGGTCGATATGCCATGATTCATATCAACAATCAATTTGGATTTGACTATATTTCTTATTTAACCGTTGGTAATAAGACTGTATTCTGTATTGAACCGATGCAGTTATTTACAGAAGGTTTAGATTATCATGAAGATACAGCTAAATGGGATGAACTGTCTGAACAAACTCGTCAGGCAATCTGGGAAATCAGTTATTATGGCTATTCCTATCCAGGCCATCAAACTGAAAAGTACTATACAGCTACACAATGTATGATCTGGCAAGCTGTTACAGGTACATGGTATCAGCCTTATGAAATGGATGGAACAACGATTTATGATATTTCTGGCGAAATGGCTGAAATCAATCGTTTAAGAAGTCAGCCGCAGGGAAGACCTTCTTTCAACAACCAGACCATCAAGATGGGATTGAATTCACCTGTTACTTTAACCGATACAAAAGGAACCTTAGGTAATTATTCCATCACAAATGCCAATGGGATCAATGCTTCTGTAGATGGCAATAACTTAACGGTTGCCATCACTTCTGAAAACTATGACAAATCCATTACTTTCTCACGTAATTTTAGTGCACGTGATGTCAATGTCATCTATGGATCTGCTGGCTATCAAAGAGTCATCTGGTTAGCATCAAGACGTGACCCTTCTCCGGATTTTAAATTGAATTTTGAATTGCGTTATGCCGATATTGAAGTGGAAAAACAAGACGTGGAAACAGGAAATAAGACACAAGGTGATGCCACATTTAATGGAGCTACCTTTGCGATTAAAGATACAAGTGGAAATGTTCTTGAAACGATTACTACAAACGGATCTAAAGCTAAATCAAAAAAATATCCAGTTGGAACAACACTTCATGTTTGTGAAGTCACTTCTCCTGAAGGCTATCTAAAGAATGATTCTTGTAATTCCGTAACTCTTAAAGATTCTGGAGATTCCACTCCTTCTACCTTTGGTACAACCATCAAAGACCAAATCATTAAAGGACGTATCGAAATTGCGAAAAGCATTGATAAAGACAAATACGGTTTATTCCAGTCTAATGTTCAAAAACCTGGTAAAGGATTTAAATTTGATATTATCTTAAAATCTACAGGTAAAGTTGTATCCACATTAGAAACTGATGAAGATGGACGTGCTATCAGTGATTACCTTCCTTATGGAACATATATCGTTAAAGAACAGTCAACTACAGGCTATGATACACTAAAGCCATTTGAAGTGAAGATTGATCAAAACAATAAAACATACTTCTATAACATCTATAACGATACAATCAAAGCCGAATTAACAATCTACAAGACGGATTCTGAAACAGGTAAACGAATTCCTGCTTCAGGTGTTGAATTCAAAATCAAAGATGCCGATGGTAACTTTGTTACACAGGAAGTAACCTATCCAAAGAAATATACAACGGATGTATTTAAAACAGATGAAGATGGTTCTGTACACTTACCTTCTCCACTTAAATTTGGTGAATATAAATTAGTTGAAATCAAAGCACCATATGGATATGTTCTAAAAGAAACAGAAATCCCAGTCAATGTGGATGGTTCTTCTACAGAGATCTTTATGAACTTTGACAACAAAACCCAAAAGGGTCAGGTCTATGTAGAAAAGTCTGGTGAAATGTTAAGTGGTGTTAAAGAAGAAAAAACAGACTATGGCACTTTATATACACCGGAATACAAAGAACAATATCTTTCTGGTGTTACGTATGAAATTACAGCTCGTGAAGATATTGTGACTCCTGAAGGAACAGTCTGGTTTAATAAAGGTGATGTTGTAGATACATTTACTACAGGTGATGGTATTACTACTTCTTCTTTACTACAGTTGGGTAAATATACAATCAAGGAAACAGCTACTCAGACAGGTTATGCACTCGATTCAAACAGTTATGATTTTGATATTGAATATGCTGGTCAGATGATTGATGTTGTTGAAATCAAACAGGCTTATGTCAATGAAAGACAGAAATTAGATTTAGATATCAACAAGACTTTTGAAGAAGAGGATAAAGATGCATATAAAGATGTTGTATTTGGAGTTTATTCAAAAAATGACATTACTTTAGAAGATGAAGTATTGATTCCTGCTGATGGATTAGTTGGTATTTTAACATTGGATGAAAATGGAAAGAATAACGAACAGTTAGATCTTCCAGTTGGAGACTATTATGTTAAAGAACTGGAAACCAACGTTGCCTACAAGTTGGATGAAGAAAATCATGATTTTACATTTAGCTATGATGAAGATACGACAAAACCAGCTGTGACTGTATCCATGGATCTTTACAACGAAAAGCGTCGTTTAGAATTGGAAGTAAATAAGGTGGATAAAGAACATCATGATCATTTCTTAAACGGTGCAATCTTTGAAGTATATGACAAAACAACGGGTGAATTTGTGGCAAAGCTTTGTTCTGGTAATTTGATGATTACTGGTAATGATAAAGATGAAGAATATGAAATTTCAAAAGATGAAGAATTCTCTAAAGTCATTAAAACCGTTAAAACCGATGAAAACAAACAAATTCTTTTAGACTTAGATGATGGTACTTACTATTCTAGAAAAGTTGGGGATGACAAAGTTACAAAACATATCATCAAAGATGGAAAAGGCATATTAGCGGATGCCATCTATGGTCATGAATATGAATTTAAAGAAATCAAAGCACCTACTTCTTATCAGTTAGCTGATAAATCAAAAGCTTACAAAGTAGAAGCGGATAAAGAAACAGATACAGTTATTTATTATTTTGAAAATGAACGTATCGTCATTCCAAATACAGGGGTATAAATAGTATGAAACATAAAAAAACAAAAGCTGCAGTCCTTGCGATTACAGCCATTGCAGCACTGGGTGGAATTCTCTATAGTCAGTTTGGAACAAAGAAATCTTATGATTATGCAGACTATTATGTAGAATCCAAACCAGCTACAAACAATACAAATAACAAGGAAGCTTCTGAAAAGGAGCTTTCTTTACCTTTATTGAAACAAACTAATAAAGATATTGTTGGAATTCTGGTATTTGATGATCGAGTGATTTATGAACCAATTGTACAGGCACCCGATAATGATTTTTATGTGCGAAGGAATATTGAAAAACAATATGCCAATGCAGGTATTCCCTTCGTATCCGCTGATGGAAACATTGACTCACAAAATGTTGTGATTTATGGACATTCTTCTAAATGGAACAATATTATTTTTACACCATTAATGAGTTATATTGATGAGAATTACTATCTTAAACATCCAACATTCGAATTCATTACTGAAAATGGTACAAGAACTTACAAGATTTTTGATGTTATGAATATAGACTTAAATAATCTCAATGATTCATTGGAATTCACACAATCTGGTTGGGATACTTCCAATGAATTCAATGCCTTTATTTCGGATTCCATCAATCGTGGATTGTATAAAACAAAAGAAAGTGCAACATCAAGCGATAAATTAATGACCTTAGTAACTTGCGATACAAGAGATAACAACAAGAGAATTGTAGTACTTGCCAAACAAATAGATACAAAGTCATAAATTCATGAAAAGTTAATATAAATATGGTACTCTTTGTTTAGATAAATTGGAATTTATAAAGGAGAATATTGATGAAACTATTTTTATGTTCGCACTTTTCAAG
>ENA-OVGQ01003759-OVGQ01003759.1-human-gut-metagenome-genome-assembly--contig:-NODE-3759-length-11448-cov-3.527956_pt1 | contig 11448 bp, 8 predicted proteins | sample MGYA00237774_ERZ505427 | MGnify/ENA primary metagenome ERZ505427 (study PRJEB26158, sample SAMN06016404) | human gut metagenome | biome: human gut; feature: ankylosing spondylitis patient; material... | reverse complement strand
CCCAAACTCCGATCCTATCTCCCGAAAACGTTCTGGCAATATATCCAGCCTTAAAATTGCATCTGCAATCCTGTTATACTGTCTCATTGCATTTTCTAGTGCTAACAATGTAACTACAATATAATTATAAAGCTGTTCCATATCTGCCAACGCTTCTTGTGTGATCTGCACTTTATATTTATCCATTCTCAGCGCTTCTCCCTGAACTTTGCAAATGCACTGGCTGCATCCTGTATTCTTCCTGCCTGCATATCATCATATCCTTTTTGCAGTTTTTCATGAATCTGTTCATCTGTCATCAGATCTGCGTTGATCACATCCGGAGCTTTTGGCAATGTCACTGCAAACGGAATGCCGCCAGTAAGGGAAATCTGGTTTAAATACATATCAATAGCCGTTGACATAGGAACTCCCAGTTTTGATAAAACTGCTTCTCCGAAATTATGCATAGTTTCTTTTACTTCCTGCATAACTTCTATTCCCCTGTCAGTCATCTCAACATAAGTATTTCTCCTGTCATTTTTATTTATTGTCCTTTCGACATATCATTTGTCCTCAAGACCTCTGATAGTTCTCGATATTGCAGATGGAAGTACATTTGTCTTTTTAGCAAGTTCAGAAATAGTTATCTTTCCATCTTCGCTCTTATTTACAATATTGTTCATCGCCCAAAAATCAGCACCGCTGACATTTGGCATCATCTCACCAATCCTCAGTTTATGAAACTGATGCATAGCCTTAAAAAGTTCCTCAAATTTATCATTCATCATCTCACCTCATCAAAAAAATAATAATGTTTACACCTGTAATGTAATCAGTTGGCAGCAAAAAATATCATTTAAAAACTTATCATATTTAATATAATGTACTGCATAATATATAACCTTTTCTAAACTTAACATTGTTATATATTGCGTATGTGAAATAATAACACCGTTAATTGCAAATGTCAACCACCAAAAATGTCAACCACCAAATATCCATGCACCACTACAACACCGAACTCAGCACTTTTACTTTATCTGTTTTAATGCTACAATTAACTTAATACTTTTAAACAACACCGGCATACTATATCACTGACTTACATTTAAATACACGACAATCTGTAATTTATATATTGAATATCAATGACACAATAAACATATATTGAGGGGATGAAGGAGAATATATATGAGCACATACATGGAAAATATTTATAATAACAACGAAAATAATAATTTTCAAAGTACTTACGATTCGATAATCAATGAATTGATTAACTTAGAAAATCTTACACCAGACAAAAGCAGAGCAACATTCTTAGAGTCAATTTTCAAACAGCTTTGCACTGTTACAAACAGCAGTGCAGCTTTTATTTTTGAATTATTTAACAAAAATATATATGAACTTAAATTTAAGTATTTGAAAAACGGCTATCATTTATCTGATACTCTGCCTGACATATTTTCGGCAGAAACAATCCCTGACTGGCACAGCCGTTTGTCCAAGCGTCAGATAATCATCGAAACAGATATTAAGGACAGTCCTACTGCCATGACTGATGAGAATAATAAACTTCTTAATGCCGGTATAAATTCTGTTATTGCATTTCCTATATCATATGCCGGAAACCTTCTCGGATATATCAGACTTGATGCACCTTCCTTTCCAATTTCGCCTTTCCACCTGATGCTTATGCGTACGATAGGTATGCATCTTGGCAGTATATGGCAAAATATAGATAAGGATTTTCTCCTTATGCAGCGTCAGGACATTATAAATGAAAATAAATCTGAGCTTGAAAAAGAAAAACAGTTTCTTGATGTTTTATGCCGTGACTATACCTCCGTGTATTATGTCGATCTTGAAAAAAACACTCTGGAACTGCTCAAGCTTGACAGAATTGCAAATGCCGCTAATTTCATTCCGGTTGAAAATCCAAAACCGCTCGACTATACTGAAACAATTAAAATTTACGCTGAAAAATATATAGCATCTGAAAGTATTGATTTCTTTAAGAAAACAATGGATATACAAAATCTTAAAAATGAGCTAAAAAACAAAGAACGATTGGTATTCAGGTATCGAAGCGTACCAAATCTTTTAAGACAACAGTATTTTGAAACTGTCATTGTACGAATTTCACTAACTGTTTCAGACTACAAACTCTTACTCGGTTTCAGACATATTGATGACATTGTGGCGATTGAGCAGAAAAAACAGTTTGAACTTGAACAGGCACTTGCAGAAGCCAATCTTAAAAATGAAGTTATATCTGCACTAAGCCAGATATATTATACAATTTTTCTTATAGACTTGGAAAAAGATACATTTAAAGAAATATCCGGAAAAAGCGGCTCCCATAGACTTGCAGGAAAAACAGGCTGTGCATCCTATGAAATGAACAAATTGTGCAATGAATTTATTGTTCCCGAATACAAAGACAGACTGCTGCAGTTCTTTGATATATCGACACTTGCAAAACGCCTTGAAAATGAGGAAACCATAGCAACAGAGTACCTGACTACTGACAATAACTGGCACACTGCAAGATTTATAGTAAGAAAACGAAACGAAGCAAATACCGTAACAGATGTTTTATATGTCACACAGATAATAAGTGCGAGCAAACGCCGTGAACAAAGCTGGATTTCAATAGCTGAAGAAGCAAACAAAGCAAATGTTGCAAAAACAGAATTTATATCACAGATAGCACACGACATAAGAACACCGATGAATGCAATTATGGGATTTACAGATATTGCCGCAACGCATTTAACCGAACCTGACAAAGTAAAATACAGTCTTGAAAAAATTAAACTTTCAGGCAACTTTTTATTAGAGCTTGTCAATGAAGTTCTCGATATTTCAAAAATAGAAAACGGACAGATGAAAATTACACCAAAGGAAATAAATATCTGTGAAATTTTTGATGAATTTCCTCCATCATTGGAACAGATAAAACTTGGTAAAGACCTTGACATCAAATGTTTTAAACATGATATTTTATATAGTGAATTATTTGCCGACCCACTCCGTATCAAGCAGATATACACAAATATACTATCTAATGCCATAAAATACACTCCTGACGGAGGAAGTATTGTTTTTGAAATGTATCAACAAGAAATACCAGGCAGCAAAAACATACGGCTTATCGCTAAAGTCAGTGACACCGGCATCGGTATGTCAAAAGAATATATTGAAAATATGTATTCAAAATTCACGCGTGAAACTGATTCAAGAATAAATAAAGTTCCCGGATATGGGCTTGGTCTGTCGATTGTTAAATATCTTACTGATATAATGAACGGCAGCATAGATGTTCAAAGCGAACTCGGCAAAGGAACTACTTTTACCGTAACATTGGAACTTCCATATCTTAAGGAGCGTTCAAAAAATGCCACTGAAACTTTGACAATAGAATATTATTCAAAAATCTGCTCCGGAATGAATCTGCTTATAGCGGAAGACAATGAATTAAATTACGAAGTCATATCTGAACTTTTGAAAATGCATGGCATAACCTGTGAACACGCCTCCGACGGTTCTATATGTGTTGAAATGCTTAAAAATTCTAAAAAGCATACCTATGATGCGATACTTATGGATATGCAAATGCCCGTAATGAACGGACTTTACGCAACAACCGCCATAAGAAACATGAATAGTTCCGAAGCTCATACTATTCCTATCATAGCAATGACTGCAAATGCCTTTAAAGAAGATATTGAAAAATGTCTTAATGCCGGCATGAACAAGTATTTATCAAAGCCTGTTGATATTTTCAAACTTTTAAAAGTACTGTCAGAATTTAGAAATTAGAAAAAAAGTCCCCACTCACCACTTCTATTACATAGACCAATAAGTGGTGGGTGGGGACCTATTAAAATAAAACTTTTACCTGATTTTATTTTCCATCTTTATCGTCAGCGTCCTCAAAATATCCACTCGGCATATTCTGTGGATGAACCGTTTTTACCGATGATACTTCAGCATTATTCGTATTGTCAAAATCATCCGTATCATTTGAATATACAGATTTATTATCCTGATTTTGTGGCTGCGTATTTACTTTTTCATATGGATTTTGGTTCTGTGGCTGTCCATTTACTTCTCCATATGGATTTTGGTTCTGTGGCTGTCTATTTACTTCTCCATATGGATTTTGGTTCTGTGGCTGTGCATTTACTTTTTCGTATGGATTTGGACTTTGTGACTGTGCATTTACCTCTCCGTATGAATTTGGATTCTGTGGCTGTGCCACAGCCTGCACATTTGCATCAACCATGTTTCTGTAATGTATATCCGCATGAGTGTAAACCTTTTTCTCATGATAATATACAACATTTGTATCACTTAAAATATCGTGAAGTCCTCTTTTTTTCTTGTCAATAGCAATCATGATATATCCTATCGAGAGTATAAGTGCAGACAAAAATCTTCCTACTGTCTCTCTGAATGTCACTTCAAAAAATGTCATTTTTCTATCTTCGGCACTCACCACTCTTATCTGAAAAAGTTTCTTTCCAAGCGTTGAACCCGTAAAATATGTGAGCAGGACAAAGTATGCCGCCTGCATAATGTAAAACAATATATCTTTGATAGAATATTGAAAGATAAAATCTTTTACCAAAAAGTTATCGGGGCTTGAAATCGTTGTGACCCATACGGGAATCCTGACGATAAGCATAGCCGCCCAGACAATTACAGTATCAACTATATATGCTGCAAGACGAACAAAAAAGCCTGCATATATACGATTATCCGGTCTATTTTGCATAATATTTAAGCACCCCATTTCCATTGTTTTTAACAATGTCCTCTGCAAGATCAATATCTGACTTAGGAACAATGTCTTTTACTGCACCAAATATACTGCTAAACATTCCTGATAATGAATCCTTTTCAGGTGTATAATAAGTTATGTCCTCCGAAAATCCTGCTTCTTTTGCAAATGCTGTCTTTTCGTCTTTGAGAGAGCCAACCTCATCCACGAGATTTATTTCCTTTGCCTGCTTTGCTGAATAGATACGACCATCTGCTATTTTCTTTACTGCCGACTTATCCATCTTTCTGCCATCAGCAACAATTCCCACAAACTGGTCATAAGCTTCATCTACAAGTGACTGTAAGATACTTCTCTGTTCTTTTGTAAGCTCAAGCCCCTGTGAACCCATAGCTTTATTTTTTCCGCTTGTTATATCAATCTCTTTTATACCAAGTTTGTCATAAAGTTTCTTGCAATTTGTAAGTGAAACTATAACGCCGATAGAACCCGTCCAGCAATTCCTGTTTGCATAAATCTTATCTGCCGCCATTGAGATATAATATCCGCCTGAGCAAGCCTGTGATGCAAAATATGCCCATATCGGTCTTTTTGTCTTTTCTTTATATTCCATAAGTTTAAGATACATCTCATCACTCTCATAAACAGCTCCTCCCGGACTGTCAACATAAAGAAGTATTCCCTTATTTTTATCTGACTTTTCCATCTTTTCAATATATTTTAAATAAAAGTCATGATTGTATGTGCTGTCTGATGTAAGACTGTTAGATGAAGAAGCTCCGATTTCCCCCTCAATATTTATGACACCGACAAAATCTTTATTCGGAAGCTCTATATTTGAATCTCCCGAAACTGACGAAAACATATCTTTCACTATACTGCTTGTTTCTGTTTTGTTTTGCTTAATAAGTTTTGAACCTATCACATTTGATGCAACACCTGTGATTCCAACCGCTATTATCACAACTCCGGTAATCACGATGCTGATAATTTGTTTTGTTTTCATAAAATTTTCCTTTCCCTACTAATCTGCAATATGCACTTTCATGCATTTTGTGCACTTTCATGTATTTATTGTATGCAACATGGATAATTTTACCACAATGAAGCTATTCGGTCAAAAAACATAAAATTAATTACACTGTAGTCCTGTAAAATCCGGTTATTTTGTTTAGCCGGCAGCTAATGTTAAAATTTAAAAAACGGCATCACACTATGTTATTTGCATTTTTCTATACATTTAAAAACAGCATCACTCTACATTATATGCTTTTTCATATACATTTAAAAATGACATCACTCTACATTATGTGCTTTTTCCTATGCATTTAAAAAAATCCCCCGTTACTGCTATCGCAGTAAAACGGGGGATGATTTGTAACATTCTCTTTTGCACATTTTGAAGTCTTTACTAAAACCCTTAATATATGCAATTTAGAGTTTAACAGTTCAGCTATAAAAATATAATCGGTAATATCAGAGCTTGCTCATTCTATAATAATTTGCTATTACACATTATAATGAACCAGCCGGCACTCATATAGACTCACAATTAGTCTGCGTCCGTAACCTCAACTTTAACTTTGTCAAGATGCCAGATTTCTTTTGCATACTCCTCAATAGTTCTATCTGATGAGAATTTACCGCTCTTTGCTGTATTTAACATAGCTGAACGAGCCCACTTCTTCTCATCCTTGTAAGCTGCTTCAACTCTTTCCTGAGCTTCTGCATATGATCTGAAATCTTTAAGGATAAAGTACATATCAGGTCTGCCGCCCTGTCCGTCAAGAAGTGAATTGTAAATATCTCTAAACTCTTCAAAATTGCCCTGTGAGTATGTCCCGTCTACAAGCTGTGTAAGAACGGCACGGATGTCTGCATCCGAATTGTATATATCTCTTGGATTGTACTGTCCGTTGTGCTCATATGCGATTACCTCATCTGATGAAAGACCGAAGATAAATGCATTTTCCTCGCCAACTTCGTCAACTATCTCAACATTTGCACCATCCATCGTACCAAGTGTGAGTGCACCGTTTAACATAAACTTCATATTTCCTGTTCCTGATGCTTCTTTACTTGCTGTTGAAATCTGCTCTGAAACATCTGCTGCCGCAAAGATAATCTCGGCATTTGATACTCTGTAGTTCTCAATAAATACAACCTTAATCTTTCCATTGATTGAAGCATCATTATTGATAACATCACCAACGCTGTTGATAAGCTTAATAATTGATTTTGCTCTCATATATCCTGCCGATGCCTTTGCACCGAATATAAATGTTCTAGGATAGAAGTCCATTCCCGGATTCTGTTTTAATTTATTGTAAAGGTACATTACATGAAGAATATTTAAAAGCTGACGCTTATACTCATGTAAACGCTTTACCTGCACATCAAAGATAGAACGAGGATCTACTTCGATTCCATTATGCTCTTTGATATATTTTGCGAGTCTTACTTTATTCTTATACTTGATATTCATAAACTCTTTCTGGCTGAGTTCATCATCAGCATAAACAGAAAGTTCATTGATATGTTTAAGATTTGTAATCCAGTCATCACCAATCTTATCTGTAATCCACTGTGCAAGCAACGGATTTCCATGAAGTAAAAATCTTCTCTGCGTGATACCATTTGTCTTATTGTTGAACTTCTCAGGCATCATCTCATAGAAATCTTTAAGTTCCTGATGTTTAAGAATCTCAGTATGTAGTTTAGCAACACCATTAACAGAAAAACCTGCTGCTATTGCAAGATGTGCCATCTTAACCTGACCGTCATAAATGATAGCCATTTTCTCAACCTTGCTGTTATCATCAGGATATGCAGCCTGAATCTGAAGTACAAATCTTCTGTTTATTTCTTCTATAATCTGATAAATTCTTGGAAGAAGTCTTGAGAACAGCTCTAAAGGCCATTTTTCAAGTGCTTCTGACATGATTGTATGGTTTGTGTATGCACATGACTTTGTGGTAACATCCCATGCTTCATCCCATGAAAGATTATACTCATCCATAAGGATACGCATAAGCTCTGCAACAGTAACTGTAGGATGTGTATCATTTAACTGGAATACGACTTTTTCATGAATTTTACGAATATCATCATGCTTTTCCATATATTTCATAACTGCACGCTGAATACTTGCAGATACAAAGAAATACTGCTGCTTTAATCTAAGCTCTTTACCTGCCATATGGTTATCATTTGGATAAAGTACCTCGCAGATAGTTCTTGCAAGATTTTCCTGCTCAACTGCTTTCTGATAATCCCCCTTATCAAATGAGTCAAGATTGAATGTATCAATAGGCTCTGCATCCCAAATTCTCAATGTATTTACAACATTATTATTGTAGCCAACGATTGGAAGATCATAAGGAACGGCTCTTACTGACTGATAATTCTCCTGAACAAACTTATCCCTGCCGCACTCATCCTTGCGGATAGCAACATAACCGCCAAACTTAACCTCGACTGCATACTCAGGTCTTTTAATTTCAAATGGATTTCCATATTTGAGCCAGTCATCCGGCTTTTCAAGCTGATAACCATTTTCAATAACCTGCTTAAACATTCCATACTTATAACGGATACCACATCCATATGCCGGATATCCAAGTGTTGACAACGAGTCAAGGAAACAAGCCGCAAGTCTTCCAAGACCACCATTTCCAAGTGCAGCATCCGGCTCCTGATCCTCGATCACATCAAGATCCATACCAAGTTCTTCGATAGCATCTTTTATTGCCTGATTTCCTTTTAAGTTAATGATAATATTTCCTAAAGCTCTACCTGTAAGGAACTCCATTGACAAATAATAAACTGTCTTAACATCCTGTTCCTCATAAGTTCTGTGTGTAGCCATCCACTGATCTACGATAAAATCCTTAACTGCATATGCTACAGCCTGAAACTTCTGCTGATCATCAGCTTCATTGATAGATTTTCTAAATAAAACTTTTAAATAATCCTCGACTTCCTTTTTAAACTCTACCTTGTTCAATTCTTTCATACTATTTACTATCCTCCTGCTTTTACTTCCACAGCCAACGATGTCTGATATTTACTATTATAAACCACAGTCCTCTAAAAATCAATGAAAGCAATTACAACATATACTATCTTTCTGACGCTGATTTTTTGATAATTTTTTCGGTTCTTTGTACCTTATTTCCTTAAAAATATACATAAAAAGCATTTTTTATTCATAATATTTTACTAATATAATAAAGTGAGGCAGCCCTATGTTCAATCGAAAAAAAAACTCATTTCACCGAATTCAAGTTTATATTTTTCTCCTATCAGCCGCATTATCACCAACTCTTTTGTTTAGCGGATGCAGCAAACAGGATGATTATCCAAAAACTAGGGATATAGATTACACTGTCGTAACCGGTAGCGAAATCCCACAGGAACTCAGAAAAATGATAAGGGAACGCAAAGAAAATGCCTTTGAACTCAGTTTTTCATGTGAGGGAGAACTCTATATAGTAAAAGGCTACGGCAAACAGCTTTCACCTGATTTCAGCATAACCGTCAATGAACTTTATCTTTCAGATAACTATATCGTATTTGACACGGAATTATATGGTCCTAAGCAAAAATCAACTTCTAAAGCCAAGAGTTATCCGTATATTGTAGTTAAAACAGAATATATCAACAAATCTATTGTTTTTAAGTAGTATTATGCAAGTGACAAAATCAGACAGCAATGGAACAATACACGGCATCAGTTGATTTCAAAATGTCTTTTAGCTCCAGCACCCTGGTGTACTCAAACAACAATAAAACATATATCCGCAAATGTAATCTCATCCCTGACACTACACTTTGTTTTTACATTTGCGGCAATTTTTTTGCCATTTATAAAAGTCCCGTTTAAAGAACCTTTATCGGTAATATACAAAAAATTTTCATCTGCCTCAAGTACTGCATGTATCCTGCTGATATAATTCTGTGGAAATACAACTTCATTTTTTACACTCCTGCCTATATGCACACACTCCTCCATTCCACAGCCAAACGAAACAGACTTCTTTATATCTATGGCTCTTGGAACGAACTCCCTCACCAGCACATCTTTTATATTTCCTCTCACCAGCGTGAATTTTTTACTTCTATCCCGACAGACTTCGCCAACTTGATAATCTTTGCCCGTCATACAGATTTCACCGTCTTGATAAGACTTTCTATTTTTAAAAATCTTACTATATTTAGGGCTTTTTCCTGCCTTACGGACTTTGCCATCGCTATAATCTTTTCTGTACGAACCTGTTTTATTAACTTTACAGACTTTTTCCTCCACACCGATTATATCAGATTGATAAATTTTATCATTACAGTTATTTCTTTCTCTCCGGCACTCACCGGAAAGTTCCTTTTTCGTCTGCTCCGACTGTATTCTTCTGCCTTTATCTTCCACAGATATTTTGTCTTCACATATCTCACTATTCTTTAAATCATGAATTTTCTTTTTTTCATCTACAAACTCCTCAATGTCACCGATAAAAAAACTATCTGTTGAAACAATTTCATATAATTCATAAATAAATTCCGCCCCCTCCCTGTCCTCATGCTCTACTGCCCTCATAAGTTCTTCCGTCATATCTTTCAACTGTTTTCTATATGATATATCATGGTCCGGAAAAATACAGAAAGCAAACTCCCTAAACTTTCTTTTAGTATATATAAGCTCCATTTTAAACATAATTGAATCAAATGATATAAGATATTTTTTACAACTTTTTGCAATCTGTATAACCGCAGTATATATACGACACAGCTCATTATACCCAACACTTTTTATATTTATCGCATCTTTCATGGAAATCATATCTTTTATATCATAATACAGACAAAATTTATCATCCATATATCTAATGTCATATGTAAGCACTCCCGGTATCTTGTTATTTTTAAGCATTTTCAGTTCTATCGTTTCATTTTCTGCTGTTTCACTGTCCACATCATCAATCTCATACACAATATATGAACCAAATGCACCATCTTTTTTTTCATATTTAACCATAATTTCTATTTTCACCTCCAAAAGCCATTTGCAGCTTTTTACTGCTTAGTATTTTTTCTCCAAAGCATACTTTCCGGTTTCAATTTCAAGCATCTTGTTTTTAAGCAGATTTTGTTTTTCTTTTTCATAAAGTAAGCTATAACGGGAATATTCATATTCGCAACAGCATTTGCCTTAGCTGTCACATACTTAATACCAACATTGCAATCCGCATTTTTGACTTTTAGGACTATTAAATTTTTTGATACCTGTTCTTTATAGCCTGTTACGGTATTTCCTTTTTTTCCTAACGAACTCTCAGCACCTTTCTCAATCTTTTCTGCTAAATTGTCAGTAACTACATTCCTGCCAGATACATTTTCATTCTGTGCAGCACTCAACACTACTGTCCTTAGATTTTCCTGCAAAACCACTTTATCATGCAGAAAAAAGAGCATATACATGATTGCAAAGACAATACCCAGTATCATTGGAACAATAAAAGCAGCTTCAACCGTGTAATTACCTGATATATCATATTTTTTAACCATTTTTCTTTTTTTGCCTACCTCCTCATATTCAACAGATGTATCTTCTTTCTGATTTACATCCTTACATTTTTCAACAGATATATCTTCTTTCTGATTTGCATCTTTACATTTTTCAA
>ENA-OVGQ01003745-OVGQ01003745.1-human-gut-metagenome-genome-assembly--contig:-NODE-3745-length-11466-cov-2.799141_pt1 | contig 11466 bp, 9 predicted proteins | sample MGYA00237774_ERZ505427 | MGnify/ENA primary metagenome ERZ505427 (study PRJEB26158, sample SAMN06016404) | human gut metagenome | biome: human gut; feature: ankylosing spondylitis patient; material... | reverse complement strand
ATTCTCGGGGTGTTATTTCCAAATTCCTTATTTTTTCAAAGTCAATATATCGCATTTCTCTTAATATGATTGTAGAATTTTCAAAAGACGGTCATTGTCAGCCTTGTTACGTACAGCGATACGGATAAAACTGCGACCGGCGAAAGCCTGCTTCTTTCCACAGTCCTTCAGCAGGATCTCATGTTCAGTCAAAAGTTTCAGTATCAACTCATGAGAAGTATATGACGATATGATTTCACACAGGAAATAATTGGCCTGCGAAGGAATGACACGCAAGAAAGGTATCTTTTTCAGTTCATCATAGAAACGGTTACGTTCTGCTATGATTTGTCGGCAAGCCTTGTGATAGTCACCTTCATATTTCCCAAAAATCTGCATATAGTATTCAGCGAATGAATTGATATTCCATATCGCCACATCCTTTCGCATTGGAGCAATGATTGTATCGTCGGCTGTGGCCAATACCCCCAATCGAAGGCCCGGAACACCATAGGACTTGGATATACTCTTTACTACCACGAGATTCGGATGCTCCCGGAGTATGTCATCTTTCAGCAAAGTATTGCCATACGAGCCCTCCGAGAAATCGACAAACGACTCATCCACAACCAGACGGATACCTCGCGCACGGGTCCATTCAGCCAACTCCAGCAAATCGGAAGGAGCAATGAAATTTCCCGAAGGATTATCAGGATTAATGACCAGAAGTGTGGATATATCCTTGTCAGAGAAATAGGCTTTCAAATCGGCTGCCGTATAAGAGAAATCGTCATTGTCAGCAATATATGCCTCCACTCTTGCCGGATTCAAACGATTGGGATATTCTTCAAATGTCGGCAACACGATACCCAAACGGTCCTCAAGATTTTCCATGAGCGACTTGATAAGTTCGGCTGCGCCATTACCCACACATACCAGTTCCGGAGACAACCCAAAATATTTGCCCATCAACAAAGAATTGACAGCCATTCCTGACGGATATTCCGTCAACAGAACGTCGAAATTCGATTTCAATTCCTCTTTCAGACGGGGTGTCGGGAAATAAGGGTTTACAAGATAGCAGAAGTCAAGAAGGTTCGGGAAACGCCAATATCCTCCATAACGGCCCTGCATCATTTTCAGTTTCATGTCACCTTCGGCAAACAGCACCTCAGCAATGTTCAGATCCTGCACATCGTCAATTTCGTACCATTTCTGCCCGTTCAGCGGCAATGCCTTCAAATTGCAGCTGTCAAGCATAGTGAACACGCGCAACACCTGCTCATAGTATTCATTCGTTCCAAAAGCCTTGATATACGCTTCCAGGAACGGCAAATATTTCTTCGATGAAAATTCCTTGCTGAACTTATAGATATTGACTGTTTTGTAGTAAGTGTGCAATTCCTGATAATTGAACATTTTTTTCGGTACAAAGTTGATAATGTTCAATTCCGAGTCAAGACACACCATCGTTCCGTCCATCCATGCCTGATAGCGGTCCACTACTGCCAAGTTTTCCGAAGGATTGTTCAACACAAGGTCAAAAATGGAGTCTTCGAAAATCAAGTCCGACTCCACGAGTAAAGTATCTTCCGACACAAGCAAATCCCGCGTCATCCAAAGCGAATAGATATTATTTGTCTTGTCAAACAACTTGTTCTCGACATAGACAATCGGAATTCCACGATAGCTGTCGCCAACATGTTTGCGCAGCTCTTCTCCTTTATAGCCGATAACCAGCACTATCCGCGTCAATTCACAGTTGGCAAGCTGACGAAGCAGACGGTCAATCAACGGAATCCCGTTGACTTCCACCATGCACTTTGTATTATTGCGGGTAAGTTCGCCAAGGCGTTTACCCATCCCAGCTGCCAAAATTATTGCTTGCATTTCTTTCTGTTTTAATTAATTCCCAGTTTGTTGAATACAACACCAAGCTGCTCAGTTTTCAGAACATCAGAATTTTGACGTTCACGCGACACTTTCTCTCCTTTTGATACCAAAACAACAGTATAGTCAACCTTCTTCAACAAACGTGGCACTCCGCTTTCTTCATCGAGCAGTGCGCCCAAAATGAGTACATTGTCATAAACTTCTGTCAGCGAATCCAACATCTGTTGGAAACGAGGATGCGACAAATACTCTTCATCGCTCCTGTTCATGCGTGACAAAACGGCATCAAAGTTACCAATATTATTACATTTACATGTCAAATCCTCAATTTTTAACATAGGGTCGGATATGAAGTCTTCCACCGTATGACGCGGAGAAACATGAAGTTCATTCATGAGCATGCTCTCCTGCAAGCTGGCATCGACAACTACAGTCCGTCTGCCGCTACGCCCCATGAGGTAAGCCATATTCATCAACAGAGAGACATATCCGCCTTCCCGTTCAAAGGCTGTATAGAACTGCAGCTTACCTTTATCCAACATACGGCTGCACAACGCACGCATTTCCTTAACATCCGCACTATTTTGGCTATAATCTAACGGTCCGTCCGAAGTAGCATCCAACAAAACCGTCCCGTCAAACGAGCAAGGCATCAGGCTTTCCACATCGGAAGGAACAACAACGCGACGAGAAAGAGTGCTACGGAAAACGAACCATAGAGTAGGCAGCAGCAACGTTGCCAACAGGCCAAGACCACCCATGACGCTCCATTTCGGGGCAACCGGCTTCACATCGTGGTAGGCGGCATCAACCACACGTCCCATCGGATAATTTGAACCCAGTTTCAAAACGCTGGTTTCGCGCTGTTCAAGCAAGAATACATAAAGATTGTTCTTTATCGTCTGGTCGCGCATCAGGTTCAAATATTCACGTTCATGAGTCGGCAGGTTCTTCAAACGCGAAGCAAATTTGCCGTCTTCTTTCACAAAGTCATTATAGGCAATTTCTGTACTTGCACGAGCCTTCTCGATTGTTTCAACAACACCCGAACGCATACCGTCAATCTGGGCATTCAGCAACATCAAGGAAGCATTGTCCTTCTTAGCCGACATATTTAGTTCCATACGTTTGACAACCAGATTATTATAGGCTTCAATCGACTTCGCAGCACCTTCGTATTCCACACCGCTTGTTATAGGAATCATGGAATAACGGTTAGCAGGATCATTCAGGAACTTGCAAATCATATCAAATACAGCCAATTGAGTCTGAATCTGAACAATCGACTGTTTGTTGGCACTTGTCTGTTCCAGCAATACGCGGGCTTCCACTTCAATATCGGTAACATTGTTCGAAGTTTTAAAATCCTCCACTTTCTTTTCCGCATCATGAAGCTGTCCGGTCAACGACGCCAGACGTTCGTCTATGAACTGCAATTCATTGGAAGTCTTCAAGTTCTTCTCATCCGTACGGCGTTTGTTGTATATCTCAATCAGCTTGTTCAGAATATCTTTACCCCGTTGCAAATCATTGTCTTCTATTTCCAGCGTGATACCGTTTGATTTCTTCGAAGAATAGTCAATCATCAGTTCCTGCGCATAGAATTCGGCAACCTGACTATTGCCGGAAACGCTTATCTTCAGATTGCGTTCCTCTCCCTCCACGTAGTCAGCTGTCTTTTCCAAAACAAAAATTCCTTTTGTAGGGATACTCATCGTCAATGGAAACGCTGCACCACTTTTCTCAAACAAAGTTGTTTTCAGAATTCCCTCAGTGGCCTTCACGTCAGCCAAGCCGTCAGGACGCAACTTCACCGTCATCTGGAATCCTGACCTCAAGGTATCAAACAGCTCGTCAGGAGCCAAAAGCACAACAGGAGACTTTTTATACAGCGAATAGTTTTTCATCGCAATTTCCTCACGATAGGTACGATTCAGCTTTAACTCAGAAATCATTTGACAAAGCAGACTGTGCGACTGCATGACAAGAATTTCGTCATCGACAGAACCGCCGCCCATTGAACCCAACGAAAACGTACGCATCATTTGCGCCATCCCCCCGGAAGCAGCTCCGCCCCCATCTTCCTGCTCTATTAAAATATTAGCATGAAACAGATAGGTAGCATTCTTTTTATACATATAGAATGCCACAAAACCCATAATGAACACGAAAGCAATGAGGTAGTAATACCAACGTCGCTTCATTTCGTAGATGGTTCTTGAAAAATCAATTTTGTCAGATTTTTTGTTCATATTTCATTTCTTTTTTATTCAAACCATTATATACGTCCGCCATATTGCCGGAAAGTAATTTTTCATTGTCCAACGACTTTGCACAGGCAGCCAGAATACCCAAAACCGCCATAATGAGCTCACCCGACACTTGAAGCACACAACAGTTGGACGTGGCGTCAATCGCCAAAAATCCAAAACCGAGGACCCCAATAATGAACAACGGTAACCTACCGGCACGAAGCAATATCATCAGCCGTTTCCATATCCAACAACAAAAAACGACAAACAGAATGATACCAATAAAGCCAAACTGCGCCAATTCCGGATAAAACGTATCGGAAATGAACGCATCGTATGCAGGAGAGAGCCCCCAAATTGCATCTATTCCATAGTCATAATACAATCCGGAATAGTGTATAGCTGTCGACGATGAAGAAGTCGCAAAAGAAGCCAAACCGGAACCCAGCCAAAAATGGTCGGCAAATACGAGAATGGAAGTTGCATATAAAACCGGACGTGCAAATGACTCTGCCACTTCTGGATCAAAAGTATCGGAATTACCCGTTATGAAGTAATATTCAATCTTGTTCCACGATACAAACAGCACGGCGGCCAACACCAGCAGTATAATGCCAAGATTACGCAGGTTTTTCAAATTCATCATACCCGGTTTATAGACAAAAAGCATAAACAAGGCCAGTACGACAAACCCGTAATACTTGGCACGCGTACAGGCCAACCCCATCATAAAGATGGCAACAGCCCAAAGCAAGTCTTTTCGGCTCCAGCCTTTAGGCTGCTCCTTGTCATAAGCCATCAGCAGATAGACAATACCACAACCGGCGCACAGCAGTCCCTGATGGTAGACATGAGGCAACAAAGCACGACGGGTATTGGCTAAAATCATGATAAAGGATACGACCGCCAATACAATACAAAGATATTTTATTATCCGCTTTTCCTTTCCCGTAAATTGAGGCGCTATCGCATAAGTAACAGAAAAGGCAATCAACGGCTTCATCTGAATGACGAAATCATTGACAATAGCACGCGGAATGCTGTAATCAAGAAAATAGATGCTGTAAAAGGCATAAAACGCCATTACGCCCAAAAAGACAAAAAACAACCGATAGGCACGCCAACGACGGTTATAGAGCAAATCCAACGCTCCCAATATGGCAAAGACAAGCTGACACACTTCATCTGCGAATCTGAACAGTTCAATCCCGATCAGCAAACACAGCACGGCAAAACAAAACAGCCAGAAATATGTCCGATTAATGTCCAGCATCCGTAATCAATTTGTTATTTGATAACCAGCGCAATCAACAGTGACGAAATAACGGACACCAGACTCACGACTGTCGAAACGACCTGAATACGGAATGTATTGTTTTGATTGTATTTTGAGTTGTCTTTTCTTACCCGGTTAGGCTCAACGTAGACTACGTCGTTTTGTTGCAGATAGAAATAAGGCGAATTTACCACATTGGCATCATTCAGATTGATGCGATGGTAAGTGCGGACACCGTCCACTTCACGAATAAGCGTCACATTCTCGCGACGGCCGTATTCTGTCAAATCGCCCACTGTTGCCAATGCATCAAAAATGGAGAAACGTTCTGTGGTAACAACAATTTGTCCCGGATTCTTCACTTCACCCAACACATTGACACGGAAGTTCATCAGCTGAACACGAACAATCGGATTCTCCACATCCTTGGAAATTTCCTTTGTCAGCATTTCTGTCAGTTCGTGAATAGTCATGCCGGCCACATGAAGCTGTCCCAATACCGGGAACTGGATATTACCGTCCTTATTGACAATATATGTTTGATTCTTCGGCGAAGTTGTAAGCTCCAGACTACCTGCCTGCGCCGGATTCGACAACGGAAGGTTGTAGATGGCAGTTGCTTCAGGAACAAGAGAGTTGACCGATATGAAAAGTTCGTCAGCAGGAACTATTTCTATGGCATAATCCACATTTCGGATGCTTTCGCCCACCTCATCGGCATTCTGAAAATAAGTAAGGCTTTCTCCTGTTCTACAGGAAGTGAACAACATGGCAAACACTCCGATTAAAAGTATCAAAATATTATTCTTTCTCATATATGCACATTTTTAATTTAAACGAATCCAAGAACATTTTATTATGTTTCCGGCTTGTAATCTTTTATTAAACGGCCATACAACAGTTTTACTGCACGGCTATTTTTTATTTTAACCGAAAAGCAATCAATATTTCCGCAGTCTTCGTTAACTTTGCACGACATTTTTAAGTATAGCCCACATGGATATAGCACTTCCTTTCAACATAACGACACTGGAACTTTCGGCACTTTCCAGCCTGTTCCTGCTGACAATCGTCGTCATTGCCACTTCCGCCGCTCTGCCACGCCGCATCGGCAGATGGATAAAACAAAAATCATTGGCACAGGACGGGAATGCCAGAACAAATTTGCCCGCACTTTCTGTTATAGTCTACGCACCTGCCAACTGTAGCGAAGCACTTCAAACAATGATTCCTCTATTGATGGAGCAAAATTATCCTGACTATGAAGTAATTGTGGTTAACGCCGACAAATGCGGGCATGTGGGCGACGCCCTCACCCGTTTGGGATTGGAATATCCCCACCTGCGCACAACATTCACTCCCGAAAACTCCTGCAATGTTTCCATAAAGAAGCTGTCCATCACGCTCGGCATCAAAGCGGCTGTCAACGATTTCGTGCTGATTACGTCAGCCCTTTGCCGCCCGGAATCCGACCAATGGCTGACGGGCATGGCACGCCATTTTGCCAAGGGCGCGGACATCGTTGTCGGCTACGCCCATAGTGAATTCGACAACGACATGGAAAGAGGCCGGCGCTACCGTGCCTATGACGAAACGGAAGAAGCTGCCGTCTATCTTAATGCTGCTCTCTGCCGCCGTCCGTTCCGCTGTCATGGAAGCAACATTGCATACCGCAAACAACTGTTCTTCGACAACCGCGGATTCTCTTCTTCGTTGAATCTGAAGTACGGCGACGACGACATCTTCCTGAAAGAGATAGCACGCCGTGGAAAAACTGCGGTCGAATTGTCGCCGGAAACTATCCTGTTGGAACGCCACGACGATTTCCGTTACGAATTCCGCTTGCAGAAACTGTTCCGATGCTTTACCCAAAGGCGCACACGCCCGCTCATCAACGGAGAAACGGTAAGACAAACTTGCTACTACTTATTTCTGCTGGCCGTTGCCTGCACGATAGGTTATGCCGCATGGATTGCCTTTCAAACCAATGAGATATCCGACTATTGGAAAGCAGGAGCCATCGGCAGCGCTGCGCTACTGCTGTTTATCGTCCAACAGCTTTCCGACATACTGACCTACCGCAAGACCGCACGCCTGCTGCAAGGACGCATGTTGTTTTTCACCGTACCGGTACTGCGTTTCATTCGTCCGTTCAGAAACTGCATAGCCCGCATAAAATCACGCCACGCCGGCAACTACACCTGGCAATAACTGAAACAATGACCAAGATAACATCAAGGGGCTGTACCGGAAACCGATACAGCCCCTTGGCTGATATTTATAGATGCAGCCGATTAGATAATCAGCATGGCATCACCATATACGCCAAAGCGATATTTTTCTTTTACAGCTTCATTATAGGCATTCATCACGATATCGTAATCACCGAATGCAGCAACGAGCATAAGCATCGTTGAATACGGCAAATGGAAATTACTGATCATTGAAGTGCAGACCGTAAAGTAATACGGCGGGAAAATAAACTTGTTTGTCCAGCCGCTGAACTCCTTGATATGTCCGTCCATGCTTACAGTACTTGCCATGGCGCGAAGCACAGAAGCTCCAACAGCGCAGACTGCCTTTCCGGCATCTTTCGTACTGTTCACCAAGTCAACCAAATGAGCACCCACTTCCACCTGTTCTGAGTCCATACGGTGCTTTGTCAAGTCTTCCACATCAATTTCACGGAAATTGCCCAATCCGAAATGCATGGTCAAGAAATCGTAGTTTACACCCTTGATTTCCATACGTTTCAGCAATTCACGGCTGAAGTGTGTACCGGCAGCAGGAACCACTACTGCACCCTCATTTTTGGCAAAAATGCACTGGAAACGTTCTTCGTCTTCCGGCACCGGTTCACGGGTAATATATTCAGGAAGCGGAGTTTGTCCGAGTTTGAACAAGGCATCCTTGAACTCGTCGTGCGGACCGTCGTAAAGGAAACGAAGTGTACGGCCACGGGAGGTAGTATTGTCGATAACTTCCGCTACCATTGACTCATCTTCTCCGAAATACAGTTTGTTACCGATACGTATCTTTCGTGCAGGTTCTACCAATACGTCCCACAATTTATGTTCCTCGTTCAGTTCGCGCAACAGGAACACTTCAATTCTTGCACCGGTTTTTTCCTTGTTGCCGTACAAACGGGCAGGGAAAACCTTTGTATCGTTAAACACAAAAAGGTCGCCGTCGTCGAAATAGTCAAGAACTTCCTTAAACACTCTGTGTTCAATAGCTCCAGTCTTACGGTTTACAACCATCAGTCTCGACTCATCACGTTCCGGGGCCGGATATTGTGCGATTAATTCCTCCGGCAATTTAAATTTAAATTGTGAAAGCTTCATATCTTGTGTTCTCGTTTTAAATTTCTTTTCTACTGATTTTCTTCCGGCAATTCAATGTCGGCTGTTTCCAAGTGTTTCATCAAATCCTCTACCGAAAGGCAGTTTTCCACTGCCACATCGCCGACTCGCGTACGGCACAAGCCCGTCAGGTGTCCGCCACTGCCCAACGCTTCTCCGATGTCACGCGCAAGGGCACGAATATAAGTACCTTTGCTGCACACTACCCGAATGACAATGACCGGCATCTGCATGTCGAGCAGTTCAATTTCATCGATAACAAGCTCCTTGGCCTTTATGTTCACTTCCTTGCCCTTCCGCGCCATTTTATAGGCACGTTTGCCGTCAATCTTACAGGCCGAATAGGCAGGAGGAACCTGCTTGATGCTGCCGACAAACTTTTTCAGAGCTTCTTCCACCATCGGGCGGTCTATATGCTCCCACGGATATTCGGCATCTATTTCCGTTTCCAAATCAAAAGAAGGCGTGGTCGCCCCTAAACGGATAGTCGCCACATATTCCTTCGTATGCGCCTGAAGTGCCTCAATCTGCTTGGTGGCACGCCCTGTCACCACCGTCATCACTCCAGTTGCCAACGGGTCGAGCGTACCGGCATGGCCTACTTTCAGTTTTTTCAATCCGGTACGGCGTGAAAGTGCACCCCGGATACGCTTCACAACGTCGAACGACGTCCAGCGAAGCGGTTTGTCAACATAAAAAATTTCTCCTTCTACGGGATGAAGCATATATCAATTTTTAGTCTATTGTAAGGTTTGCTCCTGACATGAGCATTACCAAAATCACCACTCCGACAATAATACGGTAATAGCCAAAAAGCTTGAAACCATATTTTGTCACATAGTCCATAAAGAACTTCACGGCCAACACTGCCACCACAAACGCCACAACATTACCGACAATCAGCACTGCAAGGTTGTCCATGATAACAGAAGAACCGAAATCCATATACAACTTAAGCAGCTTATAGCAAGTAGCAGCAAACATTGTAGGCACCGCCAAGAAAAACGAAAATTCAGCAGCATTTTTGCGGCTTAATCGTTGCGACATACCTCCAACAATAGTTGCCATCGAACGCGACACACCTGGAATCATGGAAATACACTGCATCAAACCGATACGGAATGCGCGTTTCTCTGTCAGTTCAGTGCTGTCCGAACCTTTATTGAAAATTCTGTCACAGAAAATCATAAATACACCGCCCACAATAAGCATGATGGCGACAACTTCCACGCTTTCGAGCATGGCATCAATATATTTTTCAAGCAGCAATCCCAACACAGCAGCCGGAATGAACGCTACAAAAAGTTTCCAATAAAAATCATATTTGTGAAGAAAACGCTTCAATGGAGTCGCATTTTCCGGAGCAGGCGTATGGTTCAACCGGAAAAAGCGCTTCCAATAAAGCCATACAACCGACAAAATTGCACCAAACTGGATAATGAACGTAAACGCCTTCACAAAAGGAGTACTTTCAACACCCAGCAAATGCTGTGTAATTATCATGTGACCGGTTGAAGAAACCGGAAGAAATTCTGTAAGTCCCTCTACTACTGCAATAATTACCGATTCAATAACATTCATACGCTACGTCTACTTTTTCTTATATAAAATTGCAAAAAACATCAGCACAAACCCTAAAAAAGAAATTGTCGGCCCGACAGCAATGCGCACGGTGCTGAAAATATCGGGATTGAACGCCTCGTCGCTCGGTTCGCCGCCCATCAGCAGAAAGCCGACTATAATCATTACCACAGAAACCCCCATCAGCAGAAAGTTTGCCTTAGTCAAAGTCTTGGTAGTTTCCGGTTGCTGTCCGGAAACATTGTTGATTTCTTCCATATATAATTTTAAGCTTAAAATGATTATCGTTTAAACAAATCGTCGTAGCTGAGACGGATGTATTTGTCAGCGGCCAAAAAGGCTGCCAAACCGCATATCAGCACACCCAGCACTATCAGTCCTGCAAACACTGCCACAATTTCCAGCGCTGAGAACGAAACAACAAGCGCTTCGTCGATATTCTGAAGGAACAGATAGACACCCAACAGGAAAAGCATCGACACGAATGCGGCAATCAAACCGTTCAGCATATTGCTTATGACAAACGGCCGACGGATAAATCCCGGCTTTGCACCGACAAGTTTCATTGTATGAATCAGGAAACGGCGGGAATACACAGTCAACCGCACCGTATTGTTAATCAGCACGAAAGAGATAAGCATCAGCAACACAGCGATGACAAACAGCACCAATGCCACATTGCTGATATTACGGTTGGCGGCATCCACCTCGCTCTTGTGCATGGCTATTTCGTCGACGAAAGTGATGGTTTTCAACTGCCGTTCAATCACTTGCAGACTGTCAAGATTGGCATATTCGGCCTTTACATACACTTCATACTCGGCATTCAGCGGATTCACACCAAACAGCTCCACCAGATTCTCACCCGTTTCTGCCTGCCAGTTCTGCAACGCAGCTTCCTTCGAAATGAATTTCACATCCGACACGTAAGGCGAAGCCTTCCACATTTTGTCCATCGCCGCCACCTGTTCAGGAGTAGTTTCACTCTGCAAAACCACACTGAAACCTATATTTTCTTTCAGTTCCTTTGAGAATGTATTGGCAAGTATTCCAAGGAACGCAATGATTCCCAAAAGCAGCAACACCAAAGCGACGCTGATTGTCGACGTGAAATTTGACTGAA
>ENA-OVGQ01003731-OVGQ01003731.1-human-gut-metagenome-genome-assembly--contig:-NODE-3731-length-11492-cov-3.770919_pt1 | contig 11492 bp, 10 predicted proteins | sample MGYA00237774_ERZ505427 | MGnify/ENA primary metagenome ERZ505427 (study PRJEB26158, sample SAMN06016404) | human gut metagenome | biome: human gut; feature: ankylosing spondylitis patient; material... | reverse complement strand
GAAGCCGGCAGGGTGGGGGAGCGGTGTCCCGCTATGCGGGAGTAGGGCGGGACCGGCCCTTCGGGACGGGGCGGAACGAAAACGGCAGGACGAATGTCCTGCCGTTTTCGTTGAAAGAACTTCCCGTTACTCCTGTGTGAGCGCCCCGTAGATGACAGCCGTCTGGCTGCTGTTCGTGGCACGCAGCTGCCCCATCGTATAGACGTCGTATGCTACGTTCGTCCATTCGATCTTGAAGGTCTTGTTTTTGAGGAACTCGGTCAGGTTGTAGACACTGCCGTCGTTGAAACTTTCGGCAGTGCTGTCCATCGAGAGCGTCGAACCGTCGATGGTGAAGCTGTCTTCCGCCTGGTTGAAGGTGATCTGGTAGGTATACCGCACCTCCTGCCCGATGCCGCCGATCACCGGAGCGACCGTCAGCTGCGAGTTGCCCTCCGTATCCAGCCCGAAATAGAGGTTGATGTGCGAGAAGGAGGCGATGCCCGACGTGAGCAGCAACTTCATCTGGAAGATGTTGTGCATGAGATAGCCCAGATAGTTCTCGGATTCGTTCGTGCTGGGGAACATGCCGTCCTCCACGCGCAGGATCGTGTAGTACTTTTCGACGCCGAAGCAGGCTTCCATGCCGATATTGGCCTTGCTCTTGGCCTGTATGAGGATCGGAGTGTCGCTGTCGGTGGTGAAATTGTCCGTGTCGGCATGGTAGTTCAGCCCTTTGATCTCCACGCCGTTGATCGTAACGGGAGTGTCGAATACGAGGTCTTTCGTGACGATGTCCGTATGCGTCTCGACCGCTTCGATCTGCGTGACGTTCCCTACTTTGTAGAGGAACATGACCGTGCGGGTGCTGAGTTTCACGTCGACGGTCAGTCCGTTGACGTCCATGTAGCAGAAGAGGTTCTGCTTGTAGGAGGGCGCATTGCGCAGCGCCTCCTGCAACTGACCCTGCTTCACGGCCTGCATCTCGGCCTCCGTGGCACGTGTCAGCGTGGCCTTGATGCGGTTGATGCGGCCCGTCATGGTGAACACGTCGTCCGTCACCTCGTCGATCTCGAATTCGAAATCGGTTTTCAGTCCCAGGTTGCCCGTACCGCCGCTGATCGCATCGTTGGGGTCGCTGATGATGTGGAGGTAGTTGTAGGTGTCGAACGTGAGCACCGGACGCTGGTAGGCGTGGAACATGTAGGTCGACGTGCGCGGGATGCCGTTGAGTTCCGGATAGTCGAGGTTGTCGGTGAACATCGTTACCATGTTGTTGTCGGCGAAATCCATCCAGAAACGGTAGAATCCCTTGCTGGTCTCGATGTCGGCGAACCAGCCGAATTCGGCTCCGGCGAGCTGTGCCTGATAGCCCTTCATGGCGGAGTCCACGCGAACGTCGACACTGTCGTCCATCGTAACCGTACTTTCGTTACAAGCCGTATGAACGGCCGCGGAAGCCAGCAGAATGAGTATGCTGATATATTTTCTCATAGTATCTTGTCGTTTTCTTACTTGTTAAAATCCGGACGTTCGCTATTTCGTGGGAGGATTGGAAACGACCTTTTCGATGGCTTCGCGGAAATAGGTCTCCAAGCCCTTTTCGCCCGAAGTCTCGTTATCGAAGAACTCGATGTTCCACGTCTCCTTGAAATAGCTTTCGACGATGGCCAGCTTCGCTTCCAGATCGGCTTTCGCGTTGGGATTCTCGATCGATTTCTCCGCTTCGGCCAGCACGGTATCCTTGAACCAGTCGTAGCCGAAGACCAGAATGCCCGAAACCATCTCGGCGAAATCCTCGTCCTTGTTCAGCATCGCGTAGTTGGTGATGAATCCCAGATGACGGGCCTCGGAATCGTTGAGCAGCGTCCAGTTGGAGTTGTACCGGCCCGTCGAGATCTCCTGATATTTCTTGTCGAAGAGCTTGGTCTGGTGGAGAATGTGCGTGAACTCGTGGACGATCGTGTGGAGCGATTCTTTGAGCTCGTTCTCATCCGAAGCGTCGAAATTATTGACGTTCAGGAGCAGAATCTTGCGTCCTCCCTCGGCCTGTCCCAACTTGTAGGAACCGTTCTGGTATTCGGGGCTGCCGACCAGCACGATTTTCTTCGGGGCGACCTCTTTGAGGAAGTCCTGGCTGTTGCCCGTAGCCTGGATATACGGTTCGAACCATACGTCGCGCAGGGCGGCCATCATCGGCTGTACGGCGTCGAACTCGACGGGAACCAGCTGTACCTCCGACAGGCTGCTGTAAGCCTGCGCAGCGTCCCAGCGGTATACGACGTCGATGTTGTAGGGCAGCGTGTAGTTCTGGTACAGCCATTTGTCCAGTTCGTTCTCGGCGTACTTCTCCCCGCCCAGTCCGGGGATGTAGAGATCGTCGGCTATCTTCTCTCTGAGGACCCGACTTACATAACCAACCACAACAATGCCCGCAGCCTGATCTGCAAGCTCGACCGTGACGAGCTGCTTCAGGAGCTGGTCAAGCATTATCTGTTCTCATAACCGCAAACGATCCCCCGGCAGCGCCTGTAACGGCGCTGCCGGTTTTTCTTTGATACACCGGCGCCCAAGGCGTTCCTTTGACACAAAGGGACGCTCAGGTGCGTACAGATCCGCGCTGTTTGCCAAAAAGCGATTCCGGGATTGCATTTCCTATGGAAAAATGGTAAAATACCAAGATAGAATAAATTGGAGAGGTATCCGCGTGTATCTGAAATCATTGGAGATCCAGGGCTTCAAGTCCTTCCCGGACAGGACGCTTTTGCAGTTCGGCAGCGACTGCACCGCCATCGTCGGGCCGAACGGCAGCGGAAAATCGAATATTTCCGACGCCATCAGCTGGGTGCTTGGCGAGCAGAGCACCCGCGCGCTGCGCGGCGCGAAGATGGAGGACGTGATCTTCGGCGGCACGGCCAAGCGCCCTGCCGTCGGCTACGCCGAGGCGACGCTCGTGCTTGACAATTCCGACGCCAGCCTTCGCATTGAGACACCCGAGGTCATGATCACCCGCCGCTATTTCCGCTCCGGTGAGAGCGAATACTATATAAATAAGCAGCTTGCCCGCCTCAAGGACATCAACGAGCTGTTCATGGACACCGGCCTTGGCCGCGAGGGCTATTCCAACATTGGACAGGGCCGCATTGACGAGATCCTTGCGCTCAAGTCGACCGACCGGCGTGAAATTTTTGAAGAGGCTGCAGGCATCTCCAAATTCCGCCACCGCAAGGAGGAAACAGAGCGCCGTCTAGCCAACACCGAGGACAATCTGCTGCGCATCGGCGATAAGATCTCCGAGCTGGAGCTTCAGGTCGGCCCGCTGCGGGAGCAGGCGGAGAAGGCGCAGAAATATCTGACCTTCCGCACCGAGCTCAAGGGTCTTGAGGTCACGGTCTGGCTGGAAAATCTCAAAAAAATCGCCGAAAGCGCCCGCAAGGCCGAGACGGATTACGCCTCCGCCGCTTTCATCCTCGAACAGGCGCACGACGAGCTGACCGCGCTCTACAGCAAGGCCGAGCAGCTCAGCCTGCAATACAACCACCAGACGCTTCAGCTCGACCAGCAGCGCGAGCACATCAGCCAGATGGAGGCCGAACGCCAGCAGGCACAGAACGAAATTACGCTCCTGCGCGCGGAGATCCAGCACCACCAGACGAACATCGACCGCATCCGGCAGGAACTGCAGGATCAGCAGACGCGAAGCGGCGGCATTGCGGGCCAGATCGAGGCCGAGCGGCAGAAGATCGAAGAAAATACCCGCGCGCTGGCCGCTGCAAATGACTCCCTTGCTGCCGTTCAGCAGGAGGCGCAGGCTCTCGCAGAGCAGACCGGCGAAGCCGGACAGCAGCTCGTTTCCCTCCGTGCCCAGCAGGCGCTTTTGCAGTCGCAGAGCGCCTCCGTGACTGCGCAGATCGCGTCCATGGAGGCCTCCATGGAGGAGGTCCTTGCCCGCAGACAGACGCTGGAGGAGGACCGGACTGCCGCAAAGGCCCGGCAGGAGCAGATCGCGGCGCAGCAGCTCGCCTGCAAAAAAAGTCTTGAACAAGCGCAGGACGACGCGCAGAGCGCGAAAAATACCATCGCGGGCTATGAGCTTCGCCTGAAAGCGCGTCAGGACAAGCGCGACGGCCTGCAAAGGCAGCTGAACGCCGCCGGCGTCCAGCTCGATACGCTTGATTCGAAGATCCGTATGCTCCGTGAGATGGAGCGCGAATACGAGGGCTTTTCCAAGGCCGTCCGCCTTGTCATGCAGGACGCGGCAGCCGGAAAGCTTCGCGGCATCCACGGCCCGGTTTCCAAGCTCATCCGCGTGGAAGACCGCTATACCACCGCCATCGAGACGGCGCTCGGCGCCGCCATGCAGAACATTGTCGTCTCCTCCGAGGAGGACGGCAAGACCGCCATCCAGATGCTCAAGCGCCGCGACGGCGGCCGCGCGACCTTCCTTCCGCTCACCGCGATCAAGCCGCAAAGCCTGCAGGATACCGTCTGCCAGCGGCAGCCGGGCTTTATCTCCGTCGCCTCCGGCCTCGTCTCATGCGACGAGCGGTACCGCGCCGTGATTGAAAACGCCCTTGGCCGCACCGTGATCTGCGACACGCTGGATAACGCCGTGCGCATGGCGCGTGCTTGCGGCAGCCGCGTGCGAATCGTCACGCTCGACGGGCAGGTCATGAACGCGGGCGGCAGTATGACCGGCGGCTCTGCCGCAAAGAGCGCGGGCGTTCTGACGCGCGCGAACACGCTTGCAAAGCTGGCCGAGGAACGGAACGCACTCGCGCAAAGCCTTGAATCGCTCAAGGCGCAGACGGCCGAGGCCGCTTCCTCCGCCGCGAAGACCGAATTTGAGCTTACTGCCGTCCGCAGCCAGCTCCGCGAGGCGGAAGACGAGGTGCTGCGCCGCACGGAGGAGCACAAGCAGGTGCAGCTTCTGGCCGCTGCGGTCACGGAAAATCTGGAAAACATCGAAAAGGAGCTTGCCCACCTGACCAGCCGCACCGGCGGCGAGGAGGGAAAGCTGCAGGCACTCAAGGCCCAGCTGCAGCAGCAGACTGCCGCGCAGGACGCGCTGCACGCGCGGGAGACGGAGCTGACCGGCAGGCAGACCGCCCTGACCGAGCAGCAGCAGCAGCTCACGGACCAGATCACCGCCCTGCGCATGGACGCGGCCTCCATCGAGACGGCGCGCGCAGCCTCCGAGAACACCATCGCCCAGCTGCAGGCGCTCAGCGAGGCCATGCAGGGCGACGTGACGCAGAAAACAGGGCTGATCCACGAATACGAATTACAGATCTCTGCGCTCGAAGGGCAGATTCAGGAGAAGGAGGACGGCCTGACGGCCTCCGGCACACAGCTTGATTTGGCTCGGCAGACACTGAAGGAGGCCGTTGACGAGCGTGCCCAGCTCGAGGCCCGCCGCAGCCAGACCGAAAAGCAGGCGCAGGAGAAAAACCAGTCCATTTTGCAGCTCGAACGCGAAACGGCCCGTCTCGAACAGAAAAAGGCCACCAGCGAGCTTGAGGAAAAGCAGATCGTCGATAAGCTCTGGGATTCCTACGAGCTGACCCCCGGTACGGCAGAAAAGGAAACTGTCGAGATTGAAAATCTCACGGCAGCCAACAAGCGCATTACCGAGGTGCGCCGGAAAATTTCTGCCCTCGGCACGCCGAATCTCGGCGCGATCGACGAATACGCCCGCGTGTCCGAGCGCTATAAATATCTGGCCGCCCAGCGCGACGACGTGCAGCACGCGAAGTCCGAGCTTGAAAACATCGTCGCCTCCATCACGACGGAAATGACCGAAATTTTTGTCCGGGAATTTGCCCGTATTGATGAATATTTCGGCAAAACGTTCGAAGAAATGTTTGGCGGAGGAAAAGCCTCGCTCATACTGGAGGACAAGTCCGCGCCGCTCGAATGCGGCATTGAGATCCGCGTCCAGCCGCCCGGAAAGCAGGTCAAGACCATCACGCTTCTCTCCGGCGGCGAAAAGGCGTTTGTGGCCATCGCGCTCTATTTTGCCATCTTAAAGGTACGCCCCACACCGTTCTGCATGCTTGACGAGATCGATGCCGCGCTGGACGACCGCAACGTCGAGCGTTTTGCAAATTATCTGCACACGCTCAGCGACAAGACCCAGTTCATCGTCATCACCCACCGCCGCGGCACCATGGAGGCCGCCGACGTGCTCTACGGCGTGACCATGCAGGAGCAGGGCGTGTCCAAGATCCTCCGCCTGAGCCTCGACGAGCTTGCAAAACAGCTGGGGGTTACGAACTGATAAAAACGCAGTAGATTTGTAGCTTTCCAGCGGGCCGATGTGGGCATCGGCCCCTACAGGGTACTGCGCAAATACCCGGAATATCATCCAGAAAGGATATCAAATACATGGGATTTTTTGAAAAACTCAAGCAGGGACTGAGCAAGACGGCCAGTTCCATCAGCAGCGTCTTTACCGCCAGTGAGCTGGACGACGAGTTCTATGACGATCTTGAGGAAAGCCTCATTGTCTCTGACCTCGGTATGGACACGACGGAGGCCGTTATGGATCGTCTGCGCCAGACCGCGAAGGAGCAGCGCATCAAGACCGTCGACGAGGCCAAGCTTGCCCTGCGCGGCATTCTCGCCGATATGCTGAACGTCGGCGATCCGGCCCTGAAGCTGGATACAAAGCCGTCGGTCATTCTCGTCATCGGAGTCAACGGCGTCGGCAAAACGACAACCATTGGTAAGCTTGCCCACCAGCTGCACGATCAGGGCAAGAAGGTCCTGCTGTGCGCGGGCGACACGTTCCGCGCCGCGGCAGCCGATCAGCTTGAGATCTGGTCGGAGCGTGCGCACTGCGACATCATCCGCCAGCACGAGGGCGCGGACCCCGCCTCCGTCGTTTTTGACGCCATCGCGGCGGCAAGAGCGCGCGGCAGCGACGTCATCATCTGCGACACCGCAGGCCGCCTGCACAACAAGCAGAACCTCATGAACGAATTAAATAAGATCTCCCGCATTCTTGACCGTGAGCTTCCCGGCGCCAGCAAGGAGGTCCTGCTCGTCCTCGACGGCACGACCGGCCAGAACGGCCTGCTTCAGGCCAGGCAGTTCCAGGAATGTGCGGGCGTTACCGGCATGGTTCTCACGAAGCTGGACGGCACGGCCAAGGGCGGCGTGGTCATTGCGGTCGCGCAGGCGCTGCATATCCCGGTCAAGTTCATCGGCGTCGGCGAGCAGATCGACGATCTGATGCCCTTCGACGCGAAGAGTTTTGCGGAGGCGCTGATATGAAGGTGATCTTAGCCAGCCAGAACCAGCACAAGCTGGTCGAGCTTTCCACGATCTTATCCCAGCTCGGCTTTGAGATCGCGCTGGAATCGGAATACGGGCTGCACGTGGACGTCGATGAGACGGGCACGACGTTTGAAGAAAACTCGCTTTTGAAGGCGGAGGCCGTCATGAAGGCCAGCGGTATGCCCGTTCTGGCCGATGATTCCGGCCTCATGGTGGACGCGCTGGACGGCGCGCCGGGCGTGTACTCCGCCCGCTACGGCCATAAAAGCTTCGACGCGGAGCGCATTGCCTATCTGCTTGAAAATCTGAAGGACGTTCCGGCGGAGCGGCGCACGGCGAAATTCGTCTGCGTCATTACCTGCCTCTGGCCGGACGGCCGGAGGATCGTCGCGCGCGGCGAATGCCCCGGACAAATTCTGTTCGCGCCCAAGGGCACGGGCGGCTTCGGCTACGACCCGGTATTTTACCTGCCGGAGCTTGAAAAGACCTATGCCGAGCTTGCGCCTGAGGAGAAAAACGCCATTTCCCACCGTGCGCGGGCGCTTCAGGCATTTTGCAGAATCTATCGGGAGGAATTTGAACATGATGACAAGTAAGGAACGCGCCGAGCTTCGCGCGCAGGCCAATCCGCTGGACGTGACGCTCATCGTCGGCAAGGGCGGTATTTCCGACACGCTGCTGGACGAGGCTGTCGTCCTGCTTGACAGCCACGAGCTGGTCAAGGGCCGCGTGCTCGAAGCCTCCGGACTCACGGCCCGGGAGGCCTCTGACGCCATCTGAGAGGCGCTTGGCGCCGAGGGCGTCGCCTGCGTCGGCACAAAGTTTGTGATCTGGCGCAAGTCCGAAAAGGTGGAGCAGGAGAAGAAAAAGGCCGCCGCGAAAAAGCCGGCCAAAAAAGTCTCCGGCAACTATAACCCCGTCAAGGCAGGGCTTCGCGCCCGCAAGCAGGCAGCCGAGCAGCAGCGGAAGCAGCGCAAGCAGTACTTCCACGATAAGGCAGTCTCCGCCGCCATCGAGCGCAGCCGCCAGCAGAAGGAAGAGCAGTAAAAAAGAACACCGACAGGGGAGGGGCGCAGCATGGCAAGGATCGGCATTTACGGCGGCAGCTTCAATCCGCCGCATCTGGGGCATATTTTCGCCGCGCGTAAGGCGCGGCAGCTGCTGGGACTGGACAAAATTCTCTTGATCCCCGCAGCCATCCCGCCGCACAAGGCCGTGGCCGAAGGCTCGCCGGACGGCGAAACGCGCTTCGCGCTCACGCAGCTTGCCATAGCTGGAGAAACCGGCATGGAGGTCAGCCGCATCGAGCTTGACCGGCCCGGCCCGAGCTATACCGTGGATACGCTGCGCAAGCTTCGGGAATGCTATCCGCAGGATGAGCTGTATCTGCTGATGGGGACCGACATGTTCCTCTCCTTCTTCCAGTGGCGCGAGCCGGAGGCCATTGCAGCGCTGGCCGTGCCCGTCTGCATGGCCCGCGTGCGTGCCGATGCAGCACTTTCTGCGCAGCTGCTGGCCCAGCAGGAAAAAATGGAGGCCGTATTCGGCGTCCGGCCCATCGTTCTGCAGAACGACTGTCTGGAAATTTCGTCGACCGAGGCCCGCCGGCTCCTGTTTTTCGGCATTGCGGACGAGGTCCTGCACCCGGACGTGCTGGCCATGATCGAAAGGGAGAGGCTCTACGGCGTGGGCGGCGCATATCACGCGCTGCCGTTTGCGGATCTGCGCCGCGTCAGCCTTTCTCTGCACAAGGAAAAGCGCCGCGCCCACGCGCAGGGCGTGTCCGATACCGCCGTGCTGCTGGCAAAAAAATACGGCGCGGATGAGACGGACGCTGCCCGTGCCGGGATCCTGCACGATATTACCAAGGCGCTCTCTCCTGCGCAGCAGCAAAAGCTGGTCGATCATTGGAAGCTGCCGGTATCGCCATTCGAATACGCGCAGGCGAAGCTGCTCCACGCCAAGACCGGCGCGGCGGCTGCCGCACGTATTTTCGGTGAGAACAATGCCGTCGTCTCCGCCATCGACTATCATACGACCGGCAGAGCGCATATGACCCTGCTGGAAAAGATCATCTACATTGCAGACTATATGGAGCCGAACCGCGATTTTCCGGGCGTTGACCGCCTGCGGGAGGCTGTCTGGCGCGATCTGGACGAGGGCGTGCTGCTCGGCATCGACATGACGCTGGAGCAGCTTGCCCAAAAGGGTCAGCCCGCCTGCGCCGATTCCCTTGCGGCCAGAGACTGGCTCATCCAAACCCGAAAGGAACCCTGAATGAAGCTATTTGGCAATCGCCGCCGTGCGGCGCATACAAAAAAGTCCGCGCTGTCGCGCGGTACACGCACGGCGCTGATCGCGGCGGTGATCGTGCTGGCAGTCGCCGGAAGCGCGTTTGCGGCGTGGAAGCTGCTGGTGAAGCCGGTGGAGCGTCCGGCGCTCTCCGAGCCGGAGCCGGAGCCTCCCGCCGAGGAAGAAGCGCCGGAGCCGTCCGCCGTTCCAGTCACACCGCAGGAGCTTGAGCCGGAGCAGCAGCCGGAGGAGGACGTGCCCACCGAGCAGCCCAAGGCGCTGCGCGACGGCGTGTATAACATTCTCATCTGCGGCACCGACGGCGATGGCTACCGCACCGACACCATCATCGTCGCCCATCTGGATGCGAACACGCACACGGTCGCGCTTCTGTCTATCCCGCGCGATACCCCGGTCGCGACCGGGGGCGGGGGACTTATGAAGATCAACTCGGTTTACGCGGGCGGCGGTGCGGACGGCATGGAACGGCTTGCCTCGCGCCTGCACAGCCTGCTCGGCTTTCCGGTCGACGGCTATGTGCTCGTCGATCTGGAGGCGTTCAAGAAGACCGTTGACCTTGTCGGCGGCGTCGACTTTGACGTGCCGCAGGACATGGACTATGAGGATGCGTCGCAGGATCTGTATATCCACCTGAAGAAGGGGCCGCAGCATCTGGACGGTGAGCAGGCCATGGGCCTTGTCCGCTTCCGCAAGGGCTATGCCTCGCAGGATATCCAGCGCACGCAGGTACAGCAGCAGTTTCTGAAGGCGCTGGCAAAGCAGTGCCTGTCCGTCAGCAGCCTGACAAAAATCGGAGAGTTTGCAGACATTTTTGCCGAATATGTCACCACGAGCCTCACAACCGGCAATATGGTCTGGTTCGGCAAGGAGCTGCTGGCCTGCGATTTTGATACCATGCAGTGCTGCACCGCAGAGGGCGAGGGCGCGATGATCAACGGCGCGGCCTATTATCCCCTCTACGCCGGTCGGCTGCTGGAAACAGTCAACGCCTGCTTCAGTCCCTATGACGCGCCGATCGCCTCCGGCACGCTGAATGTCGTCACGCCCGAACAGGCGTATGCGTATCAGAAAGCCCCTGACCCGGAGCCGGAAGCGCCGGAGGAACCGGAGCAGACGGACGAACCGCAGGATGCCCCGGAAGAGCCGGGAGATCCAGAAGATCCGGATGAGCCGCAGGAACCCGGCGCATCCGAGCCTACAGAAGACCCCTTCCCGGACGGTACGGTCTGGGAGGATCCCGATACAGATCAGAAAGGAACATAAAAACCATGCTCAGTGCAAAAGAAGTGGCCGCGCTCGCGGCAAAGGCGCTCGACGCCAAAATGGGCGAGGATATCCGCCTCATCGGCATCACCGACATTTCGACCCTCGCCGACTTTTTTCTAATCTGCACCGCCACCAGCTCCACCCACGTCAAGACGCTCTGCGACGCGGTCGAAGAGGCGATGGACGAGGCGGGCGAGCCGATGCTCTCCCGCGAGGGCCATCGCGGCGGCACGTGGGTGCTCATGGACTTCGGCAGCCTTGTCGTGCACGTCTTTACGGCTGAGGCCAGAAAGTTCTATGACCTCGAACGCCTCTGGCAGGACGGACATCAGGTGAATCTGGCTGCCGTTTTGGGCGAAAACGCTTGACAAACGGCGCAAAAAAACGTACAATGACCCGGTAAAAGGCAGAGAAGGGGAATGCCCCGCGCGATTTTTTTCAGGGACCCGGCGGCTGGTGTGAGCCGGGAAAATCAACCGGACGTCTCTCACCCCTGAGCCGCCGCCCCGAAGGCAGTAAGGACGGACGCATGGCCGCGTTAAAGGCCGCTTGAGGGCTGCTTGAAAAAGCAGCTGAATCAGGGTGGTACCGCGTATTTTACGCCCCTGACCGTATGGTCAGGGGCGTTTTATCATGAAAATAATTACGAGACA
>ENA-OVGQ01003726-OVGQ01003726.1-human-gut-metagenome-genome-assembly--contig:-NODE-3726-length-11505-cov-7.791441_pt1 | contig 11505 bp, 10 predicted proteins | sample MGYA00237774_ERZ505427 | MGnify/ENA primary metagenome ERZ505427 (study PRJEB26158, sample SAMN06016404) | human gut metagenome | biome: human gut; feature: ankylosing spondylitis patient; material... | reverse complement strand
CACCGTACTGAGCCCCATAAGCGCAAAGCTGCCTATCATGGCATGCAGAAGCAGCAGTACTATTATGAGCTTTGCAAGCCTTCCGTTCCATTTTCTCACTGCAGACACCACCCTTCATCAGGCGCAGCATGGCTGCAGTATGCCGGCGCGCCGTTATACCCGGCCGTGCCGACCGCTCCCTCTGCCTTTTCAGACTCATCATCATCCTTAGTCGCACCCGTCAGCGCGTCAATGAGCGAAAAATCAGGATCAAAGCTTATCTTGTTCAGGAGCGTCCCAAATGACGCTATTATCAGCACCGTAACAAGCGCTATGATCAATCTCCTCTTCATCTGATCGTCTATCCCTCCAATAATAAATACTTCATCTTTTGCTGCTTTTCTTACCATTATATAATATATACATTTACACCGTTGTACAAATTACTTTTATGATACGGCTGCTTAATTCAGCCGCGCGCCGGGCGCGCGCAAAGGCTCCCGCCGGTGTGGGCGTAAAAACGGCATAGCCGATGGTTGCGACTATGCCGATATTTTACAGGATTATAAATCCCTTATTGAGTTACCTTTTTGTCAGCGTACTTTTTACAGTATTCATATCTTAAAGATAATATCCGGCATTGCCGTTGCTATGCAGCAGCATTTGAGCCGTACAGGTACCTTACCATTATCTGAGCCAGCTCAGCGCGGGTAAGCACGCCTGAAGGGTCTAGCTTATCGCCTGTTTTTCCTGTTATAACGCCATTTTTGACAGCCCATGCAAATGCATCCGACGCGTATGACGCGATATCCTGATCATCACCGAAGCTGCTGACATCAGCTTCAGCAGCAGGCGAGCCTGACGCTCTCCATAATACAGTTACAAACTCCTGACGTGTTATGAAACGAGTCGGTTCAAATCTTCCGACGCCTGTGCCGTTAATTATGCCCTTGTCTTCTGCCCAGCTCACAGCCTCTGTATAGTACTTTCCGGTTGGTACATCGTTAAATGGCGATACTTCTCTTACATACGGCACACCCGCATTTCTGCCAAAGTTTTTTGAAGATTTTCAGAGGGTGAAGCCCTCCGCAAAAGAGGGTTTGGGAAACTTCCCAACAAGCAAAATCCCCGTCCGGCGCGTCAGCGTCGCAACGGGGATTTACGGAAGTGGGTACCCGCTTCCTATGCTTGCTATTCAAGTTTTTAGTTCTTCTGTACTTCGATACGGTAGTTGACGTATTTTCCGCCAGTGTCAGCCAGAACGATAGTTCCGTCGTAGGTCTTGCCTGTTTTCGGGGAGTAGAGCTTCTTTACATTTGCCTTGCCGGATTTAAGGAGCGCGGCGGCAATCTTCGCGGAAAAAGCGGTCTTGCGTTCCTCGAAAAAGCGGTCGTTCTTCCACATGACAAAGGCACATTCTTTGTTGCTGCAATAATAGTTTTTCTTCCCCTCATGGACGGGGGAACCGCAACGGGGGCATTTGCCGACAGAGGGCTTTTCCTCCCGGAACAAATCCTTTTTCCCGTCAAGTGCTGCGGCGTGTGTCCGCACAAGCTCCCGCGCCATAGCTTCAATGCCGGACAGAAATTCGCCGGGGTCTGCGGCTCCCTTTGCTATCTGCGTCAGATTGTTTTCCCATTCTGCGGTAAGCTGCGGGGAAGTGAGCATATCCGGCAAGATTGATACAAGGGCGGCTCCATTCTGCGTGGGGATAAGCTGCTTGCCTTTGCGCTCTGCAAAGCCGCCCTTTACCAGTTTTTCAATGACGGCGGCGCGGGTGGCGGGAGTGCCAAGCCCCCGGCGTTCCGCGTCCGGGTCGGTGTCCCCGTTCCCGGCGCGTTCCATAGCCGACAAAAGGCTTGCTTCGCTGTGGGGCTTCGGCGGCGTTGTGATATGCTCCGTTACTTTTGCGGCGGGGTTAGGAAAGCCCTGTCCCTCGGAAAGCTCCGGCAGCGTCACGTCTGCATTTTCCCCGTCCTCCGCTTCGGGCTTATCTTTCAGCGTCGCCCGGTATCTGCGTTCCATCTCTTTCCAACCGTCAGAAATAACAGTCTTTCCCCGCACCGTAAACTCCGTATCGGCGCATGAGAAAACCGCCGTAACCGCTTCAAAGATATGCGGCTCGGCGGTGGCAAGGAGCAGACGCGCCCCCGCAAGGGTGAGGATATTTCTCTCGCTTTCCGGCAGCGCGTCCGGGTCAGCCTTTGCAAGCTCCATAGTGGGAATGATTGCGTGGTGGTCTGATACTTTTTTACTGTCTGTTACCTTTGCAACCTCCGGCGTGAAGTCCGCGCCCGCCATAAAGGGGAGCTTTTCGCAAAGCAGCGCGATAATGCCCGCTGCGGTGCCGCCCATGTCGTCAGTAAGAAAGCTGCTGTCCGTCCTCGGATAGGTAAGCAGTCTTTTTTCATAAAGGGCTTGTGCAAGGTCAAGGGTCTGTTTCGCGGTGTAGCCGAAAATGCGGTTCGCTTCCCGCTGCAAAGAGGTAAGGTCAAAGAGCTTCGGCGGGGCTGCGGTTTTCTTCTCTCTGGTAAGGGAAACGCATACCGCCGTTTCTGTTTCGCAAGCCCCTTTCAGCGCGTCGGCTTCTGCCTTGTCTGAAATCCTTTCGCTTGCCGCTTCCGCGCCGGATAAATCAAGGCGAACATGATAATATTTTTCTTTCTGGAAATGGGAGATAGCCGCGTCCCGGTCGGTGAGCATTTTTAAGGTCGGGGTCTGGACGCGCCCCACGTTCAAGGTCTTTCCATACAGGCAGGAGAAAAGCCGGGTGGCGTTAATGCCGATAAGCCAGTCAGCCTTTGCGCGGCAGAGGGCAGACGCAAAGAGCGCGTCGTAGTCCCGCCCGTCTTTGAGGGAAGCAAAGCCCGCCTTAATCGCCCCGTCCTCCATTGAGGAAATCCACAAGCGGCGCATGGGCTTCTTGCAGCCCGCCGCTTCGTAGACAAAGCGGAAAATCAATTCTCCCTCGCGCCCCGCGTCGCAGGCGTTCACCACTTCGGAAACGTCGGCGCGGTGCATAAGCTCTTTTAAGGTCTTGAATTGCTTCCCCTTGTCCGGGTCAACGGCGTACTGCCATTCCTCCGGCAGAATGGGTAAGCTGTCAAAACTCCATTTTTTATATTGCTCCCCGTAGGCGGCAGCTTCCGCAAGCTGTACCAAATGCCCGACGCACCATGAAATGAGGTAGCCGACGCCCTCGATATATCCGTCTTTCTTTTCCTTAACGCCAAGCGCGGCGGCGATAGTCTGCGCCACGCTCGGCTTTTCTGCAATCACAAGTCTAAGTGCCATGAAAAAATCCTCCTTTCAGCGTTCCGGCGCGGTGTGCTTCTTCTCCTGTGCCTGTTTCAGACAATAGCCGATACAGGGGGATTGCGCCTTATAAGGGCAGCGCACACACGCCGGGGATTTTGGAACGGGCGGCGCACTGTCACGCCGCCCGGTGGGTCTTTGTACCATCATTTTTTCCAAAGGATTTTCGGTGAAAAGCCTCATGCTTCCTCGTCCTCCTGTTCTTCATCAGAAAGCCCGTCCCCCTCGTCCTCGTCGTAATCGTCAAAATCGAAATCTTCAAGGTCGGTGTCGCCCTTGACGTTCTGCTTTGGCTTCATAAACTTAAAATAATAGAACGCGCCCCCGCCGCCAAGAAGTGCCACGACAAGGAAAAGCACAAGCCCGCCTGTATTGCCTTTCTCTTTGGGCTGCTCTGTTGGTTTCTCGGTTTCCGGCTCCGCTTCCTTGCCACTGCAAGCGGTCATGTTGTCCTTGCAGACAGGGCAGCTCACATTTACCTTTCCGGCTTCGCATTTATCGGTGCAACTGCAAACGGCGGGCGGGGCTGCTTCGGTGCTTCCGTCCTCCATAAGTGCTAAGAGGTCGGCTTCGTCCACTTGATTAAGGAAATGTACGGTGTCCTCGCCCTCGTCGTCCCGGTCAATGAGGATATAAAAGTAATTGCCGTTTTTGGTCGTTACGGTGATAAGCTGCTTGTTGCCGCCGAAATCGTCTACAAGGGTCGCGTTCCCGTCCGGGGTAAGGGGTTCTTCCTTTTGGGGTTCCTCGTAGACAACGCCGCTGTCGTTGGTGTCGTCCTCTCCCTCCGGGGTCTGTGCAAAAGCGGTGACGGAAAAGCCGCCCATAAGTACAAGGGCGGCGCAAAGTGCGGTCAAGGTTCTAAGGATTTTCTTATTCATTCTCGGTGTCCTCCATTTCTTCGGTGTCATGGTCTGCGGGTTCTGCGGGGTAGCCCGGCGCGGCTTCCATGCCCGGAATACCGCCCCCGGAAAGCATAGCGGAAAGCTCATGCGGGGAAAGGCGCATGGAGCGCACAAGCTGTACGATTTGCAGGTTTTCCGCTTCGGTTTTCTGCGCTTCAAGCCCCCTTAATTTGTTCTGGTACTCGGTGATTTTCTCGCGGGTCTTTGCAATCTCCCTGTCGATACGTTCAATTTTGTTCATAGCCATAAATAAATTTCTCCTTTCTTTGCTCAAAAATATGTTAATTCCAGTTCATCAGCCCATAGCCTTTGATACAGGAGTAATTGACGGGGTAGCTCTTTATCTTGCAGGCGTCGCCGGAATTGCCCTCGACGGTATAGACGCGCTCCCCGTCCGTTCCGATAACAAGCCCCACATGGTCTGCGCTCCCGTCCCCGTCCCAGTCGAAAAAGATAGCGTCGCCGGGGGCGATATTCTCATAGCCCCTCGCGCCCCATTGCCCGCGTGACTGGAACCAGGGTACGCCCTGTGACTGGCACCCGGCAAAGCGCGGCTCGCTCTTTCCGGCTTGATTGTAGCACCATGAAACGAAACAGGCGCACCATTCCACGCGGCTGTTAAATCCGTACCAGCTCCAAAAGGGTCGCCCGCCCACGTTGCCGACTTGCCGCTTTGCAAGGTCTACAACGGCGGTGTTGCCGGGGCGTGTGCCGTTTACAAGCTGTACGCCGCTTAAATCCTCGGACGCGCCCATATCGGGGGAGCCGCCGCCGAAAATCAGCGGTTTGTTTCCGCTTGTTTCCAGATAGACGCGGTACATTTCAAGCTGCTGTGGCGTTAGAAGTTCCTCCGCAATCTCGGAAATGGGCTTGTTCGTCAGCTTCACATTAAGGATATGGTACTCGTAGGGTACTTCCTCGGTGGTCGTTTCCCCTGTTTCCGGGTCGGTGCTTGTTTCTGTGCGGTAGCGGATTTCCGTTTCTTCCGTCAGCGTCAAGGTGTACTGCATGGCAAAGACGCGGTTTAGTTCTGCCTGTGCGCTCTGCGGGGTGTAGGTCTGTAAAAGGGCGGTGAGGTAGGACGCTAACTCATGGGGGTTATGCCCGATACTGTCAAGGTCATAGCGGTATTCGTCATAGCCGGGGTGGGTGCTTTCGATATTGTCAATCTGCTGCTGAAGCTCGTTTTCCTTTGCGGCGTAATTGTTCTCCGTCGCCACAAGGTCGCTGTCCTCCGACGTGTAGGAAGTCCCAAGTATGCCGTTCATCAAGCCGGAGAACATGGAGCCGCAAGAGGAAAGCCCCGCCGATACCATGATGAATAAGAGCAGCGCGGCAACGGCGATACATACGCCCGCCGGGTGCCGCCCTACAAAAGCGATTGCCCGTTTGGTTTCCTCGGCGGTTTTCTTTGCCGCTTTCCTTGTATTCTCCGCTGCCTTTTTTGCTGTGGCTGCGCCCCCTTTTTTCGCTGCCTTTGCATACTGCCGCTTGATTTGCTGCTTCTGCATGAAGCGGGAAAGGGGATTGCTCGCAATCTGCGGATTGTCATGTAAGGCTTTGTGGTACTGGAAATCCACATTTGCCTTGAACGCCGCTTTCTCTGCCTTTGCCGCCGCCCGGTAGGGTTTCAGCTTGTGGCTGCGGTAGCCCTCCTTGACTTTCCTCGCCCCGTACTTTGCGCCGCGCTCTGCCAGTTCTTCGGATTTGTGCGCCCCCTCAACGCCGGAATTGTCCTTTTCAACGGAATGTATCTTGTTGTGGACGAAAATACCCGCTTCCTGTGCGGGGCGGGATAGCGGGTTATTGTGGGGCTTATTCTTTCCTATGGGCTTTTCCCGTTCCTCAAAGCGTAGGCGGGTCTTGCCTTTCCCGGTAGCTTCGTCAAAGGTGCGCTCCCGTACAAGTTTCTTTTCTTTGGGGATAGCCGCCTTTGCCGCGTCCAGACGGTCGGCTGCTTTGTCCGATTTTCGGATATACTTTTCAAGCTCCGGCGTTGCCCGTTCCTCGTCGGTAAACTGCAAGCGGGAAGATTTTTCTTTTGCTGTGGCTTCTGCCTGTGCTTTCCTCGCCGCCTTTTTGCTCGCCTTTCTGGTACGCGCCCCGTCGATACGCTCCAAGACGCGCTCGGCTGCGGCGGTGTCCTGTTCCCGTTCTGCCCCCGGCGCATGGGGAAGTGGCGGCGTGTCGGTTAAGGGCGGGGAAGTTGCGCCGCCCGGTAGGGGCTGCGCTGCCTGTTCCGGCGGCTGCGGTGCTTCGGTCTTTGCAAAGTCCGCGTCCCTTATCCGCTTGCTGATACGTTTCTTTTTCCCGGTGGCGGCGTTTACCTCGACAGCCCCCTCGCGGGTCATTTTCTGCGTGACTTTCTCACGCGCTCGATACTGTTTTATTTTTCTGTCCCTCCAATCCGCGCCCTTGCAAGGGCGCAATACTCGGCGTTTATCTCAATGCCTATATAATGCCTGTCAAGCTGCCTTGCGGCTGCCCCCGTCGTGCCGCTGCCGAAAAAGGGGTCAAGCACAACGCCGCCTTTCGGACAGCCCGCCTTGATACAGGTTTCGGCAAGTTTTGGCGGGAACGCGGCGAAATGCCCGCCCTTGTAGGGAACGGTATTGATAAGCCACACGTCCCGCCTGTTCCGCATGGTCGGCATGAGGGCTTCGTCGTAGTAGCTGCCGCTTCGCGCCCGGTTAAGCCCCTGTACTTTCCCCTGTCCGGGTATTTCGTCCGCATATTTCTGTCCCGCGCTGCGCCCGGTGCGGTACCGCGCCGCCGTTGTGGGGGCTAACGGCTCGGCTATGGCGGCTGCGTCATAGAAATATTTCTTTGACTTCGTAAGCAGAAAGATATGTTCATAGCAGCGGGTAGGGCGGTCTTTCACGCTCTCCGGCATGGGGTTTTCTTTCTGCCAGATAATGTCGCTCCGTAAATACCACCCGTCAGCGCGTAGGGCAAAGGCTAAAAGCCAAGGGATACCGATTAAGTCCTTTTGTTTGCAGCCGGAAACGCGGTTGTTTCTTGCAATCTGCTGTCCGTTTCTGCCTTTCGGGTTCTTCGGGTCTGCATGGTAGCCTTTATTTCCTGTGCCGCAGTAAGTGTCCGCGATATTCAGCCAGAGCGTACCGTCAGAACGCAGTACCCGGCGCAGCTCGCGGAAAACCTCGGTCAGCCTGTCAATGTACTGCTCCGGCGTGTCCTCCCGCCCAATCTGCATATCAAGCCCATAATCTCTAAGCGCATAGTAGGGCGGGCTTGTGACGCAACAGTGTACGCTTTCCTCTGGAAGCTCCCGCAAGGCATAGAGCGCGTCGCGGTTGATGATGGTGTCAGTTTTCAGCCCGTTCATGCTTCGCCTACTTCCTCCGGCTTCGTCGTCATTACCCGGTAAAGCTCGGTGTCTTTCGGGAAGCGGTCTACAAAGGGCAGCACCACGTTCCCGTAGAAGATAAGCCCCTCGCCCGCTTCGGTGTGGGTGACATATTTCATCTGCTGCGGGGAGATGTTGAGCTGCTTTGCAAGGATAGCCCGGTCGCCCGCCGCCTGATTGAGCATGAGGACAAAATCAGAGTTTTCAAAGATATTCTCCACTTCGCGGGAAGCAAGCAAATCCTTGACATTCTGCGTAATGGCTGTGGGTATGCCGCCCCATTTTCTGAAACGCTTCCAGATTTCAACGGAATAGGCGGCGGTCTGTTCCTCTTTCAAGAGAAGATGAAATTCGTCCATAAAATACCGGGTGGATTTCCTTTCTGCCCGGTTGACGGTGACGCGGTTCCATACCTGGTCCTGCACAATGAGCATACCTAACTTTTTGAGCTGCTTCCCAAGCTGCTTGATGTCAAAGCAGACAAGGCGGTTGTTCAGCTCCACGTTGGTACGGTGGTTGAATACGTTAAGGCTCCCGGAAACGTAAAGCTCCAATGCCGCCGCGATACGCGCCGCTTCCGGCTCCGGCTGCTTCAAAAGCTCGTCGTAGAGGTCGCCCAAGATAGGCATTTTCTCCGGGTCGGGGTCTGCAAGGAAAGGGCGGTACACGTTCCTAACAGCGCGGTCAATGACGGTCTTATCGACAGGCTGCAAGCCCTCCTTACCGCCTATGACAAGCTCGCAGAGGGAGAGGATAAAGTCGGATTTCAGCGCAAGGGGGCTGTCGTCCTCGGAATAGTTGAGGTTAATATCCATAGGGTTCACATACTGGGGCTTCCCGTCAATGCCCTTGCCCGTAGGCGATAACCGTATCACTTGCCCGTCAAGCCGCTGCACAAGGGAAAAATACTCTGCTTCTGGGTCGCAGATAATAATGTCGTCGTCTGTAATGAGGAAAGCGTTTGTCATTTCCCGTTTGGCGGCAAAGGATTTCCCGCTTCCCGGCGTACCCAAGATTAAGCCGTTGGGGTTCTTTAGCTGCTTGCGGTCGCAGAGTATCATGTTGTTAGACAGGGCGTTCAAGCCGTAGTACAAAGCCGCGCCCGTCTGGAAAAGCTCCTGTGTGATAAAGGGGATAAAGATAGCGGTGCTTGACGTGGTAAGCCCTCTTTGAATGGGGATAAGGTTCTCCCCAAGCGGTACAGAGGACATAAGCCCCGCTTCCTGTTGGTAGTCAAGGCGGGTTAAGGCGCAGTTGTTCTTCTGTGCTATGCCCGCCGCCGCGAATACGTCATTTTCCAGTTTCCGCTTCGTGTCCGCCATGTTCACCACAAGGAACGTCAAGAGGAACATTCTTTCATTCCGGCTCTGCAAGTCCTGTAAGAGGTTCTTCGCTTCGCTGCCGAACGTGGCAAGGTCGGACGGGATTATATCCATGTCATAGCCGCTGCGTACCGCTTTTTTCTGTTCCTCGATTTTCATTTTGTCAAGGTCGGTGATTTTCCGCTTGATTGTCTTTATGGCTTCGGTCTGGTCGATACTGTGGATATGCAGATTGACGATAACGCCCGTTTCCAAGTCCAGAATATCCGATAAGATACGGTCGTTTAACTCCGGGGCAAGGATTTCAAGGAATGAAACCGCGCCGATTTTGCGCCCCATGCGGAAATAACGCCCCTCGCCAAAACGGAAAGAGGACGGGGCGATAAAGTCCTTTGTGGAAAGCCCGGACGGGGCAAGCCAAGAAAAATCAAAGGAAAACTGCCCGCCCTCCGGGTGGAAAATGCCATGCAGCATTTTAAGGCGTTCATAGCCTGTCATGGGGCGGGCAGCTACGCCCAAGAGCTTAAAGTTGTTCAGCACGTCCGTTTCGATACGGGCAAGGCGGGATTTCGCCGCGCCCAGACTGTCGGCTTCAATGGCAAAGGTGATATACTTCGCCTTGACAAGCCCGTTGTTGCCCTTTGCAAGCTGGTTTTTCAGCATATCCCGGTATTCTGTGCGGATAGAATTGAAAGCGTCCTCCTGTGCCGGGATATTGACCGCCTTTTCCGCTTCGCCCCGCTGCGTCCCCTGATTGATGAAAGAAAGCTGCACCGAAACGGAAGCGTCAAAGTAGTTTAGGAAGTCGCACCAGTTCTCAAAAATGGCGGTCTTGTCGTCTGCCTGTGCAAGCTGATAGTTAATATCTTCAAAGGCGACGGTCTTTGAGTATTTGCGCTGCGTAACCTTGCAGATACCGTCCGGGTACATCTGGATATAGGGGATTGTCTGCTGCGCGGTGTGCGCTTTCCCGTCGCCCTTTGCCTGTCTGATGATTTCCGCAATCTGCTTTTTCTCGGCGCGGGTGAGCTTGCGGGGCGGGTTAGGCTTTGCGCTTCCCGCCGCGCTGTTTCTTCGTGTTTCCTTTTGCAATCGCTGATACCTCCTTTTCAAGTTTTCTCTGCCGTTCTAAGACGGAATAAAAGTTGTCTGTCCTGTATGGTCGTTCTTTGGGGGCTATGAATTTTGTCTGAATGATGTTCTTCACCACCACTTCAAGGGGCTGTCCATGCTTCTCATACATGGCAAAGAGGAAACAGGGCAGCATGACGGCAATCATAGCCATAGACGCAAGGCTGGTGCCTGTGCTGTCTTTGAGCAGAAAGAAAAGCGGCAAGCCGAACAGGAGAGCCGCCGCAAAACATACAATCTGCCGTTTGGTAAGGTTGAACGCTACTTTTGTCTTGACTTTGGATAAGTCTTTGGGTACGGGTACATACGCCAAGTGAAAACCTCCTTTCTCTGGGTTTGGTGTTGCTGTAATTTTCCATAAGGGTAATCAAGGCAAAGGTCAATCTATGCCCTTTGCCCGCCCGTATTATATGGGGGTTATCCGCGTCAAGGTCGGGTCGTATTTTCGCCGCTTCGCTCTGAAAATCTCCACCCTGCCCTTGACACGCCGCTAATGCGCGGAAAAAATCGACTTCGCCAGTGCGCCGGATTTGAACAGGGAGAAACAGAGGATAACGGTGTAGGCTGCAAGGGAGAATATCGCGCTGTGCAGATTGTCCGCTATTATCATGTTGTTTACCAGAACCGCGTAAATGCCGACGCATATCATAATGAGGAAGCCTTGAAAACCGATAGCGAACAGGGATTTTAGGTAGTTGTTTCCTATCTGCCCCCATTCCCGGTTAGTCATAGTTGCAAACGGGATAGGCGATACCGAACAGTAAAGGTAAATTTCTATCATACGCCCGTAGAGGATAACGGTTATCAGTACGGACATGATTTTCATGCACAAGCTCACAAGGCTTGTTTCCATGACAAGTAAGAGCAGTTCGGGGATTTCCATAGCGTCAAGCCCGCTTTGCATGGAAGCAAGGGCGGCGGCAACATCAATCTCTGTGCTGCCGCCGATTACCCCCGCCGCGCCGGAAACAACGTGCTGCGCCATATCGAACACCGCCATAGTGATGTCAAAGGTGTGCGTCACAAGGTAGACTGCCACAAACGCCTTGAACACCCACTTGAAGAACATGGAAGTGTCAACGTCGTGCATATTGTTCTTTTCCGTTACCATGCTGATAAGCTCATAGCATAGGACGTAGGTAATGACAAGCCCCGCAATGGGTACGATTACATTCTCACTAAGGGTCTGTATCATGGAGAATATATTTGCGTTCCACCCTTGCGGGGTCTGCCCTACCTCTGCGGCGATAGTGCCGACTTTTTCGTTTACGTCCCCGAACATAGTTGACAGATTACCGTTTATGGCTCCTATGAGGATTTCCTTTATCCATTCGTTAATCGCGTCAAGTATGCTCTGCATAAGCCTTTACCCGCGCTTCTTAACCGAACAGCCCGGAAAGCAGCGGTACAAGGGTCATGCCGATAAGGGCAACGCCGCCGCCCGCCATGAGCTGTTTTATCCCCAATTAGGTGTAAAACTCTGCTC
>ENA-OVGQ01003720-OVGQ01003720.1-human-gut-metagenome-genome-assembly--contig:-NODE-3720-length-11519-cov-13.663904_pt1 | contig 11519 bp, 9 predicted proteins | sample MGYA00237774_ERZ505427 | MGnify/ENA primary metagenome ERZ505427 (study PRJEB26158, sample SAMN06016404) | human gut metagenome | biome: human gut; feature: ankylosing spondylitis patient; material... | reverse complement strand
ACCCCATTTTTCACTAGCTTCTTTTAATGTCATATAATCCATATCTATCCCTCCGCATGTTATTATAATTCGCTTTCTCGAACAAAACAAGATTATACTCTACTATGCTGATATATCACTCAAGGATTTCCAAAACCAACGTATCAAACTTCTACCCATTTCCTCCGCTTAGAGTAATATTTCCCACACCACACAATCCTGCACCGGAAGCTCTGCTTACAGTCATACACACACTTCTTGCACTGATCATTATACTGTATCCTGTTCTTGTCATTCAAAAAGAACACCCACAACCGTTTTTCTTTTTTGCCCATCCTCGCCACTGCGATACCCTCCTGCAAAATGTTCAAATTGTGTAGCCTTTTTTCGTTTTTTATGCCCTTTAAGCGTATCAAAAGGCTTTCAAGGCATATTTTACCGTCCCTTCATCAGGAACGCCTTAAATCGTCCATTTCCTGTCAGAAAAGGCAATCAGTATTCAAACCGATTGCCCCCTCAGATGTTGTGACACTTTCTTATTCCGTCTGTATCTGCCGGAATGCTTCTTCAAAATGTGCTAAAACCTTATCCCTTTCTGCCCGCTGTTCCTTTGTCAATGACGGTTCATAATCTTCAAATTCTTCTGTCCCGTTAACCTTTGCCTTATCCACAATCCAGCAGAATTTCCATTTATCCAACAAGTGATGATACAAGTCCTCTGCATTGTCGTAGTTGGAATTATTCTCAAAATATCCATCCATGTAATACTCCAGTACAATAAAGCCGAACATTTCATCATATACCACACACATATCTCCCAATTCATCTATCATACTGCGGAACAGTTCCACAACCTTTGTACACTTTCTGATTTCTTCCTGTTTCATAAGCTCTCTATCCTCCATCTTCTTTTGATTGACGATACTGTTACTGTCCCCTACCATTTCATCATCACGAGAAAGTCTTTCGTAGAGGGCAGTAATCTTTTCATTTTCTGCTTTTTTGTTCTCATTTTTTGTCCTTTCTTGTGCTTTTTTCTTAACTACCCTTTACAATATAAGTCCTCCCATAACCGTGAGTTTCATAAGGTAAAATGCAGATTCTGTGGTGCAATTCATAGCGTAAATTGGGCATGTATAAGCGTCCTCTCGCAAGTCATTCGTAACGTAAATGAAAGAAAAACGGTATAAACAAATATTATTTTCTTTGTGAGCTATGGAGATAAGACTCGTCAGAGGCTTATCGGAATGCCCAGCGAACAGAAACATAATATTTCGTTTATACCGTTTTTCTTTTTCCTTACATATAAAATTCTGACTTGTGAGAGGCGCTTATATCTGCCCTTCACAACCTATAAAAGCACCACAGAATCTGCGACACTACGCTAGTTAAACTCCGGTTTATCAGAAATCCACCTCGGTGTCATAGTAGCAGCATTTCAGCAGCTTCTCCATCTCTTCCTGGCTCGGCTGTCTAGGATTGGAACCGGTACATGCATCTAAAATCGCATTGGCAGCGATCTCCGGCAGTCTCTCTAAGAACACCTCTTCCGGAACGAAGCCCTGCTCTGTCGGGTAGCTGTCTGCGCCATAATTTTTGATGCAGTGTGGAATCTTAAGGTCATCATTCATCTTGCGCAAGTATGCAATGAGTAACGCAACTTTCTCATCTAAGCTGTCTCCGCCAAGTCCCATGAAATCTGCGATATCGCCGTAACGTTTCTTCGCAGTCTCATCTTTTGCATTGAATGCGATAACTTTTGGCAGATACATGGCGTTTGCTGCACCGTGGATAATATGTGCACCATAATCTGCAAATGCAGCTCCTGTCTTATGTGCCATGGAATGAACGATACCAAGCAGAGCGTTAGAGAATGCCATTCCGGCAAGACACTGCGCATTGTGCATGGAATCTCTCTTAGCCATATCTCCGTTGTAGGAATCAACCAGATCATTCTGGATCATTTTGATTGCATGTAATGCCAGTGGATCGGTAAAATCACAGTTAGCGGTAGAAACATATGCCTCGATTGCATGTGTCATAGCATCCATTCCAGTATGTGCAACTAATTTCTGTGGCATTGTCTCTGCAAGATCCGGATCAACGATTGCCACATCCGGTGTGATCTCAAAATCTGCGATCGGATATTTGATACCTTTTTCATAATCGGTAATAATTGAAAATGCTGTCACCTCTGTCGCTGTTCCTGATGTGGAAGAGATTGCACAGAAATGAGCTTTCTTTCTAAGCGCCGGGATGCCAAATACTTTACACATATCCTCGAACGTGATATCTGGGTACTCGTATTTGATCCACATCGCTTTTGCTGCATCGATCGGGGATCCGCCGCCCATCGCAATGATCCAGTCCGGTTCAAATTCCATCATTGCTTTTGCACCTTTCATCACGGTTTCCACAGAAGGATCCGGTTCGATGCCTTCAAACAACTGAACTTCCATTCCGGCTTCTTTCAGGTACTGTTCTGCCCTGTCAAGAAATCCGAACCGCTTCATAGAGCCGCCGCCAACACAGATCATTGCCTTTTTTCCCTTGAATGTCTTTAATGCCTCCAGAGCCCCTTTTCCATGGTATAAATCTCTTGGTAACGTAAATCTTGCCATTATAAAAACCCTCCTATAAAATATGTATGTGCCTGTTTTGATTGTTATATTCTTAACAATCAGATCACCTGTATTACCTCGTGATTTCATCACTTGTGCTTATTATACCATACACCTTATTTTATAAAAGGGTTTTTATACATTATTCACAAATTATTTCATGTATTTTTTGATAAACAAATTTCTAATACAATTTTAATCCACTGCGCACCGGTTCACTTGTCAGATCCACACCCAGCTTCTTAAAAATTTTAATATCCACTTCAGAGAGCATTACGGAAGTGTGCACCTGGCATCCCCGAAGTGCCGGAAGCTGCTCTAATGCTTTCTTTGCGTTTTCATTGGTCACCGCAGCGAGCGAAAGGGCGATCAATACCTCATCGGTATGGAGTCTTGGATTCTTTCCACCGAGGAAACGGACTTTCAGATCCTGGATCGGTTCGATCGCTTCCGGGCGGATGAGTTTCTCATCATGCTCAATGCCAGCCAGATATTTTAATGCGTTCAGGAGCAATGCTGCAGACGCACCGAGAAAATCTGATGTCTTGGACGTAATGATACAGCCATCGGAAAGTTCGATCGCTGCAGTTGGAACGCCAAGTTCCTCTGCACGTTTTTTTGCAGCGACTGTGACATGTCTGTCGTCCGTTGTGATCTTCGCCTGTTTCATCAGAAGTTCGATCTTGTAAACTTCATTTTCCGTCGCTTCCTCTTTGACCAGTTTGTTTACCGCTGTGTAATAACGTCTTATGATCTCCATTTTGGAGGCTTCACAGCATGCCTCGTCATCGATGATACAGTTTCCGGCCATGTTGACACCCATATCAGTCGGTGATTTATAATAAGTATTTTCTCCGTAAATCCCTTCAAAAATAGCGTTCAAAACCGGGAAGATCTCAATGTCACGGTTGTAGTTGACCGTCGTTTTTCCATAAGCTTCCAGATGGAACGGGTCGATCATGTTCACGTCATTCAAGTCTGCGGTAGCCGCCTCATAAGCTAAGTTTACCGGATGTTTTAATGGAAGATTCCAGATTGGGAATGTCTCAAATTTTGCATAGCCGGCTTTTGTTCCACGGATGTTCTCGTGATAAAGCTGGGAGAGGCAGGTCGCCATTTTTCCACTTCCCGGTCCCGGTGCAGTGATGACGACTAATGGTCTGGTCGTCTCGATATAGTCATTCTTGCCGAATCCGTTCTCACTGACGATCAGCGGAATGTTTGCCGGATAGCCCTCGATCTTATAATGCTGATATACTTTAATGCCTCTTTTTTCCAGTTTTTCACGGAACTGTACGGCACCGCTCTGTCCTGCAAACTGCGTGATGACAACGCTTCCCACATACAGACCCTTTTTCTCAAACTCTCCGATCAGCCGGACAACATCCACATCATAAGTAATTCCAAGATCCCCGCGGACTTTGTTCTTCTCAATATCTGCCGCACTGATCACGATCACGATCTCTGCCATATCCGCAAGCTGCATGAGCATTTGCAGCTTACTGTCCGGTGCAAATCCCGGCAATACTCTGGATGCGTGATAATCGTCAAATAATTTTCCGCCAAATTCCAGATAAAGCTTGTCCCCAAACTGGTTGATCCGCTCTTTGATGTGCTCCGACTGAATTTTTAAGTACCTGTCATTGTCAAATCCTATTCTCATCCCTGATATCCCCTTATTTTTCATTCACTTTTTTATTTACAAACATAAAGAATATTATACAATAAAACCGGCACAAAATATACTCGAAATTTTCAATTTCCATCACAAATTTTAACGTACCATTTGAAAATTATTTTTGCAGATTTCATAAATAAGGCTGACCCTTTCCGGATCAGCCTTATCATTAAATTCCCAATAACTGCTTTTTCTTCGCTGCAAACTCTTCTTCTGTGATGACTCCTGCATCCAAAAGACCTTTGTACTTCTGCAGCTGTTCGATCGTATCGCTCTCAGAAGACTGCTTCTGCTCTTCCAAAGATCCGGTCTCCTGCTTTGCAACCTGTTTTTTCTCTCCCGCTGTCATCTCTTTGACATTCGGATTCATCAGATGAGCCAGATTGAGCGCCAGCGTGTGCAGACTCTCTGTTTTATCCTCATAGCAGCTCAAAAACGCCTCGACACTAGGACTGTCACTGTCAAAGGAAACTCCGGTCCAATCCCACTTGATATTATCCCAGTAAGGATGGTCAAACGTCAGCTCCACATGGAAGGTATCTGCCGGAGAAGCCACGTCAAAAGATGGTCTTGGATGATACTCATGATAATGGTTATCATCTTTGTCATTTTCCTCATGCATCCGCTCCAGCCGCTCAAACATTTCATATTCCCTCATCTGCATCTGAAACTGTGCGATCTGCGGCTCCAGCTGCTTTACTTTTTCCGGAACTTTACTGTCGTAATGCTTTAATTCCTGATGATTTCCCTCAAATAAAACCCGGCTGTCCTCTAAAATACGGAAAGACTTTAAATTGTCCGCCTGAAATGCGAGCGAATCTTTGTCACAGTTCACACGGAAAAGTCCATGGAAAATATCTAATACCAGATCTCCACCAAACAGTCCAAAATTAAACGAATAGTTTTCCTCGAACTGATCTCTCAATGCCTGATTATCTTCGTAAAACTGGATGTACTGCTTAAAATCATCGATGGTCATCCGATCTGTCCTGCCTTTTGGCAGATAGATTTTTTTATCGCATTCCTTACAGATCGGTGTGTCCTGTATTTTTGTTGCAAGCAGCCGCGGTGTCGGATTCCCGCAGACCGGACATAATTTTTTATTATTACTGAATAATCCCATATTAATCCCCTTTCTGTGACAGATATTCTCTTTTATGAAAGCCAAGAATACCTGCAATTACATTTGCAGGAAACATACCAAGCGCACTGTTTAACTTTGTCACTGAATCGTTGTAGATCAAACGGCTGGTATATACCATGCGCCCATAACATTCCACCGCATCCATACATTTGGTATAGTTTTTATCTGCGCAGAGCAGTGGATTGCGTTCTGCTGCCAGACGGATGCTTTTTACGGTTTCCTCTATCACCTGCTCCTGCTCTGATACCTCCTCAGGTGCGGAGCGAGCAGTGATCACACTTCGTCTGGCTGCTGCACGCTCCATCAGCGGCTGTATGTCATCTGCTGCATATCCTTTCATAAGATCAAGCACTGCAAATAGTGCATCAAAACGTGAGGAAATCTGCACTCCGATCTGATTCATGGCATTTTGGATATTTCCGTCCATCACCGCAAACTTCCGCTGCACGGAGATGATCCAGAGAACAAGTAAAAGCAGGATCAAACCAATAATGACCAAGATTTCCATACCTAACATTTTTTCTTCTTAATCCTCCCTTCTTTTGTGTGCTTATTTTGGCTTTCTCCTTTGTCTGAATCTACAATACACGATTTTCCAAAAAAAATGGACGCACTGTCATGAATCGACCGTAAAATGTATTGAATCGACCATGTCTTTTTTTACTATTCATGTAGTTTATTCTATCAAAGAAAAAACAGACCGTCATAAGACAGCCTGCTCTCCATTAAACGCATATTCCATATATGTATTTTTGATTTCCGAACATTTTCCATGCGGAATTGGGATTTCCGCATCATTTACCATTTTGATAGAACGGCTGGAAATGTTCTGGATATACTCCATATTCACAAGGAAGGATCGGTGGGGACGGAAAAAATTGCTGTACTGCATCAGCTGTCCTGCCAGATCATCCAGACTCCCTGCGCTTTCCAGAACTGCTCCGTTTTCCAGATGAAATAAAAGTTTTCGTCCCAGCACCGCATCCATCAGCCGGAAAAAGCTTTCCTCCCAGATCGGTTTCAACTGGTAAAAATAAGCTCCAACCGAATAAGATTCCACCGCAAACTCCGGGGATGAAGTCAGAAAAATAATTTTCATATTCGTGTCATACTGCCGGATCTCTTTTGCCACATCCATGCCATTCTGCCCCGGCATCACGACATCGAGAAATAATATATCCGGTCTTATGCCCTTCTCAATCTCCGTCAGCAGTTCAAACGGACTCTGGAATGCTGCATAGGTAATATCCTCATTCCGTTCTACCCGGTAGCGGTCTAATAATTCGTTCATCTGATGAAGCACTTCCATATCATCATCACAAAACGCGATCTTTATCATAAAATTTTCTTTTCTCCTGCGTAATTATAATATTTCCATACCTCTTGTGATCCATTTTACTGTCACAGGAAGCCTGCAAAATGTTTTTTCCACATATTATTATACTTCACAGAAGGGAAAATGAAAAGCCAATGTCCGCTACCTCCGCAGATCCTCAAATGCTCCATACACATCCAGCGTTCCATACCCCCACGACGGATTCGGATAACTCCTGTCATCCGCCCGGTCTGCGCCGCGGATCAGCATATTTTTGATATCCGCAGAGGACATGAAAATCTGATTTCTTTTTACCAGTCCCCATTCCATGATCTGTGCACATGCCCCGGCTGTGATCGCTGCCGCCGCACTCGTCCCGGTCATGGTCACAAAGCGGTTCCGCAGTCCCGGTCCATACACATTCACCGCCGGGGCACAGAAATCCGGCTTTACCTCACCGGAAAGTGTAAATCCCCTGCCCGAGTCCAGATACAGACCGCCATTTGCCACATTGTAGCCGCCCGTGCTTATGACCTGCCCTGCGTTACCCGGCACGGTGATCGTATGATTCGGATTTGACCGCAGGAAAAAAACATTTCCACTCGTAAAATTCCGCATGGGAAGCCACATATTGTAATCCCCTGTCACAATGCTCTGCGGATACACGTTGATCGTCCAGATCCCCTGCGCTGCGTTTGAAAAACGTAAATAAATAAGCTGGTTTCCCTGCCGCCTGCCCGTCAGCCGGTAGTCGATGCTGACTCTTGTCTGCTCGAAAATAAAGACAAACTCCTGTCTTCCACCGCTCCGATAAGGCACTTTTGGCAGCACTTCCCCGGTGGGCGAGCTGACCGATACCGCATAAAGCTCCGGCGCATTTGCCCACATCTCAATGAAAAAACCCGGCATATTTTCCTCCACCGAGACTTCCACCGATTCGTACTCCATGTCCGGCTGTATTTTTCCAAGAAAATGATGTCTTGCATTCGCCTCGTTTCCTACTGCTGCCACACTGCATCTTTTCCGCCTTCTGGATACAATATCCAGATAAGTTGCCAGTTGTCCGTCCTTGCCACGGTTTCCCATGTTGCTTCCTAGTGCAATGCAGATCACAAGCGGCATATCCCGCTCCTTTGCCAGCCGGTCCAGATAGCTGACTGCCATCATGATATCATTCTCCTGATACGCCGGAACAGAATCCGGTATAAAATAAAATTCCCGCAGATAAGTTTTTGCCTCTTTCAGTTTTACGACTGCGATCTCGGAAAACGGCGCCGCCCCGATAAAATTATCTTCCACATCCTCGCTTCCACATGCCACCCCGGCCACAAAGGTTCCATGTCCATTGGTATCCATGGACGGAACGGTTTCCAGCGGATTTTCTGCCCGGAGTGCGGCATTGATCTGCTCTGTCTTATACTCGGAACCATATGCGATCCCCTCCGGCTTTGTTCCATCCCGGATCGTCTGATCCCAGATGCGGTAAATCCTTGTTGTCCCATCAGAATACTGAAATACCGGATTTCGGTAATCGATCCCGGTATCGATAAATCCGATCATCACGCCCTGCCCTTTCAGTGCGAGTGCCGGCTGCTGCTGTAATTTTAATATCCCCGAAACCTCAAGCGCCGTCTCATCCAGAAGTCCATAGCACTTTGGAACAGAAGCATAGGAATCTGCCGGAAAATCAAATATCCGGAAAAAACTCCTCGGATAAAAATAAGTATCTTTTTCCTCATCGATCCGCTGGATACAATCACTTGAAAGGTCAATCACATCCAAAACATCTTTCGATATGATAAAATCCACATAATCATTGGAATAAATCTTTTCTTCACAGTCAGACATAAAAAACTCCGCACACCTATCTTTACAATAAATGCCGGAGTTTTGTCTTTTATTCCTTTAAATTGCTGGCTTTTCTTCGATCGCTGCACAGCCGCGCATCGTAATGAGCGGACCGCCCTTTTTCTCTACATAATCTTTTGTGATCGTTACCATGCCGATATTGTCATCCTTCGGGATCTCATACATGATATCTAACATAAAATCTTCGATAATAGAGCGGAGAGCACGCGCTCCTACCTTTTTCTCTTTTGCTTCCTTTGCGATAGAATGAAGCGCATCCTCGTCAAATACAAGCTTTACCTCATCCATGGCAAGCAGCTTCTCATACTGCCTGATGATTGCATTCTTCGGCTCTTTTAAAATACGCACGAGCATATCTTCCGTCAGCGCCTCCAATGTGAACATGACCGGCAGACGTCCTAAAAATTCCGGGATCATACCAAATTTGCGCACATCTTCTGTCGTCACTTTGGCGAGCAGGTTCTCGTCATTGTCATATTTGTCCTTCAGGTCTGCCTTAAATCCAATGGAAGCTTCCTTGTTCAGACGCTCCTTAATGATATCTTCCAGATCCGGGAACGCTCCTCCGCATATAAAAAGAATGTTCTTCGTGTTGACCATCGTCATCGGAACCATCGCATTTTTACTGCTTGCCCCTACCGGCACTTCCACTTCCGCACCCTCTAACAGTTTTAACATTCCCTGCTGGACAGATTCTCCGCTGACATCGCGCTGGTTTGTGTTGCGCTTCTTTGCAATCTTGTCGATCTCATCGATAAAGATGATTCCGTGCTCTGCGCGTTCCACATCATTGTCAGCAGCCGCTAACAGTTTGCTGACTACACTCTCGATATCGTCACCGATATAACCGGCTTCTGTCAGGGAAGTTGCGTCCGTGATGGCAAGCGGCACATCTAATAATCTTGCCAGTGTCTTGACCAGATAAGTCTTACCACTTCCGGTCGGTCCGATCATGAGCATGTTGGATTTTTCGATCTCCACACCATCCTGCGCATCAGAAGCAATTCTCTTGTAATGATTGTAAACTGCTACGGACATGACTTTTTTGGCATGTTCCTGTCCGACCACATACTCATCCAGTGACGCTTTGATCTTATGTGGTGCCGGAATCGCATGAATATCGATCTCCGGCTTTCTCTCCTCTTTTGGTTTCTTTTTCTTGATCTTCTGGCTGTTTGGCATACCGCCCATCATATTTTGCAGATCAGAGAGATTGATCATGCTGATATTAGGCATCTTATCCAGATTCATATTATTAAAACTTCCCATGTTCATCATATCACCCATTGGGAATCCTGTGCCATTCATGCTGTCGAACGTTCTCTGCATACAGTCATGACAGATGGAAATGCTGTTTGGGATCCTGATCATTTTTCCGGCTATATGCTCCGGTCTGTGACAGATGTAGCAGATCTCCTCGTACTCATCATCCTTCTTCTCATCACTCTCCTGTGCATCTGCCGTGGTGTTCACCACTTCCGCACTCTCTGCTTCCGTTGTATGTAAATTATTGTCAGAGGCTGCCGGCTCTTTGTTCTCTTCTCCGTCGATTACCTCTCTGAAATCATTATCTGACATTGAAATCTCCTTAATATCCCTGAAATTACTTTCTGTTTTCGTCGCCTCAAAAAATGCGATGGGTTTATTATAATTCAAATAAAAATGAATCACAACTAATTTGGCAAGATTTCATTTTTATTTAAGATATTTTCTTTGAAAAACATACTAATATTTGACCTTCCTGATTTTATGGGTTAGAATACAGCTACACACAAAAAAACTTTCGGCAAGGTGACTCATGTATACAAAAGAAACCTCTTTTAGCAGACGAATGAAACAGGCAGAACAGCATGCTGCCTCACTGCTGCAGCAAATTCTGATCTTCGTTTTGATTTTCCTTGTCATTTTTATGATGGTGCAGATCCAGAATCTACATGGAACTGCCCACGTGGTAAACTATGCCGGTCTTGTGCGCGGAGCCACGCAGCGTGAAGTCAAGCTTGAGATTACCGGAACTGCAGATGACATGCAGATTGATTATCTGGATAAAATTTTGTCCGGTTTAAAATATGAAGATGGAAATTATAATCTGGTAAGCCTGAAAGATCCTGCTTACCAGCAGTGTCTGGACAATCAGATTGAATATTGGGAACTACTGAAAGAAGAGATTTATACTGTTCGTGAAAAGGGCTATAAAAACACCAATATTGTCTCAATGAGTGAAACTTATTTTGAATATGCCGACGAGACGGTGACTGCTGCCGAACAGTACTCGGAAAAGATTGCCGCACGTATCCGGCTGACCGAGATTATTTCTGCGCTTGATATACTATTGTTAATCTTTTTGATCGTCCAGCAGCAGATCCAGCACATTAAGGCCGTCAGGGAAAATCATATTTTATCCAAGAAAGCCTACCTGGATGTGCACACCGGACTTCCAAACAAAAGCCGCTGTGAAGACCTTTTGAACTCTTCCGGTTTTATCACTGAGCCGCTGTGTTTTGTTATGTTCGACTTAAATAATTTAAAAGAAGTGAACGATACCCTTGGACACGCTGCCGGGGATTCGATGATTGCCAATTTTGCCCACATTTTAAGAAAGGTAGTTCCTGAAAAAGATTTTGTCGGCAGATACGGCGGTGACGAATTTATCGCTATTTTGTATGACACCACCTCCGGGCAGGCAGACGAACTATTGGAAAAACTACATGCTACGATCAAACAGTATCATTCCAGCAATATGCCGGATGCGATCAGTTACGCCTATGGTTACAGCTACTCCATGAATTACAAAGATTGTACGCTCCGCAATCTGCTTGACAAAGCAGACCATGAAATGTATCTGAATAAACAGGCACAAAGGGGCTGTGAAAAAAGAATAGTCCCGAAAAAAAAGAAAGACCAAGAGTTTAT
>ENA-OVGQ01003718-OVGQ01003718.1-human-gut-metagenome-genome-assembly--contig:-NODE-3718-length-11531-cov-2.831474_pt1 | contig 11531 bp, 7 predicted proteins | sample MGYA00237774_ERZ505427 | MGnify/ENA primary metagenome ERZ505427 (study PRJEB26158, sample SAMN06016404) | human gut metagenome | biome: human gut; feature: ankylosing spondylitis patient; material... | reverse complement strand
CATACATTTTTTTCAGCGGCACACCAAAGAATGTTTCAAAAGCCTTTGCATTTACTCTTGTGCTGTATGCTGTCCAGAACAGCCAGTAAATCATCCGTTGCCGTTTGGTAAAGCGAATGGTCAATGCTGTGGCAAGGTTGCCGGAGGAAATTCTTTCGCAATAGGAGGCAACATCGAAGGTATTGATTTTGAATTGCCCTTTGAAAAGACTGGTTGCGGAACAGCCGAAGCCGAGGAAGGTATCTCTGGTCATGGAGGAATAGCTTGCATTTGGCTCACTTGAGAATGTCCAAACAGAGCTGCGGAAATATCCCATATCCAAACAATATTGCGTGATGGCATCCAACAGCCTGCGTTTGTCTTTTTTAGGCATTGCGGCAAGGGGACTTTCCGTAAAAGTGAAATCAATGAACGGATATATGGCAATGTGATTTGCACCCAAGGAAAAGGCGGTTTCAATATCCGATTTCAAATCATCATAGGTTTGTCCGGGCAAGGCAAAGATAAAGTCCATGGAAACGGTTTCAAAGGGAACGGCGGACAACGCAGACAGCATTTTGTCGGTATCAAGTTTCTTTCTGCCAAGAAGCTTTTGATACTTGTGGCAGAAGGATTGAACACCAATGCTGATTTTTGTTACACCTGCATCCTTCAATGCTTGCAGCACCTCCACATTCACATTATCGGGATGAAGCTCTATGCCAATCCCCTCTGTGATTACGAAGTGCTCCTTCAGTGCAGCAACAATTTCTTTTATCCGATGAGCCGCAAGCGCAGGTGTCCCTCCGCCGAAATAGAGGGAGGTTACTTTTTTCCGTTCTGTGTGTTGGCTCCCTACAAGATGGATTTCTTGTATCAAAGAGTCTATATATGTATCACACAGTTCGGCGGAATACCGCACTTTGCAATAGGGGCAAAAGTTGCAAATGCTCTTGCAAAAGGGGATATGCACATATAATCCGAGGGTTTCACATTCTGCAAACGGCAAAAGACGGTCATATTCATTTTTGAATGTAAATGGCTGTATTGTTCGGGTAAGCCACATTCTTGTTAAGCTTGTAATAAAATGCATATTCCTCCTAAATGTACTTCAAGTAGGTATGAAGCATCTCACAGATTATTTTTGGATTTCCTTTAAACAAAAGCGTATATTCGGCAACGAAAAAGTATCCGCATTGGTCGCAAAGACCGGGAACAGAGATACAGCGTCCGCAGGTAGACAGCGTTCCGTTTTCCATGACTACGCACTGATGGCAGGGCGTGGGAAAACGATTTTCGATGAGATAGGGAAACGCGCTTTTGAGGTTGAAAACGGGTGCGCCCTCTTTCATCATTTGGGTTATCACAGCACAGCACTTGGCTTTTTCCTCTTTGCTTAAGGCCAATTCCTTTGTATCGGGATATGGTGTGTGAAAATTGAAGGACACTGCCCTTACGTTTTTGGTATCCCGAGCGGTTAGACAAACATCTCGTATATGGTTCTTATTGATTTGATTGATTGCCATATAGAAGCAGATATTATCTGCGGAAGCATTGCGGATGTTCTGCATGATGGTGTCATAGGTATCGCCACGCACTTCATTATGGCGCTGCTTATCTCCATCCAGGCTCAAAAGGATTAAATCCGCCTCCGGAAGATGAAGGGGGAACGTCCCATTCGTAACCACGTTGACGATGAGAAAGCCCATGCGCTTTGCTTCTATCACCAAATCCCTGAGCGTGCGTGTGCCATCCTGCCAAAGAAATGTTTCGCCCCCGCAGAAGAACAAAATGCGAACGCCCATGTCATAGAGCTGCTGCATTTCCTGCCGAATTTGTTTATAGGGATGGATGATTGCTGTGATATTGTTGACGGAGCAGTGCTTGCAGTGCAGATTGCATTTATCGGTTACGATGATCGTTCCGAGAATTGCCGATTTCTTTTTAAACAGAATTGTCTTTACGCCAAAGGCAGCAAAGTGAAAAAAGGATGACAGCTTCATTTTTCCTCCATGGTACTGATTGGATAACCTTAAAGAGTATGTATATATTGCATTATACATAGTCTAAGCTGCTTTTTCAAGAAGGCAATTCATTGACAGACGCATCCGTATGCAGACGGGCAGCCCTCAAAGCATCCGGTTATCGACACACGCCGGAGAGGCATCTTTTTTTGCGGAAATCAGCTCCAGCAGCAGCAGTGCAAGCACAGGCGAGCTGCCGCCTTGCGGTATTGTTTTTTCCTCTGCGTGAAGAAAAATGGGTTCTTTTGAGGTTTCCTTTTGGGAAAAGACTGTAGTGGTTTCCTTCTTTTCGGCTGTTTTCTGCGTTTTGCCGAAGGGCGCAGGAATTTTTTTTCGAGAATACATGACAGCCTCCGTGGGTTTTCTTTCCTTTATAGTGTATGCTTAAAAAAGTTTTTTATGTTTTTCCTATAAATAAACAGGCTTTTGTGGTATCATATATCATAAGAGAAACGAGAAAAAAGAAAACTCCTGAAAGGAAGCTGTAAATGAAGGAGCGCAGAGAACGAAATTTCCGTATTCTGGAATTTCGAGAAAATAAATTTGATATCATTGGGGATGTGCATGGCTGCTATGATGAGCTGATGGAGTTGATAGAAAGGCTCGGCTATGAGAAAAAGGATGGCTGTTATACGCATCCGGAGGGCAGAAGGCTGATTTCCGTGGGAGATGTGGCGGATAAGGGTTGTCAGAATCTGGCGTGTCTGGATTTCTGGATTGAGCAGGTCAATAATGGCGGCGCATTCTGGGTGCATGGCAACCACTGCAATAAGCTGTACCGCTATTTTCTGGGGAATCGTGTGCATCTGTCACACGGACTGGAGCGGACGGTAGCGGAGCTGGAGGCACTCCCGAAGGAAGAACGCATGGTGTTTCGCAGCCGATATATGCGCTGCTATGAGAGCCAATGCTTTTATCTTCTGCTGGACAGAAAGCGTCTTGCGGTGGTGCATGGGGGCTTGCGTCCCGAATCCATCGGAAAATTTTCCAATAAAATACGCGCAGTTTGTTTATATGGCGAAACAACGGGCAATTTTGACGAAAACGGTAAGCCTGAGCGCTTGGATTGGGCGGCGGAATATGACGGGCCGCCCTTTGTGGTCTATGGGCATACGGTGGCGGAACGGCCCGAAATCATCAACTGCACCGTTGATATCGATCAGGGCTGTGTTTATGGCGGCTATCTGACGGCATTGCGCTATCCGGAAATTGAATTTGTGCAGGTGCGCGGCAAAAAATATGCGGAATATCACGGCGGCGGAAAGGTGCCGGAGGAATGAAAAGTCTTAGAGAATCGGAAACTTTAAGGCTTTTTTTCGTGCAGAAAAAGGAATTTTCGGGAAAATGGCGTATTCTAAAAGTAATAGGAAAGCGTTCGACTGATACGAAAGGCGGAAAAGGAGGGATTGCTATGGAATTACGGCGGTTTCAGGAGGAATTGGAGGAGAAAATCCTTGGGGAATATGCAGCAAAAAGCAGCCGGACGAGGGGCAGGGAAAGACCTGAGGAAAAATGCGACATTCGGACGGATTTTCAGCGAGACAGAGACCGCATCATCCATTGTAAATCTTTCCGTCGCATGAAGCACAAAACGCAGGTGTTTATTTCCCCTGAGGGTGACCATTATCGGACACGGCTGACGCACACGCTTGAGGTTTCGCAGATTGCCAGAAGCATTGCGCGCGCATTGCGGCTGAATGAGGATCTGACAGAGGCGATTGCCCTTGGGCATGATTTAGGGCATACCCCTTTTGGGCATGCAGGCGAGCGCAAGCTGGATGAGCTTTGCAGGGATACGGGCGGCTTCGCGCATAATGTGCAGAGCCTGCGTGTAGTGGAGCGCTTGGAGAAGGACGGGCGTGGGCTGAACCTGACATGGGAGGTGCGGGACGGGATTCTGAACCATCGCACAAGCGGCAATCCTGCTACCCTAGAGGGGAAAATCGTGCAGCTTTCCGATAAGATTGCTTATACGAACCATGATATTGACGATGCCATCCGCGCAGGCATGCTCAAGCCGAAGGATATTCCAAGGGATATTGTTGCGCGCATCGGCACACGCTCCAGCAGCCGCATCAATGCCATGGTGCGGGATACCATTTTTCACAGCATGGGTATCAACGATATTCGCATGAGCGAGGAAATGCGGCAGACCCTAAAGGAGCTGCGTGCCTTTATGTTCCGTCATGTGTATGCCAGTGATATTGCGGTGGCGGAGCATAAAAAGGCGGAGAAAATCGTGGGGGATTTATTTGATTATTATCTGGAATATCCGGAGGAAATGTCGGGAGAGTTTCAGGCACTTCTGGATGACGGAGATCCGGTGCGGCAGGTGGTTTGCGATTATATTGCCTGCATGACGGATCGCTTTGCCGTTGCGAAATATAAGACGCTTTTTATTCCGCAGGAATGGACGATTCTTTGAAGGGTTAAGCCGAAATCACTTTGGCTACAGGCTGAAAAAGATACCAATTTTGGGGTAAAATATTCTTGCATTTTGCACATAGTTTGAAAAAGTCAAGGCTTTTTTGCAAAATTTTTGTTGATTTCTACAAAATGTATACAAGGAGAAGGATTTTTCTCAAATGTGTCGAATTTAGTATATAAAAGGGAGTGAAAGAACTTCCTTTTCGACTGTTATGGAAGGGGGGATGATGCCATGAGATATCCGAGGGAGGTCGTGGATGAGGTGCGGCTGCAAAATGATATCGTAGAGGTCATTTCCCAGTATGTGCCGCTGAAGCAAAAGGGCAGCTCCTATTTTGGGCTTTGCCCGTTTCATAATGAAAAAACGGCATCCTTTTCCGTCAACAGCGAAAAGCAGTTTTATTATTGCTTCGGCTGTGGCGCGGCAGGAAATGTGTTTTCCTTTTTAATGGAGATGGAAAACTGCGATTTTCCCGAAGCCATGAAGCGACTGGCGGAGCGGGCGCATATTACCCTGCCCGAACCGGAAAAGAACGCGCAGGCAATCGCGGCGGAGCAGCTCAAAAAACGATTATTTGAAATGCACACCTTGGCAGGCAGGTTTTTTTATGAAGCACTGCAAAAGGAGGAGGGGGCAGAGGCGAGAGCCTATCTGCAAAAACGGCAGATGGATCCCCGTATGGCAAGAAAATTCGGCATAGGCTACTCTCCGGACAGCTACGATGCGCTTTTCAGGCATTTGCAGGAGAAGGGCTTCAAGATTTCGGAGATTTTGAAAACCGGCCTTGTGCTGGAAAATAAGGATGGCAAGGGCTATCATGACCGTTTCCGCGGCAGGCTGATGTTCCCCATTTTTGATGTGCAGGGGCGTGTGGTCGGCTTCGGCGGCAGGATACTTGCCAAGGGTGAGCCGAAATATTTAAACTCCCCGGAAACACTGCTGTTTAGCAAAAGCAGAAACCTATATGGGCTGAATTTTGCGAAGCAGACAAGAAAACGAGAGCTGATTCTGGTGGAGGGCTATATGGATATGCTTTCCATCTATCAGGCAGGGTTCCATAACGTAGTGGCATCGTTGGGAACAGCCTTCAATCAGGAGCATGCAAGAACGCTGAAGCGGTTTGCGGATGATGTGATTTTGCTGTATGACAGCGATGAGGCGGGCACCAATGCCGCGCTTCGCGCCATTCCCGTACTGGTGAAAAACGGCTTTCATGTGAAGGTGACACAGGTGCCGGACGGAAAGGATCCCGATGAATTTATCAAGGCAAAGGGCGCAGCGGAATTTTCCAAGCTGTTGGTGAATGCTGTGCATTATATATCCTTTGAAATTGCCTGCATACAGCGCAAATATAATCTCAAAAATCCGGAGCACAGGGTTCGCTTTGCCACAGAGGCGGCGGAAATCCTTGCAAAGCTGGACAGTGAGATTGAGCGTAATGTTTACCTTGGAGAGGTAAGCAGGGTGACAGGCGTGGAGGAGGAGGCTATCCGCAGTGAAATTCGGAAGCTGGTGCAAAAAGAGGATGCGGCTTACCAAAGGGAGGCCGAAAAGCGGCAGCAGAATCTGAAGAATTACACGCCGGAGGGCAGAAGAAAGGATAAGGGGCTTCTGGAAGCCCAGAGAAGCTTGTTATATTATGCCGCCCAGCATCAGGGCATCTATGATACGCTCAAAGAGATTCTGGAAGAGGATGATTTTACAGAAGGAATTTATTGGCGCACCTTCGGCGATATCGGGGATTTGTGGCAGAATGCAGGTCATGTGTTCCCTGCCGATTTGGTCAGCCGCTTTGAGGATGCAAAGGAACAGAAGCAGGTGACAGAGATTTTTGCCGTACAGCTGCCGACAGAAAACGGGGCAGATATGGAAAAAGCCATCAATGAACAGGTGAAGCGGCTGAAACGGACGAAAATCGACCATTTGACGGCAAACGCCGCAACCGTTGAGGAGATACAACGGCTGGTGGAGGCCAAGAGAAAACTGGATTCCCTGTATATTACCATTTGATATGGTTAGACTATAGGAACAGAGAGAAAGGAAGGATCATGTTGAAATCCGTCGAAGAAACAACATTATTGACCAAGCTGGAGGAACTGGTGCAGCTGGCCAAAAAGAAAAAGAATGTACTGGAATATAAGGAGATCATGGATCATCTGGCGGATTTGGATCTGGACCCCGACCGCATTGACAGAATCTATGAATATCTGGAAAGTCAGAATATTGATATTCTGGGGAATATCGAAGCGGAGGAGGAGGTTGAGAAGGAGCTTGACCTGACTCTCCCGGAGGGCATCAATATTGATGACCCCGTCAGAATGTACCTCAAGGAAATCGGTAAGGTGCCCCTTCTGACGGCAGAAGAAGAAATCGAACTGGCGCAGAAGATGGAGGCGGGCGGCCCTGAGGGCGAAGCTGCCAAGAAGAAGCTGGCAGAGGCCAACCTGCGTCTGGTTGTCAGCATTGCAAAAAGATACGTTGGGCGTGGGATGCTCTTTCTTGATTTGATTCAGGAGGGCAATCTGGGGCTGATTAAGGCGGTTGAAAAATTCGACTTCCATAAGGGCTTTAAATTCTCCACCTATGCAACATGGTGGATTCGTCAGGCAATCACCCGTGCGATTGCAGATCAGGCAAGAACGATTCGTATCCCCGTACACATGGTGGAAACCATCAATAAGCTGATTCGTATTTCCAGACAGCTTTTGCAGGAGCTGGGCAGAGAACCGACCGCGGAGGAGCTGGCTGTGGAAATGCAGATGCCGGAGGAAAAGGTGCGCGAGATTATGAAAATCGCACAGGAGCCGGTTTCTCTGGAAACGCCTATCGGTGAGGAGGAGGACAGCCATCTGGGTGACTTTATCCCTGATGACGATATCCCCGCACCTGCGGAAGCCGCAGCGTTTACGCTTTTGAAGGAGCAGCTGATGGAGGTTCTGGATACGCTGACGGAAAGAGAAGAAAAGGTGCTGCGTCTGCGTTTTGGTCTGGATGACGGCAGAGCAAGAACACTGGAGGAGGTTGGTAAGGAATTTAATGTTACCAGAGAACGTATCCGCCAGATTGAAGCAAAGGCTCTGCGTAAGCTGCGCCATCCCAGCAGAAGCAAAAAGCTGAAGGATTATCTTGAATAAGAGAATTGGAACAAAAGAGGGCGAAACAAATAGAGATATTTGCTGCGCCCTTTTTTTGAAAATAAGGAGTCGAGGCTATGGAGTTATCAAAACGATTGGAGATGGTCGCAGGTCTGGTGACGCAGGAGCGGATTGCGGATATCGGCACAGACCACGGCTATGTCCCTATTTATTTATACAAAAAGGGCAGAATCAAAAAGGCATACGCCTGCGATGTACGCAAGGGACCTTTGGAAAAATGCAAGAAAAATATTGCGCTTTACGGTGCGGAGGATGTCATTGAAACGCGCCTTGGCAGCGGCTTAACGCCCCTGAAGGCAGGCGAGGCGGAAACGGCAATCATGGCAGGGATGGGCGGCATGCTGATTGTACATATTTTGCAGGACAGCCCTGAGGTTGCGGCAAGCCTTACGGAGCTGGTGCTTTCGCCGCAGCGCGATTTCGGTGCGGTGCGAAAATATTTGCATCAAATCGGATTTGCCATCCGAGAGGAGCATACACTGAAAGAGGAGAATAAACCGTATGTGCTGATGCGGTGCGAAAGGGCAGAGGAGCATTATGACAGGGAGATTGAGTATCTATACGGCAAAAGGCTGTTGGAGAAGAAAGACCCTATTTTAAAAGAGGTGCTTCTGCACGAAGAAGGAAAATACAGCCGTTTGCTTGAAAGCCTCAAAGGGAACCCGACAGAAAACGCGCAGAAGCGTTTGCCTGAGGTGGAGAAGAAGCTGGCTTTGATGAGGGAGGCGTTGGAATGTCTGTAAAAGCTGTAAGGGTAAAGGATATCATGGGTGTGATGGAGGAAATCGCACCGAAAAAGCTGGCGGAGGACTGGGATAAGCCGGGGCTTGCCATCGGTGATCCTGAACGAGAGGTGAAAAAAATTCTGGTTGCACTGGATGTGATTGACCCCGTTGTGGAGGAAGCAAGGCGCATTGGTGCGGATATGATTGTGACACATCACCCGATGCTGCTGTTCCGCAAAATCGAAAGCATTACGGCGGATACCCTTCTGGGGAAACGCATTTTTAATCTGATTCAGAATAACATTGCCGCTTTCTCCGCGCATACGAATTTGGACATTGCCGCAGGCGGTACGAATGATGTGCTGGCGGAGCTGGCAGGCTTGAAGAATATTGAGATTTTGGAGGAAACATGGGCAGAGAGCCTGAAAAAAATCGTGGCTTATGTTCCTGTGGGGCATGAGCAGGCGGTGCGCGATGCCATGTGCGGCGCAGGGGCAGGGCATATCGGTGCCTATTCCCATTGCACCTTTGGCGCGGCAGGGAAGGGAACTTTTCTTCCCCTGGAGGGGACAAATCCCTTCTTGGGAGAGCAGGGCAGACTGGAAACGGCGGATGAAATCCGTCTGGAAACGATTGTTCCTGCCGAGAAGGTACACGCCGTTGTGCAGGCGATGCTTGCGGCGCACCCCTATGAGGAAGCGGCGTATGACATTTATCCTGTGGAGCAGACAGGGAAAAAGGAGGGCATTGGCCGCATCGGAGAACTGCCGCAGGAAATCCCCTTCAGGGAATTTGCAAAGCAGCTGAAGGAAAGGCTCGGTCTGGATGCCATTCGTCTGGTCGGGGACGGGGAAAAGCCCATCAAGCGCGTTGGTCTTTGCACAGGCGCAGGGGTTGAATTTGTTTCCTTGGCGGCGGCGAAGGGCTGTGATGCCTACCTGACGGCGGATATCAAATATCACGAAGCGCAGAAGGCGGTCGAGATGGGCATTGCCGTTGCGGATGTGACGCATTACGCGAGCGAGGTGCTGATTGTGCCTGTTCTGCAGGAAAAATTGCAGGCGGCGGCAAAGAAAAACGGTTGGAATATCGAGGTTGTCTGCTCCGCAGTGGATGGGCAGACCTTCTGGACGATAGAGTAAGGAGGGAAAACAAGTGGAAACAAGAAAAGTAAATGTAATGGGAAAGGAAGTGCAGATTCCCAAGGGCATGACCTTCGGGGAGCTGGCAAAGGAATTTGAGGGCGAGGTTTTCGGTAAAATTCTGGTGGCAAAGCAGGGAAATTCCCTGCGCGAATTGATTTGCCCCATCCGCACCGATGAGGATATCACCTTTTTGGATTTTCGGGATAAGGAGGGCGTGCGCGTTTATGAAAGAGGGATTTCCCTGCTGTTGGTGAAGGCGGTACGCGATGTGCTGGGGACAGCTACAGGTGTGGAAATCGAACATTCCCTGCGGGGCAATCTTTATTGCGAGCTGAGCAGCCTACAGCAGATGCCGGATGCAGACCTGCTTGCCAAGATTGAGGCGCGCATGAAGGAATATGTTGCGGCGGATACGCCTATTGTGAAGCATGTCTGCCCCAGAGAGGTTGCCATTTCCATCGTGAAGGAGCAGGGCTTACAGGATAAGGTGGAGCTGTTCCGTTATCGCACTGCTTCCAATATCAACCTTTATGAACTGGATGGCTTCTATGATTATTTCTTCGGGTATATGCCGGATTCCGTCGGCGCATTGGAATGGTTTGCGCTGATGCCCTTTGAAACAGGCTTTCTGGTGCGCTTCCCCGATCCTGCAAAGACAGGGGAGCTTCTGCCGGAGGAGCAGCCCAGAAAAATCAGCAAGGTATTTCTGGAGCAGATGCACTGGTGCCAGCTGATGCAGGTGCGCAACGTGGCGGAGCTGAACCGCACAATTGTCGAGGGGAAATTCGGTGACCTGATTCGCGTGAATGAGGCATTGCATGAAAAGAAAATTGCGGAAATCGCAGATCAGATTCATCAGCGGATGGATAAGGTGCGTGTGGTGCTGATTGCGGGGCCTTCCTCCTCCGGCAAAACCTCCTTCGCAAACAGATTATGTATTCAGCTGCGCGCGCTGGGGGTGAAGCCGCACAAGGTTTCTCTGGATGATTATTTCCTCAATCGGGAGGACACCCCTCTGGATGAGCATGGCAAGAAAAACTTCGAGCGCATGGAGGCGTTGGATTTGAAGCGGCTCAATCAGGACTTGAAGCAGATTATCGCGGGGGAAGAAGTAGAGCTGCCCTATTACAACTTCCTGACGGGCAAGCGTGAGCACAGCGGCGAATTTGTACAGCTTGGCGAGGGCGAAATTCTGGTAATGGAGGGCATCCATGGCTTAAATGACCGCCTGACCCCCGAAATTCCGGCGGAATACAAATTCAAAATCTTCATCAGCGCCATTACGCAGCTGAATGTAGACGACCACAACCGCATTTCTACCTCCGACAGCAGGCTTATCCGCCGCATTGTGCGCGATTTCCAGTTCCGCGGCAGAAGCGCCAGAACGACCATAGAATCCTGGGGAGAGGTGCGTCAGGGCGAGGAGGATAATATTTTCCCGTTTCAGGAGAATGCGGATGCGGTGTTCAATTCCGCAACGCTATATGAGCTTTGTGTGTTGAAGCAATACGCAGAGCCACAGCTATTCGCGATTGAAAAAAACATGCCGGAATACCCCACGGCAAAGCGTTTGATTAAATTCCTGAGCTATTTCCTTGCTGCGCCGGGGCTGGAAATTCCGAATAATTCCTTGATTAAGGAATTTGTCGGCGGGAGCTGCTTTAAGGTTTGACAAGGGAACGAAATTCATTTATAATGATTTGGATTATGTGAGTAGGTCGGACAGTCGCGCTCGTAGGAGTGAGGAAAGTCCGGGCTTCGCAGAGCAGGGTGCCGGCTAACGGCCGGTGGAGGCGACTCCAAGGATAGTGCAACAGAAATAGACCGCCGAATTCGTTTCGGTAAGGATGGAAAGGTGGGGTAAGAGCCCACCGCTGCGGCGGTAACGTCGCGGGCCCCTGTAAACCCCACCCGAAGCAAGACAAACAGAGACCATGGGGCTGCTCGTTCCGTCTCGAAAAAGTCGCACGATGCCGTTGGCAACAACGGACCAAGATAGATGGCTGTCTGAAAAACAGAACCCGGCTTACAGGCCTGCTCGCTTTTTCAACTGTAGACTTTTGCCGACAGAAAAA
>ENA-OVGQ01003700-OVGQ01003700.1-human-gut-metagenome-genome-assembly--contig:-NODE-3700-length-11588-cov-3.043441_pt1 | contig 11588 bp, 10 predicted proteins | sample MGYA00237774_ERZ505427 | MGnify/ENA primary metagenome ERZ505427 (study PRJEB26158, sample SAMN06016404) | human gut metagenome | biome: human gut; feature: ankylosing spondylitis patient; material... | reverse complement strand
GAATCAGGCGTAGATTAAAGCAGCGTGATATGCGCGTCCTCAAAGACCTTGCGGGTCTGCTCGTTCCAGATGGAGGACTGCACCTCGCCGATATGCGCCTTGCCAAGAAGGAGCATACACAGTCTGGACTGTCCGATGCCGCCGCCGATGGTGCAGGGCAGCTTGCCTTCGAGCAACATTCTGTGGTAGGGCAGGTTTCTGCGGTCATCGCAGTCTGCCTTTCTCAGCTGTTCATCCAGAGCGGCTGCGTCGACACGGATACCCATGGAGGAAATTTCCAGAGCATTATCCAGAACAGCGTTATAGAACAGCAGGTCGCCGTTTAACTGCCAGTCATCATAGTCCGGAGAACGGCTGTCATGGGGCTCGCCGGAGCGCAGCTTATCGCCAATCTGCATGATGAATACGGTTTTATGCTCCTTGACGATGGCATTTTCTCTTTCCTTGGGGGTCAAGTCGGGGTATTTATCCTCCAGCTCCTGAGAGGTGATAAAGGTTACCTCGCGGCACAGCTCGGTTGTGATGCGGGGGTATTTTTTCTTTACGACTTCGAGCGTATCACAGATTGCAAGAACGATGCCCTGCACAGTGAATTTCAGCTCTTCGACATTTCTCTTTTCGGGGGTGATAACTCTTTCCCAATCCCACTGGTCTACATAAATAGAGTGCAGGTTATCCAGTGTTTCATCTCTGCGGATGGCGTTCATATTGGTATACAGACCCTTGCCGGGGCGGAAATCATAACGATACAGCGCCATGCGTTTCCACTTTGCCTCTGCGGTTGTGCCTGTTGCGGGAATTTCAAAGCTTACGGGGCGTTCTACGCCGCTCAGATTATCGTTCAGACCTGTATAGGGGTCAACGAACAGAGGGGCGGAAACACGTTTCAGATTCAGTGTCTGTCCCAGATGTTCTTCAAAAGCGTGGTGAATCACGCCGATGGCATTCTGTGTTTCATATAAGGTTAGTTCGGAATGATAGCCTTCCGGAATATATGTTTTGCTCATCGCAAGCACCTCTTTTCTGTTGTTTCTCATATTTTTTTATAAAATATCATTGATAAAAGCTTATCCATACCATTTAGGATAACACAGAAGCAGATTTTGTCAAGGGAAGTTTCCATCAGAAAAACGGATAGAGGGTATAGGAAAAGGCTTGACAAAGAACTCCTACAGTTGTATGATATAGAAAAAGCAAATCATACATTTGTAGGAGATTGGAGGGAGACACATGGCGGAGTTGATGCGATTGCCGGATACGGAGCTGGAAATTATGAAGGTTATCTGGGAGAGCGGCAGGACACTTTCTACCTCGGAGGTGAAGGCGAGTCTGGAGGAACAACGTCCCTGGAATGTTTCTGCTTTGCAGACCTTGCTGAACCGCTTGATTGACCGTGGCTTTCTGGAAAGCTATAAGGAAGGAAAGAACCGATTTTATACCCCACTGGTGGCGGAGCAGGAGTATCTGGCGGTGGAAAATCGGGCCTTTCTGGATAAGGTAAACAATCATTCGGTTACAAAGCTGGTTGCAAGCCTATATGACAGCCATTCCATTACCGAGGAGGACTTGGATGAGCTGGCGGCGTTTATCCGCTCGAAAACAGGAGGTGCATAAGGTATGGAACGAATGTTTCAAGCAATTTTGGAAATAAGCCTGTTTGCCATTCCTGTGATTCTTGTTTTGGCGCTTTGTGCTAATTTGTTGGGGAAGCGCTACGGCGCAAAATGGCGGTATCTGATTTGGCTGGTGGTTGCGGTGCGGCTTTGCGTGCCGATACAGCTGAGCCTGCCGGGGCGAATGGAGGTAATGCAGATACAGGTGCCTTCGGTGCAGAGTGGCACAAGAGAGGTGCTTGCACAGAGAACGCCTGATTATTTCGTGCAGAAGGAGACGAATGAGCCGATACAGCAGGCAATACCCTCTGTGGAACGGACACAGACGGTAAGCGAGGAAAAAAATGATATTTTTGATTTCCTTCTTGCATACCCTTATGTGCTGTGGCTTTGCGGTGTGCTTGGGTTTTTGGCTTGGCAGGGATGGAAATATTATGATTTTCGGAGAATGTTGAAGCGAAGCAGAAGAAAAATCATGGATGCGTCTGTTCTGGATACCTATTACAGCCTTTGCAGAGAAATGGGGATGGAAAAGCGACCTGCGATTTATTTCTGTGAGGCGTTGCCGAGTCCGCTTTGTGTTGGCTTTTTTCAAACAACGGTTTACCTCAATTCCGAGGAGAGAGAGCCTGCGGAAATGCGGCTGATTTTAAAGCATGAGCTGACGCACTGCAAGAGAAAAGACCTTTGGTTTAAGGGGATTTTGCTGTTGGCAAGGGCGTTGCATTTTTTCAATCCCTTTGTGCATGGGATGGCACGCCTTGCGGAAAAGGACATGGAGCTTTCCTGCGACCTTGCGGTGATGGCGGACTGCGGCATGGCGGAGCGCGAGGCATACAGCATGGCGATTCTGCGGACAGTGCGCGAGACGAAAAGCAAAAATATGCAGATGAGTACGGCTTTTTCGGGCGGAAAGGAGGAATTGAAGATGCGGTTTGAAAATATTTTCGATATGACGCAGAAAAAGCGCGGCATTGCTTTATTCCTTGCGGCGGCGTTGGTGGTCTGCGGCGGAACGGCGTTTGTCGGCTGTGCGGAAAGCGAAACGACGGAAAAGACGCTTTCGGGCACGGTTTACGGAGACTACACAGAGGAAACAGTGCATGAATTATATGCGGCAAAGCTGCAATATATCGGCGACCACATCGGTGTTGGAAAAATTCTGGGGTTACTGCCACTGCCCGAAGGGGTGACGAATGACAGCGAGGGGATTGAGCTTTATACGGACAAGGAGCCTTACGGCGCGAGAAGGCATCTGCAATGGCAGAGCAACGAGGAAACCGCGTATACCGTTGATGGGGAAAGCTATACGGATGACCGCTGGATGCAGATACAGGGGATGATTTTCCTTGCGCTGGTGGAGAATGCGGGGGATTTTAACCTTTCCCTGCACCATGCGGATGCGGCGGATGGACAGGTTGTGACCTCCTTCGGCTTTGACAGAGAGCAGGCGAAGAAATACTTCGGGGAGCAGGATTTGCGTGATTTTGCGAGCGATGAGGGAACCTTCCGTAATTTTGTGCTGACAATCAACCGGTATTTCTATGAAGGGGTTTCGACACCCGAACAGATTCTTGCACTTTCCAAGCTGGATGCTGCGGCGGCACAGGAGCGGATGCAGCAGATGGCCTCCGGAGATTTCCTCGAAAAAACGAAAGAGGGAGCAGAGCAAAGCCTATCCTATCAGATGATTCTGGCGGATAGTCTGGTGGGAGAGATTGCGGCGCAGAAGCTGACCTCCTCCAATCCTGCGGACTATCTGCACTGCACACAGTATGATGAGCTGGTCAAGCTGGGCGAGCCTGCACTCAGAGCGTTTCTTTCCGAATTTGCGGAGGGAAGTATCGGGGATGACTTAGAGGGCTATATCAAGACGAGTGCATGTCAGGATATTCTGGGCGAGCATAGGGATAAGGATGTTCTGCCGACACCGACGGAATGGTATCGGTTTTATACGGCAACGGATTCGACATATTGTGCGTTCTTTACCTATGGCGATACGGATACAACGCTTTATACGAAGGATCTGGCGAAAACATATTCCATGGGCGGTTCGGACAAATACAGCGTTGTGGCGGCAGGAAAGGATGAACGCCTGCGTGCGGTTTATACGGCGCTGAGTGACAGATTCAACAATTACAGCAACGCCGGATATACCACAACGATTTATGCACCACTGATTGAGGGCATCAAGGAAAGCGGAAACAAGATGCAGGTGTTTGCGGTCATTTTCGATTCTACTTATGCCATGAGCCGCACAAAAGAAGGCTATGCACTCTTTGAGCGGGGCGGGTCTGTGGTGCCGAGCAGACTGGATTTTGAAAAACGGAACGGCAAATGGATTTTGACGGACTGGACACAGGCGGAGGATGGCAGCTATTATGCGGACTCCATCAAGAGAATGTGCGACGGAGACAATGCACTGGCGAAAAAGATGATTTCTTATGATAGCGATGCCTGCCAGATGCTGCTGTGGCAGAATATGATTTATTATATGAAGGCAAATTATGGCGGAATGAAGCTGCCGATTTATTTTGATTCCTATATGGAGGAGAAGAACATCAAGAAAATCAGCAAATTTATTGACATTACGCCAACCTACGATGAATAAAGGATGCTTGAACCCCTGCGAAGGCAGGGGTTTTTCGCTGTCCGCAAAAGAATTGGCATATTCCTGTTTAGTTTTCCATAAATTGCATTGTATGGATACAGTTGCAAAAGAAACGGAGGAAAAGCCATGGAAACATTCAACATTTATCAGGATATTGCGGAGCGGACAGGCGGAGACATTTATATCGGCGTGGTGGGGCCTGTGCGGACGGGAAAATCGACCTTTATCAAGCGGTTTATGGATTTGCTTGTTTTGCCGAATATCCCGAATGCCTACACAAGAGAGCGTGCAAAGGATGAGCTGCCGCAATCGGCAAGCGGAAGGACAATCATGACGACAGAGCCGAAATTTGTGCCGAATGAAGCGGTGGAAATTTCCTTGGGGGACAATGCGGATGTGCGCGTGCGGATGATTGACTGCGTGGGATATTTGGTGCCGGGGGCAGAGGGCGACATGGACGGGGACAGCCCCAGAATGGTACATACGCCATGGGCGGAGAATGCGATGCCCTTTCGCGAAGCGGCGGAACTGGGGACGAAGAAGGTCATTACCGACCATTCCACCATAGGGATGGTGGTGACAACGGACGGAAGCGTGACCGAGCTGCCGCGGGAAAATTATGAGGAGGCAGAGGAACGGGTGGTTGCGGAGCTGCAGGAATTGGGCAAGCCGTTTCTGATTCTGCTGAACACCGCCGCGCCCTACAGCGACAGCACAGAGAGCCTGCGGAGTGAGCTGGAGAAAAAATACGGCGTGCCTGTACTGGCGGTCAATGCGGCGCAGCTGAAGGCGGAGGACATTCGGAGGATTCTGGAGCGGATGCTGTATCAGTTCCCTTTGCGCGAGCTGCGGTTCTTTTTCCCCGGATGGGTGGAAACGCTGGAGCAGGGACATTGGCTGAAGCAGGGATTGACGGATGCGCTGAAGGGCGTGATGGCGCAGGTGGAGAAGCTTGCGGATGTGGAGCAGGCAATCGGGGTGCTTAGGGAAACGGATTTTCTGAAAAAGGCATATACCGACCGAATTTTGCCGGGAGAGGGCGCGGCGGAGATTGCGCTTGATTTTGCGGATGGGTTATTCTATCAGATTCTGAGCGAAACGGTGGAGATGCCGATTGAAAATGACTACGCGCTTATTTCTACGATAAAAATGCTTTCGGAAACGAAGCAGGAATATGACAAGATTGCGACGGCACTGAACGATGTGCGGCGGAAGGGCTACGGTGTGGTGACACCGGTGTTTGAGGAAATTACGCTGGAGAAGCCTGAGGTGTTTAAGCAGGGAAGCCGCTACGGAATTAAGCTGCGTGCGAAGGGGGAATCCATTCATCTGATTAAGGCGGACGTGGAAACGGAGGTTTCGCCAATCATCGGGAATGAGGAGCAGTCGCGGGAGTTTATCGACCGACTGATTGCGGATTATGAATCGGAGCCTGAGAAAATCTGGGATTTGAATATTTTCGGGCGGACGCTGAGCTCTATGGTCAGTGACGGGATGCAGAATAAAATCTATCGGATGCCGGAGGATGCACAGATGAAGCTGCAGGAGACGCTGCAAAAGATTGTGAACGAGGGCAGCGGCGGATTGATTTGTATTATTTTGTAAAGAATAAGTCGAAATCAGGATTTCGACTTGTTTGGACAGAAGAATAAACAGACGAGTTCCATCGGCTAAAAAGCCTTGAAACTCGTTGTTTTCCTCGTCGGAAATGAATTCCGACTGCGGATGCTATTCGGGAAACCACTTACCACCCAAGAAGGGGTGGCAGGCAAAGCCTGCTTTGCGAAGCAAAGTAATGAACAGTTCGTTTCCCGAACCTTTCCGCGGCATCGAAATAACCTTGTTTATAGTTTAAGCCGAGGGAGAAAAATCCTTCGGCTTTTGTACGTTATAAAATACGAAATTCGGTTTCGGTTTCCTTGATGGAATGGGGTTTATTTTCCATTTTTCTGATTTTGATGCGTTTGAGGGAATTCATGAATTTCAGCAGGAAGCGGATGCGGCTTTCAAAGCCCTGCACCTCTGCGATAACCTCCCCATTTTCGGCATTTTTCACCCAGCCGGTCAGCTCCAGTCTTTCTGCCATCTGCGCCAGCTCGATGCGAAAGCCGACCTTTTGCACACGTCCATGGAAGGTGATATGGCGGCGGACAAAGCGGTTTTCTTCAAAATCGGGCAATCGGACGCGATTCACCTGATGGCAGATATAAGTATTTCTTGCGGATTTTAATGCTTCAATGGGTTTCATGCAATCACCACCTATTTGTTTTTCTGTTTATACATTATAACAAAGAAGGAACGCATTTGCCAGCTGTCTTTTGAAAAGATTTTTCTTAGAGTTCGATTAGGGAGGTTTACCTTTTCTTTTTTTTGTATTATAATCAAAATTACTTATGGTATTATGCCCGCAATATGGGGCGAGTGAAGAAAAGGAACAGGGGGATTCCCATGAAAAAAGGTTCCTCAGGGAATAGAAAAAAAAGAAGACCGCCCAGACCGGAGGCACCTGTGAGCCGTTATCCCACAAGGGACAATGTCTACAATCTGCAAAGAGAGCGGCAGAGACGGCAGGCGCAGGAGGAGAGACAGGCACGCGAATGGCAGCAGGCACAGATGGGCTATGCGCAGACACCGCATCCTGCAAAGAGGAAGAAGCACCGGCAGAGAAGAAGAGGCAGCCACATGATGATGCCTTTGCTTGTATTTGCAATCATTGCGCTGTATCTGGTGGGGCAGATTGGCAGCCTTGCGATAAAGGGCTCTGATATTGATGTGGAAACGGTGGCATACGGCACGATTGATACGCCTGAGGTTTATACGGGGCTGATCCTTCGGGAGGAATATGTGGTGGACAGCACCAGAGACGGACAGCCGTATTATCAGTATTCGCAGGGGGACTATGTGCCGAAGGGCGCAGTGGTCTGCACGGTAAAGGATACGGATTCAACGGATGCGCTGGAAAGCAAGCTGAACCAGATTGATAAGGATATTCTGAAAAGCCAGAAGGCAAGGACGGATTTATCTGCTTTTTCGGAGGATATTTCCCGTTTGGAGGATAACGTGAGCCGGACGGTGGATGCCTATGCAGGGCGTTCCATGCGGTCGAGCCTTTCCTATATGTATACGCTGAAAAGCCAGGTGACCGCCTTTATGGATCAGAGAAACGAAATCTGGCTGACAGAGAATGTGGACAGCCTTTCAAAGCTGACAGAGGAAAGAAATGTGTACGAGCAGCAGCTGGCGCAGAACCAGAGTGCGCTGACGGCAGCGGAGGCAGGTGTACTTTGTCTAAGCTATGACGGGATGGAGAAAAAGCTGACACCCGACAAGGCGGAGCAGGTAACGGAAAAGCAGATCGGGGATGCAAAGACACAGTATATCTCCAAGGCGAAAAGCGTTGCCAAGGGCGATCCGCTCTTTAAGATTATTACGGATAACAAGTGGTATGTGGTTGCATATCTGCCGAACAATGCCGCAGCAGGCTGGGAGGCAGGGAAAACAAGCTGTACCCTGAATATAATGACGGAGGAAGAAACCTACAAAATCAGCGCAGATGTGGAAAGCCTCACCGTAGGAGACAAGCAGACGAAGGTTGTTTTCTCAAGCTATGAACACATGGAGGACTTCATGGAAAGCCGCACGGTTTCCTTCAGCTTAGAGGGGACTGTGACGGAGGGACTGAAGATTCCCAATGATGCGATTGTGGAAAAATCTCTGCTGAAAATTCCCAGAAGCTGTCTGACGGAAAGCATGGGCAATACGGGTGTTTTGCTTGTGAAGGGAAGCAGCACGAAATTTACCGATATTACCGCTGTGACGAGCGATAAGGATGCGGTTTACATTGAACCGGAGAACAGCGGACTGAAAACAGGCGATGTTGTGCTGCAGGGTACAGGCGAGGATGCCGCACAGGTAACGCTTTCCGAGCTGCTGCCGCACGCGGGGGTTTATGTGGCAAACAGCTCCATCGCAAAGTTTGTTGTAATTGATGTTGTGGAACAGAATCAGGAATACGCCATCGTGCAGGCAGGCAGCACAACGGGGCTGCAGCCATACGATACGATTGTTTCCGATGCAAAAAATATCAAGGAGGGCGACAGCGTTTTTTAAGCGTCCGGATGGATAAAGAGATAGAAAGAAGGCAGAAATATGAGCGTAGTTGAAAATATTCAGAATGTGAGAGCAAAAATTGCGGCAGCCGCAGAAAAAAGCGGCAGAACGGCGGAGGACGTACTTCTGTTGGCAGTCAGCAAGACAAAGCCTGTGGAGCTGATTGGCGAGGCGGTGCAGGCGGGGTGCCTTTCTCTGGGCGAAAACAAGGTGCAGGAAATCATGGAGAAATATGAGCCTATGATGGAATATGCGCCTGAGGGAGAGAGAATCCACTGGCACTTAATCGGGCATGATAAGGTGGATATGATTCATTCTGTGGAAAGCCTGAAGCTGGCGGAGGAAATTGAAAAGCGCGCGGCACAGAAGGATATTGTGATGGATATTCTGATTGAGGTGAACATGGCAGCGGAGGAAAGCAAATTCGGCGTGAAGCCGGAGGATACCGAAGCACTGCTCAGAGAGATTGCGAAAATGCAGCATATTCGCGTGCGTGGGCTGATGACGGTTGCACCTTTTGTTGAAAATCAGGAGGAAAACAGAGAAGTTTTTCGTCAAATGAGAGAATTACTGGTTGACATGAACGGGAAAAAAATTGATAATATAAAGATGGATACCTTATCCATGGGGATGACGGGCGATTATGAGGTTGCCATCGAAGAGGGTGCGACCATTGTCCGCGTGGGCACAGGTATTTTCGGCGAAAGATATTATCCCAACAAAGGATGAGCAATAGAAACAGCTTAGGAGGAACGTATTGTGGCGAAGATTTTTGACAGAATGAAAGACTTAATGTTTGGCGAATATGAAGACGATGATGATTACTATGAGGATGATTACGATACAGCGGCACCTGCCCCTGCACCCGTAAGAGAGAATTATGGTCTGCGTGACGCAAGAGAGACGGAATACAGCGCACCTGCGCTCCGTAAGGCGGCTTCGAAGAATGCGGCAAATCCCCAGATTTACAGCGTGAACACAAGCGTACAGATGCAGGTAGTTATCATCAAGCCTGAATGTTACGAGGATGCACAGGAAATCTGTGACCAGATTAAAACCAAACGTCCTGTTGTAGTCAATCTGGAGAAGGTGGAATACCCCATTGCGCAGCGCATTATGGACTTTTTGAGCGGCACCTGCTATTCTCTGGAGGGCTCCATTCAGCGCGTAGCCAATAATATTTTTATTATTGCACCCGAAAATGTGGATATTTCCGGTGATTTTAAAGAAGAATTAAAAACAAAAGGCGTTCTGCTCCCTTGGATGAACGGGACAAATGCCAGATAAAGGTGGTTTTGTGGATTGAATAGTATACAGACATTGCTGATTAGTGCGATTGGTGTATTTTTCTATGTATTGGAAATTCTCATCTTCGTGCGTATCCTGTTTTCCTGGCTGCCCTTCGGCGTTGGCTACAACAGCAGCATTGGGCGTTTGCTGTATCAGCTGACAGAGCCGATTCTGGGGCCTGTGAGAAATATGGTAGATAAATCCCCGCTCGGCGGCGGCATGGGGCTTGATTTTTCCCCTATTTTTGCGTTAATCCTGATGAGATTGGTGCAGACCCTTCTGGTTGCAGCCATTCGGATGTTCTGATGCTATGGACAGACAGGCATTATTGAAAAGCGTACCGGAGGGCGAGGAACGGCTGCTGTTTGCAAAGGCGCTGGATCAGGCGATTTTTGCGATGAAGCGCAGAGAGCCTGCGTTCACGGATTTTATGGATCGGGCAAAATGTGCAAGATTTCGGGAACGGCTGCAGGGACTTCGGGAGCTGGAGATTACGCTTTTCGGCGGAACGGAGGACTGCGAGCGGCAGATGATGGGCTTTTTTACAGAACCGCTTGCGGCAGAGGAATTCCCGATTAAAATTGTAAAAATCAGAAGAAAAAGTAAAAAATTCGGACAGACGGATCTGAGCCACAGAGATTATCTCGGCTCCCTCCTTGGACTGGGCATTGACCGCGGCAAGGTGGGCGATATTCTGGTGGCGGAGGATACGGCGGTCTGCTTTGTGGCGGAGGAGATTTCGCCATACATAACGGCTGTGCTGGAGCAGGTTTCCAGAACCGCGGTAGTGGCAGAGGAAACGGAGCAGGCGGAGGACATTCCCCAAAGGCAGACGGAGGCAAGACGTTTAACGGTGGCATCCATGCGGCTGGATGCGGTGGCAAGTGAGGCGTTTCATCTGGCAAGAGGGAAAACGCAGACGCTCATCCATGCGGAAAAGGCACAGGTGAACTGGAATATTGTAACAAGCACATCCCATCTGTTAAAGGAAGGGGATTTGGTGAGTCTGCGCGGCTTCGGGCGGTTTCGCGTGAAGGAAATCGGCGGCAGAACCAAAAAAGACAGAATCGGATTGGAAATTGAAAAATATGTATAAGGAGGTTTTTTCGTGATCACACCGAACGATATCGCAACCAAGGACTTTAAGAAGGTAGCTGTAGGCTATTCCCCCGAAGAAGTAGATACCTTTTTGGATGACATCTATGAGGACTATGAGAAGCTGTATAAGGAAAGCCAGAAGGAAAAATCAAAGACAGAGGCTGTGGCTGAGGATACCGACCGGTTGAAGCATCTCGAAAAATCCATTGAACGTACATTAAGCCTTGCGGAGGCGGCTGCGGAGGAAACAAAGGCGGCGGCAAAAGCAGATGCCGATGCCATCATCAACAGTGCAAAGCAGCAGGCGGAGGATATTCTGGCATCCGCAAGAACAAAGGCGTATGAGCTGGAACAGAAGATTTCCGGACTGGAAAGCCGTTACGAACTGATGAAAACAAGAATCAAGCTGCTGCTTTATGCAGAAATCGAGCTGCTGGACAAGGGCGAGGTTCTGGCAGAAAAAGAAGCAAAGGCACAGGAGACAAAATAAAAAACAGACAAGCTGCGGCGGGGTCTTCTTGCCGTGGCTCGTTTTGTATAATGCAAAAATCTTCCGAAAGGGTGATTGAATATGATACCGATTTTGATAACGATACTGCTGATTTTATTAGACCAGGGGACAAAGCTCTGGGCATTGGGAAGCCTGAAGCCGATTCGCAGCATGACGGTGGTGGACGGCTTTCTTGACCTGACGTTTGTGGAAAACAGAGGGGTTGCCTTCGGGATGCTCTCCGGGCAGAGGTGGCTGATTCTGGTGCTGACAGGCGTAATTGCCGGTGCGCTGATTTATTTTTACCGCACACTGCCGAAAAAGAAGGCATATCTTCCCCTGCGTGCGGCACTTTTACTGGTGCTTTCGGGCGCGG
>ENA-OVGQ01003688-OVGQ01003688.1-human-gut-metagenome-genome-assembly--contig:-NODE-3688-length-11622-cov-3.938532_pt1 | contig 11622 bp, 9 predicted proteins | sample MGYA00237774_ERZ505427 | MGnify/ENA primary metagenome ERZ505427 (study PRJEB26158, sample SAMN06016404) | human gut metagenome | biome: human gut; feature: ankylosing spondylitis patient; material... | reverse complement strand
GAAGAGAAAAACGTAAGCACAACATGAGCGCTTACGTTTTTCTCTTTTATAGGAAATTTAAGGAAGCTAGAATAATTACCCCAGAATCTCCTTCAGGTCAGCCTCTGGTGTTGTAACAGGTGCGATTGCGAAATGTTCAACAAGATAATTTAACACATTTGGAGAGAGGAAGGCTGGAAGTGTCGGTCCAAGCTTGATGTTTTTGATACCGAGGTGAAGCAGTGTAAGGAGGATGCAGACTGCCTTTTGCTCATACCAGGAGAGTATCATGGAAAGCGGCAGGTCATTCACGCCACATCCAAAGGCATCGGCAAGTGCGACAGCTACCTTGATTGCGCTGTAGGCATCGTTGCACTGTCCCATATCCATCAGGCGTGGGAAGGCTCCTATGGTACCAAGGTCGAGATCGTTGAATCGATATTTGCCGCAGGCGAGTGTCAGCACGATGCTGTCAGACGGTGTCTGCTTTACAAATTCGGTGTAATAGTTGCGGCCTGCGCGAGCACCATCACATCCGGCAACAAGGAAGAAATGGCGGATTGCGCCAGATTTTACGGCATCGACGATTTCGCCAGCAGAGGAAAGTATAGCATTGCGTGCAAAGCCAGTCATCACGCTAGAACCACCATTGATTCCGGTAAAGTGCTGATCCTTAGAGAAGCCACCAAGCTCAAGTGCCTTTTCGATGACTGGAGTGAAGTCTTTGTGACCATCTGTGGATGATGAAATAAATGGTGTATTCGGGAAGACAACGGCGCCGGTAGTGAAAACGCGGTCTTCATAGGAAGCCTTTGGCGGCATTAAGCAGTTTGTTGTAAATAGAATCGGTGCCGGAAGAGAAGCAAATTCCTTCTGCTGATTCTGCCATGCGGTACCGAAATTGCCCTTCAAGTGAGGGTACTTCTTAAGCTCTGGATAAGCGTGAGCCGGAAGCATCTCGCCGTGGGTGTAGATATTGATGCCCTTGTCCTTTGTCTGCTCAAGAAGCTGCTTGATATCTTCAAGATCGTGACCAGTTACAACAATGAATGGGCCTTTTTCAACAGTCAGGGAAACTGATACCGGTACCGGATCTCCGAAGGTTTCTGTGTTTGCACGGTCAAGAAGCTCCATGCAGGTTAGGTTGAAGCGGCCAACCTCCATAACAATCGGAAGCAGCTCGTTCATGCCCCAATCCTTAGACAGGGAGTCGAGTGCGGTTAAGAAAAACTGGTTTAAAGAAGCATCGGTGTAGCCGAGTGTCATTGCATGGTATGCGTAAGCTGCCATACCGCGCACACCAAACAGAATCAGAGACTTTAAGGAGCGAATGTCCTCGTTTGCATTCCAGATATTGTTCATATCATAATCAGAAACGATAGAAACATTGCAAGAGTTAGCTGTTTTTGTAGCAGATGCGTGAATGCGTGCGGTCAGATTTTTGATAGAAGCATCATCGAAATTTACATTTGTAATGGTAGCAAATAGTCCTTCTAAGATCAGATGATTAATCTCATTCGCTAAAGATTCACTCAGATTGTTATTGGAATTTTTGTTTGAACAGGCAGCAATGTTTGCAAGGGCGATTAAGGCTCCGGTTAACGTGTCCTGAAGCTTAGCTGTCATTGCGGACTTGCCACAGACACCTGCTCTAGTGCAGCCGGTGCATCCTGCGGTCTGCTCGCACTGGAAGCAAAACATGCTGTTTGCTGCGTTTGCATTTGCTGCATTTGTGTTTGCTGTATTCTGGCTCATATTTAAATCCTCCTAAAGCTTGTCGTGTAATTTTTCTTTTCGTGATGGACAAAGTATAGTATAATAACCAAAGATTGTCGGTTGAAATTTCAACGAAAAAAAAGAAAATTTGCAGATGATTTGATGAAAGTTTGATCGTAATTTCAATCAGAATCATAATTAGGAAAGAAATCGAAATTGATTTGAAATCTTGAATGGAGGTGAATGGCGAATGAAAGATTTTCTTCCTATTATAAAGGCCAGGTCAGGGCTGTTTCGCGGCATTGAGGAGAGTGAACTGGAAAAGCTGTTCGGCTGCCTGGAGGCGAGAAAGCAGACCTATCGAAAAGAAGAATATATTTTAAGAGAGGGCGAACAGACAAAAGTGTTGGGGCTTGTGCTGTCTGGAAGTGTTCTTATTGTACAAGAGGATGTCTGGGGTGGGCGAAATGTTCTTAGTGTGCTTGGACCTGGTCAATGCTTTGCGGAGGTGTTTGCCTGTGTGCCGGGTAGCGTGCTAAATGTAAGTGTGGAAGCTAAGGAGGACACAACCATTCTATTTTTAAATGTCGGTCGAATACTTTCAATCTGCCCGGACGGATGTAGTTTTCATGCACAGTTAATTCAAAATCTGCTGATTGATATGGCACAGAAAAATCGAAAGCTCAGTGAGAAAATCACGCATATGGCAAAACGTTCCACAAGGGAAAAGCTGCTGTCATATTTGTCCGAACAGGCTGTAAAAAACAAGTCTTCCGAATTTGAAATTCCCTATAACAGGCAGCAGTTAGCTGATTATCTTGGCGTGGATCGAAGTGGCTTGTCTGTGCAGCTGTGCCGTCTGCGCGATGAGGGGATGCTGACATTTCATAAAAATAAAATACGGCTAATTTACAAAAACAGCACAGATATGATATGATGATACCAGGGTCAAAAGCTCCAAAAGCCGTTCGTGCTTGCACGATTAGGTTTTTGAGCTTGGGACCCGCAAAAACATGAGGATGCAGCGATTTTCAAGGAAAATCAGCGAATCCGAATGTTTTTAGAATTGCGAAAGTTGCATAGCAACGGAGCAATTCGTGGATATCAGTTGGGGGCAAAAAGTCCATGGCGAAAGATGAATAATAAATAATAAATAATGTTGTGGCTTTGTGGAAGCGAAAGGAGTATAAAATAAATATGAGATTTCCAGAGTTTTTAAAGAAAAATGGTACTATTGGATTTGTTGCACCGTCATTTGGATGTAATATTGAGCCTTATAAAACGTCATTTAATCATGCGCTTGAAAAGTTTCATGATATGGGGTATCAGACAATGCTTGGTCCAAACTGCTTTGAGGGAAGTGGAATAGGAATCAGCAATATGCCAGAAAAATGTGCAGCAGAGTTAAATAAGATGTATTTGTCAGATGAGGCAGATGCGCTGATTTCCTGCGGCGGCGGTGAGCTGATGTGCGAGATCTTGGATGATGTAGATTTTGATGCAATTAAGGCAGCAAAGCCAAAGTGGTATATGGGCTATTCGGATAATACAAACTTTACCTTTTTATTGACTACAATCTGCGATGTGGCATCCATTTATGGACCATGTGCCGGAACATTTGGTATGGAACCGTGGGATGAATCAATTGAAGACAGCTTTTCACTTTTTGCAGGAAAGAAACTGACGATGCAGAGTTATCCGCTCTGGGAAAAGGAAGGGCTGCGCGATGAGGAGCATCCGCTTGAGCCATACAATTTGACGGAACAGAGTCTTGTGAGAGGTTTTCTGACACAAAAAGACCAGGCGGGTGAGTTACAGGCAGTTGAGACGGAAGGAACCATCGAATTTAAGGGAAGATTGATCGGCGGCTGCATGGACTGTCTGGTTAATTTAACCGGAACAAAGTTTGATCAGGTGAAGTCATTTAATGAGCGATACAAGGAGGATGGCATCATCTGGTATTTGGAATCGTGTGATTTGAATGTATTTGGTATTCGACGTGCAATTTGGCGGATGATTCATGCCGGATGGTTTGAGCATGTTAAGGGCTTTTTGATTGGACGTCCGCTTCATTTTGGTGAGGAAATGATTGGCTTAGATCAATATCACGCAGTGATTGATTTGCTAAAGGAATATCAGGTGCCAGTACTGATGGATCTGGATATCGGTCATTTAGCACCGATGATGACGCTTATAAATGGAAGCACTGCATCTGTGTGTGCAGAAAATGGGAAAGTAAAGATCAATATGGAGCTTGTCTGAGTCATTGACACAAGGCAGAACGTTATGATAAAATAAACAAAATTGCTGTTTGTGCAGCATTAAAAAAGGAGGATGGGCTTTTGAAACGAGAATCTTTTAAATCGCGCCTTGGCTTTTTGCTTGTAAGTGCAGGTTGTGCGATAGGAATCGGAAATGTCTGGCGTTTTCCGTATGTGACGGGACAAAATGGCGGCGGAATTTTCGTACTGTTTTACTTGATCTTTCTGGTGATAATGGGCTTGCCAGTTCTGACAATGGAGCTGGCAGTTGGTCGTGCCAGCAGAAAGAGTGCGGTGCTTGGTTATAAGGCACTAGAGAAAAAAGGAAGCAAGTGGCATATCCATGGATGGGTGGCAATATTTGGATGCTGTATGTTAATGATGTACTACACCACGGTATCAGGATGGATGGTTACATATTTCTTTAAGTTTTTGACAGGCAGCTTTAAGAGCGGAATGACAACCGAGGATACTGCGCAGGCATTTTCTAATTTGCTTGGAGATCCAAAGCAGATGGCATTTTGGATGATTTTAACAGTTGTAGTTGGTTTTCTTGTCTGCAGCAGAGGATTACAGAATGGACTGGAGAAGATCAGCAAGTTTATGATGACTGCCCTTCTTTTGCTGATTGTTGTTCTTGCTGTGCATAGCTTTACATTGTCAAATGCGGCTGTCATCCGGGAGACTGCCATTATTCAACTGGCAACTTCTATGCAAGACGCCGTATGACGTTACTGTTTTCCATGCTTGATTTTATCGGAGTGGAAAATGGCCGTACCCGTGTAGAATGGGTATCTGCAGCAGAGGGTGTAAAATTTTATCTTGTTCCGAATACAGAGGCTGTTGCAGCTGTAGGATTAAAAAATGTGATTACAGCAGCGATGAATCAGTCATTTTTTACGCTAAGTCTTGGCGTGGCAGCAATGGAAATTTTTGGAAGCTATATGGGAAAGGATCACACATTAGCAGGAGAGGGTGTACGAATTTGTGCACTTGATACATTTGTTGCAATTATGGCTGGTTTGATCATTTTCCCGGCATGTTTTAGCTATAACGTGGAAGTAAATGCAGGACCAAGTTTGATTTTTATTACATTGCCAAATGTTTTTATTAATATGTCAGGCGGACGCATTTGGGGAAGCTTGTTCTTTTTATTTATGACATTTGCAAGCTTTTCTACTGTGATTGCTGTATTTGAAAATATTATGTCATTCTGTATGGATATGTTTGGCTGGTCAAGAAATAAGGCTGCACTGATCAATTGTATTGTTATTTTGATTGCAAGTCTTCCGTGCGTGCTTGGTTATAATGTGTGGAGCAATTTGCATCTGATTGGTGGACGCGACGTGCTTGACAGTGAAGACTTTATTGTCAGCAATTTGCTGCTTCCTATAGGTTCTTTAATTTACCTGCTGTTTTGCGTAACAAAGTGGGGCTGGGGATTTGAAAAATATTGTGAGGAAGCAAATACAGGAGATGGCATCAAAATTTCAAAGAAATTAAGGCCATATTTCCAGTTTATTCTTCCGATTTTGATTGTTTTTATTCTGATTCAGGGATTGATTTAAAGATAGTTGAAATTTATAAAAATAGAAAAACAGGCAACACAAAGAAGCGTATCGGTTAAAGTAATTTGACTGGTACGCTTTTTTTATTGAAAAAAATTATATCACTTTAATCACCCATCAGGAATGTGTGGCTGGCTGCCTTTATATAGAGCATTTCGAAGCCAGCTGACAGTATCATAGATGGCACCGTGTTCAGTTTCATTATTGTAAGCATCGATTACACCAATAATGGCATCAAAAGTTAAGCCAAGAAGCTCATTTTTCACAACCGCTTGAGGAATAGAGTCATGTCCGATTTGAATATAGGCACTTGGATCATTTAGCATATCATATAAAACAGAGAAAACAGTATCTAACACTTTTTGATCGTGTTCATTTTCAAGGAAATTTAGTCCGCCATACGGATTTTTAAAGCTGCAAATTAAATCATAGTTGAAGTATTGATATAAATAGTCCATGGAATATTCTTCTGCATTTTTAGAAGATATAACTTCCTCAGAGTCAGATGTATCTGAAAGCGATGATTGTTCTTGTGAAGCAGACTGTAAATTAGAAGCAGTCTGTTCTGTTGGACTTTGTATTGTATAACCAGCAGCTCGAAGTAATTCTGCCATTTCTTCAAGTTCCTGTTTTGAAATATCTTCTGAAAGTTCATCAGATGTTTCTGATTTCCAAATATCAGGATCATCAGTAATAGTATAGGAGTTGCTCATTCGTGCACCGTCAGCTGTGTAACGTGGGTGTCTGGAAATAAAATTTTTTTCCTCTAATGATTTAAGCGCATATCGGACAGTGCGCTCAGACAGACCGATTTTTTTCGATAATTTAGGAATGGATGGAAATGCAGTTCCATCATACCGCATCAATGTGATCATGACCAATTTCTCTTTTGAATTTAATCCTTCATAATCCAAAAAATCATTGTGGATCATCGTGAATGGGCGGCAGTTTTTAATCTGTACTTTGTCGTTCATGGTTAAAGTAGTACATGATACTGGTTAGCCGATCGTCCCCCAGTCATGATCTCTTCTCCTTTCCTAAATTTGTAATTTTTATATTGGCTTGAGTATACCATAATGGTAGGAGAAAAACAATAGCTTATTTAAAGAGACTGCACATTTTGCAGTGACACATGCAAAATGTGCAGTACCCAATGCAAAATACGCAGTACCACATGCAAAATATGCAGTATCAAACAAAGTTATCCCCAAGTTATCCCCAGAGTTATCCCCAATGGATCTGTCGAAGAAAAATGGACTTGAAAAGTAAAAGTAAATGCTTTATACTCACATGAGTGATAAAATATTTTTTCGAAACAGCGAAGAAAAAGAAGGAAGGAGGAAAGTATGGCGACGCTGAAAGATGTGGCGAAGGCTTCCGGACTGACAGTAGGAACTGTTTCCAGAGTTTTGAATAATAGAGGCTATATAAGTGATAAAACAAGAGAGAAAGTGTATCAGGTGATGAAGGAGTTGAATTACCAGCCAAATGAAATGGCACGCTCACTTTCTAAGCAAAAGAATAATACAATAGGAATTATTTTACCGCAGATTGAGCATCCTTATTTTGCAAAGGTTCTGGGTCGACTGGAAAAAGAGGCTTCTAAGCGTGGATATCGCACAACTGTATTTGTTTCTAAAAATAAAGAAGAACGCGAGGAAGAATGCATTGAAATGTGCAAAAGCGCAAGAGTGGCAGGAGTAGTGCTGTGCAGTGGCTGCTTTGGCACAGAAAAATTTGCAGGACTTGATTTTCCATTGATTACATTAGAGAGATCCATTGATCAGGCAACATCAGGTATTGAATGTGACAACTATCAGGGTGGTGTACTTGCAACGGAGTTATTAATCGAAAAGGGCTGCAAAAAGCTTATGTATATTGGCGGAAGAAGTGCCGGTGAGGGTATTGCTATGCCAGGCGATTATAGAGAAGTGGGCTTTAAAGATACATGTGAGAAGTATCATGTAGAGCATCTTGAGATGGTGACAGATAAAGAACAATTTGATACGTTGGAGTATTATAGCTTTGTGAGAAACAAGCTTGAGAAAAATCCAGATGTAGATGGTGTATTTGCAAGCTCTGATATTATCGGTGCATATGTGCTTCAGGCTTGCCGCGACTTGTCAATTAGTGTTCCTCAGAATATGAAAATTGTGGGATTTGATGATGTTAATATTGCTCAGTTTACGACACCTGGTCTGACAACAATTCATCAGCCGGTAGAGCAGATGGCAGAGCAGGCAATTTTGGACATTGCGATGATAGATGCTGGCAAGGTGGTGCCTTCAAGAACGGTATTTCCGGTAACGCTTGTTGAGCGCGAAACGACTTGATTTAACAGCTGCGAAGCAGTGATTAAACCCTAAGGGGCTGTTTTGCGCATGATGAGGCGCGAGTGAGCTGTTTCTTACTAAATAATCTAATATAGCAATTTTATACAAACATATCGAAAAAGAGTTATTACATAGTGAGTAGAGTCTTGCATGTATAACTCTTTTTTTGTGAATATTAGATATGTACACAGGTTGTCACAAGAAAAAATATCGCAAGCGGTTGCGATAAACAATTTCAAAAGTTTTTTGAAAAAATAGTGTAATTAACGTATTTTATTGAACATTAAATAAAATTCAAACAAAACATGACTGACATAGTGCACAAAATAAAAAGGGGATAATCATATAATTTTAACAAAATATATTCTAATAAAGAAAACTATGATAACCGCTTGACATGTTAAAAGTGCAGTGCTAGAATGAAGACACAAACAAAGAAATGCCCATATACGAGATAGGGGCACTAAAATAGGAGGAATAAAAATATGAGAAGAAAATCAACACTTGCAATTACACTTGCGGCAGCAATGGCAGCAACAGCAGTTCCTGCAATGGCAGATGATAAGGTAAGCATTACCATTTTCAATTCCAAGATGGAGGTTCAGAGCCAGTTTGAAGAGATGGCAGAAAAGTATGCTGAGGATAATGGAATCAATATTGAGGTTTACTACTCAAATGATACAGTAGCAGCTCATCTGGCTACCAAGTATTCATCTGGAGATCCATATACATTAGCAATGGTAGATGCAAAGGATGTCTACTCACTTGCAAAAGATCATGCAATTGATATGAGCGATCAGGAGTGGGTAAAGAATACTAACTATGCAATCGGAATTGATGATCAGATCAATGGTTTCCCTATGTGTGTTGAGGCTCGTGGACTGATTTACAATGCAGATGCGATCGAAGCAATTACTGGTGAAACATTTAACCCAGACGATTACAAGACACTTGATTCCTTTAAGGAACTGATTGAGCAGTTAAAGGAAGGCGGTATGGAGACGCCTACTGGTATCATGAAGGAGGATTGGTCTTTAGGAGGTCACTTTCTGTCACAGGTATCAGAGGAGCAGCCGGATGTAGAGGAGTTTATTACAAAGCTTCATGAGGGTGAAGCAGATCTGATTAATAATGAGAAATTCAATTCTCTGATGGATTTCTTTGATGTAATGAAGGAGAACAACTACGCAAAGGATTCTGCAATCGCAGCTGAGCGTGAAGTAACTGAGATGATGTTAGCTGAGGGAGAAATCGCCTTTATGTACGGTGGTAACTGGGATTGGTCCGTAATCAACGCATATGATTACACTGAGAACATGGGTATGATGCCAATTCCGCAGAACACAGATGACGGCACTAACGAGAAGCTTGTAGGTGGCGGTTCTAAGTATTTTATGATTGATTCTTCTGATACTACAACAGATGAGCAGCGTCAGGCAGCACTAGATTTCTTAGAGTGGCTTGCAGATTCTGAAGAAGGTCAGAAGTTCATCACAGAAGACTGCGCACTTGTTCCTGCATTCTCCAATAATGAGAATGAAGTAGCAGATCCTCTTGGAAAGTCTGTTAAGAAGTATGCAGATGAGGGTGCTATGATTGATAACTACAACTACATGCCAGATGATCACATCTCTCTGTGTGGTGCAATCTTCCAGAAGTATCTTGCAGGACAGATGGATCGTGCAGAGTTTGCAACTGAGATTGAGGATTACTGGAAGTCAACAGACGTTGTAGAGCACTGATAATATCAAACATTTGATAGATGATGCTTCCTTATAATATAATAGGAAGGAAGACATTACCCCTATAGAGGCTGTCCGCCGATGACAGGCAGCGGACAGTCTCATAATTTTCTTGATGATAAAACGAATACAGGGAAGGGGATCGTGATCATGGATAGAAACACGACAAAATATAAAGTAAAGCAGTACATAATGTTCGCTGGTATCTCCACTGTACTGTTTGCTGCAGTAGTAATTATTCCGTTTATCTACGGTTTATATTTGACCTTTACAAGCTGGGATGGTATTTCAAAGGATAAGCAGTTTGTCGGTTTTGCAAATTATATTGCGACGTTTAAAGATATTGCCTACTGGCAGGCACTTGGAAGAACAGTTATATATTCTGTTATTTCCGTTGTTCTGGTAAATGTGGTTGCATTTTTCCTAGCATATTTGCTGACTAGCGGTATTAAAGGACAGAACTTCTTCCGTGCAGGCTTCTTTATTCCAAACCTGATCGGTGGTATTGTTCTTGGTTATGTATGGAAGTTTGTTTTTAACAGAGCATTTGTATCAATTGGAAAGGCAGTTTCTATTGGTGCGCTTTCAAATTCCTGGCTGGCAACACCGAGCGGTGCAATGGCATGTTTGATTATTGTTTCTGTATGGCAGTATGCCGGTTACATGATGTTAATTTATGTTGCCGGATTTATGAGTGTACCGAAGAGCTTAAAGGAAGCTGCTCAGATTGATGGATGTACTAGTTTTCAGGCAACAGTTAATATTATCATCCCACTTATGAGAGCTTCATTTGTACAGTGCTTGTTCCTTACAATTACCAGATGCTTCATGGTATATGATGTTAACCTGTCTTTGACAAAGGGTGAGCCATTCAATTCTTCTGTAATGGCAGCAATGCATGTATACAATCAGGCATTTACTTACAAGAATTATGGTCTTGGACAGGCTGAGGCACTTGTACTGTTTATCGTCTGCGCAATTGTAGGTGTGACACAGGTTTATATTGGTAAGAAAGGGGAGGTGGCAGCATAATGGAAGAAAATAAAAAAGCGGCACAGAAAAAGAAAATTAGCCATGCCATTATAATGGTTGTTTTAATCCTCCTGTTTCTGATGTTTATCTTTCCGTTTATTCTCGTTATTATTAATGCATTTAAGACAAAGGGTGACATTATGTCTGACCCGATGGCACTAGTTGGTTCTCATGGATTTATTGTAACAAACTTCTCTGATGCGATGAAGAAGATGAATTTTACAACATCTTTTACCAACTCATTGATCATAACAGTTTCAGCAACTATCGGAACAATTCTTTTGTCTGCAATGACTGCATTTGTAATTGTAAGAAACAATTGGAAGGCATGTAAGCTTCTGTTTACCTTAATGATTGCATCTATGGTAATTCCATTCCAGGTTTTGATGATTCCGTTAGTATCATTATATGGTGGTATCTTCGGAGTTTTAAACAGCCGTGTGACCTTAATCCTTATGCATATCGGATTTTCACTTTCAATGGCAACATTCATGTTCCATGGAGCAATTCATACGAATATTCCGTTAGAGCTTGAGGAAGCAGCATTTTTGGATGGCTGTAGCAATTGGCAGACCTACTGGAAAATCGTATTTCCACTGTTAAAGCCAACGATTGCAACTGTAGCAATTATTGATGCAATGGCATTCTGGAACGATTATCTTCTTCCGAGCCTTGTACTTGGCCGTAAGGAGCTTTATACACTTCCAATCGCAACACAGGCATTCTATGGAACTTACTCTACGGATATGGGCCTGGTAATGGCTGCTCTGCTGTTAGCAATGCTGCCGATTCTGATTTTATATCTGTTTTTGCAGCGCTACATTGTTGAGGGCGTTACCTCCGGTGCAGTAAAGGGATAATTTAATGTTTATTTATAAGGGGCCCAAAATATAGTTTGTTTTGGACCCCAATTTCTTTTTAATGATGATGAGAAAAGGAGACAAGTAAGAGCGAAGGTGCTCAAACTTTAACAAATAGTATGGAAACGATA
>ENA-OVGQ01003683-OVGQ01003683.1-human-gut-metagenome-genome-assembly--contig:-NODE-3683-length-11630-cov-42.239222_pt1 | contig 11630 bp, 8 predicted proteins | sample MGYA00237774_ERZ505427 | MGnify/ENA primary metagenome ERZ505427 (study PRJEB26158, sample SAMN06016404) | human gut metagenome | biome: human gut; feature: ankylosing spondylitis patient; material... | reverse complement strand
TTTGCCTTTGGCTGCAACATTGGCTGCTCGGTCATCGTGTCCCGCTACTTTGGCGCAAAGGACTACGATGAGATGAAGACTTCGGTCTACACTTCCCTGATCGGCTCTGCCGTGCTGTGCGCCGTGCTGATGCTGATCGGCCTTGTGGGCTGCCACAGCCTGCTGGAGCTCATCAACACCCCGGAGGAGATCCTTGCGGATTCTTCGCTGTATCTGGATATCTACGTTCTGGGCCTGCCCTTCATGTTCTTCTACAACATCGCCACCGGCATCTTCTCCGCTCTGGGCGACAGCAAAACGCCCTTCTATTTTCTGGCAGTCTCGTCCCTGTCCAACATCGGCGTGGACATCCTGTTCGTGGCCGGTCTCAAGATGGGCGTAGCCGGTGTGGCATGGGCCACCTTCCTGTGTCAGGGTGTGAGCTGCGTGCTGGCCATGGTGGTGGTGTTCCGCCGCATCAGCGCCTTCAAATCCAAGAACAAGGTCGTGCTGTTCTCCTGGAACATGCTGGGCAAGGTGGCCGTGGTGGCCATTCCCAGCATCCTGCAGCAGAGCTTCGTCTCTGTGGGCAACATCATCCTGCAGAGCGTCATCAACACCTTTGGTGCCAGCGTCATTGCAGGCTACTCTGCAGCCGTCAAGCTGAACAACATGGTCATCACTTCCTTTACCACGCTGGGCAACGGCATCTCCAACTACACCTCCCAGAACATGGGCGCGGGCAAGATGGACCGTGTGCACAAGGGCTTTGGCGCAGGCCGCAATCTGGTGTGGATCATCTGCGTGCCTATCGTGCTCCTGTACTTCTTCTTCGGCCGCTTCCTGCTGCTGCTGTTCATGAATGACCCGCAGGGTCCGGCCATCGACACCGGTATGCTGTTCCTGCGCATCCTGTCTCCCTTCTATTTTGTGGTGTCGCTCAAGCTGGTCACTGACGGCATCCTGCGCGGCTGCGGCATGATGGTGCGCTTTATGATCGCCACCTTCTCCGACCTGATCCTGCGCGTGGGCATCGCCATTGTGCTGAGCAGCACTGCTCTGGGCAGCACGGGCATCTGGATGGCATGGCCCGTTGGCTGGTGCATCGGCACCGGCCTGTCGCTGGTGTTCTACTTCGCCGCCATCCGCAAGGTCCTTGCAGAGTCTCCTGCCAAAGCGGAAGCAGAGGGCGAAGCTGCCGAGGCACGTGCAGAGGCCGAGTTCGCCGCAGATGCCGAAATGGAGACCCTGTAACCCTTTTGCAACTTGTGAATTGTGTTCACCTGACACACAAACAAAATGAAGCAGTTGAAATAGTGCACAAAACAGGCCCATTGCTTTTGGCTATTTTGGCGACAAAGTCCACAAAATGCCCCTGAAAGTATGGACGGTTTGTGAATTGCGGATTTTGGCTCACAGGTCTATAATATTGATAACGAAGCAAGGTCGCTTTGAGGGAAAGAGGGCCTTGCTTCCGTTTTTATACTGAAACACGAATGCTCCTAAGGAGGATATTCACTATGAAAAAGATGATTTCTCGTCGTAATTTTCTGGCCGCTGCAGGCGTTGTTGCTGCAGCCGGCGTTCTGACCGCCTGCGGCGGTTCTTCCATCAGCACTGCAGCTTCCACCGGTGCTGATGCTGCTGCTTCCGGCGACACCATCAAGGTGGGTGTTCTGGGCCCCATGACCGGTGATGTTTCCGTTTACGGTCAGGCCGTTGTCAACGGCGCTACCCTGTACCTGAAGCAGGTCAACGAAAAGGGCGGCATCAACGGCAAGCAGCTGGAGATCATCGCCATGGATGAGCAGGGCGATGCAACTCAGGCTGTTACCTGCTTCACCAAGATGTGCGATCAGGGCATCACCGCTCTGGTGGGCGATGTTACCACCACCCCGACTCTGGCAGTTGCTGCCGAGAGCGCAGACTACAACATGCCCATGGTCACCGCTTCCGCTACCGCTGAGGCTGTCACCTACGATGCCGAGACCGACACCGTGAACGAGAATGTGTTCCGCGCAACCTTCACCGACCCGTTCCAGGGCATCAAGATGGCTGACTACGCTTACCAGAAGCTGGGCTACACCAAGGCAGCCGTCATCTTCCAGAAGGGCGCTGACTACAACGAGGGTCTGGCAGAGAACTTCGTCAACGAGTTCGAGAGCCTGGGCGGCACCATCGTCGATCAGGAGACCTACTCTGAGGGCGATGTGGACTACAAGACCCAGCTGACCACCATTCTGGGCAAGGCTCCCGAAGTGGTGTTCTGCCCCAACTACTATCAGGAAGTCGGTCAGATCCTGGCTCAGGCTGAGAGCATCGGTCTGGCAGTTCCCTTCCTGGGCGGCGACGGCTGGGATGGTCTGGAAGGCTATGCAACTGCCGACCAGCTGAAGGATGCCTACTTCTGCGCAAACTACGCAAAAGGCTCCAACCCCGACTTTGAGGATGCCTACAAGGCTGAGTACGGTGAGGAGTACCCCAACGGCTTCGCTCCTCTGGGCTACGATGCTGCCATGACCGTTGTCTACGGCATTCAGGCTGCTGAGGATGCCGGCCTGACCGCTGGTGATGACGACTATAAGCAGGCCGTCATCGATGCTATCGCAGGCGGCACCATCGATGGCATCACCGGCACCTTCACCTTCGATGAGCACCACAACCCCGTCAAGCAGACCGCTATCCTGTGCTTCGACGGTGCAGCCCCCGTTCTGAAGGAAATGTTCTGATCTGCTTTGATCCTGCGCACCGGTGTGCGGCATAAAGGCAGCACTCAGAAATAAAAGACCCATTGCGGAGACCGCCGGAACAGGTTTTGCTCGGCTGTCTCCGCTTTTTTGGTAAAAAAGTGCATTTCCCAAAAGGCGTGCAAACGCCGCAAAGAAAGGAAGTATCAGTCCATGACAGTGTTTTTTAGCCAGCTGATCAACGGCTTGTCCCTTGGCAGCATCTATGCACTGATCGCACTGGGTTACAGCATGGTGTACGGCATCATCCTGCTGCTGAACTTTGCCCATGGCGATGTCATTATGGTTGGTGCGTACATGTCCTGGTTCGTGATGAATCAGCTGGGCCTTGGCCCGGTCACTGCTGTGTGCGCCACCATCATCACCTGCACGCTGCTGGGCGTTGTGATCGAGAAGATCGCCTACACCCCGCTGCGCAACGCACCCCGTATCTCCCTGCTGATCACGGCAATCGGCGTGTCCTTCTTCCTGGAGTACACTGCAGAGCTGATCCTTGGTTCCGGTGCAAAGGTCATTCCGGCCTACTACACCAACCAGACCTTCCGCATCGGCTCTGTGCCGCTGGGCCTCACCTCTGTCATCACCCTGCTGGTCACGGTGCTGTCCATGCTGGTGCTCACCTTCCTCGTGCAGAAGACCAAGCTCGGCAAGGCCATGCGTGCCGTGTCTGAGGATATGGACGCTGCCCGTCTGATGGGCATTAACGTCAACAGCACCATTTCCTTTACCTTTGCGGTGGGCTCCGCACTGGCCGGTATCGGCTCGGTGCTGTACTGCTGCAGCTACCCGCAGGCGACCCCCACCATGGGCTCCATGCTGGGCCTGAAGGCCTTCGTTGCAGCCGTTCTGGGCGGCATCGGCTCTATTCCCGGTGCCATGATCGGCGGCATCGCCATCGGCCTGTGCGAGTGCTTTGTTTCCGCCATCGGCCTTTCCGCATGGAAGGATGCCGTCACGTTTGCGATCCTGATCATCGTGCTGCTGGTCAAGCCCACCGGCTTCCTTGGCCGCAAGGTTCAGGAAAAGGTGTAAGGAGGGCATGAAGATGAATACCAAACGCAAAACGCTCAAAATGCCCGTGCGCTACCTGATGAACGCCGTGCTGGTGGCTCTGCTGTTCGTGGGCCTGTCCTTCCTCACCCAGAACGTGCTGTCCACCTACCAGAACAAGGTGCTTCTCACCGTGGGCATCAACATCATTCTGGCTGTCTCGCTGAACGTTGCCACCGGTTATCTGGGCCAGCTGCCGCTGGGCCACGCCGGTTTCATGGCCGTGGGTGCTTACACCTGTGCCCTGTTCACGAAATACAGCAATCTGCCCTCCGGTGTTGCTTTTGTCGTGGGTCTGGTGCTGGCCTGCATCGTGGCGGGCCTGTTCGGCGTGCTGATCGGCATTCCTGCTCTGCGCCTGACCGGCGATTATCTGGCCATCCTGACGCTGGGCTTTGGCGAGATCATCCGCATCACCCTGAACAACATCGATGATGTGCTGGGCTTCAAGCTGTTCTACGGTGCCAAGGGCCTGAAGAACATCCCCAAGTATTCCAACTTCGCCAATGTGTTCATCTGCGTGGTCATTACCTGCTTTGCCATCCACGCCATGATGAAGAGCCGCCACGGCCGCGCCGTGCTGGCCATCCGCGACAACGAGATCGCTGCCGAGAGCTGCGGCATCCAGACTACTTATTATAAGGTCATGGCCTTTGCATTCTCTGCCGCCTTTGCCGGTCTGGCCGGCGGCCTGTACGCCTGCTATCTGGGCGTTCTGGACCCCTCCACCTTCGGCTTCATGAAGTCCATCGAAATTCTGGTCATGGTGGTTCTGGGCGGCATGGGCTCCATGCTGGGTTCCATCCTGTCCGCGACCGTGCTGACCATCCTGCCCGAGGCGACCCGCAGCTTTGACAGCTACCGCATGGTGGTCTACTCGCTGGTGCTGGTCCTCATGATGATCTTCCGCCCGGGCGGCCTGCTTGGCAGCTACGACTTCTCCATGAGCCGCATTGTGGAAAAGATCATGAACGGCGAACTGTTCCAGAAGAAAGCAAAGGAGGGTGCAGACCATGAGTGAGTTCCAGACCAAGTTACACAGTGTGCCCTCCGGCGGCTTTTTGACCGACCGCGACATGGACAAAAAACCCATTCTGGACGTGCGTGAGCTGGGCATCGACTTCGGCGGTCTGACCGCCGTGGATGGCTTCAACCTGATGATCGGCCGCAACGAGATCACCGGTCTGATCGGTCCCAACGGTGCCGGTAAGACCACCGTGTTCAACCTGCTGACCAACGTTTACCAGCCCACCCGCGGCTCCATCCTGATCGATGGTATGCCCACCGCCGGCAAAAAAACCTATCAGGTCAACCGCATGGGCGTGGCCCGTACCTTCCAGAACATCCGCCTATTCAAGGAACTGAGCGTGATCGATAACATCAAGGTGGGCCTGCACGAGTCCATGAAGTACAATTTGGCATCTTCGCTGATCCGCCTGCCCAACTACTGGAAGGAAGAGAAGAAGTGCACCGATCGTGCTCTGGAGCTGCTGGATATCTTCCACATGGCAGACCTCGCCAATGTGCAGGCAGGCAGCCTGCCCTACGGCGCACAGCGCCGTCTGGAGATCATGCGTGCACTGGCCACCAGCCCGAAGCTGCTGCTGCTGGACGAGCCTGCTGCCGGTATGAATCCCTCCGAGACTGCAGAGCTGACCGAGACCATCCGCCGCATCCGCGACGAGTTCAACATCGCCGTGCTGCTGATCGAGCATGACATGAGTCTGGTCATGGGCATCTGCGAGGGCATTGCCGTGCTGAACTTCGGCCGCATCATCGCCAAGGGCACGCCGGATGAGATCCGCAGCAACCCGCAGGTCATCGAAGCCTATCTGGGCAAGAAGGAGGGCTAAGCCATGGCTGATACGTTACTGAAAGTTGATAACATCAACGTCTATTACGGCAACATCCACGCCGTCAAGGACATCTCCTTCGAGGTGGATCAGGGCGAGATCGTCACCCTGATCGGTGCCAACGGTGCCGGCAAATCCACCACCCTGAAGACCATTTCTGGCCTGCTGAAGCCCAAGACCGGCGACATCCTGTACAAGGGCAGCAGCATCAAGGGCATGCGCGCCCACAAGATCGTGGAAGCGGGCCTTGCCCATGTGCCGGAAGGCCGCCATGTGTTCCTGCACATGACCGTGGAAGAAAATCTGGACATGGGTGCATACACCCAGCCTGCTTCCACCATTGCACCCAACAAGGAAAAGGTGTTTGAGCTGTTCCCCCGCCTGAAGGAGCGCCGCAAGCAGCTGGCCGGTACCATGTCCGGCGGCGAGCAGCAGATGCTGGCCATGGGCCGCGCCCTGATGAGCAACGCTTCCATGCTGATGCTGGACGAGCCTTCCATGGGCCTTTCGCCGCTTCTGGTGCAGGAGATCTTCGACATCATCCAGAACGTGCACAAGGAAGGCATGACCATCCTGCTGGTGGAGCAGAACGCACAGATGGCTCTTTCCGTGGCAGACCGTGCCTACGTCCTTGAGACGGGCCGTGTGGTCATGGAGGGCACCGGTGCCGAACTGCTGACCAACGAGCGCGTGCGCAGCGCATATCTGGGCGGCTAAGCAAAAAATCGTATAAGAAAAGGGGCTGTTGCACATGCAACAGCCCCTTTTTTGCAGTATTTGTTATGCCAGCAGAGACATGATATTTGCGGTGATCAGGCCGCCTGCCGTGCCAATGACGTAGCCCATCAGAGCCATCAGAACGCCAACAGGCACCAGAGCGCCGCTGTAGGCACCAGCCAGAATGGGAGCGGATGCGGAACCGCCGATGTTTGCCAGAGATGCAACACCGCAGGTGAACATATCCAGATGGAAGATCTTTGCCAGCAGCACCAGAATGATGCCGTGGATGGCCAGGATCATAAAGCCTGCCAGGATCCATGCGGGTGCATCGGTCAGCTCCAGGAAGCTTGCGCGGGAGGCAAGCAATGCCACCACGGAGTACAGCAGCAGATTGGACAGCTCGGTGCTGCCTGCCATGCGGCCCACGGGGGTGACAGCGCCGATCAGGCCGGACAACGTGATGAGCAGGACGGTCCAGGTGGCCTTGTCCAGGAAGGGCATTGCGCTGTTCAGGGCTGCGCCGATATCCTGACCGAAGGCGGAGATCACCAGAGCCAGACCCAGCAGGAAGATCAGGTTGACAAAGGAAGCCTTGTCCTCGTTGGACTTTGCGTCCTCTTCCAGACGGCGGGACACTTCATCCAGCGTGGTGGTGTCGGCCTTGACCCACTTGTTGAACTTGGGAGCAAGGTTGATGGCCCACAGCAGGAACATGACCCAGATGGAGTAGTCGATGGAGTCCACCACCAGTGCGTAGGCCATGTCAGCTTCGCCGATGTCCAGCGCAGCCTGCACGGCGATCATGTTGCCGGAGCCGCCCATCCAGCTGCCACACAGAGCGCCCAGTGCCTTCCATGCTTCGGAGCCAAGGGGTCCCTTCATGATGGCGAAGGTTGCAATGAAGGCCACCGAGATGGAGACGGAAGCGGCAAAGAAGCCGCCCAGCATCTTGGGACCCAGCTTGATGATCTTGCGGATGTCGCAGCGCAGCAGCATCAGGAAGATCATTGCATACAGCAGGTTGTTTTTCAGCACGGAGTAGGCAGGCTTGGTGGCCTCCATGTCCCATGCACCCAGCGTGCAGAGAATCATGGTAATGAGGTACAGCAGAACGATAGGTGGTGCATAGTCGAAGAATTTCGACTTCGTGTAGCGTTGCAGCCACACCAGCAGTGCGGCAATGAACACCAGCACGGCGATGTAGGTGAAACCGTTTGTGATCATGAACCCAATCCCCTTTCTTTTTGTGCAATTTTTTGCGGACAATTGTCTTTACAATATCGACAACTTCGTATACAATACTACCATAGATTTCATAATCTGGCAACATTTTTTATCGAAAGGGGTAGGTTTTGCATGAAAATCACGGAAGTACGTCTCGGTCTGATCTCCGTGCCGCTGCGCGTGCCTTTTAAGACGGCTCTGCGTTCGGTCAGCAGCGTGGAAGATGTGATCGTAGAGATTCACACCGACACCGGCGCTGTGGGTTATGGTGAGGCACCTCCCACCGGTGTGATCACCGGCGACACCACCGGTGCCATCATCGGTGCCATCCGCGACCATATCGCAAAGACCATCATCGGCCGCGATGTGGACGACTTTGAAGACCTGATGATCGCACTGAATGCCTGCATCCAGAAGAACACCAGCGCCAAGGCTGCTGTGGATATGGCCCTGTGGGATCTGTACGGCCAGCTGTACAAAATCCCTGTGTACAAGCTGATGGGCGGCGCAAAGAAGTCCATCGTCACCGACATCACCATCAGCGTCAACGACCCCGAAGAGATGGTGCGCGATGCCCTGAACGCCATCGACCGCGGCTACGACTGCCTGAAGATCAAGGTGGGCAAGGAGCCGGAAAAGGATATTGCACGCCTGAGCGCCATCCGCGGTGCTGTGCCCAAGGAGACCTGCATCCGCATCGACGCAAATCAGGGCTGGACCCCCAAGGAAGCCGTGCGCATCCTGAACGGAATGCAGGAGAAGGGCCTTGATATCGAATTCGTGGAGCAGCCGGTCAAGGCCCACGATTTTGAAGGCCTGAAGTATGTTACCGAGCGCTCCTATGTGCCGGTGCTGGCCGACGAGAGCGTGTTCTCCCCGCAGGACGCACTGACCATCATGCAGATGGGAGCCGCAGACCTCGTGAACATCAAGCTGATGAAGTGCGGCGGCCTGTACAACGCCCTCAAGATCGCATCCGCTGCCGAGGTGTACGGCGTGGAGTGCATGATCGGCTGTATGCTGGAAGCCAAGATCAGCGTGAATGCCGCCGTGCATCTGGCCTGCGCAAAGCAGATCATCACCCGCGTGGATCTGGACGGCCCCGTGCTGTGCAGTGAGGACCCCATCCTCGGCGGTGCAGTGTTCAACGAAAAAGACATCACTGTTTCCAGCGAGCCGGGCCTTGGCATCAAGGGCATTGAGCCGGGTAAGATCAAGTATCTGGACTAAACTCCTTCCGTCATTACTTCGCAATGCCACCTTCCTTAAGGAGGGAGGCCTTGGCAAAGCGGAAAACTTTATCTTTTCGCCGGAGGCTCCCTCATTGAGGGAGCTGGTGCGGCGTGAGCCGTGCCTGAGGGAGTTATACAAAAACGGCACCTGCCAGTTCCGCAGGTGCCGTTTTGTGTTTGGGGCCGTTATGCTTTGTAAGCCAGAATAGTCTTCAGGTATTCCCACACACGGGCCACCGATGCAATGTCGGCACGCTCGTTGGGGGTGTGGACGTGCAGCAGGTTCGGGCCGAAGGAGATGCAGTCCAGTCCTTCGATCTTGCCGGAGAGGATGCCGCACTCCAGACCTGCGTGCAGGGCTGCGATCTGAGGCTTTTTGCCGTACTGTGCTTCGTACACGGCTACGCAGCGGTTCCGCAGGGCGCTCTCACGTGCGTAGGTCCATGCAGGGTAGTCGCCATGGAACCGCACGCTGCCGCCCAGCAGCTCGGTCAGGGTCTGTACCTTGCAGCTCAGCAGCTCCTTGGCCGAAGGCACCGAGCTGCGGATGGAAAAGCGCAGAATGGCTTCCTGCTCGTCCATCTCGGCAACGCCCAGATTCAGCGAGGTCTCCACAAGGCCCGGCACATCCATGCTCATGGCCTGCACGCCCCATGGCATCAGCAGCAGGGCCTTGCGCAGGCGCTGGGTGGAATCGGCATCCAACGCGCTGAACGCGCCGCAGCCCTGTTCCGTGAGCTGCAGGCAGATGGCGGGGTCTGCCGTGCCGTATTCGGCCTGCACCTGTGCGGCGAACTGAGCGGCAGCAGTGTGCACGCCCTCGGTGATGCCTGCGGGCAGCACCAGCGTGATGCTGCTTTCTTTGGGAATGACATTCTCCTTTGCGCCGCCGGACAGTGTCAGAGCGGCGTAGTCCACGCCATTTTCGGTCAGCAGGGTCAGCCAGCGGCCCAGCAGGGCAATGGCGTTGGCACGGCCCTTGTGGATCTCGGTGCCGGAATGTCCGCCCACAAGGCCGATCACATCCGCCTTTACGGCGGTGCCGGTCACAGGAACACGGGCAATGGGCAGATGGCATTCAACGCGGCGTCCGCCTGCACAGCCTGCGGTCAGCACCCCCTCTTCCTCGGAGTCGATGTTCACCAGCATCCGGCCCTCAAGGTCGGAAAAATCCATGGCAGATGCACCCAGCAGGCCCACCTCCTCGCAGACGGTCAGCACGACCTCCAGCGCAGGGTGGGGAATGTCCTTTGAGTCCAGAACAGCCAGCGCATAGGCCACGGCAATGCCGTCGTCGCCGCCAAGGGTCGTGCCCTCGGCGCACACATAGCCGCCGTCTACGACCGGGTGGATGGCATCCTTCTCAAGATCCAGCGGGCAGTCGGCAGTCTTGTCGCCCACCATGTCCAGATGTCCCTGCAGGATCAGGCCCGGCTCCTTCTCGTATCCGGGTGTGGCCGGTGCCTTGATGAGCACATTGCCCATTTCGTCCTGACGGCAGGCAAGGCCGTGGGCCTTGGCGAACTGCACGCAGTAGTCGCTCAGTGCCTTTTCGTGGTGGGAGGTGTGCGGAATGCCGCAGATCTCCTCAAAGTAATAAAAAACCGAAGCCGGTTCCAGTCCGGTCAGTGCACTCATATACTCTCGCTCCTTTATTTATAAGGTGAAATGCTTCTGTCCATATTCTAACAGATTCTGCAGCCGGATACAATGTGTTGTATCCGGCAAAATATTTTTTCTGCCGGTGCTTGCAGACGGCGGGCCGGGTCGTATAATAGGAATAGTTACAAAAATAACATTCGAGTGGCTCTAAGGTTCCGCCGCCCGGAAAGGAGAACTTCGCCATGCGCTATACCATCAGTGAAATGGCTTCGCTGCTGGGTGTGACCACCCATACCCTGCGGTACTACGAAAAAATGGGTCTCATCCGCCCCGAGGTAAACGAGGAGACCGGCTACCGCTACTATACCGTCACCGACACCCGCCGGTTCAACCTCTGCCGGGAGCTGCGCGCGACGGAACTCTCGCTGGAAGAGTGCCGGGAGCTGATCGGCAGCCCGTCGGTGGAGCAGAGCGACAAGATGTTTGCCCGGCAGGCCGCCCGGCTGCGGCGCAGGCAGGTGCTGGATGAGCTGTCCATCCACTTTTTGGAAAAGATGCAGGAGCAGTACCGCACGCTGGAGCAGGATGTCGGGCGGGTCTGGGTGCAGAACTTTCCGGAGATGTGGCGGCTGACCTTCTCGCAGGAAGAGGAAGCCAGCCGCGACCGGGAACTGCAGCAGGAAAAGGCGGAGTGGCTGGAGTGTATGCCGGCTGCCCGCTGGGTCAGCCGCCTGCCCCGGCGGGTGATGGAACAGTTCCGGGTGGGGCGCAACGAGTACGATTACGGCCTGATGATGGAGGCCGACGCTGCCCGCAGGCTGGGCCTGCAGCGCACCCGGCATGTGGAGGTGGTGTGCGGCGGCGATTATCTTGTCACCATCTGGAAAAAGGATTACCGCGGTTCCTTCGGGTGGGACTCACTGGAAACCCTGCACGATGAGATCGTGCAGCGGGACTTCCGGGCGGTGGGCGAGACCTTCAGCAGCATCGTGGCCAGCCGCCAGCAGCCAGACGGCAGCGTTGTGAACTACCATCATACCCGGACGAAGATCTATACATGAGAGGGTTTTGTCACCTCCTACAAAAACTCGTGATATTTTTGTCAAAATGACCCTTGACCTTCGCGCTGCTCTAACGTGTAAACTTTGTTTAGTGAGTAACAAAGTCGGACTTCCGGCTTTGCTGCTCTGACAGAGTACACGATTGAGAAGAAAGAGGAGAAC
>ENA-OVGQ01003682-OVGQ01003682.1-human-gut-metagenome-genome-assembly--contig:-NODE-3682-length-11633-cov-2.686388_pt1 | contig 11633 bp, 12 predicted proteins | sample MGYA00237774_ERZ505427 | MGnify/ENA primary metagenome ERZ505427 (study PRJEB26158, sample SAMN06016404) | human gut metagenome | biome: human gut; feature: ankylosing spondylitis patient; material... | reverse complement strand
GTATACCTGCTTATCAGTGCAAGGATCAGGAAACATACCACCTCGAGCAGTACGATCGTTCCTCCTGGCTTAAGACCTACATAATAAGACAGTGTTAATCCGATCACTGTTGTGACCAATGCTGTGATCACACCGATGATCATGACTGCTTTGTAGCTTCGTCCTACCTGCATTCCGCATGCGATCGGGATCACAAGCATAGATGAGACGATCAGTGTTCCAACCGTTCTTGATGCGATCGATACCGTCAATGCGGTCAATAAAGTAAAGATAAAATTGATCGTCTTGACAGGTACACCGCTGATCCTTGCTGCATTTTCATCAAATCCGATATAGAATAGTTCTTTATATAGAAGCAATACACATAGCAATACTAACACACTGATCACACATACGATCTTCAGTTCGTCTTTACTAATGGATATGATACTTCCAAATAAGAAACTGTTAAAGTTCGTTCCGTTTTTTACGAATCCGGATAGAATACCAGCAAGTCCGATCCCTGTTGACATAATGATTGATATCGCCATCTCAGAATATCTTGGAATCTTTCTTCGGATCGCTTCGACTCCCAGGGCTGCAAACAGACAGATCCCCATTGCTCCTAAGATCGGATTGATCCCTAATAACAAACCCAGAGCAACACCTGCCAGGGATGCATGAGAGAGTGCATCTCCGATCATGGACATTCTTTTTAAGACGATTGTGATTCCGATCAATGGTGCGATCACGGCCAGTAAGATTCCTGTAATAAATGCACGCTGCATAAATCCGTATTGTAACATCTCGATCATTCTTCCACGATCCTCCCTTCATCCATTCTTAAAATACGATCACATCCTTTACATTCCTGCAGTCTTCCGTGTGTGATCATAAAAATGGTCGTATTGTATTTTGTATTGATCTCATAGAGCATATCGTACAAGATCTTTGTTGATCTTGCATCTACTCCCGTTGTTGGTTCATCTAAGATCAGAAGTTTCGGATCTCCGATCATTGCTCTTGCGATCATCACTCGCTGCTGCTGTCCACCAGATAATTCGCCGATCCGTCTCTTAAGGAATTCTTCCATTCCAAAATCCCTTAGTGTCTCTTTGATCTTATTCTTATGCTTTTTACGTGGCAGATGAAACAAGCCAAGTTCCTGATAAAGTCCTGTGATCATGATCTCTTCTACCGTTGCTGGGAAGCTCTGGTTCTTACTGATCCCATTCTGTGACACGTAACCGATCCGTTTCTTTAATCTTGGATCGTTATTCATCAGGATGATCTCTCCTTCATCTGGCTTCATTTCACCTAAGATCAGACGCATAAGTGTACTTTTTCCGCTTCCATTTTCACCAGTCAGAACAACATATTCCCCTTCATGGATCGTCAGATTGATCTCTTCTAAGACTTCCGTATCACTGTATCCGAATTTTACATGATTTAATTGTATCATCTGTTTTGTGTTTGATTCACTCATTCGCTTAATGCCTCTTTGATCGCAGCGAGATTTTGTTTCATTACGGAAAAATAATCTTCTCCTGCTTTGATTTTTTTGTTACTTAGTCCTTCCAGAGGGTTTAACATCTTTGCATTGGCTCCGGTCTCTTTTGCAATGGTTTTCGCTACTTTCGGACTCACCAGTTCTTCAAAAAAGATTGTTTTTACCTGATGTTCTTTTGCAAATCGGATCACTTCGCTCATCTGTTTGGGGTCTGGTTCATCATCTGCGGATAATCCCTCGATTCCCATCTGTTCTAACCCATATGCGTGACATAGATAGCCAAACGCTTCATGTGCCACAACAAGTTCTTTCTTTGTAAGTTTTGATGTTTCTTCCTTATATAATATATCTAATTCGTCACATTCTTTTGCGTATCTCTTATAATTCGCTTCGTAATAGTCTTTATTCTCTGCATCCACTTTGATCAATGCTTTCTTGATCTTGTTCATCTCATACTTTGCATTCTGTGGATCTAACCAGACATGGGGATCATTCTCACTGTTGTGTTCGTGATCGTGTTCATGTGCATCCTGATCTTTTAGTAACTTGATCCCCTTGGATGCTTCAACGCTTGTAAGTTCTTCCGTATCAAGGCTTTCCAAAACGTCATCTACCCATTGTTCCATGCCGGCTCCATTATAAATAAAGATGTCTGATTTCTCCATCTCGATCAAATCCTTCGTTGATGGTTCCCAGTCATGAGGTTCTGTTCCTGCTGGTACTAAATTGATCACTTCTACTTTGTCTCCACCGATCTTCTTTGCAAAATCATACATGGTGTAAAAACTTGTCGTAATCCTTATCTTACCATTCGATTTTTTCTTACTTGTATTGCCAGTACATCCTGCCATGCAAAAACTCATGGATATGATGCATACCAGGATCATCCAAATCTTTTTTCTCATTCTTCTACTCCAATTCCTGTGGTTTCTCTCTGGTATTTATAGCAAATCTTTCTTGGTCGTGTCAAGCGTGGTTTATGAATGATCGCTGAAAATAGACGTGCGAAATGCATTCTGTGACCATAATTCGTTCCCATAGATGATCCTGTAACATCCAGTATACATCAGGGCTGCGAGCACTACGTCCACCACACTGTGTTGTTTTAAGAGCATCGTCGACATGATAATTAATATCGTTAAGACAACACATGCTGTATCGGTGCTTTTCTTATATTTTCTCTGATTCTTCAAAATCGCAACGCAGCATGCCAGAGAGTTAAATACATGGATACTTGGAAGTACATTCGTCGGAGTATCCGTGTGATAGATCATCTGTACTGCTTTGATAAAAATGCTGTCTCCAGTAAGAACTGGTCTTAGATCCTGTCCATTCGGAAATACTAATGAGATGATCAAAAACAGGGTCATGCCTGTTCCAAGTGTTATGATCAGCTGATAATATTCTTTCCATTGATTCTTATTAAAAAACATAAAATAAAAAACTGTAACTGCTACAAATAAGAACCATAATAGATATGGTACGATGAAATATTCACAAAATGGTATCTGATCATCTATCGTTGTATGTATGATGTAATGATGCACATCTCGATCTTCAATGTAGGAAAATGTGATCATATAAACTATAAAAAATACTGCGATCATACCAAGATGCCCATTTTTTATGATCTCATTTAATTTTGTTCTCAATTGTGACTCCTTTCTCCAAAATCATTGCCTGTTAGAAAGTGTATACATATAGTAGTACCACGATTTTGTAGAAATTTCAAATCTTTTATCGAAATAGTTGTGGCGGGATCTTCTTAACTAGCACTCCACTTAACACTCCGATGATGATCCCTGCGATTGTTCCTGTGATCAGTAATACTGGTGCATAATAATAAATCTTTGTATTCTCCATTAAGAAAACAGCAACACTGAGCTGCCCAATATTATGCGCTACTCCGCCTCCAACGCTGATTCCAATGGGTGAGAATCCTTCGATCTTCTTTAGAAGTCCCATGATGACCAGACTTAAGATCCCTCCTGCCAGACTGTAGGCGATCGTCATTGGATTTCCAAACAAGAATCCTGCCAGTACAACTCGGATCACTGAGATCTCAAGTGTTCTTGTCCATGTTGTAAAGAATAACAAAACCATGATCACTCCATTGGCAAGTCCTAATTTCACTCCGGGAATTCCAACTGGTACCGGGATCAATACTTCTATATAGGATACAACAAGTGCCAATGTTAAAAACATCGCATCTGTCGCTAATCTTTTTGTTGACATATATTTTATTTCTCCTGTTGTTTACTATCTCATCTGATGTTTATTGTGTTACCCCGTCTAATTCCTGTTCTTTGCCATCTTCTGATCGAATCTCGATCACTACTTTATGTGGCAGACATACGATCGTTTCTCCTGATTTCTCGATTGCTTTATGATCTGCACAGATCTGGTCTTTACAGTCTGCTTTTTTCATTGTAACTTTTCCATCTTTGATCTGCATGACGTTCGTGCCATTTTTCTCTGGAATATGATAGATCTGATCTTTCTTGATGGATGTTTTGTACACTTCTTTTCCTTCAACTGTCACGATCACTTCTTTTCCGTCTTTTTGCGTCATCTTGATCGCTGCCAAACTGATCAGCGAAATTGCCAGTACTGCTGCGATCAAGATCATATCTTTTTTCTTCATCTTTATACCCTGATTCTTCCCAGTACTTCTCCAATTGGGTCTGTAATGCACAGATCTGCCTGTTTGTCTCTACTTGTCGCATCACGATTCAGTACTACAAGATATTTTCCTTTAAAATAATCGATCATTCCAGCGGCTGGATAGACAACCAGTGATGTTCCTCCAATGATCAGCATATCTGCCTTGGAAATGGCTCTGACTGCTCCGTTGATCGTCTGAGAATCTAAACCTTCTTCATATAATACAACATCTGGTTTGATGATTCCCCCACATTCATCACAATATGGGACTCCTTTGGCATTCACGACATAGTTCACATCGAAGAACTTGCCGCATTTCTGGCAATAGTTTCTGTGAACACTGCCGTGCAGTTCAAAGACATTTTTACTTCCTGCTGCCTGATGAAGTCCGTCGATATTTTGTGTAACGATCGCAGACAGTTTTCCCGCCTGTTCCATTTCTGCCAGTTTTAAATGTGCCTTATTCGGTTTTGCATCCAAGAAGATCATCTTATTCTTATAAAAATCATAAAATTCTTCCGTATGCTGTGTATAAAATGTATGGCTTACCATAACCTCGGGTGGATATTTATAAGTCTGGTGATACAAACCATCCGTGCTTCGAAAGTCTGGAATATGACTCTCTGTTGAAACACCTGCGCCACCAAAGAATACGATATTATTACTTTCATCGATCATCTGTTGTAATTTTTCAATCTTTTCGTTATCCATGACTTTTCCTCCTTGAAATCTAATTGATCCAAAATCATCTATAAAGTTAGTTGCTTATAACTTATCTTTATATACTTTATCTTTTATTATACAAGAAAAAAAGGCCTCTTGTAAAGAAGCCTTTTCATTTTTTTAATCATTGCTTTGTTCTTGAATCTTACTGATCTGGTGCAAAGTCTTGAAAACTGCTGCCATATCGTCTTTGATCAGTTTTCTTTGTTGTTCATAAATACTGCGATAGTATTTTGTTCTTGTTGGATCAGGTTCATAAATTTTCTTGATCTTTCTTGTTTTTTCTATTACCTGACTTGTATCTTCCAAATCTCCTACCGCATATGCTGCGATCACTGCATCTGTAAAAACTGCTCCTTGTGCATTTTCTAATGTAGCACTCTTGCATCCTAACATGTCTGCTTTGATCTGATTCCAGACTTCTGAATTACTTCCACCTTCTGTGATCGTCATAAATTCAAGTGGCACGCCTGCTTTTTTATAAATATCTGTCACACTCATATAATCGTAACCAATCGCTTCTAAAACTGCACGCCACTGTACTCCCTGATCTGTGTCCATCGTCATATTCAGGAAACAGGCACTTGCATTGGATGTTTCTCCAAATCCTCCTGTTAAATATGGAAGGAACAAGACTCCTTTGGATCCGCATGGCACATTTTGTGCTTTCTCATTTAATTCATCAAAATATGCTCCATTTCCTGCTTCGTTGCATACATTGTCCCGATACCAACGAAGTGCTAATCCACCGGTTCTTATGAATCCCCAATAAAAGTATGTATTTTCTAAAGTTCCGCTGTTAAAGATCAGTTCATTTTCTGGTTTGCTTAATTCTTCATTGATCCCATCGGTTGCGATACAAAACATCGCACATGTTCCTGCTACGTCGGCTGCCTGATCTGGTTTGATCACTCCGCATCCGATCATAGACTGCATCGTATCTCCGGCTCCCGCACAGATTGGGATTCCTGGTTTCAATCCGGTTTCTTTTGCAAATGTCTCTGATAATGTTCCAATGATATCCCATGGTTTTTGAATCTTTGGCATCATTTCCATTGGAATTCCAAGGATCTCTAATTGTTCTTTGGACCATTTTTTTTCTGTTACACGGTATCCTAGTCCCCATCCAGACATTGTTCCCCAGTCGATAAATGCATCTTCTGCAGACAGTCCTGCAAGATTGGCCAGGATATATGGGGCATTGTGCATGAATTTTCTGCCTTTTTCTTTAAAGCCCTCACAATTGTTCATCATCCAACGTGCAAACATCGCTGGAAACATACAGTTTGGCTGAGGATTTCCAGTCTCTTTTGCCCAGATCTCATAATGATGAGATGCTAGTTCCTCAACATCTTCTTTTGTTCTGGAATCCAGATAATTGATGTAAGGTGTGATCGCATGACAATCCTTATCAACACCGACAATCCCGCAGATGATCCCATCTCCAAAAATAGAGCGGATGTTGTCTGGATCCAGATTCTTTTCTTTCATCTTTGTAACGCAGTTTCTGATCCCTGTAACCGTTGCATGAAGATACTGGTCTGCGTCCATTTCCACCCATCCCGGATGTGGATAATTTAAGATTGTTGCATTGGTATCCTGCACGATCAGGTTCATATCAATATCATAAACTGCTGTTTTTACACTTTGTGTTCCTGCGTCAAATCCTAAATAATATTGTTCCATACTAACTTCCTGCTTTAATTTCTGATTCTTTTTATGCTTCTACTTCTTTGATCAGCTGTACCATTTCGATTGCAGATAATGCACAGTCATATCCTTTGTTTCCTGCTTTTGTTCCAGCACGTTCAATCGCCTGCTCGATATTTTCTGTTGTAACAACTCCGAATAAGACTGGAATTCCTGTATTTAATGATACCTGTGCGATTCCTTTGGATACTTCGTTACATACATAATCATAATGGCTTGTTGCTCCACGGATCACTGTTCCAAGACAGATCACTGCATCGTATTTTTTGCTTTTTGCCATCTTGTCTGCGATCAGTGGAATCTCAAAAGCTCCTGGTACCCATGCGATATCGATATCTTCTGGCTGCTACGATTCCTACTTTTAATCCGCTTGCTACTAATTTACCTTCTAATACTCTCATTTTAATTACTCCTTTTTTCTTCATTAATTTCGTTAATCTTAAGGTCCCTGGGACCTTAATTTTTTTAATTTTTCTGTTAATTTAAACTTCGTATGTTGTCATGTGTCCCATTTTCTTTTGCTTTGTCTGCATATAATATTTATCAAATGGATTGATTGGCATCTGGATTGGTACTCGTTCTACAATCTCGAGTCCATATTCATTTAATCCATCTATTTTGGTTGGATTGTTTGTCATCAGTCGTAGTTTTTTGATTCCTAGATCCTGTAAGATCATGGCTCCTGCACTGTAATCTCGTTCATCATCTTTAAATCCAAGAGCTAAGTTGGCCTCGACTGTATCCATTCCCTGTTCCTGTAATACATAAGCTTTCAGTTTATTGATCAATCCGATTCCTCGTCCTTCTTGACGCATATATAAGAAAACCCCTCGTCCTTCTTTCTCGATCTGACGCATTGCACGGCTTCGCTGTTCTCCACAATCACAGCGTAGAGATCCAAAAGTATCCCCAGTCAGGCACTCAGAATGCACACGGCATAAAACTGGTTCTCCGTCTGCGATATCTCCTTTAACCAGTGCTACATGATGTTCCCCACTTCTCTGGTCTACATACCCATGTGCCTCAAATGTTCCATATTTTGTTGGAAGCTGTGCGATTACTTCGCATACTACATAGCTCATCTTGTCTTTTAAATCGGCGTTTTTTATTAAAATCCAGCATTTCTTAACATTTCCATTGTTAAGGTGCTGTTTGTATGTTTGTCGTTTGTTTCCTGCTGATCAAAATGCAGCAGTTTATCTATATATTTCCCAACCATGTCATTCTCCAGATTGATCTTATCTCCTGGTTTTTTATATCCAAAATTGGTATTTTTTATGGTATGTGGGATCATGGATACGGAAATGGTATCATCGCTTAACTTAGCGATCGTCAGGCTGATTCCATCGAGTGCGATCGATCCTTTTTCAATACAGTATTTCATGATATTTTCTGGGGCTTTGATCGTAAACCATACAGCATTATCATCTTGTTTTATACTAACAAGTTCCCCTGTATCGTCCACATGGCCTGCTACCATATGACCTCCGAACCTTCCATTGGCTGCCATCGCTCGCTCTAAGTTGACGACAGATCCCTTTTTTAAACTTCCAAGACTGCTTCGGTTGAATGTCTCATTCATCACGTCTGCCTGAAATGTATTGCCGCTAATGTGAGTCGCTGTCAGGCAGACACCATTAACTGCTACGCTGTCTCCCAATTTAAGATCTTCAAAAATAACATTTGCTTTGATCGTAAGGACTGCTGCTTTGCTTCCTCGCTTTAGGGATATGACTGTTCCTAATTCTTCTACGATTCCGGTAAACATGATCTCACCTTCCCTTCCAGTAATATGTCATTTCCAAGTGGTGTTGCCTTTAATTCATCAAATACCAAAGCTTCTTGGATCCTTTCGATCCCTTTACCTTCTACAGGTGTTTTAGCCTTTTCTCCTCCAAATAATTTTGGAGCAATATAGGCGTAAACTTTGTGAACACAGTCGTTTTTGATCAAGGATTCATTCAAGATTCCACCACCCTCAACTAAAACACTGTCAATTTCCATATTTCTTAACTGTTTTAAAACTTCTTTGACATTGACCTTTCCATCTTGCTCTGACGTTTTTAAGATCTTGCATCCTTTTTGTTCTAATTTTACTATTTTTTCTTGATCCTTACTTATGGTAGCGATGATCGTTGGAATTTCTCTGGCTGTTTTTACGATATTTGATCCTTCCGAAATCCTTAAGTTTGAATCACATATCACACGGATTGGATCATTTCCATGTTCAATTCTTGCATTTAACATGGGATCATCTGCTAAAACCGTACCGATCCCTGCCATGATTGCTGCATACTGGTGTCGTAATGTATGTGCATGTCTTCTGGCTTCTTCTCCTGTGATCCATTTGGATTCACCGGTTGCTGTTGCGATCTTTCCATCCAATGTCATTGCGTATTTTAGTGCTGTATATGGAATATCATTCTGAATATAATGAAAAAATATATCGTTTAACTGTCTGCACTCTTCTTCAAGAATTCCTGTCTCAGTTTCTATTCCATGATCATTCAGGATCTTGATCCCGCCCCCTGCTACTTTCGGATTTGGATCTAAATTCCCGACATATACTTTCTTGATCCCCGCTTCGATCAACGCTTCCGTACATGGTGGTGTTTTTCCATAATGGCAGCATGGCTCCAATGTTACATAAATCTCAGCTCCCTCAGGATCTTCTATGCAGTTTTTTAAAGCATTTCGCTCTGCATGTAATCCGCCGATCTTCTCATGATATCCTTCGCCAATAACCCTTTGATCTTTTACGATCACTGCTCCGACTAAAGGATTTGGATTGGTATATCCACAGCCTTTCTTGGCAAGTTCGATCGCACGCCGCATATATTCTTCTTTCAAATATTTTTCTCCCTTCCCTTCAGGTTCTTTGATTTTGGGAGGTTGGATTTTGATTGGTATTGAAATCGGAAATATAAAAAGGAGCTCCTGATCTTTGTTCTAATTCTTCAGGAACTCCTTTTTGATATCTTGATATTTCTTTTTGAAATAAAAAAATCCTGGAATTATAAAAATCCCAGGACATGATGATCAATATCACTTCTTAAATCTTCTTCCATCCAGACTGTACTGTCGGCCTTGGAATCTCACCAAGTCATGCCATATAAGGCTCGCGGGCTATAACCGCCGGTAGGGACTTGCACCCTGCCCTGAAGACGTTATGTAATTTACTTATAGAATAGCACTCACTAACTGTTGTGTCAAGTGAATTTTCTATCACTTCAGCATAGCGTTTTTTACATTCTCTTTCGCATAAATACTACAAGTAAAGCAAAAATCACAACTGCAGCTACTCCGATCGCAATCCCTGTTGTGTGTTTTTTCTTTGTTTCTTTCTGCTCTTTTTTCTTTTTTTTTTCTTTCCGTTGTCACTTTTGTCGTTGTTGTTTCTGTTGTTCCTTGTGTTGTTGATTCTTTTGCAGATGTTGTACTGTTGTTTGTCTGTTCTGTAGATGAATTTTCTTGTTTTGTTGTACTATTTTTATTGGTATTTTTAGATTGTTTATCTTTTTTTGTTTCTGTCTTCACAGTTGAATTTTTCTTTTCTTCTATGTCATTTTTCTGGTTCTTTCCCATATATGCATCTGCTTCTGGAACATCAATCTTTCCATCCATATAATCCTGATATGCCTGTTCTGCCCCTGCTCTTGTTGGTGGATAACCATGCGAAGACAGCCATGATTTCGCCTGCTGCTTTTCTTCATCTGTATATGCATAAGTCGCCACCGGACGGCTTGTGATCATTACTGCTCCCAGAATCAGCATTAAAACTAATAATAACCTTTTCATTTGATACTCCCTCTTTCATTTTGAAACTGTTTGATTAATCTTGTATATTATAGCATAATTTAGTAAGAATTCTATAGATTATTCGTTTTTATACAATCCTGATTTGAAGTGGTGGTGTTGGTCATGTATGAGTCAGAAAGAAGATAAGAAGAACTATTTATAAGGATCCAAGGTGACACTCCGCATTTTTGAAAGCGTTTTTTACAAATCGCCGATCCGCGCCTGTTCCTTTGATAACTTCCTGGCTGCGAGCCAAAATGCCCGCAGCTACGGTCAGACAATCAACCACAGGGCGCTGCGAATTTGTAAAAAACGCATTCAAAAAGTGCTCATGTTGTCACCTTGGATCCTTATAAATAGTTCTTCTTATCTTCTTTCTGACTCATACAACGAAACACTATTCAAACCTCTACACAGTGTGTATATTTTACTGTATTGACGATAATAGTATCTGTCTGCCACTGTCAAAATAAAAAACGATAATGTTTAACATACATCCACCCACTTAAGTTTTTCAATCTTGTAATTGTCCACACTTTAGACTTCTGGTATATGAGCAAAATTCCACCGCTGCGCTGTCGGTTGCTTCTTTATTTTTTATCATATACTCAAAATCTACAGTTGGCCAACTACAACTTAAAACTTCTCTACTTCATCCAAGTATATACAATTTGGAATCCCACCATCTCTCACTTTCTGGATCAGTTCTTCTTGATCCATCCACATAACCTCTTCGACTTCTTCTTTCTGTAGTTTAAGTTTTGTAATATCCACTGTTTCTTCATACATATAAACCGTGCTGATCTCATGATTCTTAAATTCTCTTCCATAGAAGTTTCCATTCATGCTTCCTTCATGCATACATACTTTTTTAAATTGTTCTGGTTCTGCTTTGATCCCTAGTTCTTCTTCTAGTTCTCTTAATGCGGTTTCTAATGGCTCATCACCTGCACTGATGTGTCCTGCGGATGAGATGTCGTAGCAGCCTGGGAAGGAGTCTTTTTGTTTGCTTCGTTTTTGTAACAACAAGTCATATCCTTTTTCTGTTTTTCTTCTGATCCAGATATGCACAGTTCCATGGATATCTCCATCTTCATGGACCAAAGATCTCTCTTTGATCTTTCCTGTTTTGTTTCCATTTTCATCTAAGATATCAAAAAATTCCAAGTCTTTTCCATCTACGACTGCTTGCACCAGATTTCCTTCTTCATATACCAATTTCAACGAAAAAAATGATCTTCTTTCTTGC
>ENA-OVGQ01003664-OVGQ01003664.1-human-gut-metagenome-genome-assembly--contig:-NODE-3664-length-11675-cov-5.339931_pt1 | contig 11675 bp, 9 predicted proteins | sample MGYA00237774_ERZ505427 | MGnify/ENA primary metagenome ERZ505427 (study PRJEB26158, sample SAMN06016404) | human gut metagenome | biome: human gut; feature: ankylosing spondylitis patient; material... | reverse complement strand
GATACAAACCAGCTGCTGAAGGTTCGTCGTGAAAAGCTTGCAGACCTGCAGGGCAATATTCAGGTCTATGTAGCAAGAGATGCGATCGGAGAAGAATCTTATGCAGATTTCAAGAAATCTGATATCGGTGATATCTTCGGACTGGAAGGTTTTGCTTTCAGAACAAGAACTGGTGAGATCTCTATCCACGCAGAGAAAATGATTCTGTTATCCAAGAGTTTACAGATCCTTCCGGAGAAATTCCACGGACTGACAGATACAGATACACGTTATCGTCAGAGATATGTAGACCTTATCATGAATCAGGACAGCAAGAAAGTATTTATCAAACGTTCCCAGATCCTGAAAGAGATCCGTAACTTCCTTGCAGGACGCGACTTCATGGAAGTTGAGACACCAATGCTGGTTTCCAACGCAGGTGGTGCCGCTGCAAGACCGTTTGAGACACATTACAATGCACTGAACGAAGATGTTAAACTTCGTATTTCTCTGGAACTCTACCTCAAGAGACTGATCGTTGGTGGTCTTGAGAGAGTTTATGAGATCGGCCGTGTATTCCGTAACGAGGGTGTTGATACCCGTCACAACCCGGAATTCACTCTGATGGAGCTTTATCAGGCATATACAGATTATGAGGGAATGATGGAACTGACAGAGTCCATGTTCCGTTATCTGGCTGAGAAGGTTTGTGGTTCCACAAAGATTTCCTACAATGGTATCGAGATCGACCTTGGCAAGCCGTTTGAGCGTCTGACCATGAACGATGCGATCAAGAAATATGCAGGAATCGATTTTGACGAAGTAGCAGATGATGAAGCAGCTAAGAAACTTGCTGCTGAGCATCATATTGAATATGAAGAGCGTCATAAGAAAGGTGATATCATCAACCTCTTCTTCGAAGAATACTGTGAGAAAGAGCTGATCCAGCCGACATTCATCATGGATCACCCGATCGAGATTTCTCCGCTGACAAAGAAGAAACCTTCTGATCCTACTAAGGTAGAGCGTTTCGAACTTTTCATCAACACATGGGAAATGTGCAACGCATACTCCGAGTTGAACGACCCGATCGATCAGAGAGAGCGTTTCAAAGCACAGGATGCCCTTGCTGACGCAGGCGATGAGGAAGCAAACCACACAGATGAAGACTTCCTGAACGCACTGGAGATCGGTATGCCGCCTACAGGTGGTATCGGATACGGAATCGACCGCCTGGTTATGCTCCTGACAGACAGCCAGGCAATCAGAGACGTACTTCTGTTCCCGACAATGAAGAGCCTTGACTCCGACAAGAATGCATCCAAAGCAGGCGATACTGCAGAGGTAGCAGCGGACGACAGCAACGGATTCTTCACACCAAACGAGAAGATCAACTTCTCCAATGTAAAGGTTGAGCCACTGTTTGAAGAAGATGTTGATTTCGACACATTCAGCAAATCTGACTTCCGTGCAGTGAAGGTTAAAGAGTGTGTTGCAGTTCCGAAGAGCAAAAAGCTCCTTCAGTTCACACTGGACGACGGAACCGGCACAGACCGTACGATCCTTTCAGGAATCCATGCATACTATGAACCGGAAGAACTGGTAGGCAAGACCCTGATCGCGATCACAAATCTGCCGCCACGTAAAATGATGGGAATCGAATCCTGCGGTATGCTGCTCTCAGCAGTAAACAACCTTAAGGATTCAGAGGATGAAGAACTTCATCTGATCATGGTTGATAACCATATCCCGGCTGGTGCGAAGCTGTACTAAGATAAAAGAATATATAGCTGACAGATATTATGAGGAAGCTGAAGGCAATCTGGCTGCAGTGGAAGGGAATGGTTGATATGTACAAGATAATGCAGACATTGTTAATGGAGGAAATGAAAGATTATGTTGCTCATCCGGAAACCTAGAAATCACTCCTATCCCACATGTATCGTTTTTTACAATACGAATCCCCAACTAAATGATAAAGTCTAATCAGTAAATGAACTGAGACAGACAAAGGCGTCAACGATAAGATCGTTGACGCCTTCTTTATTTATAGGAGGATGAGACTATGGATAGAATTGAAAATCACCCAATACTTGGAGAGACACCGAAGAGGAAAAAAGTTACATTCAGCTATGATGGAAAATAACTGGAAGGAAATGAGGGAGAGCCGAGCGCTACAGCGTTGAAGGCGGCGGGGGTTATGGCGCATCGATATACGGCGAAGACACATGAACCGCGAGGTGTGTTCTGTGCGATAGGAAGATGTACGGACTGTGTAATGATCGTAGATGGCAAGCCAAACATCAGAACATGTATCACACCGCTTGAAGCAGGAATGGTTGTGCAGACACAGTATGGAGTTTCAGCAACACCGCAGGAGTAAAAAATAAACGGATGGGAGATTGGAATTATGAAGATAGAACGATACGACATGATAGTAATTGGTGCTGGTCCAGCTGGTTTATCAGCAGCGATCGAAGCTGCCAAAAAAGGTTTGAAACCGATTGTATTTGATGAAAACGCAAAACCGGGCGGACAGCTTTTTAAACAGATCCACAAGTTCTTCGGTTCAAAAGAACATAAGGCAAAAGTAAGAGGCTTCAAGATCGGACAGGAACTTCTCGCAGAGGCTGAGGAATACGGAGTAGAAGTAGTCTTAAACGCGACAGTAGTTGGTTTATATCCGGAGAAAGAAGTAACCGTCAAGGTCGGAGATAAAATAAAACATTACAAAGGCGATGCAGTCCTCGTTGCAACAGGAGCAAACGAAAATATGGTAAACTTCGAAGGCTGGACAAAACCTGGTGTTATCGGAGCCGGAGCCGCACAGACAATGATGAACCTTCACCATATCAAACCTGGAAACAGGATTTTGATGCTTGGCTCAGGAAACGTCGGACTTGTTGTAAGCTATCAACTCATGCAGGCAGGATGCGAGGTCGTTGCACTTGCGGATGCCGCACCGAGAGTCGGCGGATATGGTGTTCATGCCGCAAAAGTAGCAAGATGCGGAGTTCCATTCTATCTTTCCCATACGATCGTAAGAGTGGAGGGAGATGACTACGTAACAGGCGCTGTGATCGGACAGGTTGGTCCGGACTGGAAGATCATTCCTGGAACAGAAAAACATTTCGACGTGGATACAGTTTGTCTGGCAGTTGGTTTATCACCAATGTCACAGCTTCTGAAACAGGCTGAGGTCAAGATGAATGATACAAAAGGCGGACACGTTCCGGTATGTGACAAATACGGAGCTACAAGTGTTCCGGGAATCTACGCGGCAGGTGATGTTTCTGGAATTGAGGAAGCAAGTTCCGCTATGATTGAGGGAAGAATGTCCGGTGCATCCATTGCATGTTATCTTGGATACATGACAGAGGAAGAAAGAGATGCAAGGATTGATGAACTGGAAGGTCAGCTCGATACTCTGCGTCAGGGAATGTTTGCACCAAAGAACAGAGGAAAACTCGTTGAAAAAACAGAGGAAGGCATCGACGTTTCCATGAACCTTCTGAATAAAGGATATGTGGCAGATGATGAGATCGAGAGATTTCCAGGCGTGACACATCAGAAAGGAATTCATCCGGTCATCGAGTGTACGCAGAATATTCCATGCAACCCATGTCAGGATGCCTGCAAAAAAGGCTGCATCAGGATCGGAAAAAATATCACATCTCTTCCGGCAATCAATCCGGACAAAAAATGCATCGGCTGTGGAATGTGCGTAGCTTCCTGCTCCGGTCAGTCTATTTTCCTTGTGGAAGAAGATGTAGAAGAAGGATATGGAGAAGTCACAATGCCATATGAATTCCTTCCACTTCCGGAAGTCGGAGACAAAGGCGTGGCACTTGGAAGAAATGGAAAATATGTATGCGAGGCAAAGGTGACAAAAATAAGAACAGCACCAGCATTTGATCATACGTATCTGCTTACGATCAAAGTTCCAAATGATATGGTAATGAAAGCAAGATTCTATAAAAAAGAAGCTTAGGAGGTTAGATCATGGTTGATATTCAGGCAAAATTAAAAGAAATAGGACCTTTTGTGGAAGGACCGGATGATAACCTCCTGGTCTGCAGATGCGAAGAAGTCACAAAAGGACAGATCCGAAAAGCAGTACACGAAGGTATTTTTACATTGGAAGAGATGCGCAGATATCTCCGTTCCGGAATGGGATTATGTCAGGGACAGACCTGCGGAAAATTAGTAAAAGGAATCATTGCAAGTGAGTTAAAAGTATCTCCGGCGGAAGTCGTTCCGGCAAGTTCGCGGGCTCCAATGAGACCAATCGAGATGTGCATACTTGCAGAAGACGGAGGTGACGATGATGAGTAATGTAGCAGATGTTGTAATTATCGGTGGTGGAGTAAATGGATGTGCAGCAGCATATTACCTTGCAAAAAGCGGCATAAAGTCAGTCATTGTATTAGAGGCAACAAACAGTATCGGACATGGCGGTTCATCAAGAAATGGCGGTGGTGTCCGTCAGTCAGGAAGAGATGTAAGAGAACTTCCATATGCGATGTATGGAATCCAGAATCTGTGGCCGACATTGTCAGAAGAACTCGGAGTAGATACAGAGTATACCCAGAAAGGAAATCTCAGAATGGGAAAAACTCCGGAGCATATGAAAAAACTGGAAGCTCTTGCAAACTCCGCAAAATCTGTAGGTCTTGATGTAAGAATGGTCGATCAGAAAGAAGTAAAAGAAATCTGCCCATATCTTTCTGACGATGTGATCGGTGCAAGCTGGTGTCCGACAGACGGACATGCAAACCCGCTTACAACCACTCTCGGATACTATAAAAGAGCACTTGAACTGGGCGTAAAATTCTACACAGAAGCACCGGTAAAAAGCCTGCAGAAGATAAAAGGAAAAGTAAGAAAAGTAATCCTGAACGATGGAACTGTATTTGAAGGTGAGACGATCATCCTTGTTGCGGGATATGAAAGCAGGGCGATCGCAAGAACAGTCGGAGTCGATGTTCCAATGACACGACTGATCGACGAATGTCTTGTAACAGAAATGCAGCCACATATGATCGATGTAATGTTTGGATGCGCGTCGGCAGATTTTTACGGACATCAGACAAAACATGGATCCTTTGTGTTTGGTTCAGACTCAGGCTGGGAGACAGTCGACGAGATGGTAGATCCGTCTACAAATATGGCAGACCCATCCAGAATGATCACAAACTCAATGACACTTTCAGCAAGCTGTCGAGCGATCCAGGGTTACATTCCGGCACTGCGTGATGCCAAGATTGTAAGAAGCTGGTGCGGATGGCTGGATGAAGCTTTCGATGGAGTACCATTTTTGAGCCCTGTAGAGGAGGCACCTGGACTGATTCTTGCATGTGGATTTACAGGACATGGATTCGGAACTGCACCTGCAGTCGGACTCATGTTAAGCCAGATGGTAAGAGGCGAAAAAACAGTCGTAGATATCAGCGCACTTCGCTATGACAGATTTAAGCCTTGCAGATAAAGATGCTGTATCGTTTTTTACAATACAATCAACAGGATTAAGGTATACAATCATAAAAAAATAATTGAGAAACTTTTTTAGTAATATGGACTACGAAAATAAAATATGTTACTATATGTGCGTGACAAGGGCGTCAACAGTGAATCTGTTGGCGCCTTTTTTCATTGGTGATGATTCTCCGACATGCATATGTAGACATAGAATGGAGGAGAAAAAATGAGTGCAAAGATTGATTTTTTATATTTAAGTGAGCCGGATATGATCAAAGCCGGTGTCAAGGACATGGGAAAATGTGTGGAAGTCATGGAAGACATGATGGTCACACTCAAAAAAGGTGACTACGTAATGGGTGGTGAAAACCACAACTCACACGGATGTATGGTTACTTTCCCGGACAATCCGGAATTTGAAGGAATGCCGAAAAATGGTGAAGACAGACGTTTCATGGCAATGCCGGCATATCTGGGAGGCAATTTCCAGATGGCAGGTATGAAATGGTATGGTTCAAACACCGAAAACAAGAAAAAAGGTCTTCCACGTTCCATCCTTATGATGATGCTCAACGACAAAGATACAGGAGAACCGCTTGCACTGATGTCGGCGAACCTTCTGAGTGCATACAGAACAGGTGCGATTCCAGGAGTCGGAGCTAAATATCTTGCAAGAAAAGCTTCCAAAGTTGTAACGATCGTAGGACCGGGCGTCATGGGAAAAACATCACTGGCAGCATTCATAAGTGTCTGCCCGAAGATCGACACTGTAAAGATCAAAGGCCGTGGTCAAAGATCCATTGATTCCTTTGTTGAATATGTGAAGAAAGAGTTTCCACAGATCAAAACGATCACAGTCTGTGAGACAATGGAAGAAGCCATCAGGGACAGTGATATCATCAGTACAACTACCTGTGTTGGAGATAAAGAGATCTTATTCCCGTATATTGATGAAAAATGGATCAAGGAAGGTGCTCTTGTATGTATGCCGTCAGCAGCCAGATTTGATGAGAGTTTTTACCTTGATAAAAATACGAAGCTGGTTGTAGATAACTATAAACTGTACGAAGCATGGGCTGAAGAGTATCCATATCCAAGCTATGACCCGGTACAGATCGTAGGATGTAAGTTCATGGATCTTCTGCATGATAAAAAAATCACCAGAGATGAAATAATAGATGTTGCGGATGTTATAACTGGAAAGCTTACAGGAAGAGAAAATGACAAACAGAGGATCATCTATTCCGTTGGAGGCATGCCTGTAGAAGACATTGCCTGGGGTGAAACTGTCTACAAGAGAGCACTGGAACTTGGAATAGGCGTAAAACTTCATCTGTGGGACGAACCTGAACTTCACTAGTTATAACTCTCTTTAAAAAAGGAGATTAACTATGAGAAGAGATACTACGATCATTAATCCACGTCAGTTATACATAGAATTAGGAGTCGATGAACTCAAGAAGCTGAACTGTCCACAGCTTGGAATTTCTCATTTTTATGAATTTTCACTTGGACAGGGAAAAACACATGAGCTGAAAGCAGTCCCGGATGGAAGTATTGATCTGCTTTTCAATATAGGAAGTGACAAGGTTACGACCTATATAAGTGGAACGGTATTTAGTGTAAAAGACTGGAACTTGGGAGATGCGGATCTGTGTTTCGGCGTCAGATTTCAGCCGGGACAGGGAATTCTTCCGAAGGACCTGACGATGGACATGCTTGTAAATAACGATGTGGAAATTGATGGTAATATCTTTGGGGAAAACCTTACGGAAAAGATCGCACTTGCCGACAACATTGTTGACAGAAGCAGGATCTTCAAAGAGGCTTATGAAACCCTTGTCTATGGAAGACCTGATCTTTCAGATAAGGAAAAGATCAATGAGTATCTGGTAAGCAGGATCACCCGTGCAAAAGGCTGTGTGAGTATGAATGAGCTTGTAGATGAGACGAATTATTCAGCATGTTATCTCAGGAGAGTATTCAAGAGTTATCATAGTATATCTCCAAAACAGTTTGCACAGTATATAAGATTTCAGATTCTTCTGGAAAAGTTAAAAACCGGAAATATGCGTTATGATGAGCTTGCACTTGAGTGCGGATATTATGACGAGGCGCATATGATGAAGGGATTTAAGAATTATGCAGGTATAACGATTGAGCAGTATAGAAAATTGCAGGAAATTACAGGGAGGAACCGTATATGAGTGGAATAGTAAAGATTGAAGTGATCACCGGAATGTCAAAACTCACAGATCTGATCCAGAATCTCAGCAAGGTTGGTGTAAGAGGTGCAACTGTCATGCAGGTGCTTGGATGTGGAATTGAGATGGGAACTCCGGAATACGAGGTTGAGCGCAATGAAGTGATGGAACTGCTTCCGAAACAGCAGATCAATATCGTAGTGGAAGCGGAGAAAGTAGATAAGATCGTTGATATCATCAAAAAGGAACTCTACACAGGGCATATCGGCGATGGCAAGATCTTCATATATGATATCGACAATGTGATCAGAGTCCGTACAGGAGATGAGGGCGTCAAAGCTCTTTAAACACAAGAGGAGTTGCTTATGAATGAAAAAAAATTAGGTCTGGGGAACGTAGTCTCTATTTCAGTCGGACTTGTTGTGGCGACCAGCTGTCTGGTATCACTTGGAAATGGTGCCGGTACACTTGGAGTAACGTTTATACTTGCGATGGCAATTGCCATGCTGCTTAATATGACTACGGTTGCATCATTGTCAGAACTCAATGCACTTATGCCAAACACGACAGGTGGACTTGCACAGTACACACTTGCGGCACTTGGTCCTTTTCCGACACTGATATCGATGGTTGGCGGCTACGTAATCTGTAATACAATGTCCTGTGGAGTAGAAGCGTCAATCTTTTCCTTTTCACTGGCAGATGTAGTGGGAGGTCATATTCCGAGTTTTGTATACACACTCATTATGACGGTGATCATTCTGCTGGCGAATCTTCGCGGCGTGGATATGTTTGCGAAGATCCAGGATATTGTTGCATTTCTGCTGGTAGGTTCCCTGGTTGCGATGGGATTTATCGGAATGATCGGAATGGGTACAGGCGTAAAAGTACAGCAGCCTTATGTGCTCAATGCAGATTTTAAAGATATTGCGGCTATGACAGCAGTTGCATTCTGGCTGTTTATCGGAGCAGAGTATGCAATTCCGATCTCAAAAGAAGTCAAAAATGCAAAGAGAAATGTACCGCTTGGTATGATGATCGGTCTGTTTCTGATTTTTATCATGCAGTCAGTCATGGTACTTGGCTTCCACAATTATGTAGACTGGGGCGAGCTTGCTGATTCAGCAGCACCGCATCTTCTTTATGGATATGCGGTACTTGGCGAGGTCGGAAAAGTCTGGATGATGCTGGTAGGTGCGCTTGCGGTAATAAGTACACAGAACTCCACGGTTAACTCACTTGCTGTGATCTGTCAGGGAATGGCAAAGATGAATATGATGCCGAAGATCTTTTCAAAGACAAACAAACATAATGTTCCGTGGTTTGGACAGGTGTTTGTAAGTGCGGCAATCCTTATATTCGGATATCTGAGCGACAGTTCCGCGGATATGATCGCCTTCCTTATTCTGGCAGGTTCTGTATTCTGGATGATCTCGTACATACTTGCACATGTGGATGTGCTGGTTTTCAGAAAACGTCTTCCAAATGCACCGAGAAACTTCAAAGTGCCATGCGGTGCCCTGTTTCCGGTAATAGGAATCGTCGGAACCGCATATATGGTCCTCAACATCTCCAGTGATCCACATGAACGTCTGATGATCTGGCTTCTGACAGGTGGCTGCTTTATCGTACTTGGAATTTACTCAGCTGTCTGGATCAAATTCAAGATGAAAATGAAAGTGTTCAAGAGTATTCCACTCGAAAAAGTTATGGCGATGGAAAACGATCTTTACTATTACGTCCGGAAAAGCAAAGGAATATGGAAATAAACAGCAAAGCCCTTCTGAGCTAAACTTCAGAAGGGCTTAATTATTGTCACAGATTAAATGATAAACCGTTCAACCCGGTCCATCGTAGTTTTGAGAATGGAGAGATCGGTCTGGATATCGCCGGTTTCCAGGGAATGATTGGCGTTTTTGGTGAGAAAAAGTGGTACTTCTTTCTGCTCTGCCAAAGTCTGGATCGCAGCAGTTTCAGCCCACGGATCGGCAGTGCCGTGGAAGGCGATGCTTCCCTGGAGCGGGAAGGAGAAGGTGTCTGCCAATGGCGTAAACAGGATATTTTTTACGTTTAAATTATATTGGGCTGCATAAGCAGAAGAGATAGCAGTACCAATGCTTTTGGAAATAAAGAGGATGCTGCCGTAAGAGGTCCAGTCGATATCGCGCAGGGATTCTTCTGTCTGTGCGAGGGCGAGATCAAAAGCCTGCCGCATTTTGACAGAGTCTCCTTTGATATTTTCCGGGAGGGTGCCATAGGAGATGGTCTGGATCTGGTATCCATGTTTTCTGGCAAGGCGGCTTGTGTAGTACAGGAGTGGTTTGTCAGCAGTATATCCGATGCCCGGAAAAATAACTGCCAGCTTCGGAGCAGTTTTATCTGCAGCAGCGAGGTGACCGGAAACTTTGGCGTACAGCATCTGCTGGCGGATATTTTCCTGCAGGTCCTTTAAGGTAGTGGAGATATTGCAGGAATCGGATGGGAGGTAATCGTAGTCTGTAATGATATTATTTTCTTCCATGGAATAAACGATATGCGACGCACCCATGAGTTCAATATCGTCTTCGATATCTGAGAGTAATTCTTCGTATGTTTTCATTTGAATCAGTTCCTTTTTTATGAATATGTGGGTAAAAACAAAATAATTATTACATGTTTTAGCAAATGTGGCAATACTCTGGCACTTTTTATTTGTTTCGTATATACTGGAAATATCAGTAAATATGGGATGTTTATAAAAGCGGGGGGAATATATGCCATTTAAAATCATACGCAACGATATCACAAAAATGAACACAGAAGCAATTGTTAATACAGCGAATGACCATGCTGCTGTTGGCACAGGCTGTGACAGCGCAGTATACGAAGCGGCCGGATATCAGGAGTTGCTGGAATATCGTAAGAAACATATCGGTTTCGTGGAAGAAGGCGGTGCGTTCATTACTCCCGGTTTTCAGTTGCAGGCGAAGTATATTATCCATGCAGTAAGTCCATATTATGTCGATGGAAAACATGGAGAAGAGGAGAAACTTCGCTCCTGTTACAGAAAAAGCCTGCAGCTTGCGAAGGAGAACGGGGTTAAGTCTATCGCGTTTCCATTGATCTCCACAGGCGGTTTCGGCTATCCGAAGGAAGAGGGAATACGAATTGCAGCAGATGAGATAAATACATTTCTTCTTAGCAATGAGATGCTGATCTATCTGGTCGTTTTTGGCAGGAAGGCAACAGCGCTTGGGGAAAAACTTTATCCCAATCTGGAATCTTATATTGACCACAATTATGTAGAGAGTGTTCGGGAAAAAGAATACGGAAAGTCTTCTGAGCAGTCTATCAGGTTGTGGAGAGAGCAGAGACCATCCAGTATCGACAGAAAACCAAATAAAAATAATGGGATGCAGGAAAAACAACCAAAGTTGTTTTTGAGTGGAGTGGATTCACAACCTTGTGGATTTGGTGAAGATGAAGCTTCATTTCTGGATTTTGAAGGATTACACGAAGGAAAACTGGAAGAGAGAATGAGCCATCTTTCGGATACTTTTTCGGAGTATTTAATGTATCTGATCCAGGAAAGAAAGATGGAAAATGCTGAGGTCTGGAAACGGGCAATTGTAGATAAAAAGATATTTTCAAAAATAAAAAACAATGTAAATTATCACCCAAACAAATTGACAGCATTATGTCTTTGCGTAGGGGCAAAACTGAATCTGGATGAGACCAGAGATCTGCTTGCCAGAGCGGGTTATGCATTATCACCCTGCGATAAGACAGATATTATTTTTTCCTATTTTATTGAGAATGAAATTTATGACATGATCGAACTGGATATTCAGCTTGAGGAACATGGCCTGCCATGTATTATTTCGTAGAAAAATAAGGGTCGCTTTTCAAACGACCGGTTAAGAGCAGCTTTTGTGTATAATGAGTCCAACAAGAAAAAACACCGAGAAATAAGAAACCAGAGGAGCTTCTTGTATAATTCAAATATAGGGAATTCCGAGAAAGAAGGTTGAGAAA